>Ga0315553_10004252_pt1 | contig 10855 bp, 9 predicted proteins | sample SalMarSW160140MG_FD_203099 | JGI IMG/M metagenome (GOLD analysis project Ga0315553, IMG submission 203099) | Salt marsh sediment microbial communities from the Plum Island Ecosystem LTER, Massachusetts, United States - Salt Marsh Sediment SW1601-40 ... | reverse complement strand
GTGCTGTAGTTGGCATGCCTGAAAGCAGATGCGATTGGAGTTGATTCCCCGGCAGCGCGTAGTACGGTGAGGCTTCAACTTCTCGCTGCGGTCCGTGAGAATGAGCTTGGTCGTTCGGCGATTCCGCCACCGGACGCATCGACTTCACATCAGGGAGCACCTCGATGAGCGGTTTTCAACAGCAGTTCCATGAATCGGCCAACACCGCACTAGCGATTGGCCAGCTCGTAATCGTGTTCTGGGTTCTGGGCATCCTGGTCGCGATTGCGGCTGCCGTGTGGCTCTTTCTGGATGCCAAAGAGCGTGGGAAGAGCGGGATTGCCGCGGCGCTGATTGCTTTGTGTTCGGCGTTCTACGGCATTCCCGGTACCGTCATCGTTGTGTGCGCGTGGATTCTGATTCGACCCGAAAGAGCCCGCCGAGGCACGCCGGCCTCGGACGATGGTTTGCCGGATCGGCTTCCTTCGGGCATTGTCGCCGCGCCAACTTCCAAGGAGTTTTTAGAAGGGTTGGAAGAGAACACCTGAATTCAGCGCAATCTTTGCCCGACCGTTCGACCCAGGAGAAATTGAGATGCGAGCAGTCCCGCTACTTGCGCTGGCGCTGGCGTTCGTGCCGGGCGTGTGCCGCGGCGACGAAGGCGATGATCCCCTGCGAGTCTTGCTTTCAAGAGCCGACCTCGTGGTTCTTGGCACCATCGCGTCGGAACCCATGCGAGTTTCATTCGAAGCGGGCGTGGTGCACTACCCTTGCGACTTCCAGGTTGCTGAGGTCTGCAAAGGCGACGCTGCTCTCGAAGGCATGACTCTCCAAGTGAACATCAAGCGACTCGAAATGTACGAGAAGGACCACCACCCCCTGATCAAGAAGGATGCTGAGTGCATTCTGTTTTTGAAGAAAGAATCCAAGGGCACAAAACCGCCGTGGGTCACGTCGGACTTCTGGTTTGGAATCCAGCATCCGAGCCCGTGGATGGCCAAATCGCTCAAGAAACTGGCGAGCCAAGAGAGACCGGCGGAGGAGCCGTGAGTTCGGCGGAGGCGTGACGGTCGGCGCAGACGAAACGGTCCCTAAACGAGGCCGATTGCGGGGTTTTTGTTGTTCGGACCGGCCGGCAACTGCTATACTGGAATGGGCGGACTGCACCCATCGACCGTGCGCCCATCCTGCGACGCGGCTCAGGGGCAAATACCGCGGAGAGGGGCATGAACAGGCATCTCGCTATTATCTGCGTGCTCGCCGTTTTCGCTTCGTGGTTCGGCACGGCAAGCGGCGAGGAGTTCGTGCTCGTCGGCGGGGGGCGCGTTGAAGGCACGCTGCTGAATCCCGACGAATCGCCGCGCACGGAGTATGCGGTCGAGCTGGTGGGCGGCGGCGTGATCACGCTTGCAGCCGATCAGGTCGAGCAGGTTCTCACCAAGTCGGCCGACGAGCTCGACTACGAGAAATGGCTCGCCAAAATGCCCGCTACCGCGGACGGCAATTGGCGGTTGGCCGAATGGTGTGGCCGGCACGACTTGCCCGAGCATCGTGAGTTTCACCTGAACCAGGTGATCGAGATCGATCCCAACCACGAGGAGGCGCGGCGGGCGCTGGGCTACAGCAAGGTCGACGGCGCTTGGGTGATTCGCGAAGACGAGATGGCGGCCCGCGGCTACGTGCTGCACAAGGGCCGCTGGCGGCTTCCGCAGGATATCGCCATGGAGGAGGAGCAGCAGAAGCGCGAAGACGCCGAAGTCGAGTGGGGCAAACAGGTGCGCAGGTGGCATGGTTGGCTCGAAGGGCCGCGGGCCGCCGAAGGGACGGCGCAGCTTCGCGCTCTCAAGGAGCCGGCGGCGGCGCCCACGCTGGCCAAGCTGTTGGAAAAGGAAAAGCAGCCGGCGGTCAACAAGCTGATCTTGATCCGAACCCTGGGTCAGCTCGACCATCCCGCGGCCACCGCGGCGCTGATTGAGCGCGTGCTGGAAGACGACGACGAAACCGTGCGCGACGCCGCCATCGATCAACTGACGGGCCGCGAGAACAAGTCGGTCGTCCGGCGTTTCATCGCAGCGCTCAAAAGCAAGGACAACGCGCAAGTCAACCGTGCGGCGCTCGCGCTGGGTCGATTGGGCGATCCCGAGGCGGTGCGACCGCTCATCAACGCCTTGGTCACCAAACACCGTTTTCTTGTGCAAAACGGCTCGGGCTCGGGGCAGATTGGCGCCGCGTTCGGGAACGTCGGCCCTGGCGGGCTGAGCGTGGGGGGCAAGCCGAAGCTGATCGAGAAGGAGCTTCGTAACGGAGCGGTGCTTGCCGCCCTGTCGGGGCTGACCCCGGTGAATTTCGGTTACAGCGAAGATGACTGGAACGCGTGGTACACGGCCGAGAACACGCCCAAGGTCGTGACGTTGCGGCGGGACGAGTGAGGTTGTGGGCCGCGAAAGGTGCTGCAAACCGCGGCGTGAAAGCTCCAAATCACAAAACCCAAATCTCAAACAAGCTCCAAGCTCCAAACCTTCAAGCTCCAAACAAGGCGAGGGAACGCTTGGCAATTCGGACGTCCGTTTTGAGATTTGATCGTTTGGGTGATTGTTTGTGATTTGTGTTTTGGGATTTGTGATTTGCTTGCCCGCTATTCGGCCGGTAGCGAGTCGCGGACGAAGGTCACGTCGGGCTTTCCGCCTCCCGCTTTGCCTTTGAGGAACTCGGCCACGTAGCGCTGCGGTTCTTTCTTCTCGGGCACCTTGAAGTTGTCGCCCTTCTGCAGGATGGGGCGCACGTCGGGCATGCTGCCAAAGTCGCGCGTGCCGGCCACCTGACAGGGGAACCAGTGGCCGTTGCCATCGGTATCCTCCAGATAGAACTCGGCCCAGCAGTGGTTGGGCACCCACACGGTACGCGCGGGAACGCGATTGACCCGACACAAGGCGATGAACAGCGACGTGAGCTCCTCGCAATCGCCGTTGCCGTCTTCGAGCGCCGCCAGCGCGCCTTTGAGCGGGCCGTTGGTGTATTCGACGCGTTCGCGGACCCAGTCGTAGATGGCTTCGACCTTTTGCCAGTCGCCGGCGTCTTCCTTGCCTTCGAGTGCCTCCTTGGCTGCCGCGCGGATTTTGCTGTTGCGCGTTTCGATGTAGGGGCTGGGCGTGAGGAACTTCGCCACGTCGCGCGAGGGGCGCTTGGGCACCGAAAAGATGCTGGTATCGTCGGGCCCGAGAATCGCGCTTCGCGTTACCTCGAACGTGATCAGGGCCGTGGCCGTTTCGCCCGCCGCCAGGGTCGGTATCTGCACCAGCATCTGCTTGACGCCACCCTCGAGCACGCGATAGCCGACACGGCGAACCTGCGGCGAGATGTCTTCCTCGACGACCCGCACGCGCTGCTCGGGCCAGTCGCTGGGCACGGGCACGGTGCCGAACAGCCCGCCACAAGGCCCACCCACGGCGCGGACGCTCATCCCCACGCGCCAACGGCGGACTTGTTCGTCGCCGAGCTTGATTCCCCCTTCGGGCAGCTCGGTCTCTTGTGCTCGCGTCGCGGCGAGGTGCGTCGAGAGCCACAGCGACAGCGGCAAGAGGAAGAGCGCGACGCGGGCGATTCGCCGCGACCAAAGTGCGCACGTTGTGAGTGGTTGCGCCAGGGCGCGGCAGGTGGACTTTTCCACAAGATGCCTCCCGAAAATGAGTGCGGGGAAATGGCGGAAGGAGCCGCGCCGTGAAAGGCGGCGCTCCTTCCGCATTTCCCCTATTCTAACTCGTTTTGGGGGCCAATTGTGGAGAAAACCGGCTTGTTCTTGGTGCCCGCCGCGAAAGGGGGACAGTCCCTTTGCGATCAACCCTTTTTCCACTTGCAAGCCGTTCGGTCGAAGAGGGACTGTCCCCCTTTCCTTTCGCGGCGGGCCGGTAGCTGTGAAAGAAACCGGAGGGCGGGAATCACAGCGATGCGTCAGAACTGGGCCGGTGCTGCCGTCGGACCGATGCAATTGGGCCTGGAAAGGCGTGTTGGGCCGCGTCGGCCGCGGTGGCGTGGCGGCGGTTCATGGTGTGCTTTTGCCCCGCGAGTAGCGGCTTGTTCAGCCGTGCCCGATCGCAGGACCAACGGCGAGTTCCGCCGTCACGCCCTCTCGCGGAGCGAGAGGCGACTTTGGAAGCCATGCTCTCGCGGAGCCAGCGGCGACCAACGGGCCATACGTCAGCCGCCAGGCACAACCGTCATCGGAGCGCTTCCGCCGGGCGCGGGAATCAGCGGCACGTAATTCCCATCATAGACCGGCATGGAACTGTCGCACGCGCTTTGTTGTGGGCAACAGCGGAACCGCCAGAGCAGGGGGCGGCAACGGCAACAGCCGGCCGTCGCGGCCGACAAGACCGCTATGAGCATCAAAACCATTAGCCTCTTCATTTTTGTTCACCTCCATTGCGACGAACTGCGCTTTTAGGCGGGAAGGACAGAGCTCTTGGGGCGCAGGCCAGAGCTCGTGCAAGGGTGGGCCACCCAAACTCTACCCCCGCCCATTCGATGTGCAAACGCAACGGATGTTTTTCCGGGGCAGCACCCCGTGTTGCACCCTTGCTACCTGTCGTCGTCGGTACAGATTCGCGCATCGGGTTGGGTGCGGCGTCGGGCGGCATTGGCTACGCCAGTGTTTTCCGAACGGACCGTTAGGGGCATCAGCACCGACGGAGTTCGAGGCTCACGCTTCCTGGGCGCCCGCTCTTAGAGGAAATGACGCGCCTCCGGCTCTCGACTCTCGCCTTTGGACCCTAGACTCTGCGCACTCGACGCCTTGTCGCCCATCGGCAAATCCATCACGATTGTCCTGGTTTGCAGGGTACGGTCGCCGGCGTGGGATTCGGCCGGCGTGACGTTTTCCTCACGCCTTCGGGCTGCGGCATCGCATGTGGCAGATCGCGCTACTGACCGTGTACTGCGTGGTGATCGTGGGTGCCTCGGTGTTTGGCGGGGCGCTGCCGCTGTTGGTGCGACTCACGCACACCCGCATGCAGCTCATGATGAGCTTTGTGGCGGGCCTGATGCTGGGCGTGGCGCTGCTGCACCTTTTGCCGCACGCGGTCGCAGCCTTCCCCCACCATGGGCTTGACTGGGCGGTGGGCTGGGCACTTGTCGGCCTGTTGGCGATGTTCTTTCTGATCCGCATCTTTCAGTTCCACCAGCACGGCCCGCCCGAACACGTTCACGCGACACATGCGCACGCCCATGACCATGGCGACAGCGAGGTGCCCGGTGCCCACGACGAGCACCCCGATCACCACCACGGCCACGACTCGAATGCGAGCAGCGCGCTACGGTGGGCGGGCCTGGCGCTGGGATTGACGCTTCACGCGCTGATCGACGGCGTGGCGCTGGCGTCGGCGGTGGCCATCGAGGCGCGGCATGCCGCGCCGCCGGGGCTGTTCGGAGCAGGCGCCTTTCTCGCCATCGCGCTGCACACGCCGCTCGACAGTTTGTCGATCGCCACGCTGATGGCGTCGACGGGCTGGTCGTCGCGTTTGCGGGCAGCGGTAGTGGGTGGTTTCGCCCTCATGTGCCCAGTGGGTGCGGTGCTGTTCACCCTGGGAACGGCCGGCTTGGCCGACCAGCATCTGACCGTGTTGGGCGCGGCGCTCGCGTTCTCGGCCGGAGTGTTCCTGTGCATCTCGCTGGGGGACCTGTTGCCGGAAGTGCACTTTCACACGCACGACCGCCTCAAGCTGTCGGCCTTGCTATTGGCGGGTGTGGCGCTGGCGTGGGCTATCGGCTTGCTTCCGGGGCACGCCCAACTGCATCCGCATGCCCCGCACGACGATGGCCCCCCCGCAGCCGGTTCGCAGGACCAGGAGGCGCAGTAGGTTGCCATTCGCGCGAAACCGCAAGCGAAATGGCACGCGCTAGGTTCATCCCGCCGTTGAATGCCGCGTCGGCAGCCCGTATACTGCCCTGTTAGCTCGCGGCGACTGTCCCCGAGCAGATTCCCCGACGGCTCTCGACCGGTTGGACTACCCGATGACCCTCGACAAAAGCCTGAAAGTTAATCGCAAACTCGTCCGCGCCCGCAGTGTGCTCTCCCGGCCCGAGCGGATCGCGAAACTCGCCGAGCTGGAGCGTTGGAACGAAGGAGACCCGGTCTTCGGGCTGCCGAAGGTGCGTGTGATGAAGCTCGCCCTGAAGAAGAAGAAGAAGGCGAAAAAGGAAGGCGAGGAAGGCGAAGCGGCGGCCGAGGGTGCTGCCGCTGCCCCTGCTGCCGGCGCGGGCGCTGCTGTTCCGGCGGGCAAGGGGAAGGGGGCGGGCAAGTCAGCATCGGGCAAATCAGGGCCGTCGAAGTAAGCGCCATCGTGGAATCGCCCTCATGCGCGTGCGTCTCGAATACGGCCGAACGGGCCTTCAAGTCGAGCTCCCCGACGAGCGCGTAGTACGCACGTTGGCCTATAAGAACGCGGCGCCGATTGCCGATCCTGCCGCGGCGCTCGAACAGGTTCTCGCGCATCCCGAGGGAACTCCACCGCTGGCAGAATTGGCACGCGGTCGCAGGAACGTCTGCATTGCCATCTGCGATATCACCCGCCCCGTGCCGAACGAGATGATGCTGCGGCCCGTGCTGCGCACGCTGGAGCAAGCGGGCATCGCGCGCGACGACATTCTCATTCTCATTGCCACCGGCCTGCACCGCCCCAACGAAGGGGACGAGCTGGTCGAGGTCGTCGGTCGCCACATCGCCGAGCATTACCGCATCGAGAACCATCACGGGCAAGCGCTCGACGAACACACCTACCTGGGCGAGAGCCCCCGCGGCGTGCCCATGTGGATCGATTCGCGGTACGTCGAGGCCGACCTCAAGATCACCACCGGCCTCATCGAGCCGCACCTGATGGCCGGTTTCTCGGGCGGGCGAAAGCTCGTTTGCCCGGGGCTGGCAGCGCTCGAAACCGTGAAGGTGTGGCACGGCCCGCAGTTTCTCGAACACCCCCATGCCGACTGCGGCATTCTCGAAGGCAACCCCGTGCACGAGGAGAACACCTGGATCGCCCGACGCGCCGGGTGCGACTTCATCGTGAACGTGGTGATCGACGCCGAGCGCAGGCCGCTGATGTTCGTGGCGGGTGACATGGAAGCGGCGTTCCACCAGGGGGTCGATTTCGTGCGCGGCGTGGTGGTTGATTCGGTGGACGAGCCCGTCGATATCGTGGTCACGAGCTGCGCCGGCTACCCGCTCGACACGACGTTCTATCAGGCTGTGAAGGGGCTCACCGGCGCTCTGCCGGTGGTGAAGCAGGGGGGCACGATCATCATGGCGGCCAGCCTGAGCGAAGGGATCGGCAGCCCGCAGTTCCAGCAGCTCTTTCACGACAATCCCAACCTCGACGTGTTCGTCGAGCGGATTCTGGGCAAGGACTATTTCGTGATGGACCAGTGGCAGCTCGAGGAGCTGGCCAAAGTCCGTCGCAAGGCCCGCGTGAAGCTCGTAAGCGACGGGCTACCCGCGGCGACGATCGACTCGCTGTTTGTCGAGAGCGCGGCAAGCATTGAGCAGGCGGTGGCCGATTCACTCGCGGAGTACGGCCCGACGGCAAAGATCGCGGTCATTCCCAAGGGGCCGTACGTGTTGGCCCAGGTGGCGTGAGCGCCGGATTTCACTGCCGCTCGTACGTCGCCACCAGCTCGCCCTGGTCGAGGATGTGGCCTTTCATGGCGGCGAGCAGGGCCTTCTTGTCCGCGCGTCCCGGCGGCAGATCGAGCACTGTGTCGAGGGCGTAGATGCGGAAGAAGTAGCGATGCGCGCCCGAGCCCGGCGGCGGCAACGGACCCCGATAGCCGACGTTGTCGCTAGGCCAGGAGTTTTTGCCCTGTCGGGCGCCTTCCGGCTGATTGAGCTGAGCATCGCGCGGCACGCCCTCTTCCAGCGAGCGCGCGTCGGCCGGGACGTTGTAGATGACCCAGTGCCCCCACGGTTCGGCCGCGGGTTTCTTGGGGCTGGGGGCGTCGGGGTCGTCGCAGATGATGGCCCAGGATTTGACTCCGGCAGGTGCGTCAGACCAGGCGAGGGGAGGGGACAGGTCGTCCCCTTCGCCCGTGTGTTGGATGGGGATCGCCGAGCCCGGCTCGAATGCGGTACTGCTGAGCATGATGTTCCCCTTCACGTGATTGGAATTGCCGTTGGTGTCGGCGCTGCCACCGTTCGGCGCCGTGCCACTTCCGTCCCGATTACTGGCGCAGCCCGCGAGCGCGGCCCCGGTAGCCAGCAACAGGGCGGCAGTAAACGATTTCGCGAAGCGCGGCATAGTCGTGCACATCATAAAATCTTGAGCACGTTCTCGGGCGGGCGGCCCAGTCGCGCCTTGGCCCCCACGACGACGATCGGCCGCTGGATAATCTCTGGGTGCTTTGCCATGCGGCGGATCAGCTCCCGGGGATTGTCGGTCGGTCGCAGGCCCAGGGCTTTGTGCTCCTTGGCGCGAACCAGATCGGCGGCGCCGAGGCCGAGCTTTTTGAGCAGGGCGGCAAGCGTCTTTTCGTCGGGCGGCGTCTTCAGGTACTCGACGATCTGCGGCTCGATGCCGCGGTCTTCGAGCAGCTTGAGCGTGGCGCGGCTCTTGGCGCACCGCGGGTTGTGGTAGATTGTTACCTTCGCCATTTCGCATTCCACGGTTCGTTGATGGGCGCCGGATACTCGCATCATTCGGCGCGATACGTGATTGTACCGATCCTGCGGCGCCTCGACGAACAGCCCGATGTGGCAGCAGGAATTCGACCCGGGCGGCACCGATGACCGAGCCGACCAAAGCGGATGAGAGCCAATCGGACTCTTCCTCGGAGTCGGCCGATGCAGCCGTTGCCGACCGCCGTACCGCCGACGGTGTTGACTCGCAGACCGCTGCCGCTCGCGAGTCACTCCGCTATCAACCGCTGGTGATCCTGCTGGCGGCATTCTGCGTCGGCGTGGTTGTCGACCGCGTTCATCCGCTCGCCGCGCCAATTTGGTGGACCGGCGCTCTCGCCCTCTGGTTCGTGTGGCTTCTGATCTGGCGGCTGGGCAGCGTGCGCGTGGCGGCCGTTCTACTGCTGGCGTCGGTGGCGCTATGCGGCGCGAGCTGGCATCACCTGCGGTGGAATTGCTTTGGCGACGATGAGCTGGGACTCACCGCGCGGGAAGTCGCAGCGCCGGCCTGCATCGAAGCGGTCGTGCTGACCCAGCCGATGTGGATTCCCGCTCCGCCGCGCAATCCGATGCAGACGATTCCCCGGGGCGACAAGACGCAATTGAAAGTACGATTCGTCGGCGTGCGCGATCGCGATCAGTGGGAAGCCGCCTCGGGCCGCGCGGAATTGGCGGTCGATGGCCACCTACTCGGCATCCGCCCTGGTGATCGGCTCCGGATTGTGGCGCAGCTTTATGCGCCGTCGTCGCCCGACAATCCGGGCGAGTTCGACTTCAAACGGTACGAGCGGGGGCATCGCAAGTTATGCGGGCTGCGGGCTGAGTTTCCCGATTGCGTCGAGGTGATCGACCGCGGCGCGCCATGGCAGTGGCGGCGCCTGCTGGGCTATGTGCAGGAAGCTGGACAACAGCTCATTTGGCAGAACGTGAGCCCACAGCGAGCCGGCCTGGCTTCGGCGTTGCTGCTGGGGGCGCGCGAGCAGGTCGACAGCGAGCGCACGGAAAACTTCGTCGTCACCGGCACAGTGCATCTTCTCGTGATTTCAGGATTGCACGTGGCCATACTCGCAAGTGGCTTATGGTTTATCGGCCGCGTCGGGCTGCTATCGCGCCGGGCAACGCTGCTAGGGGGCATCGTGCTGGTGATCGTTTATGCGCTTCTTACCGGCGCCGCGCCGCCGGTCGTTCGCGCCTCGATCCTGGTGATCGGCTTTTGTACGGCGCGGTTGTTGGGTCGGCCGGCGCTTTCGTTCAACCTGCTGGCAGGTGCGGCGCTGGTAGTGCTCGCCGTCAGCCCGGCGCAGCTCTTTGGCGCCGGGACGCAATTGTCGTTCCTGGCCGCTGGCGTGCTAATGGTGTGCTGGCCGTGGCTTGTGCCCCGGCCGCCGGATGACCCGCTCGATTTGCTGGTATGGCAAACCCGTCCCTGGCCTGTTCGCTGGACACGAAAGGCATCTGGGGCGGTGTGGCGGTTGGTGGCAGTTGGCGCGATGATCTGGCTCGTTGCCATGCCGCTGGTTGCCAGTCGATTCCATCTCGTTTCGCCGGTGGGCGTCCTGCTGACGCCGCTGTTATGGATCCCGATTACGGTGGCGCTGTACTCGGGCTTCGGAGCGTTGGTGTTGGGCTGGTTGTGTCCGCCGGTCGGTCAAGGCCTGGGCTGGTTGTGCGACCAATGTCTATGGATGATCGAGTCGTGCGTCAACGCAGCTCGGGATGTGCCGCTCGGTCACCATTGGGTGCCGGCGCCGCCCGACTGGTGGGTAGTGGCCTTCTACGCGGGTCTGGCGGCGTGTGTCGCGATACCGCGTGTGCGTCCGCCGCGGCGGTGGCTGGCGGCGATTTGGTGTGCATGGTTAGCGGTGGGCTTGATCGCGTTGCTGCCGGCGGGTCAATGGACGGCGGCTTCCACTCCCGAAGCGGTACGCACGGGAGATCCACCGCCGATCGCCGACGCACCCTCTGACCGGCCCCTGGTCTGCACGTTCGTTTCGGTGGGGCACGGCACAAGCGTGATCGTCGAGCTGCCGGGAGGCCAGACGCTATTGTACGACATTGGCTGCGGCCCCTCGCCGAGCCACGCGGCGCGAGCGACGGCCGCCGTGTTGTGGTCGCGAGGTATCACGCACATCGACGCGGTCATCGTCTCGCACGCCGACGTCGATCACTACAACGGCCTGCCCGAGTTGTTGGACCGCGTGTCGGTGGGTGCCGTGTACG
>Ga0315553_10004251_pt1 | contig 10855 bp, 9 predicted proteins | sample SalMarSW160140MG_FD_203099 | JGI IMG/M metagenome (GOLD analysis project Ga0315553, IMG submission 203099) | Salt marsh sediment microbial communities from the Plum Island Ecosystem LTER, Massachusetts, United States - Salt Marsh Sediment SW1601-40 ... | reverse complement strand
TCCTGCGGAATCGTGGCTGCCATGATCTTAGACAGGCACGCGTTGCGACTCGGCGGCCGCTTGCAGCTCGCCGCGGATCTCCGAGGCCGACGCCCCCTGGTCGATCAGCCTGTTGAGGCGCTGCTCAACCGGCCTCAGCTCGAGCGAGCGGATCGCAGACTTCACCGGCCCGATTGCCGCCGACGCCATGGAGAGCGAACGAAAGCCGACTGCCGCCAGCGCGATCGCATCGAGCGGACGCCCGGCGATCTCGCCGCACAGCGTCAGCGGCTTGTCGGCGCGCTCGGCCGAGCGCGCGATGCTCCGGAGCGCCCGCAGGAACGCTGCGTTGAGCGGGTCGAAGCGCCCGGCGAGCCGTGTATTCGACCGATCGCTCGCCATGATGAACTGCAGGAGGTCGTTCGACCCGACGGAAGCGAAATCGACGACGTCGAACAGCTCGTCGAGTTGGAAGAGCAGCGAGGGCACTTCGATCATCGTGCCGAGCACGATCCGCTCGGGACCGGAATGACCGTGACGGGCGAGATGGATCTGCTCGCGCTCAACGATGGCCTTGGCGCGCTCGAACTCGACGACCTCTGCGACCATCGGGAACATCAGCCGAAGCTCGCGCCCCGCTGCGGCTTTGAGAAGTGCGCGCGCCTGCGTCTTCAAGAGTGCCGGCCGGTCGAGCCCGAGGCGGATCGCCCGCCAGCCCATGGCCGGGTTCTCTTCCTTCTGCTGGCTGAAATAGGGAAGCACCTTGTCGCCGCCGACGTCGAGCGAGCGGAAGGTGACCGGCTTGCCGTTCGCCGCGTCGAGCACTTGCCGGTAGAACACCTCCTGCTCGTTTTGCCGCGGGAAGGACGACACCACCATGAACTGCAGCTCGGTGCGGAAGAGCCCGACGCCCGCGGCGCCCGATTCCTCCAGCCGCGGCATGTCCATGATGAGGCCGGCATTGATGTGGAGCGCGATCTCTACGCCGTCGCGCGTGACCGATGGGTCGTTACGGGTCAGCCGATACTGCTCTTGGCGGCGGGCGCGGAAGCGCGCCTTGTCGGCATAGGCCGTCTCGATGTCGGCGGGCGGCCGCAGATGCACCTCGCCGGTGTCCCCATCGACGATGATCGCGTCACCCGCCTCGGCCAGGGCCACGACGTCCTCAAGCTGCCCGACGGTGGCGATATTGAGCGCCCGTGCGACGATGGCGACATGGCTCGTCGGCCCGGCTTCTTCGAGCACCAACCCGCGCAGCCGTTCGCGGTCGTAATCGAGAAGCTCCGCCGGCCCCATGTTCCGCGCAACGACGACCGCGTCCTCCGGCATGTCGGCGGCGAACGGGCCGTGCGGGCGCCCCATCAGCTCGCGCAGCAGCCGGTTGGCGAGATCGTCGAAATCATGCAGGCGGTCGCGCAGAAACGGATCGGTCTGCCGTGTCATCTGCGCGCGCGTGTCGTTCTGCACGCGCTCGACCGCAGCCTCGGCGGTGAGGCCGTTCTCGATCGCCTCTTGCAGCCGCCGTGTCCAGCCGCGGTCTTCGGCGAACATCTTGTAGGCTTCGAGGATCTCGCGATGCTCGCCGGTTCCAACCTCCGCGCCGCGCGCCAGGAGGTCGTCGACGGAGAGCCTGAGGCTCGCCATCGCCGCGTCGAGACGGCGAAGCTCGTGCTCGACGTCCTCGGCGATCAGCTGGGTGACGACGACGCGCGGCTCGTGCAGCACGACATGGCCGAGCGCGATTCCTTCCGCGAAGGCAGCGCCCTTCAGATGCACCGGCCGGTTCACGTCGAGGTCGGCGCCGGGGATCGTCAGATCCTCCAGTTCGCCCGAAGCGAACATCTCGGCGAGCACCATCGCCGTCGTCTGCAGCGCCTCGATCTCCTCCTCCGCGTAATTGCGGTAGGAGCGGTTCTGCACGACGAGCACGCCGAGCGTCCGCCCGGCGCGAAGCACCGGCACGCCGAGGAAGGAGTGGTATATCTCTTCGCCCGTCTCCGGCAGGTAGGCGAAGGCCGGATGCGACTGCGCGTCGGGCAGATTGAGCGGCCGCGCCTCAGCGGCGATCAAGCCGACGAGGCCGCGCCCGACCTGCAGCGTGGCGCGGTGCACGGCGCTCGTCTTCAAGCCTTCGGTGGCATAGAGCTCGAGCACGTTGTCGGCACGCAGCACGTAGACCGAGCAAACCTCCGCGACCATATTGGCCGCGATCAGCTTGACGATCGTGTCGAGCCGCTGCTGAGCGCCGATCGGCTCCGCCATGACCTCGCGGAGCTTCCGCAAGAGCACGCGCGGCCCGGCGAGCGCTCCCCGGGTTGCTGCCAAAGCTGTCCTCCTAAGGCGCCTTTCTCTGCCTTCGCCGGCTAAGGCGCTGCACAATAAGCCCTACGGTCCTCCCGCGCTCCGAGAGGCAGGCGGCGCCGGGGCCCACAACCCCCGCTTGCCCTCGACCGTTATGTCTTGTCGAGTTCGTATATTGAATGGAGCGTACGCATCGCAAGCTCGGTATAGGCGGCGTCGATCAGCACGGAAATCTTGATCTCCGAGGTGGTGATCAGCTGGATGTTGATGCCGCGCGAAGCGAGCGCCTTGAAGGCCTGGGCGGCGACGCCGGCGTGGCTGCGCATGCCGATGCCGACGACCGAGATCTTGGCGACCTCGCTCGACCCCGACACGCTTTCCATCGGAACGGTGCCTCTGATGCTTTCGATCAACGCCATCGAGCGATCGTAATCCGACGTCGGCACGGTGAACGTCATGTCCGTGGCGCGGCCGCTCTTGCTCTGCGAGATCATGTCGACGTTGATGCCCGCCTCCGCCAGCGGCCCGAAAATCGCCGCCGCGACGCCCGGTTTGTCCTCCACCCTGCGGAGCGTGATCTTGGCCTCGTCCTTGGTGTAGGCGATACCGGTTACGAGCTGCTTTTCCACGATCTCATCCTCATCGCAAATAAGCGTGCCGATCGGTGTGTTGCGGGCACCGGTCTGCGGCGCGTCCGGGTCGTCGAACGACGAGCGCACGAAGGTCCTGACCCCGTGCACCATGGCGAGCTCGACCGAGCGCACTTGTAGCACTTTCGAGCCGAGCGAGGCCAATTCGAGCATTTCCTCGAAGGCCACCTTGTCGAGCCGCCGCGCCGTCGGCACGATGCGCGGGTCGGTCGTGTAGACGCCGTCGACGTCGGTGTAGATGTCGCAACGCTCCGCGCTGATTGCGGCGGCGATGGCGACAGCGCTCGTGTCGGAGCCGCCGCGCCCGAGCGTCGCCACGCGATTGTCGGGGGCCAGGCCCTGAAAGCCGGCGATTACGGCCACCTGGCCCTGGCCGAAGCGCTCGAGCAGCATGTCGGCGCGGATATCGGTGATGCGCGCCACGCCATGCGCCGCGTCGGTATGGATCGGGATCTGCCAGCCGAGCCACGAGCGTGCGTTGATGCCCATGTTCTGAAGCGCGATGGCGAGGAGCCCGGCGGTGATCTGCTCGCCGGCGGAGACGACGGTGTCGTATTCGCGGGCATCGTGGAGGATGGAGGTGGAGCGGCAGAAGGCAACGAGCTCGTTGGTCCTGCCGGCCATGGCCGAGACGACGACCGCCACGTCGTTCCCGGCGTCCACTTCGCGCTTCACGTGCCGCGCGACGTTGCGGATGCGGTCGATGTCGGCGACGGACGTTCCGCCGAATTTCATGACAAGCCGGGCCATACCGAGAAGATTTCCGTGAGGCTGGCGCCGAAACAACCGTTTCCCCGCCAGGCCGAAATACCGGGAACATCGGCAGTTTCCGCCGATTCCGGCTGTTTATCGGCTTCCGCAGCCCCCGGCAACCGCCGCCAGCTGGCGTAATTTCCGGCAGGCCCGGCAATTGCCGAACGGCGCGGCCCGGGCCAAATGGGTATAGACGGCGACGGGCCGCCAGACGGGAGAGAGCTGCATGCACAAAGTCGGAGTGATCGTCGGCAGCATCCGCCAGGACTCCATCAATCGGAAATACGCCGCCGCCTTGACGAAGCTCGCGCAAGGGAAGCTCGATTGCCGCGAGCTTCGGATCGACGACCTGCCGCTCTTCAACCAGGACGACGAGGCGAGCCCGGTCCCCGAGGTCGTCCGCTTCAAGGCCGAGGTCAAGGCGGCCGACGCCATCCTCTTCGTGACGCCCGAGCACAACCGCTCGATCCCCGCCGCCATGAAGAACGCCATCGACTGGGCGAGCCGCCCGCCCTCCGACAGGTCCTTCAAGGGCAAGGTCGCCGCGATCACCGGCACTTCGAAGGGCCGAATCTCGACGGCCGTTGCGCAACAGCACCTGCGCGCCATCGTCAACGGCCACTTCCTGGCGCTCGTGGGCAGTCCCGAAGTGTTCCTGAATTACAACGACGCGCTCTTCGACGACGACGACAACGTCCTCGACGAGACGACGAAGAAGCACCTGACCACCTTCGTCGACAGCTTTGCTCGTCTCATCGACGCATTCTCGAAATAGTGCCTCGACGGGCAGGCGGGCTTCCAAGGAGAGAAAGATGTCGGGGACAGCAGCATCGCAATCGAGGGCCGCGACGATCGCCGTCTGGGTCTTCCGTGTCCTCGTTGCCGCACTCTTTCTGCTCGCCGGCTACTCGAAGCTGACCGGCTCCGAGATGGAGGTGCAGATCTTCGACACCGTCGGATGGGGCCAATGGCTGCGCTATGCGACGGGGCTTGCGGAGGTGGTCGGTTCCATCGTTCTCCTCGTTCCGGCGGTGTCGGCCTTTGGCGCGCTGATCCTGCTCGCTGTCGATGTCGGCGCATTCGGCGCTCAGGTCGCCGTGCTTCACCAGGACTGGATCCATACGGTCGTCATCGCGATCGTGCTCGTCGGCCTGATCTACTTTCAGCGCCGTCAGATTCTCGACCGTTTGAGCTGACCGACGATGCAGGCCATCCCAACCGAGAGCGCCGCGACGGTCGATCCCGCCGAGATCCGCAAGTTCGAGCGGATGGCGGCGGAGTGGTGGGCCCCGGACGGCAAGTTCCGTCCGCTCCACAAGCTCAATCCGGCGCGGCTCGCCTATGTGCGCGACGTGGTGAGCGAGCGTTTCGCCCGCGACCCGAAGGCGGGGAAGCCGCTCGCCGGCCTCCGCCTGCTCGACATCGGCTGCGGCGGCGGTCTCCTTTGCGAGCCGATGGCGCGGCTCGGCGCCGAGACCACCGGCATCGATCCGTCGGCCACGAACATCGAGGTGGCCCGCCTTCACGCAGCGAAGGGCGGCCTCGCCGTCGAGTATCGCGCGACGACCGCGGAGGCCCTCGTCGAAGCCGGTGATGAATTCGACGTCGTGCTGGCGATGGAGGTGGTCGAGCACGTGACGAGCGTCGATGCCTTCATCGACGCCTGCTCGGCGCTGGTGAAGCCGGGCGGCCTCCTCTTCCTCGCCACTATCAACCGCACCGCCAAGGCCTTCGCTCTCGCCATCGTCGGTGCCGAATACGTGCTGCGCTGGCTGCCGCGTGGGACCCACGATTATTCGAAGCTCGTGCGCCCGTCGGAGCTTGAATCCGCACTCGCCGCGGCCGGGCTTTCGGTCGTTGACCGCACCGGGGTCGGCTACAACCCGCTCACCGACCGCTGGTCGCGCGCCGCCGACATGGACGTGAACTACATGATGGTCGCGGAGAAAGCCGCCTGATCCCGCCGATTGTTTCGCCGGGCGAACGCGCCTAAAGCTTGCTCTTCTCTCCCCGCGCGGGCGCTCCGCCCCGCGCCAATCACCGCTTCATCGCGATATGACGGCAGCATCCGAGACCCGCCAAGGCGCCCGCTGGGCGGCGCTTCAGCATCCGCCGTTTCAGCGCTACTGGGCGGCGCGGCTCGCGGCCTCTTTTGCCACCCAAGTGCAGGTCGTCGCCGTCGGCTGGCAGGTCTACGACCTGACCCGCAACCCGCTCGATCTCGGATTCGTCGGCCTTTCGCAGTTCCTGCCGTCGCTCGTGTTGGTCCTTGTCACCGGGATTGCCGCCGACCGCTTCCGCCGCCGCACGATCATGTCGGTCTGCCTCATCGCGGAAGCGCTTTGTGCGCTCGGCCTCCTCCTCTTCACGTTGAGCGGCACGACGAATGTCGGGATCGTCTTCGCGATTCTCGTCGCCTTCGGTGTTGCGCGCGCCTTCTTCGGCCCGGCGCAGCAGTCGCTGCTTCCGAACATCGTCCCGCCGGAGATTCTGTCGAACGCGATCGCGATGAATTCACTGAGCTGGCAGGCGGCGACCATCGTCGGTCCGGTGGCCGGCGGGCTCCTCTACGGCGTCGCGCCGGAGGCCGCCTACGGATTGACGGTCGCGCTGATGGCGGGAGCCGCCATCCTCGTCTATTTCATCCCGCGCACGCAGCAGAAGACAGTCCCCGAGCCCGCCACCTGGGCGACGATCGTTGCCGGTTTCAACTACATCTGGCACGAAAAGATCGTGCTCGGCGCGATCTCGCTCGATCTCTTCGCCGTGCTTCTCGGTGGGGCGACCGCCCTCCTTCCGGTCTATGCGCGCGACATCCTCGACGTCGGACCGTGGGGCCTCGGGCTCCTGCGTTCCGGGCCGGCGGTCGGCGCGATCGGCGTCGCGCTTTATCTAACGGTACGGCCGATCCGCGATCACGCTGGCTTCTGGATGTTCGTCTGCGTCGCCCTCTTCGGGCTGTTCACGATCGTCTTCGGTCTCTCGAAGATGGTCCCGCTGTCGATCGCCGCGCTGATGATCATGGGCGGCGCCGACATGGTCAGCGTCTATGTGCGCGAGACGTTGATCCAGCTCTGGACGCCCGACCATGTGCGCGGCCGCGTCAACGCGGTGAACATGGTCTTCATCGGCGCCTCGAACGAGCTCGGCGAGTTCCGCGCCGGCGTGTCGGCGGCGGTCTTCGGCACGGTCGCGGCGGTCGCCATTGGCGGCGTCGGCACGACGGCCGTCGCCGGCCTGTGGGCGCGCTGGTTCCCCGCTCTTCGCCGCGCCCGGCATTTGACGGGGAGAGTGTGAGGCAGGGCCGCCGCACTTGCCCTCTCCCATAGGGAGAGCGTGACCCCTCGGCGTCGGCGCCTCACTCCACCAGCGCGAACCGGTCCACGTCGAACAGCCCGAGATCGGTGATCTTCAGGTGCGGAATCACCGGCAGCGGCAGGAACGCGACCTGAAGGAACGGTTCCGGCAGCGTGCAGCCGAGCGCCCTCGCTGCGGCGCGAAGCGTCGTCATCTTCTCGCGCACCGCCTCGAACGGCTCGAGGCTCATCAGTCCGGCGACGGGAAGCGCAAGCTCTGCCGTAATCGCGCCGCCTGCCGCGACGACGAAGCCACCCTTCAGCGCGATGACGCGGTTGACCGCCGCCGCCATGTCCGCGTCGTCGGCGCCGACGACGGTGATGTTGTGGCTGTCATGGCCGACCGAGGCGGCGATGGCGCCGCGCTTCAGGCCGAAGCCGTGCACGAAGCCGCGGCCGATATTCTCGTTCTTGCCGTGACGGGCGACGACGGCGACCTTCACCGCATCCTGTGCGAGGTCAACGGGCACCGCGCCGTCTTGCGCCTCCATGTCGAGATCGACCCGCTCGGTGATGATCCGTCCGGCGGTGACGCCGATGACCGGCGTGCGGTTGCGCCCTGCCGGAATGCGGAAATCCGATGGCGACATCGGCGCGCGCTTGACGCTGTCGAGACCGACCGGCTGAAGCGGCGCACGCTTCGCGAAGAGCCCGTCCTCGACAAGCCGCCCGCCGGCGATGACCTGCCGCACGCGACACTCGCGAAGATCGTCGAGGAGCACGAGGTCGGCCCGCCAGCCGGGCGCAACAAGCCCGCGGTCGCGGAGCCCGAAAGCGTTCGCACCCGACCAGCTCGCCGCGCGATAGACGGCGTGAAGCGGTCGGCCGAGCGCAACGAGCCGGCGGATCATGTAATCGAGATGACCCTCCTCGGCGATGTCGAGCGGGTTCCGGTCATCGGTGCAAAACGCCATGAACGAAGCGGTATTCTCGTCGAGCACTTCGGCGAGCGCGTCGAGGTCCTTCGACACCGATCCCTCGCGGATCAGGATCGTCATGCCCTTTTGAAGCTTCTCGCGCGCCTCGGCGGCCGTCGTCGCTTCGTGGTCGGTGCGGATACGGGCGGCGAGATAGGCGTTCAGCTCGCGGCCGGAGAGGAGCGGTGCGTGGCCGTCGATGTGGCCGTCCCGGAACGCAACGAGCTTGTCGAGTGCCTCCGGGTCGCAGGCGATGACGCCCGGAAAATTCATGAACTCGGCGAGCCCGATGACCTTGGGGTGGTCGCGCAGGCCGACGAGGTCGGCGGCGGAGAGCGACGCGCCGGACGTCTCGAAGGTTGTCGCCGGCACGCAGGAGGAGAGCTGCACGCGCAGGTCCATGACCGTGCGCTCCGCCGCTGCCAGGAAGTAGCGGATGCCGTCGAGCCCGAGCACGTTGGCGATCTCGTGCGGATCGCAGATCGCGGTGGTGACGCCGTGCGGCAGGACGCAGCGGTCGAATTCGAGCGGCGTCACCAGCGACGATTCGACATGGAGATGCGTGTCGATGAAACCCGGGACGCAGGCGAGGCCGCGCCCGTCGATCTCATGCTCACCCTCGTAGCGCGCGTGGGTGCCGACGATGCGATCGCCGACGACGGCGACGTCAGTGCGGGTCACCGAGCCGGTGATCACGTCGAGAAGATCGACGTCGCGCAGCACCAGGTCGGCCGGGGCGCGACCCGAGCCCGCCGCGATCGCGCGGGCGAGGAATGTCCGGGCTTCGGAATCGTCCATTCCCTCAGATATCAAGGAACCGCCAGGACGGGAAACCGGCGACCGGCGACTCGGCGGCAAGGAGCCCGCCGGCGCAGGTCGCGTTGGCGAGCAGTTCCGGCGCGCGTCCTTCCGTCAGGCTAGTCAGATAGAGCGTGCGGAAGTCCTCGCCGCCGAAGCACGGCATGGTCGGCGCCGGCACCGGAAGCGTGAAGGAATCGGCAACGCTGCCGTCGGGCGCGAAGCGGTTGAGCCGGCCGGCGGAAACGCCGGCGCTCCAATAGAAGCCTTCCGCGTCGCAGCTTCCCCCGTCGGGCCGACCGATCGTGTCGTCGAGCGTGGCGAAGCGCGCGCGCTCCGAGATCGCGCCGCTTTCGCGGTCGAAGCGCCACCGATCGATCCACGGTCCGCGGGTGTCGGAATGGAACATGACCTCCCCGTCGGCGGTCCAGGCGAGGCCGTTGGAGGTGACGAGCCCCTCCACCTTACGCTCGACCCGACCGGACGGATCGACGCGATAGAGCGCCGCGATCGGCTGCTTCTGCGGCCGGTCGTCCATGCTTCCGACCCAGAAGGCGCCGTCCGGCCCGACGCGCCCATCGTTGAGCCGCGTCGGCGCGTCCTCCTCCTCAACCCGGCAGAAATCGACGCGCCTTTCGCTCTCCGGATCGAAGAGGATGATGCTGTGCCGAAGCGCAACGACGAGCGCACCGGAGGCGCAGAGCCCGATCGAGCAGACCTCGCTCTCGAAGCTCCACGAGCCACGCGCGTCGGAGGAAAGCTCGAGCCCGTAGATCGTGCGGTTCAGGATATCGACGAAGTAGAGCCGCTTCGTGCGCTCGTCGTAGACGGGGCTCTCGGCGACTCGACCCTTGATGTCGGCAAGGCAGTTGAATTCGAGCTGCATCGGAAGAAGACCCGGGAGGAGGACACCCGGCAGCCTAACAGGCTCGAACGCGCAAGCGAAAGCGCCCCTAGCGCACGGGCTCGACGAGAACCTTGCGCAGCGCCGCCGCCAGCTCGCCGTCATGAAATGGCTTGTTCAAAACAGCGACCGGGCCGCCCGCTGCGGTGGCGTCGGCTAAGCTCAAACGGTATCCGGTGGCAAAGATGACAGGCAGGCCAGGGTCGCGACGGCGCAGCTCCGCCGTGAGCTGCTGCCCGTCCATGTCGGGCAGATTGACGTCGGTCAGAAGCACGTCGACCGGCTCCTCCCGCTCGTAGAGCGCGATCGCGGCCTCCGCCGATCGCGCCTGGATGGCCTGATGGCCGAGCTGCCGCAACATGTCGAGCGTTGCCATCATGATCAGCGCCTCGTCCTCTACCACGAGAATGCGCTTGGCTCCGGCGAGAGTCATTCGCCTCCGATCTGACAGGGGGAAACAAAGCACCGTTCCCGTCCCGCGCCCCCAGCGCACGGGATAGGGCATGCGTCGGCGAACGTGGATGCCTTGGAAAAGTTCCCCTGAGGACAAATAATTCCGCGATTTGCCCGGAAACCGCCGGAATTATCACAATCTACGGTTAATGCTCTACCTTCCCGCTGTCGCGGGTCCGCCTGGCCGGCGCTGGAAATCCCTTTTGCGTTGCGGTAGAGCCGCCTTTCGCTCCGCCCCGGATCTGCAGGTCCTGCGCCTTCTTTGCCAGGCGGAAACGTGACCTGAACATAATCGCGATCCTCGTCGGCGCACCCGCGCGCTTTCGAGCGTCCACCGGAGTTGGCGATCCACCATGCCCATGCGTTTCCTCAAAGCCGTCTGGCGCTGGATCGGCATTCGCGGGCTCATCCTCGTCTTCGTCCTGCTTGTTTGCGGCCTCCTCCTCACCTTCAATCTGGTTCTGCGCCCGAAGATGATCGCCAGCTTCTTCGCCGGCCAGAAGGCGCCCGCCGTCGCCGTCTCCACCGTCGAGGCGAAGCCGAGCACCTGGACGCCCGAGATCGACGCCATCGGCACGCTCTGGGCGTTTCAGGGTGTCGATGTCGCGTCGGAGACGGCCGGCATCGTGAAGACCATCGCCTTCAAAGCGAACGAGCGCATCGATAAAGGACAGCTCCTCGTCCAGCTCGACGACGCGGTGGAGAGCGCCGATCTGATGGCGGCGCAGGCCGCGCTGGCGCGTG
>Ga0315553_10004250_pt1 | contig 10856 bp, 6 predicted proteins | sample SalMarSW160140MG_FD_203099 | JGI IMG/M metagenome (GOLD analysis project Ga0315553, IMG submission 203099) | Salt marsh sediment microbial communities from the Plum Island Ecosystem LTER, Massachusetts, United States - Salt Marsh Sediment SW1601-40 ... | reverse complement strand
GGGCGCTAGCGCGGTGGTGTTGCAAGTGAGTTGGTAGGGCGCGCTCCGCTGTGCGTCGCGGCTAACCGTTGGGGTTTTCGCCGGTGCCCGTGTGCGCGGCGCACAGGGCGATGCCGGCCAGAACCAGGTGCGGCACGTACCGCACGTTTCTGCCCAGTCGCGGGGCGAGCAGTCGGGCGTATCCGCCGGAGAGAAGCACCTGCGGCCTCTGGCCCAGGGCGGTGGTCATGTGCCGGACCAACTCGCGCACGCTTCCCAATGCGCCGTAAAACAGTCCGCTGCGCATGGCTGCCTCCGTCGACTTGCCGATGGGCGGTTCCGCCTCGCCGCCGGGTCGTGCGTCGATGAGGGGAAGCTGGTCGGTGTGTTCGTGTAGCGCGCGAGCCGTCAGACCCGGTCCTGGCAGTATCGCCCCGCCGAGAAAGGCGCCGCTTGCGTCGAGGGCGTCGACGGTGATCGCAGTACCCACGTCGACCACGATCGCCGGCCTGTTCGGTCGTCGCAGGTGATTGGCCCCCACCGCGGCGGCGAGCCGGTCGAGACCCACGCGCTCGGGCCGCTCGACGCAAATCTCCAGCGGCACGTCGCGATAGCTCAAGACGTGAAGTGTGTCGCGCGGGCGTATACCTCGCACCGCTTGTTCCAACTGCCGCGATGTTTCCCCGTGTACGCTGGCCACATACCAGGCAAAGGGCTCGTCGGGCAGGTCGGCCAGCAGCAGATCGACGCCGCTTTGCGTTGCGATTTCAAGCGAAGCGAGAGGCTGCGGCAGCTTGCGGCGGTTCGTGCTGGTGGCAGAAGATTTGCCACCGGCGACATCGAAAATGCCGCGCTTGATCAGCGTGTTGCCGATGTCGACGGCGATCAGCCTGGTGGCCGGGGAAGTGGGCATGCAATCGGGGATCGAGAACGAGGGGGCGAGCGATGGCGGCGCGCGCCGCCGATTCGTGCGCGCATTTTATCGTACCGGCGCGTTGAGCGGCGAGAAAGGGGAAGCGGCTCGCGGCAATCGACGGCGATTAACGCGGAGCCACGCGAAGTGACCCACGACGCCGAGTCAGATAGAATGGAACTCGCACGTTGATACGATGCCCCCGCGGCCAAAGGGCCGCGCACTTTGGGAATGCAATCATGACGCGCCCGTCGCTGAATCTGCTCTGTCTGCTCGCGCTGCTTCTTGCCGGTTTTGTCGCTGCGCCGCTACGAGCCGATGACCCATCGCCGCCCGCCGAAGCGCCGGCTGCGACCGACTCGGCATCGGAACCACAAGAGGGTGACGACGCAGATGCGGTCGCCAACACAAATGCCGACACCGAACTCTCCGACGCCGTGCGGCGAATCGCTGACGCGGCCCGGCCCTCGCTGGCCACCATCACGCAAACTGGGCGCGACGGCCGACAGCAGGGGATGGGCACCGGCTTCGTCATCTCGTCCGACGGCCTGATCGCCACCAATCTGCACGTGGTGGGCGAAGCGCGACCCGTGTCGGTGCAGCTTGCCGACGGGCGTAACTTTCGCGTGACCGAAGTGTATGCCTGGGATCGGTTCCTCGACCTGGCCGTGCTCCGCGTCGACGCGAGCGACCTCGTGCCGCTGGAACTCGGCGACTCGGCCGAAAAGGTCGTGGGAGACCCCGTGGTCGTGATGGGCAATCCTCGCGGACTGCGCTACAGCGTGGTCAGCGGCGTCGTCTCCGGGCGGCGGGAGATCGACGGGCGGCAAATGCTGCAACTCGCCATTCCCATCGAACCGGGCAACAGCGGCGGACCCGTACTCGATCGCAACGGTCGCGTGCTGGGCCTGGTCACTATGAAGTCGGCGGTCACCGACAACCTCGGCTTTGCCGTGGAGATCAACGAGCTCAAGCCGCTGATCGCCAAGCCGAACACCGTCGCCATCGACCGCTGGCTCACCATCGGGGTGATCGACACCCGCCAGTGGGACGTGCTGTACGGCGCGCGATGGCAGCAGCGCGGCGGCACGATCGTCGCGGACGAGCCCGGTGAGGGATTTGGTGGTCGCGCCGCTTGCCTGTGGCGGGGAGACTTGCCCGAGCTTCCGTTTGAATTAGCCGTCAACGTGCGGATGGAAGATGAATCGGGAGCGGCGGGATTGGTGTTTCACTGCGACGGCGGCGACAAGCATTACGGCTTCTACCCCAGCGCGGGGAAGCTGCGCTTGTCGCGGTTCGAAGGACCCGACGTGCTCACCTGGACCGTGCTGGCCGATGTTGAGTCGCCGCACTATCGCCCGGGCCAGTGGAACCATCTGAAGGTGCGGTTGGCCGAGGGGAGCATTCGCTGCTACGTGAACGACGAGCTGGTCATCGAGTCGGCGGACGACGTGCTGCCGGCCGGACGCGTCGGACTGGCCCGGTTTCGCGACACAAAGGCCTCGTTCAAGGGGTTTACCGTGGCCAAGGAGATCGGGCCATCGCAGCCGGACGCCGAGTTGCTGGCGTCGTTGGCGGCGGCGGTCGATGGGCTTCCTTCCTTGGCGGAACTGCTCCCCGATGCAGTCGCGCCGCTGGCCGAGAACGAAACCGAAGCGCGGCTTGTTTTGCGCCGTCGGGCCGACGAGCTGGAGGCGCGGGCCGGCGAGATGCGGCTCATGGCGACCGACCTGCACACGCGCTCGGTCGCCGCGCAGCTCGCGGACCTATTGTCGGGCGAAGAGGAAGCGATCGACCTGGCCCGCGCCGCGCTGATGGTGGCATGGCTCGACGACGAAGAATTGCAAATCGATGCCTATCCCGAGCAACTCGACCGCATGGCCGCGGAGGTTGCCGAGCGCTTGCCCGACGATGCCGATGACGCCGCACGGCTCGCCGCGCTGAACGACTACCTGTTCCGCGAAAATGGTTATCACGGCAGCCACCTCGATTACTACCACCGCGCCAACAGCTATCTGAATCGCGTGATCGACGAGCGCGAGGGGATTCCCATCACGCTTTCGGTGCTGTACATGGAGCTGGGCCATCGCATCGGCCTGAAGATCGAAGGCGTGGGGCTGCCGGGCCATTTCGTGGTCCGCCACGTGCCGCGCGAAGGCGAGCCGCAGCTCATCGACGTGTTCGAAGGGGGCAAGCCCATGACGCGCGACGAGGCGGACGAGAAGGTGCGCTCCATCACCGGCCAGCCGCTTACCGATGCGCACCTGCAAGCGGCCCGCAAGCGCGACATCGTCCTGCGGATGATCCAAAATCTGATGGGAATCGCCCAGCGGAGCGGCGACTCCGAGGCCATGCTGCGATACCTGGAGGCGGTAGTGGAGATCGAGCCGAGCGCCGTGCGGGAGCGGGGCATGCGGGCCGTCCTGCGCTTCCAGACGGGGAGGAAGCAGGGAGCCGTGGCCGACCTCGACCATCTGATCGACGCCAAGCCCGAGGGACTCGACCTGGAACAGGTGCGGCAGATGCGCGAGTATTTCCAGAACTCGGGCCGCTAGCCCGACGGCCGGATCCAGGAACCTGAGTCCTTCAGCTTCAGCACGGCGTCGACCAGGTCGTCGGGGCCGTGGCGAACCACGTCGCACACCGGCAGGTCAAGCTCCTGGCTCACGCGGCGGCGCTCGGCTTCGGCCGCCTCGGCCGACAGCTTGCTGCTGTTCATCGAAACGGCGATCACCGGGCAGGGATCGATCACGCTGGCCATGATCTCGCATAGGCGGCGAATATCGGCCAGCGGGGGAATTCTTACGTGCTCGACGCCGGTGACGCGCTCGCGCCCCACCTCGTAACACAGAATGATGCCGTGTGGCGCGCAGCCGTGCAGCAGGCTCAACGTGACGCCCGAGTACGAGGGATGCACGAGGCTCCCCTGCCCTTCGATCACGAGGATGTCGTGGTGCTGGTTGGCCAGCACGAGCTTTTCGGCGGCGCCGCTGACAAAGTCGGCCACCACGCAGTCGACGGGGCAGCCTTCCCCTTCGACCAGGATGCCGGTCTGGCCGGTGGCGAGGAACTTGGCGTCGTGGCCGCGCTCGCAAAGAGCGCGGGTCACTTCGACCGAGGTTAACATCTTGCCCACGCTGCAATCGTGCCCCATGGTGTGAATCCGCAGGCAATCCGGGCGCAGTCCCTTGCGGCGGGCGATGTCGCGCTCGTTGTTCTTGCGGACGTCGGTCAGCGTGACGCCGCGCCGCTGTGCGGCCTCGACGAACTGTGGATCGGCGCTGAGAAAGTCGTGCAGGCCGCTCACGACGTTCATGCCGCGTTCGATGGCGGCGAGAATGACGGCCCGCCATGGCGTCGGAATCTTACCTCCCGCCGGCGCAATGCCCAATAACAGCGTGTTGGCCCCGGGCGCCTCGTCGAGCGAAGCAACGATCGGCATTTCGCCCCCCACGCCCAACAGATCGCCGCTGGTGCGGCCGCGCCGCGTGCTGTCCAGCAGTGCCACGACCTCCTCGGGGCGGTAGCGGATGAGGCAACTGGCCGTCTTGGCGGTGTGAGGGTTGGTATGTCCCTCGGTGAGAATCACCATGCGGCGGGTCATGGATCAGTTTTCAGTTTTCGGTGTTCAGTTTTCAGTTGGAGGAGGTCCGTTGTCCGTTGCCAGTAGTCCGTTGCGGAAAGTCCATATCGTCCATCGTCCGTCGTTGCCCAATATGTGCTCTCCTTCTCCGAGTTCGTTCGCAACAGTTGACTGGCGACACTTTCCGCTGACGGCTGAGAGCTGATAGCTGACAGTTTCAAACCAACTGACAACGGACCAAGGACAACTGACAAAGGTGGCGAGGTCACGCAACGTTCCGATGCAGTCCTAACCCAAGGTCTTGCGGAATCGCATTACGCTGAGCATCAGAACCGCTACGCAGCACGCCGTCAATCCGACCACCCAGGGAAGCAGGTCGACGAAGTCGGCGCCCCGCAGCACGATGCCGCGCAGAATCTCGATGAAGTACGTCACGGGAATGAAAAAGGTAATGGCGTAAATGGGAAGCGGCATCTGGGCCCGGGGAAACATGAAGCCCGACAGCAGCACCGAAGGCAACATGATGATGAAGGCGAACTGCATGGCCTCAACTTGGGTTTTGGCCAGCGTGGATACGAACAACCCCAGCCCCAGACCGCACACCAGAAACAACATCGACAGAGTGACCAGCAGCAGAAAGCTGCCGTGAATCGGCACGCCGAAGATGTAGACCATCACGCACAGCACCACGAGCATTTCAACGAACCCGGCCACCGCGTAGGGCACGAGCTTGCCCAACAATAAACCCGCGCGGCCCACCGGCGTCACGAAGAGTTGTTCGAGCGTGCCCAGCTCGCGCTCCCGCACCACGGCGAACGACGTGAGAAACAACGTGACAAGCTGCATGATGATCCCCACCAGCCCGGGCACGAAGAAGTGAGCGCTTTTGAGGTCGGGGTTGTAGAGCAGGCGGGGGCGCATCTCGACGGGGAGCGTCAACCGCCCCGCCTCGTCGCGCGCCGGGCCGATGTTGAGGGCTTCGCCTTTGCGCCGCGCCATCGAGATTGCCAAGTTGGTCCCCAGTAGATTGGCGCTGTTTAGCGCGGTGGTGGCAGCCTGCGAATCGCTGCCGTCGATGAGAACTTGCACATGCACCTGTTCGCCCCGCAGCAGCCGATCGGAAAAGTAGGGCGGAATGCACACGCCGACTTTGGCCCGGCCCGACGTGAGCGCGTGGTCAAATGAGTCCTGGTCGTGCACGTGGCCGATGACGTTGAACTTGCGGGTGTTTTCCAGCGCCTCGACAAGCTCCTGGCTCTGGAGCCGCCCGTCGAGGTTGTAGACGATCGTGGGAATGTGCTCGACCTCGACGTCGATGGCGTAGCCGAAGATGAGCGTCTGCATCACCGGCACGACCAGCATGAAGAAGAGCGTGGCCGGTTGCCGGCGGATGTGAATAAACTCCTTGACCAGCACCGCCCACAAGCCGCGCGTGGTGGGATGTCGCCGCGCGGCCAAAGAGCGGGGAGGCGGATGCGCGGCCTGGGCGAGCGTGCTCTCATCGTGCGGCGTAGCACCATCGTCGTCCAGCGGTCCGTCGGGTAGTTCGCCACCTTCTCGCTGCGCGGCGTCCGCAACGTCTGTCTGTGAGGGAGCGGTAATCGATCGGTCCGCCATCGGCACCGCGCCGCCTTCTTTCACGTACCCTTTCGATTCGATCGGCCCGAGGCGCCGCTGCTCGTCGGCCGTGAGCGTAACGAACACGTCTTCCAGCGTCGGAGCAATCTCGTGGATCGAAGCCGCACGGCCCTCGTCGCCGAAGCGACGCAACAGTTCTTCTGGCGGAAGCGTGTCCGCGGCGAGCAAGTGAATGCTGTCTCCAAACAGGGTCGCGTCGCGGACGCCTTCGACGGCCCGCAACACCGAAAGCTTTTGGGCCGGCGCGGCGATCGAAAGCTCCCACCGTCGCGCGCCCACGGGCGTGACCTGAGGTAGCCGTTTCAGGTCGTCGGGTCGGCCCAACACCAGCAACCGCGCGAGATATAAATATCCAACCTCGCTGCACCGCTGGGCCTCATCCATGTAGTGGGTTGTGACAAAAAGCGTAACGCCTTGGGCGGACAGCTCGAACAGAAGGTCCCACAATTGCCGCCGCGCCACCGGGTCGATGCCCGCCGTCGGCTCGTCGAGAAAGATGACTTCCGGCTGGTGGACGAGAGCGCACGCCAAGGCGAGTCGCTGCTTCCATCCGCCCGACAGCGTCCCGGCGATCTGGTCGACGTATGGCGTGAGGCCGGTCAGCGCCATCACTTCGTGGGCTGCACTGCGCAGTCGTTGCCGGTCGAGCCCGTACACGCGGCCGTAAAAGTCCAGGTTTTCGCCCACGGTCAAGTCGGCGTACAGACTGAATTTCTGCGACATGTATCCGATGCGGGGCTTGATGAGCTCAGCCTCGGTCGCCACGTCGTACCCGAGAACGTGCGCCCCGCCCTCGGTGGGCGCGAGCACGCCGCACAGCATGCGGATGATGGTCGACTTGCCGCTTCCGTTGGGACCCAACAGGCCGAAGATGGAGCCGCGGCGGACCTGGAAGCTCACCTGCTCGACGGCGGTGATGCTGCCGAAGCGGCGAGTCAGACCGGTGACTTCGATGACGGCTGGAGACATGGTGCGAAAGTGTTCAGTTTTCAGTGTTCAGTTTTCAATGCCAGACAGGGCAGAATGGACGGGTATGGACGTAATGGACGCAATGGACAACGGACCGCCCGCGCGCCATACGGGTCAGTTTTCCATAGAGCTCCCACTGAAAACTGAACACTGAAAACTGAAAACTTGTGCCACGCGCGTGGGAACTATTGTCGATGAACGTCGGATCGTCGCTGCACTCCGATCGCGCGAAATTCACCGCGGCAGCCACACGTCGGCCGCCATGCCCGGTCGCAGTTTCTCCTTGCCCTCGATCAGCATTACCTTGATGCGGAACACCTGCTGCGAGCGATCCTCCGGCGTCTGCACGTTGCCGGGCACGAATTCCGCCTGCGGCGAGACGTAAGTAATCTCACCGTAGAAATCCTCGCGCGGGAAGCTGTCGATCGTCACGCGCAGCTTGTCGCCCACTTTCACGTCGAGCTCATCCTCGGGAAGGTAGGCTCGCACCCACAGGCGGCTGGTATCGGTGATTGTGACGATCGGCGCGTTAGGCGTAACTAAGTCGCCCGGCCTCAGCTCGATCGATTCGACGATGCCCGCGATGCTGGACTTGACCACCAGCTCTTCGCGCTGCTTCTGGAGAACCGCGAGCGCGGCCTGGGCGGCGTCGCGCGTGGCGACGGCTGTGTCGATATCTTCCTGGCGGTAGCCGTTCTTGGCCAGAAGGAGCGCCTGCTGGGCTTCGGCAAGCTGGGCGGTGGCCTCGTCCTTGTCCTCCTGTCGCGTTCCGCGCTCCAACAGCAGCAGTTCCTGTTTGCGCACTTCGAGCGCCGACTCGGCCACCTTCAGATCCTCGGTGGCGCGGTCCAGATCTTCCCGCGTAACGGCGCCCTGCTCGGCGACGAACAGGTCGCGCACGCGCTGGTACGTCGATTGTGCCCGGGTAAGCTGAGCCTGAGCCAGATCGCGTCGAGCGACGGCGGCGGCAATCTCCTCTTCCCGCGGACCGTTGACCAATTTGTCGAGGTGCGCTTGAAGCTGGTCGACGCGCGCCTCTGCCTGGGCGATCTCCTCGGGGCGGAAGCCAGCCTGCATCTTCTCCAGTCCTCTCTGTGCGGCGTCAAGCTGGGCCCGCGCTTCGGCCTCGCGTTCGTTCAGGTCGTACGGTTCGAGCTCCAACAGGATCTTTCCGGCCTCGACAAAAGTCCCTTCCTCGACCTGCACCTTGGCCACGCGCCCCCCGACGCGCGATCCCAAGCGAATCTGATCGGCCTCGATAAAGCCCGACACTTTGGGAGCCGGCCGGCGCCATTGGCTGTAAGCCAATAGAGCCAACAGCACCGCGATCACGGCGACTACGACAGCAATACGTTTGGTCATGTGCGAGTGTCAGAGCGGGAGTTGCGGCGCGCCAGGCAGCAATCGCTTACTTCATCTTCGGCAAAGACGTTCTGCCTCCGCGTCCAGGGCGCCGGCGGCGGAGCGGGATGTCGCCCAGTAAATCTACCCTATTCTAGCTTCGTCGGCCGCTCGTTGACATGCGCGGCGACCGTCCGTAGGATCAACAGGGGTATCACTTTCTCATGGAATCGCGGATCGTGCCACGCCGTTGCGCATGGGCGCCAGGCCCGTGCCCAGCCGAGATCGCAAACATGAGTTCCGTCGGCGACGATTCTGCGTCTTGCTCTCGCGGCGGCTTGGTCTGCGCGATGATTTGTTTATCGCTGGCTCTTCTCGTGCTGCCGTCCTGTGCCGCTCGGCCAAGCGAAGCCGATCAGCCACCGCCCAAGGCCGCCCAAACGCCCGATGCGCCGGAAGGTCAGGAAGAGGGAACCGGCGCGCTGATCGTATTCGACGGGGTGATCACGCCGTTGCGCGTGGCGTACCTCAAGCGTAAGCTCGAAGCAGCCCGCGAAAGTGGCGTCCGCGTGGTCGTTGTCGAAATCAACAGTCCCGGCGGCGGCGTCGAGGAAAGCTTCGCCGCGGCCCGCATGCTGCAACAGATCACTTGGGCGCGGACCGTGGCCTACGTTCCCGATATGGCGCTCAGCGGCGGCGCCGTCGTGGCACTGGGATGCGACGACATCGTCATGGGCCCCAACGCTCGACTCGGCGACGTCGGCGTGATCTACCAGGACGATTACGCCTTCTTCCAATATGCGCCCGAAAAAGTGCGCAGCGACATCGCATTGCGGATGCGGGCCCTGGCGGAAGCAAAAGGGCGGCCTCCGGCACTGGCCGAAGCTATGGTCGACATGGACCTCGAGGTGTACCGCGTCGTCGATGCCAGCACGAACGAAGCAGCATACAAAACACAGGCCGAAATCGACGCCGACGCCGACCCCGGCCGCTGGCAGCAGAAGCAGCCGGTGTTCGAGTCCCGCAAGGAACATTTTCTGGAGGCAACGGGTTCGCGGGCCGTCGAGCTGGATCTGGCGCAGGGGGTAGTGCACGACCGCGAGGAAGTGCGGCAGCGCTATGAACTGGCTAGCCTGCGGGTCGTCCGCCGCAGCGGCATCGACGTGGCCGTGGCGGTGCTGAATTCCTGGCCGATTACTTTCCTGTTGCTGTTGGTTGGCGTGTCGGCGCTCTACGTCGAGATGAGCGCGCCGGGAATCAGCATCGGGGGACTGATCGCGGGGCTGTGTTTCCTGGCCTTGTTCTGGAGCCGATTTCTGGGAGGCACGTGCGGCTGGCTGGAGGTGATTCTATTCGTCTCGGGGGTGATCTTTCTGGCCGTCGAACTGTTCCTGCTGCCGGGATTTGGCGTTGCCGGTGTATTGGGCCTGCTGCTGATTCTGGTCAGCGTGGTGATGGCTGGCCAGAATTATGTATTGCCTTCGAACGAGCGCGAGTTGGTCACGACGCTTCGCTCGCTGCTCGTGGTGCTGGCCTCGGGGGTGGCGTTCGTGGGAGTCGCCATGGTCGCCAGCCGTTACTTCGGCTCGATTCCCGTGTTGAACCGGCTGGCGCTCAAGCCGCCGACCAGCGGAACGCCGGGCGACTCCCAAGGAAAGTCAGCCGAGGGAAAAGCAGCGACCGCGCTGGGCGAGGCGCATGGCATTCAGGTCGGCGACTGGGGGATCGCCGTTTCGCCGCTTCGCCCGGCCGGCAAGGGACGCTTCGGCGAGGAGTACGTCGACATCGTGGCCGACGGCGCATTCGTGGAACAGGGAAGCCAGGTCCGCGTCACCGACGTGAGCGGCAACCACATCGTTGTCGCGGCAGTCGAGGAAAAGGCCTAGCGTGACCCGCGATCAATCGGTCCACGCGTACCGTACGATGCAGTACAGCGCGTTGGCGGCATCGCCCAGGCCGATCTTTTTCCCCTCGGCAAAGCTACGGGCGTGATAGCTCACGGGCAGTTCGGTGATGCGATACTGCAAGCGTGCCAGCTTGGCCGTTACCTCGGGCTCGAAGCCGAATCGATCCTGCTGGATGTGCAGGGCTTCGACCACGTCGCGGCGCAGGACTTTGTAGCACGTCTCCATGTCGGTCAGCCGCAGGCCCGTCAGCAAGTTCGACGCCGCGGTGAGCATGCGGTTGCCCAGCCGGTGGATCCCGGATGACCCGCGACGGCGGTCTTCGAGAAATCGCGAGCCGTACACCACGTCGCTGCGGCCTTCGAGAATCGGTTTCAGTAGCGGGGGAATGTCGCAAGGGTTGTATTCCAGGTCGGCGTCCTGCACGACTACTACGTCGCCGGTTACGTACGCAAAGCCGGTGCGCAGTGCGGCGCCCTTCCCCTCATTCACCGGCTTGTAGATCACGTGTACGTCGGGCATCCGTTCG
>Ga0315553_10004247_pt1 | contig 10864 bp, 7 predicted proteins | sample SalMarSW160140MG_FD_203099 | JGI IMG/M metagenome (GOLD analysis project Ga0315553, IMG submission 203099) | Salt marsh sediment microbial communities from the Plum Island Ecosystem LTER, Massachusetts, United States - Salt Marsh Sediment SW1601-40 ... | reverse complement strand
AGGGCGCCGCCCGCGGCGTGCGGTAACCGGCTTCCATGCGTCCGCCCCGGCTCGCTCCCCTGTTCGCCACGGTCCGCGCTCTGAAAGGCGTCGGCCCGCGAATCGAGGGGCTGCTCAATAAGTTGGTGGCGCCGCGGCAGGCGAGCGCCCATGCGAGGGCCATCGACCTTCTGTGGCACCTGCCCGTCGGCCTGATCGACCGGGCTATCGCGCCATCGATCGCGCAAGCCGAGATCGGCGCCCTCGCAACGCTCGAAGTGACCGTCACCGAGCACCGGCCCGGCGGCGGCCGGCGCGGCGCCCGGGCGCCGTACAAGGTCCTGGTCGAGGATTCCACCGGCGCGCTCGAGCTCATCTATTTCAAGGCCGATCCCGCTTACCTGAAGCGCCTTCTCCCCGTCGGCGGACAGCGTCTGATCTCCGGCAAGATCGAGGCCTATGACGGCTGGCTGCAAATGCCCCACCCCGATCATGTGGCGCCTCTCGCCGGCAAAGACACACTGCCGCTGATCGAGCCGGTCTATCCGCTGACCGCGGGGCTCTCCAACACCACCTTGCGCAAAGCGATCGACGGCGCGCTCCACCAGATCCCGAAACTGCCCGAGTGGATCGACCCCGCGTTTCTCGCCAAGCAGGGCTGGCCCTCCTTCGGCGAGGCCATCACGCGGCTGCATGCGCCACAGGCCGAGGCCGACCTCCTTCCAGGGGCAGCGCCGCGGGCGCGGCTCGCCTATGACGAGCTTCTCGCCCATCAGCTGGCGCTCGCCATCATCCGCCAGCGCCTCAAGAAGCGCGCCGGCCGGCAATTGCGCGCATCCGGCACGCTGCGTGACGCGATCGTTGCCGCCCTGCCCTTCGCCCTCACCGGTGCGCAAGTCCGCGCGCTCGCCGAGATCGACGCCGACATGGGGAGCGGGAGCCGCATGCTCCGTCTGCTGCAAGGCGACGTCGGCAGCGGCAAAACGATCGTGGCGCTGCTCGCCATGGCCCAGGCGATCGAGGCCGGCACGCAAGCCGCACTCATGGCACCGACCGAGCTTCTCGCCCGCCAGCACCTGGCCACGATCACCGGCTTTGCCGAGGCGGCACGCTTGCGGGTCGCGCTCCTCACAGGACGCGAACGGGGACGCGAGCGAACGAAGATCCTCGATGCGCTGAAGGACGGCGACATCGACATCCTCATCGGCACCCATGCACTGTTCCAGGAGACGATCCAATTCCGCGATCTCGGCCTCGTGGTGATCGACGAGCAGCATCGCTTCGGCGTGCATCAACGGCTCGCGCTGCAAGCCAAGGGAACCGGCACCGGTGCCGAGCTTCTGGTCATGACGGCGACGCCGATCCCGCGCACGCTGCTGCTCACGAGCTATGGCGACATGGATGTGTCGCGGCTCGACGAGAAGCCGCCGGGCCGAAAGCCCATCGTGACGCGCACCGTGCCGCTCGAACGTCTCGACGAGGTCGTCGACGGGGTCGACCGCGCGGTCGATCGTGGCGCGCAAGTTTATTGGGTGTGCCCCCTCGTCGCCGAGTCCGAAGTGCTTGACGTGGCCGCGGCAGAGGAGCGCCATGCGGCCCTTCGCGCGCGGTTCGGCGACAAAGTGGGCCTGGTGCACGGCAAGCTCGCGGGCAAAGACAAAGACGCGGTGATGGCCGCGTTCGCGTCAGGCGCGTTGTCGATCCTCGTGTCCACCACCGTGATCGAGGTCGGCGTCGATGTGCCCAACGCCTCCATCATGATCATCGAGCACGCCGAGCGCTTCGGTCTCGCCCAACTCCATCAGTTGCGCGGCCGCGTGGGGCGCGGCGCGGCGGAGTCGTCCTGCATTTTGCTCTACCGCCAGCCGCTCGGAGAGACGGCGCGCGAACGGCTCAACGTGATGCGCAGCACGGAGGACGGCTTCGTCATCGCCGAGGAGGATTTGCGGCTCCGCGGCGGCGGCGAGGTTCTCGGCACGCGGCAGAGCGGGCTGCCTGCCTTCCGCATCGCCTCACTCCCCGAGCACCAAGACCTGCTCGAGGCCGCGCGCGACGAAGCGCGGCTCAGGCTCAGCCGCGATCCCGAGCTGAAGGGCAAGGACGCAGAGGCGCTTCGGCTCTTGCTCTATCTGTTCGAGCGCGACGATGCGGTGAAGCTGATCCGCGCCGGCTAGGCCCTAGACGCGTCTGGCGTAGTCGCGCGGCGCCATGCTTGTCCAGCGCTTGAAGGCGCGGCTGAAATGGGCCTGGTCCGAATAGCCGAGCATGAAGGCGATTTCGATTGCCGAGCTGTCGCCGGTTGCCACCCTGCGGATCGCCTCGACGCGTCTCACGTCATCAACGATCTCCTCGAATGAGAAGCCAAAATCCCTGAGGCGCCGTTGCAGCGTCCGCGTGCTCATGCGCAAGTGAGCGGCCACGTGGTCAACGCTCACGCCGCCATATGGCAGCATCTTCTTCACGAACGCGCCGAGATTGGCGGCGGTCTCGACGGGGTCCACACCATTTGTCTCCGGGCCTCGCATCGCGATTGGCAGGTCGAGGATCTCCCGGTCGATGACGACCGCATCGCGCGCACACCCGAACTGGAGCGACGGGCCAAACGTGTCCTCTAGGTGTTCCCCCGCCCGCTCGTAGGGCTGGGTGAATTGGGCGCCGATCGCCTCTGGCGCCCCGGCCAGAAGCGCAACGCTGCGAAGAACCGCCAGCGCGCCAAGGACATGCTGGCGCGGGTCCACGCCCGACCGCCCGAGAAAGGTCAAGTCTAGGGTCGCGAAGCGTCCATTCGTCCGAAATTGCAAGTCGGTTCCTTGATGGACGAGACCGACACCATTCGCGGCCGTCTGGCATGCTTCGCGAAGCGTTCGCGCCTCGGAGACCGCAACGCCCCAGGTCCCGAGTTCGGTCAGCTTGAAGCAACGGCCAACGGCCGCGCCAGGGAATCTCTCGCCCGTGGCGGCATAGAGCTCATTGCCGAGCTGGAAGCAGAGCTCGCGGGGAACCCAGCCATTCGCGTCGAGCAAGGCCGACGGGGAAATGCCGGCCCGCCTGAACATCTCGATGGGATCGATCGAGCGGCTGCGCAAATAGGGCGCGATATGGAGCAGCGTGCGCGGATTATGCGCGAAGCCCTCACCCAACATCGCCATCCCTCCTTTTTGGCGCCAAATGGCAAGACTTATAGCGCGTGCGCCCGCTAGCGTCTCGCGCGCAAAACCTTCCCTTTCGATCGCTGATGCAACTTGCTCTGATGCAACTTGGAGTTATACAACCATGCCGATGCGACGTATCCTTGTTGCGGCCACCGCATTCACATTGGCCGCCTCTCTTCTTGCCGCTGTCACCTTTGCCACCGCCGAGGAGGAGAAGACGGCGGACTTCCTTTTCGTCCAGAGCGCCAAAAGCATGAGCTTTGACCCGGCGGCGAACAAACTGACGCTCAAGAATGTAAGTCCCGTCACGGTATTCTTCACCGATCGGCCGGAGCGGATCGCCGGAAATATGAACACGACAAGGTTCATCCCCTTCTGGAGCGACGGCAAGGACAGCTTCAAGTCTGATCCGCCCAATGCCGATATTTCCATTATCGAAGGCAAGACGCTGAAGCAGACCGTCGTGGAACTGCAAGACCCTGTGCTCGATGGTGACAATCTCAGCTACACGGTCAAGGTGATCAAAGGCGATATGCCGGCAGAAGGCACCGAGGTGGCGGTGTTCATCGATATTATCGGCAGGCCTCTCACCCCACTTTCCTATGCGGGCGTGGCACGGCGTTCATATAGACGGGCCGTGATATACTGAGCGAATGGCGGGGACGAACCTCAGCGACTGTGAGAGCTTTGGGGTGACCCGCTTCTGACGGCGCTCGCCGCGTTCCCGGGGCGCTCGACGCCACCACACGCGCATTAATTGCAATTCTCTATCCTCGGTCGCACTCGTCTGGCGCGCTATAATCCGCTCGCTGACATCACAACGGGAGGTCAATGTCATGAGGGGACTTCAGCGTCACACGCTTCTTGGCTCGGTATCGGTCATCGTCTTAACCGCCTTTCTCGCAAGCTACGGCTCGGCGACGGCAGAGGTCTCGCAAGAGACGCTCGAGTCGCTGTCCGCGCCTGACATGATCGACACCAGCATGGGGACGCTTGAGTTCAAGGACGGCGCCCCCACTGCGGATACGGCCAAGAAGGTCTACGACACGCTCGACTTCACCCGTGCCCTCAACGTCTACAACAACAGCTTCCGCGGCGCCTCGGCTCTGGCAATCGTCAAAGGCTTCGAAGGCATCGGCGTCAAGCCCGGCGATGTCGCCATCTTCTCCGACCTGATGGATTCGAACTCGCTGTTCCTGACGCCCAACGCCGACACGGTCTACTACCTCACGGCGCTCGATCTGAGCCATGGGCCGGTGGTGATCGAACAGCCGTCGAATGCCGTGGGCACGATCAACGATATGTGGTTCTCCTGGATCATCGACATCGGGGGACCCGGGCCGGATCGCGGGCGGGGCGGCAAGTATCTGATCGTCGGCCCCGGCTATGCTGGCCCGCTGCCCGAGGGCGGCTACTTTATCGCGCATTCGAAGACCAACCTCGCCCTCTATGCCGCGCGCGCCTATCTCGTCGACAACGACCCCAAGCCGGCCGTCGAGAACGTCAAGCAGAACCTCAAGATCTATCCCTACAAGCCGGGCTCCTTCGGGACGAGCATTGCGCAGGCCCTCGAAGGGACCGTGCGCATCGAAGGCGAGCCGAAGATCCCCGAAATGAAATTCGTTGAGGCGAGCCACCTGTCGTTCAACACGATCCCGCCGAGCGATTTCGGCTTCTTCGAGATGATCAACGAGAACGTCCAGAACGAGCCGGCCACAAGCTACGACGTCGAACTCGCCGGACAGCTTGCCGCCATCGGGATTGTGCACGGCAAAGAGTTCAAGCCGGATGACCGGATGAAGAAAATTCTTTCCGACGCGGCGGCGTTCGGCCAGGCAACAGGCCGGTCGCTCAACTGGCGCTACGCGATGCAGCACCCTGATTGGGCGTATTACGAGGGCTCGCACTGGGGCAGCATGCTTTGGGAGGGTGGCGCTTTCTTCGAAACGCCGCCGCCCGCCTTCAAGGACGGGATGTTTAAGCCCTATCCGCCGACCGGCGCGCGCACGCTCGATTCACGCGCAGCCTTCTATTACGGCTACACGCTCGACTCGCCTGGCATGATCATGCGCATTCCGGGGGTGGGCTCGCAGTACCTCATGAGCTTCCTCGATTCAGAGGGGACGCCATTTGACGGCGCCAGGACCTACAAGGTGACGCTGCCTAAGGACATTCCGGCAGCGGCCTTCTGGTCCTTAACGCTTTACGACAACCAGACACGCTCCATGCTGCAGACGCCGCAAAAATATCCGCGGGCTGGTAGCCAGAGCTATCCCTCGCCGGCTGCGGAGGCGTCCGAAGACGGCTCCACGACCGTCTATTTCGGGCCGGAGCAACCTGAAGGCGTCAAGCGCGGCAACTGGATTCAGACCGATCCGAAAAAGGGCTGGTTCACAATTCTGCGGCTCTACAGCCCACTGCCGTCCTTCTTCGACAAGAGCTGGCGGCCGAGCGAGATCACGCTCGCGAATTGAGCACGACAAAAAGTTGGGAGACCTGACATGATGAAGCACGTCCTTGCCCTAGCGGGCGCTCTTCTTCTCAGTCCCGCGCTGCTCACACCCGCGTGTGCTTCGTCCTCGCTCACCCAGGAGGACGCCGACGCGATCGCGACGGAAGCCTATGTCTATCTCTATTCGCTGGTGACGATGGACCTGACCCGCCTGCAATCCACGAATGTCGACAAGGTCGGCGACTTCAAAGCCCCGATGAACATGTTCGTCAACGTTCCGACCTATCCCACGGCCGAGATGAAGACCGTGGTGCGCCCCAACTTCGACACGCTCTATTCTTCGGCGTGGCTCGATTTGAGCGACGGGCCGATGGTCGTGTCTGTGCCGAACACCAACGGGCGCTATTACATGCTGCCGATGCTCGACATGTGGACCGACGTGTTCGTTTCGCCCGGCTGGCGGACCACCGGCACCGAGGCGCAGACCTTGCTCGTCGCACCGCCTGGCTGGCGCCCCGATCTCCGTGAGAAACTCGCCGAGAAGCTGGGGCTTCCGGAAGGCACCCTGCGCATCGATGCGCCGACGCCTTATGTCTGGATCATCGGACGTATCAAAACCGACGGGCCCGACGATTACAATGCCGTTCACAAGATCCAAGATGAGCTGAAGCTTCGCCCGCTCTCGCATATACACGATGAAGATTGGAAGCCGGCGCCGACCAAGATCAACGCGGACGTCGACATGAAGACGCCGCCGAAGGAACAGGTGGACACGATGTCGGGAGATGCGTTCTTCACCTACGCGGCCGAGCTGCTCAAGCTGCAGCCGCCCCACTTCACCGACCAGCCGATCCTCTCGCGCATGGAGCGCCTCGGCATCGAGCGCGGCAAGAGCTTCGACTTCGACAGCGCCGATCCCGTGGTCAAACAGGCTATCGCACAAGCGCCGAAAGCCGCGCAACAGCTGATGGCGTGGAAGACCCCAAGACTCGCTGCCGTTGAGAACTTCTGGTCGATGAACACCGATACGATGGGTGTGTACGGCAACTACTATCTGAAACGCGCCATCGTCACCCAGGTCGGTCTTGGCGCCAATCAGCCAGAAGACGCGGTCTATCCGCTCAACATTGGCGACAAGGACGGCAAGCCGCTGGATGGGACCAGCAACTACACCATCCACTTCGACAAGGACGACATCCCGCCCGTCGACGCGTTCTGGTCGGTCACGCTTTACGATAGTGACGGCTATCAGGTCGCAAACCCACTGAACCGGTTCGCGCTCTCCAATTGGATGAAGTTCAAATACAACGACGACGGGTCGCTGGATCTCTATTTCCAGAACGAGAGTCCTGGTGAGGACAAGGAAGCGAACTGGCTGCCGGCGCCCAAAGGACCGTTCAATCTGACAATGCGCCTCTACGCCCCGAAGTCCGCTGTGCTCACGGGGAAATGGAACCCGCCACCGGTGCTCAAAGCTGAATAGAAGACCTCAAGAAGGGCCCGTCTAGACGACGGGCTCTTCCTCGGGCACGGGCTTTTTGGCTTTGGCGTCGCCTGCGAGCTTCTCCAGCCGCTCTTGCGGCGGCGCTACCAGGCCGGCCGAGATGACGAGCTTCGCCGCATCGTCGATCGCCATGTCGAGCAGGATGACGTCCTTTGCCGGCATGAACATGACGAAGCCGGTCGTCGGGTTCGGCGCGTTCGGCATGAACACGGTCAGCAGCTCACCGTTGCCGAGCTTGCCCTTCACCTCATCCGGCGGATCGCCCGACACGAACACCACGGCGTAAAGGCCGCGGCGGGGAAACTCGATGAGCCCGACGCGCTTGAACCCGGTGCCCTGCTTGGAGAACACCGTGGTGAAAATCTGCTTCAACAGACGGTAGACGCCGCGTACCACGGGCATGCGGTCGAGCATCATCTCGCCATAGGCGACGATGGTGCGCCCAAACAGGTTGGCGGTAAGCGCGCCGACGACCATCAAGGCAAAAATGCCGACGATCAGCCCGACGCCGGGAACATTGAACGGAAGAAAGTTGTCCGGCAAGTAGCTCTGCGGAATGAGCGGCTTAACCCAGCCGTCGACGAGGTTGATGAACCACCACACCACATAGATGGTGATGGCCACGGGACCGACGACGATGAGTCCGGTGAGAAAATAGCCGCGTAGCCGCGCCAGAAAGTGCGACGAGGTCGGCTCGAGCGCACCGAACAGGCCGAGCTGGTCCTCGAACTCGCCTGGCGTCTCGGGGCTTGGGCTGGAATCGTTTGTTTCTTTGTCTTTGGCGCTCATGCGGTTTGTTCGGACTCTAGGGGAAAACAGGGAGCCTCAGGGTAACATCCTTTTGGGATGCGGCCGTTCCGGCCTTCCTGGCTTATGGATGAGAGGCATGGCGGAATGCGGGCGCGCTGGCAAGTCCGCTTTCGGTCTCAGGGGCCGTCCGGGGAGACCACGGAGCAATCTGTGCCGTCACGCTTTAGCGCATTGCAAAGCTTGGCGCTTTCGGCCTCGTTCGCGAACGGCCCGATCTTGAGGCTGTAGAACGTGCCGAAACTGCCGATGTTCACCTTCTCGATCTGCGGCGCGGCGCTGGCCAATTGGCCATTCGATTTCTGCACCTTCTTCCACAGGGCCTGGGCGTCGGCCTGGGAGCGGCTGTTGGCAAGTTGCACGGTATAGCCGCCGCCACTCGCGCTTTGCGTCGCGGCGGGGGCCGCGGAGTCCGTCCCACGCGAGAACCAGCGGCCGATCGCGGTGCTGCCGCCCTTGTCCTCGTTCGACACCACTTTCTGCGTCTCCGTGTTGGCGGCCCAGCTCGCGGAGGACGGCGGGGCGGCCGCGGGCTTCGGCGGCGGGGCGGGCTTCGGGGCTGCGGCTTCCGCTGCCGGAGGTGGCGGCGAGGCAGCCGGCGCACTATCCCCGGTCAGAGATCCAAACCAACGGCTCACGGTACTGCCGCTTGGCTTCGCCGTCTCGTCGCTGACAGCGGCATTCCAGCCGCTCTTGGGCGCGGCCTCGGCCGTGCGTGCCGCAGGCGGCTCGGCCGGTTCCGGCGGCGGCGCAGGGGGTGGCACAGCGGTCGAGCCGCCGAAGCTCGGCACGAGCCGGCTCCAGACGCTCTCGCCGGAAGAGGACTCGCTTGAGCTTGTCTCGGCAGCAGAGGCCGAAGCACCGTCGGCGCTCGCGACCGCGGCGCCGCCGTCTTGGGCGATCAGCTTTTCGACCTCGCTCGAGCTCGAGGCTCTCCGCGCTTCCGCCAGCTCCGCGTCACCCTGGCTCGACAGCCCGGCCGCCTTGTAGGCGAGCCCCTTATTGACGAGCGCCCTCGCCTTGTCGGAGCTCGGCAGGCCGAGCCAGACGGCGGCGCCGAGGTCGGCGACGGCGCGTCCGGGCTGGCCGGCCTTGCGATAGGCGATGCCACGCAGCATGAGCGCCCTGGCGGCCTGGCTTTGCGTGGCATTGTCGTCGTTGACGGTGGCCGAGAGCTGGCGGATCGCGGCGTCGTATTTGCCTGCCTCGAGCGACGCAGAGCCGTTCTTCAGGCCGACATCTTGGGCCAGAGCCGGCGTGGACAGCGCGCCAAGGAGCGCCAGCGCGGCGCCGATCCGGCGGCCGCGTGGAAGGAGGCGCCCGTCAAAAGCAAGACGGCGCGGCCGGAACGACTTCCGATGATCCGCCATGTGCTTGCTCAAGCAAAGAAATCGGGCAAATCCGAGGCTGTAGATTATTCCACAGTCACAGATTTGGCGAGGTTTCGCGGCTGGTCCACGTCAGTGCCCATGAACACCGCCGTGTGGTAGGCGATGAGTTGCACCGGCAGCGCATAGACGAGCGGCGTGACGAAGGGATGGACGGTCGGCACCGGCAACGCGGTCTGGACCGCGCAACCCGTGCTGGCCGGGTCGGCATCGCTCACGAGGACGATCTTGCCCTCTCGGGCGGCGACCTCCTGCATGTTCGAGACGGTCTTTTCGAACAGGTTGTCGCGCGGCGCGATGACGATGACGGGAACGCTCTCGTCAATAAGTGCGATCGGCCCGTGCTTCAGCTCGCCCGCGGCGTAGCCTTCGGCATGGATGTAGGAGATCTCCTTCAGCTTGAGCGCGCCCTCGAGCGCGATCGGGTAGCTCGATCCGCGGCCGAGATAGAGCACGTCGCGTGCCTTGGAGAGGCTAAGGGCGAGCGTCTCGTAAGGAGATTCGTCGCGCAGGATCGTCGCCATGTGCCGCGGCACCTCGACGAGCGCCTTGACGAGCTCGGCTTCAAGCGACGGGTCGATCACCCCGCGCGCCTTGCCGACGGCAATCGCCAGACAGGCAAGCACGGTGAGCTGACAGGTGAAGGCCTTGGTGGAGGCCACGCCGATCTCAGGGCCGCCAAGGGTCGGCAGCTTCGCGTCCGATTCTCGTGCGATGGACGACTCCTGGACGTTGACGACGGACAGCACGTGCTGGTGCTGCGCGCGGCAATAGCGGAGCGAGGCGAGCGTATCGGCGGTCTCGCCGGACTGTGAGACGAAGATCGCCACGCCACCAGGCTCCATCGCAACCTCCCGGTAGCGGAACTCCGAGGCGATATCGACATCGACCGGCAACCTGGCCCAGCGCTCGAACCAGTATTTGGCGACGAAGCAGGCATAGAACGCCGTACCGCAAGCCGAGAGCGAGAGCCGGCTCACGTTCGCGAAGTCGAACGGCAGCGACGGCAAGTCCACGCGATAGTTGGCCAGGTCGAGGTAATGCGCGAGCGTATGGCCGACCACTTCGGGCTGCTCGTGAATCTCCTTGGCCATGAAGTGCCGGTAATTGCCCTTGTCGACGACGAGGCCGGCGGCAAGCGAGCGCGCGATGGGACGTTCGACGGCCGTCCCCGCCCGGTCGCGAATGGCGACCCCCTCGCGGGTGATGACGGCCCAGTCGCCGTCTTCCAGATAGGCGATTTGGTCGGTGAAGGGTGCGAGCGCGATGGCGTCGGACCCCATGAACATCTCGCCGTCGCCGTAGCCGATGGCGAGCGGGCTTCCTTGGCGCGCAACGATCATCAGGTTGTCGTAGCCCCGGAAGATCATGGCGAGCGCGAACGCGCCTTGGAGTTGGCCCAGCGACTGGTAGACCGCGGCGACGGGGTCCTTGCCCGCACGCAACTCGCGGGTGACGAGATGGGCGATGACCTCGGTGTCCGTGTCGCTCGTGAACGGCGCGCCTTCCGCCATGAGCTCGGCCTTCAGCTCGCGGAAGTTCTCGATGATGCCGTTATGGACGACCGCGACGTCGTCGGTCA
>Ga0315553_10004244_pt1 | contig 10868 bp, 7 predicted proteins | sample SalMarSW160140MG_FD_203099 | JGI IMG/M metagenome (GOLD analysis project Ga0315553, IMG submission 203099) | Salt marsh sediment microbial communities from the Plum Island Ecosystem LTER, Massachusetts, United States - Salt Marsh Sediment SW1601-40 ... | reverse complement strand
TCCCTCATCTTCAACATTATAGGATCATGAACTAAATAAGGTCTGTAACTATTTTGTTTGCCCACTTCTGGGCATTGATTGCAGCCATGTAGTCATACTCTGGTTTCTCATTGCCAACACATGCTTGCACAAAGTGAGCGATCATCTGTCTGTGACCCCAAATACGTGGACCTTTTCCTTCAACCTGCCAGTTCTCATCGTCACCATCTTTTCCGAACAGAGTGACATCGAAGACCTCTCGGTTTTTACTTGGAATCCAATCAACAAGAATGGTCTTGCCGTTGTTCCCAAATATCTCGAACCTGCTGAGATCTAGACCTTTTGCTACACTTGATCCTAGCATTGCTGTGCCAACTAAACCATTGGCGAACTTGAGTGCTCCTACAGTTTGATAACCCTTGAAATCATCAATCCCTTCAATAGGCACATAGTTTGCAGCCCACTGCACATTTTCGATGGGGCTGTTAAAGAACCATTGTAGCATATCAAGACTCCAGACTGATAATGTGTAATCTGGATATCCTCCAGCTTTGTCGATATCCCAAGCCCAACCACTTAAGGGCCACTGTTCGGCTAAATCCTCCGCAGCAATAAACTCTCTAAATGTGATGGCTATGGGTTTGCCTATCGCACCAGTATCAACTAGCTCTTTGGCCTTTACGTACCCGGGACATCGTCTGAAATTCAAGATCGGCATGAGCACCACGCCCTGTTTCTCTGCGAGCTTACCCAGCTCTTCAGCATCCTTCAGCTTAGGAGCTATGGGCATCTCGAGATAGACATGCTTTCCACCTTCAAGCGCTTCCTTACCCATTGGATAATGGAATGGTGTCGGTGTCGCTACACAGACTGCATCAACCTCGGGATCCTTGCAGACATCACTCCAATCATAATAAATCTTAAGATCGAAATTGTCTTTCTTCTCCATCTTTTCCTTCCATTCCAATGCAAACTTCTCACTGTCTCTACCTTTCCTCGCTAAGAGACCATATAGTTGAGAGTTGGGCACCCTACGGAATGAAGGGACATGAGCAGAACCACCAACAAAACCAACTCCGGCACAGACCGTTTTCAAGACTTTCTCTGTCATTTTTCTTCATTTCCTCAATATTGATTCGAATATGAAATAGGATGTAAATTCTTTACTACATCCACATTTCAGACTTCTGAGCCCTCACTTAGCGATTATTTATTGTTTCCGCCTAAGGTGCACTCTAGATGTTCGTTAAGCAAAATGGGTACATAGGTTTCAGTTTGAAATCAGACATATTTCAATTACTTCTTGCTATCGTGATGCAAGCATCATCACACGGCTTGTGAGAAGCCAGCTAATTTCTCCAAGCATCTCGTGAGGAAGATAAAAAATTGAATTCTTATCATAGAGTAGCCTCACACTTGCAGGAAATTCCTCATCCTCTTCTTCAAAGACTAATAGGACTTTAACCATAGGTAGAACAGAGAGTTCGTAGGCGTAATCTCCATAGTCAACTTTATTCCCACCAAACTTCTCCAATGTTTCAAACAGAACATCTCTCTTACTGACAAACACCTTGGTCAAAGCATCAACGTTTTCCTCATCGAAAGAATATCTACAAGCCCAAGAGCCTCTTAATGAATTGAACTTGACCCATTCATCACCATATCCTTCATCCTTAGCTTTGCTGTAGTAATACAGATGTGGAACTATTTTGCTTATACGAAACTCCTTCCCGGTTATTGTGTCAAGTGTTTTCCCGGTCTCGAAATCAACACGCATTCCAAGAAGGTCAACATAATCACTCCCTACACCGAACTTGTTCTTCAATGATTTAATGTCATCGCCGAAATTTTCCCAACTCCACATCTCACTACTCGTATCAAATTGCTCTATATTGTATTTATTCGCAACTTCTCGAGCGAGACTCATCCAATATTCCAGAATTTCATCCGCCATAGTAAATCACATTCAAATCCAAATTAACATCTATCAATGTTACCCTATGGATGTTTAATGTTCATTTTTCTCAGTTGACATTCGGCAATCATCAATACCTGTAGCTTCACACACTGCATATCTTGCATTATATCCTGCTATATGAAGTAGGGCATCTCCTACTTCACGATCCTTAGCCATTGATGCTGTGCATGGATATGAATGGTGTGCCTTAGCGATTGTGTCAAACAGAAAATCTGTGTCTTTGATTGATTTTCCACGAACCTTTTGGCTGACATACCAGCTACATCCACAAGGAGCAGAACGTTTTGGACCAATCTCTGTGATTGTATCACCGGTCATATCTACATAGTGAATAGGTCGCCCGATTTTATAACGCTCAATGAACTGGTCGATGATAGCTCCTTCTCCAGGTTCGAGTGTGCAGAAGGGCTTTGGAAAGGCTGATTCTACACCGATACTGTCAAGGGTTTCTTTCACTTGACTTCGAAGACCTGGTGGAACCCATGAAGGATCCTCGATTGGTACAATCACTGCTTTTGCACCTGTCTCTTTTACAAGAATATCTGCTGATGCTAGAAGATCATGATGGATTGCTACGAGTAGTAGAACATCACATTCACCTAGTTGTAGATTCTTGATGACTTCCGTGGGGTCTTCAATCATCGTTGGCATTGGAGGGTCAACTTGATAGATTCCGATTACATCTCCTACGTATGAACCGTATCCCGTTCTACACTCTGAACATGTTGGTTCGCATCCCTGACAGAAAGTACGGAAATTGATTAGGTTCCCAATTACTCGTTCCGCAAAAACATCACCATAGACAGTACCAATCCTCATTTCATTCACCGAATAAGTAGTCCACGTTTGACAAATGATTACAAAAAGATACTCATATGGTGTTCTGACCCGAGCGACCTTATCTTAGGAGAGATGAAACGGAGTGATTATGTTAGTTGCAATAATGCAACTATGAGGTTTATAATCAATACTTAGGCATAATTTAAGAAACCCACCTATTATGCTATGGGATCAATGGTACATCATAACCTACATCACCCGAAGTGTTTCCACTAAATGTGTTGTCCGTGAGTGTCGTGGAATTCGAAGAATTGATTATAATCCCCCAGCCCAAATTATCATTGATAACATTGTTCATAGCTATACAATTTTCTGTTAACTCGAACGTAATTCCAGACCATCCATTATTGTTGATGTCGTTATCGTACAAGAGGCATCCATTACTACCTGATTTCACCCAAATACCGCAGACTGTATTGTAGGAAACAGAGTTGCTACTGAAATTCAATGCGATACATTCGTATATTTCAACACCCCTCGAGCAGTTGTTGATACTATTCTGCACTAATGGTAGATTACTACAACCTTGTAAAGAGAAACCATAGTCAGAACAACTTTCAACCTCATTTTCAGAAACCCAATGGTTATGCACACCTCCTGAGCATTGTACTAGCTCGATCCCTTTCCTGCAATTTCGAATTACATTGGATCTGCAATTAACCAATAACTCTTCCTCAAGGTATATACCAGCTTTGGTCCTGCTTTGAATTGAATCTTGTAGATCAAAGTAAATCGTGTTACTCATGATTGTATTATTGTTTCCGTTAACCAAATATACTCCGTAATCTTTGTAATTCGCTAAAACATTATTGCTGAATATGCAGTCACGGACATTGTATGCTCTAATCCCACTAGCACGAAGACCTTGATATGATTCACAATACTCAATTTTCCCATTAACAACATTATCAAGCTTGACACCTGTCGCACCCTCAAAGTAACAATTAGAGATGACAAAATGTGAAGTTGTGTTGCCTATGATTATACTAGCTTCAGCAAATTCGAAATATTGCGTGTTATCAACCCAATATGGAAGACCTGCCGCAATTTGCAAACCTGAGATTACATATGGGTTTGAAGGAGTGCCTGCTCCTGGCCACCCTTGAGATACAAAATCCTAGTTCCCGTTTATTAAAATTGGATCATGACGTTGTCGTACCGAGCGGAGAATTATAAAGACAGAGAAGGTTGCGATAACAATGATACCTATCAAAATTACTGCTCTATTCCTTTTCATATCAACCACTTTACTTGATTTAGTAAATTGAATCCATCAATACCAATTATTTGGATGATGTTTGATTTCTTTTGGTGTTCCATTCAAGAGGTAGAAGAAAGGTATCAATTGTTTCGACTCCTTATTCGGTGTTTCAACTAACCTATCCAAAGCCAACTAATAGATACCATATCGTCTCCTCCTAATGAGAACTACATTCAATTGTATAAACAAGGTATTGAATCTTGCTAAATTTATACGAATATTAATTCTTTAAGACTACTTACTAATAGATTGTAAAACCTCATTTGTAAAATAATCCCAAATAGAAGAATAATTAACGAGATTCAAACCAGCCAAAACAAACTAACTGAGTTGGAGATTACAACATAGCTCTTGGAGACTTTATCTTTCCTCATCTAGAAGCTAAGCTAGTAATTGCTAGATCATTCGAATCGGATATCGAATCTGTAGGAGATAAATTCTCTAAGGATTACAGGAAAACAACTACATTGATCAAATTGAATACAGCTGATTTGAAGAGATTGGGACCCAAAGATGACATGACTATTGAAATAACAGCTGATGAAACAAAAGTGATTGTTAGAGTAATTGGAGATACTAAGGTACCCATTGAAGATGTGCACAATCTTGTAACTCCAATTATGATTCGCAATCTATGATCTTCCTCGACGCACTGCCACAATTATTACTGCGATTACAATAACCACCCCGAGAACCATAATCATAATGCTCAATACATCCGGACCTGGACCAAAAACAGGAGTTGTCGTAGGTGTGTGTGTGGTTGTTGTGGAAGTGCTTATCGGTTGTTCAGCTACTGTCACTATAACAGTACTTGAAACTGTATTACCCCCTGTATCAGTTACTATAAGGGTGAAATTAAACACACCCACACCCAATCCAGAAATTAGGTATTTGATCTGATTGAAATTATCAGTCTCATTGCCAGATGAAACCAGAACCCCATCAATGAGAATTTCATAGCTAATTAGATTGTCTTCTATGACGAGCCATTCTACTTCTTCGGGATGATTTGAGTAGAAGAATCTGTCATCACCATAATTATCGATAAAAGGCAGAATAGTGTCAACAATTGACAAAGTGAAAATTCCTGATGCATAGTTGTCGTAGATGTCAAATACTCTGACTTCGAACATATATTCTCCAACAGGTAACCAACTGTTCTGACTTATATTCCCAGCCCAATTCATGTAGAATGCTTCATCAGCAATTAACTCATAGTGGTCGATTCCGGATAAGTCAGTCGCTTGTATCTGGTAATAAAAGAGTTCATTGTACTCTCGAACTAGAGTTGATGGGAAATTAATCCAGGATGGAGCTGTAGTATCTGAAACATTGAGCGTGAATATTCCTAAAAGATAATATCCATGAATGTTTCGTGCTCGTACTGCTAGAGGATAGAGACCTACAACCAGATTTGTTGTGTTTCGAATGGTCAGAGTCAAATCTATGGAAAAGTGGGTTGTGTCATTTATTAGAGCCGCTACTATAGTTTCTCCGGACTGTTCCACCTGATACTCAAAATCCAAACCATATTCAAGTGTTTGATCACTAGGTGGTGTAGTCCAATGATTGACAACAGGAGAGAATGTAGGTGACATCAGAGGATAGGGATCATCATTGTCAGCGGTGCCATTTATCGGATAAGGTTCATCTCCAATCCCATCAGAGTTCGAATCAGCACCCAAATAATCTGAGTAGTAGTTGTTATGAATTGCGGAATAATTCCCATCATCACCAACCTGATACAACGCATTATCAATAAATTGATTCCAGTAAACTAAGTTATTGATAGAGTTTTCCTCAATATGTAAACCAATATTATTCTCTTGGATGGTATTATTTGCAATGCTATTATCCGAGGACCCAGCCCAAACATATAGTCCAACATCGCCATAGTTTCCAGTAAGAGTGTTATTTGATATAATATTCATCTGAGAGTTGTATAGTAAAATTCCTTCTGTCACGTAATTACTCAGGTTGTTCATATAGATCGAATTCCTATCAGATGAAACCATGTGGATGCCAACTTCGTCATCTGCAAGCATATTTGAGGAGATATTGCAACCCCTATTTTGTATCATGTAGATGCCGTAATTTGTATCTGTACAATTGTTATTTGTAACCACAATATAATTAGATTGAAGTAGATAAATCCCCGATTGCCCATTGCTATAACACAGATTATCCTCTATCGAAGAATAATCAGAATGTTCGATGTAGATGCTATCATATCCATTATCGTAGCAAATACTCTCCTCAATGATACAACTTGGACTATAATAAACATAGAAGCCATAATGCACATTTCCATAACATGTTACATTTCGAATCGTTGTGAAGGGCGATGATAAAATCCTAATTGCATCCCAACTAGAATCAGCAATTATACTATCTTTCAATAAAATGCTTTCACAATATACTATTTGGATGCCATATCCAACATTTGTTATAACTTGATTTCTTACGGTTATATTATTGCAATGGAGAAGTATTATCTGACCGGCAAGTCCTGAGAAATCAGATCCATCCACACCAGATAGAAATACAATAGGTTGTCCATTTATTGTGTTGCCTGTGGCATGAATATCAAGTGAATATCCTTCGATTTTAATCCCGTTCCCTGTGAATGCATTTTCATATAGATAAATGGAATCTCCATTCCAGACAGATGCAGTGAAATAATACGGATCTCCCTCGCAGATGTTACCTGAAACTGTAATATTGTAGCCCTGGGTAAGGTAGATAGCTTCCCTACCATTCGATTGACAAGTGTTATTAGATATAATATTTGAATCCGAGTAGGAAAGATACACGCCATGGAATCCACCACTCAAATTATTCAAAGATACTATATTTCTATCCGAATGCTCAAGAAATATGCCACGCCAGCCAACCACAGAAATTGTGTTATTAACAACCAAATTGTCCGTTGATGTATTAATTACGATTCCACTGCCACAATTTGTGATGTTGCAGCGGGATACCTGATTGTGAGAGGAATCCACCATTAAAATTCCATATGGGGAGTTAATGAAATCTGATTCTTCGATGATCACATTTGATGCATTATTGAGATAAATCCCATCCATAGAATTACCATAAAGGGTACAATTTTTGATTAAAACATAAGCACGAGTGTTGCGAATGTCTATGCAATGGTCACTACCGGTATTTGTAATGTTGAGATTCTCTATCCTATAGGGGGCACCCTCAATCCCAGACCCAGGCCAAGCCTGACTGATAAAGTCAGCATCGCCATCAATTTTTACCACACCATGTGAAATATGACCTGCAAGTGTAAAATAATTATCTTTTACAACTGAAACCAACTGAGATTTGCTGTGCGCTAGTCCTGAATATGTGAGTGGTAGAATTATCAGTGAGATCAGAAATAATAAGACACACATGCGGGATTTCAACTGAATGTTGCGAACTTTACCGAGAAACACCATATCGTTTCCTCCTAATGAGAACTACATTTAGTTGTATTAACAAGGTATTGAATCTTGTTAATATCATACGAAGAGTTATTCTTTAAGAAATATCGTTAATAGAAAAGTTTGTGTGACCCAGTCTGTGAATTCCTCCTTAATAGAAGAGTAATTAACAGGTTTCACAACGTCAGAAATACTAATTGAATTGGAGAGTAAGATATGGCTCTTGGAGATTTTCTCTTTCCTCATCTGGAAGCTAAGCTAGTAATCGCTCGATCATTCGAATCAGATATTGAGTCAGTAGGGAATAAACATTCTGAAGATTACAAGAAAACAACTGCATTGGTTAAATTGAATACTGCTGATTTGAAGAGATTGGGTCTCAAAGATGACATGACTGTTGAAATTACAGCTGATAAAACACGTGTGATTGTCCGAGCAATTGGAGATGCGAAAGTACCTATTGAAACTGCAGTTATGGTTCACGGTCCGTGGGCTATGGCATTAGTACCAATCCCAGAAGGCAAAGCACCACTACAGATGCATGGTATAAAGGTCACCATAAAAAAGAGTGATGATGAAATCACTTCGATTCAGAGTCTTGTTGATCTTTAACACGTTCAATTAGGGTGTCAGTCTTCCCACGTTCAAATTGAAGATAAAGCCGCTTCTCATTCTTCATGAGATCGCGAATACGTTGTGCAGCTTTCATTGCCTTGACTCGCTCACCATCCGTCAAGTTCCATGCTGTGTTGGACTCAGTGGTCTCCTGCATTCTCACAGAGGGTTTCACAACTATGTTTCTCTCGAACATCCCACTCTCTGGAGGTGCTTTCCCAATGAGAGCATCATAAATATGCTTTCTTGATTTTTCCCATTCTCTTGCATTCTCTAGTTCCTCAACAAGATAACCCTCTCTTGATACTTTGAGAACATCATAGGGACATGAATGTTCACAAGCCCCACAATAGAGACAATGGTCATCAAGGATAGCTATCTTATCAGCAGTTCCAGTTGGATAGATTGCCTTAACTGGGCAGATGTTGAAGCAGTTGTTACAACCTGTGGGATCACATTTGTCAAGTTGTACAATCTCCACTTTTCCTTGAAATGGTTTTTCCACTTCCAAGGCATCATAAGGACACACCTGCGCGCAAAGACCGCATTTCACACATAGATCATCATCATGATGAAGGTTACCTGAGATTTCCGGGTCCTTGATTTCTCTTGGAGTCGAGGAGAGACATTCGACCTCAATAGCTTCATCAGGACATAGATTCGCACAAAGGCCACAATAGTCGCATTTTTCATTATCAACTCGAATTGCAACGGCTGGTTTGAAATCAGGTGGTTCTGAAGAATCTTCCCAGTAAATCTTAATGATATTGGGACATAGTAATTCGCAGAGACCGCAATACGAACATTTGTTCTCATCGATTTTTATTGTACCCGTTGCTGCTTCTTCGCCGCTATAGGTGACCAAATCCTCTTTCTGAGAAACAGAGATATCAACGCTGAGAGCTTCAGTAGGACATACCTTGGAACACAATAGACAGGGCTTGCATTTTTCCTCGTCTATCTTGTGTGTACCTGAAATCCTGTTGTAAACTCGGACAACATCTTCTCCTTCATATTCAGCTTGGAAAGCGCGAAAAATACATGCAGAGTCACATAGACCACAAAAGGTACAGAGTTCAGGATCAACGTTGACTAATGGAGCACCTTCAATTAATCCGGAAGCTGTCTCTTTGATTGGTCCTAAAGTTATTGCATCCCAAGGACAGATTTGACAAAGGCTGCATCCAACACATTTAGAAATTTCGTGATCAAGTACCTTCTTTAAGAGAGATGTCTTCCACACAAACCGAATCTTACCATCGATTACTTCCATTTCAACTGTGGGTTTCTCGCCAACCATAACACCGAGTCGATCCAATTTCTTTATCCTCCAGATGTTTCCTTGGCGTCTTGGATTCGGCCCTTCTTCGCTCCTGTTTGCAAAAGTTCACGTCCGAGAGGCCCAATCTGAATAATATGATTAACAAACTCAGTAATCTGATCAGCGAAAGAGTCGGCTTCAGATGCTGAAACACTACCAAAATACAATCTGCGACTATCAATTCCAGCGGCTTCGATTACATTTCGAATCTTGTCTGTTCGATCGTGTGCATATCTAGCTCCTGATCGATAATGGCAATCTTGAATGTGACATCCCATCACCGCTACTCCATCAGCGCCTTCAGCAAATGCTGAAAGTAACGTGTCCGCATTTAGACGTCCTGTGCATGGTACTTGAATTGGGATGACATTCGGGGGATATTTGTAACGTGAAATACCCGCTCTATCGGCTGCCAAATATGCGCACCATCGGCATAGATACCCAACAATCGCAGGCCGATTTTGGTTGAATGTAACAGCTGCCTTGGTTGCAGCAAGTAACTGCTCATTCGTAAGACATGGAAGATCTAATGCACCTGAAGGACAAGCTGCTACACATGCACCACACGCACGACATGCAAGAAGATCAATCTCAGGAACATTTTCATCATTGAACTTGATTGCTTTTGGCGTACAGGTTTGCTCACATAATCTGCAACTCATACAGAGCTCCTTATCAAATGAAGGAACACAGGCTTCGGTGATGACCTGACCTGTAGCTAGCAGTGTTTTCACTTTTGAAGCAGCTAACCCAGCGTGAGCTACACTATCAGCAACATCCTTAGGACCCTGAGCAACCCCTGCGAGGAATACTCCCTTAGAAGAAGTACTACTAGGACCTAATTTGGGATGCAATTCTAGGAAGAAACCATTTTCATCTAATGGGTTTTTAAATAATCGTGAGAGTTCGATATTATCTGGAGCTGGATCCATTCCAACCATTAAGACAAGGAGATCAACTTCAAAATCAAGCATTTTCTGAATGAGTGTATCTTCTGCGAGAATTCGAGTCCTACCACTTAAGGGATTATGAAATGCTTCACCAATCGTACCTCTTACGAAGTTTATTCCATATTCATCTCCCGCTCGTACATACAATTCTTCCTGACCTTTTCCAAAGGTTCTCAGATCTGTGTAAAAGAAATATGCTTCGCAATCAGGAATCTGCTGTTTTATCTGAATGAGTTCCTTGATTGCAGCTGTACAACAAGTCCTGCTACAGTAAGGCCGTTCATAACGATGGGATCGACTCCCTACACATGCTTGGAATGCGATTCTTTTCGGAGTTGTCCCATCAGAAGGACGAATAAGCTGTCCACCACTAGGCCCATTAGGATTCATCAGTCGCTCAAGCTCAACAGAAGTAATAACATCAGGATTCTCACCATACCCAAATTCCTCAACTACGGTCGCATCAAATGGTTCTAATCCAGTC
>Ga0315553_10004242_pt1 | contig 10872 bp, 8 predicted proteins | sample SalMarSW160140MG_FD_203099 | JGI IMG/M metagenome (GOLD analysis project Ga0315553, IMG submission 203099) | Salt marsh sediment microbial communities from the Plum Island Ecosystem LTER, Massachusetts, United States - Salt Marsh Sediment SW1601-40 ... | reverse complement strand
CCTGAAGCTCCTCCAAAAGCTCTGCCTCTAAACTGCCTTCAAGAATGAGCTTTACCATTCCTAACACCCGCTCATTGATATCTCCCCACCAGTCCTCGTCGTCCCTGACCTCCTTCCATAAATCATTTAATGTGAGCTGGGTCAGGGTTTTTACCATGACCATGGGGCGTATTCCTCCTTTCATATTTTGTTGTTGTTTATGAAAGGATACGCCCTTTATCTTTAAAATTAGATTTACACAAAATATGATACGCTACCAACGAGTACAGAAAATTGACAATGCTGTGGGGGTATGCTACATTTCGTAACCGTACGATCTTGGGCAAGATAAGATGCTTATGACCGTTACGGACCACCGGCAAGCAATAAGGTAAGCGTCTAGCCCCATAGCATCAACATATATAAGGACCTGTCAATATGTGGCGCTACATCTTAAAACGTCTGCTGCAAGCAGTGATTTGCATTCTTGGCGTGAGCGTCATAATCTTCATGTTAGCTCGCCTCACCGGTGACCCAGCTCTCTTGATGCTCCCTCTTGGGTCACCGTTGGAAGCTATCCTGGCACTTAGAGAAAAGTGGGGCCTGGACCTGCCCATTCACGTTCAATACTGGCGTTTTATCTCCAATGCAGTACAGGGTGACCTGGGTCTGTCTACGAATTATGGCACGCCCGTCATAACCCTTTGGCTGGACAGGCTCCCCAATACCGTGCTCCTTGCGGGGGTAAGCTTTGCTATTGCCACCGTCGCCGGTGTCTTCGGCGGCGTAATCGCGGCTGTCAAACCGGGCAGCTGGTTTGATAAACTCGGCAAGACAGTGGCTTTCCTGGGAATATCCGTGCCTGTCTTCCTGACAGCGATAGTGCTTATCATAATCTTCGCCGTCAAGCTGCACTGGCTTCCTGTCTACGGTACGGGGACCTGGCAACATCTGATTATGCCGGCCTTTACACTGGCCTGGGCATCTTCTGCCGGGCAGCTCCGCTTAACCCGCTCAGCTATGCTCGACGTGCTGGATGCCGAATATATAAAGCTGGCCAGGATAAAGGGGGTTCCTGAATATAAGGTTATTGCCAAACATGCCTTGAAGAATGCGTTGATACCCATCATAACGATGGCAGCACTCCAGTTCATGGTGTTATTCAGCGGCACAGTGATAATCGAGTTTATCTTTGCCTGGCCGGGAATAGGGTGGCTGGCAGTGGAGGGCGCCCGGAACCGGGATTTTCCAGTGGTGCAGGCCTGTGCCCTGATGACCTCCGTCCTGTTCATCACCATCAACCTGGCGGTCGATATACTCTACGCTTACATAGACCCCCGGATAAGATACCAGTGACCTTCAGGAAAGACATACAGAAACTCTAGAATGCAGACAGATGATAATAGGAAGTTTACGCAGGGTTACTAGATACGCCAGTTGGCCGAGGATAAGGAAATCGCTCAAGGGGATGCCGTGGTTTCCGCTGGTGATCATGGTGCTTTTTGTTGTAGTCGGAGTATTCGGGAGGCAGCTGGCGCCTCACGACCCATTGAATATCAACATAGAAATACGTCTACTACCGCCCTTCTTTATGGAGGGCGGTAATCTGCAATACGCTCTGGGCACAGACCACCTGGGGAGAGATGTGCTGAGCCGGCTGATTGTGGGCGCCGGTGTCTCGCTGCAGGTGAGTCTTGTTGTGATTGCCGTTGCCGCTTCTATAGGGACTTTGGTTGCCATTGTGGCAGGATATCTGGGCGGCTGGGTAGATACGATTTTAATGAGGTTGGTTGATATAATTATGTCCATGCCCTGGATAATAATTGCTCTTGTTTTCGCCGCCATCGTGGGAGCGGGTGTGCGCAATATTATCATCATTCTATCGATATTCGCCTGGCCGGGCTATGCCAGGGTGCTCCGGGGGGAAGTACTCCGCATCAAACAGGGCGATTTCGTGCGGCTGGCAGTAGTGGCCGGAGCCGGCAAGGCGCGAATTATGCTGCGGCACATCTTCCCCAACATAGTCAACACACTGGTCGTCATCGCCACCCTGCAAGTAGGATCGATCATACTTGCCGAAGCCGGGCTAAGCTTTATAGGGGTGGGGGTTCCGCCACCCCAGCCGGCCTGGGGCGCAATGGCTGCCGACGGAGTAAAGTACATATTCACCCAGTGGTGGCTTGCCTTCTTGCCAGGGGTGGCCATTGTCCTGGTGGTAATGAGCACTAACCTTCTGGGCGACTGGCTCAGGGTTCGCCTGGACCCCAAATTCAGGCAGTTATAAGTTACGATGAAATCTGTGAAGCAGAAGATTAGTTCGGGAAATGTCCTGGAGGTAAAAGACCTCAAGACATATTTTTTCACCGGCCGTGGGGTGGTGAAAGCTGTTGACGGGGTGAGCTTCGAGCTCAAGGAAGGTGAAACCCTGGGGCTGGTGGGTGAGTCGGGGTGCGGCAAGACCATCACCTGCCTTTCCATTTTGAGGCTGGTGCCCGGTCCGGCCGGGCGGATTGTTGGTGGAGAGATTATCCTCGATGGTGAGAACCTGTTGTCCAAGAGCGAAAGAGCCATGAGACGTATTCGAGGGAAGAAGGTATCTATGATTCTGCAAGACCCCATGGTCTCTCTGAACCCGGTTTTCACAATTGGCGACCAGATGGCCGAGCCGGTGCGAATCCATCAAAAGCTTCCCCGGCGACTGGTGTGGGAAAAAGTCAAGGAGATGCTGAGGCTGATGAGCATCCCATCTCCCGAGATAAGGATAAGGGAGTATCCTCACCAGATGAGTGGCGGGATGAGGCAAAGGGTGGTGGGGGGAATAGCGCTATCCTGCCAGCCATGCCTCCTGATCGCCGACGAGCCGACCACGTCACTGGATGTCACCATCCAGGCCCAGTACCTCAGGCTGCTCAAAGAGGTGCAACAGAAAGAAAACCTGGCAATGATAATGGTTACTCACGACCTTGGCATTGTGGCCAAGGTATGCGACCGCGTGGCAGTAATGTATGCGGGAAAGATTGTCGAGTGTGGAGATGTGAGGGAAATCTTCTACCGTCCTGCCCATCCCTATACAAAAGCCCTGCTCGGCTCCCTGCCCAAGATGGAGGAAAGGCAAGAAAAGCTCTACACCATCGAGGGCCAGCCGCCTGAACTCCACGCCCTGCCGCCGGGATGCAGCTTTGCCCCGCGCTGCCCCGATGTCCAGGAGATCTGCAAGCAAGAATACCCGCCACAGTCGATAATCAAGGATGGTCACTACACCAGTTGCTGGCTATTCGCTGCCGGAAAGGTATGAATAATGGGCGAAATCCTGGTAGAAGCAAGAGACGTTAAGAAATACTTCCCTGTTAACAGGGGAGTTATTGTCCTTAAGCACCTTGGAGATATAAAAGCTGTTGATGGCGTAAGCTTCACCATTCGCAAAGGAGAGACCTTCGGACTGGTTGGCGAGTCGGGTTGTGGCAAGACCACAACGGCCAGGCTCATATTGCTCTTAGAGACAATAACCGGTGGCACCATCCTCTTTGATGGCAAGGACATCAGCAAATTAACCGGGCCGGAGCTTAAGAAATACCGTGCTTCGGTACAGGCCGTTTTTCAGGATCCCTATAGCTCCCTCAGCCCGAGAATGCGCGTCGGCACCATCATTGCTGAACCCGTAATAATCAATGGCGCCATCTCCAGAAACGAGCTCAAGGACAGGATAGCCGAAGTGATTAACATGGTCGGGCTGAGGCGTGATGCTATGGAACTGTATCCTCACGAATTCAGCGGCGGTCAACGGCAGAGAATAGCCATCGCCAGGTCGCTCGCTTCCAACCCCAAGCTCATCATACTCGATGAGCCGGTATCCGCCCTTGATGTTTCAATCCGGGCCCAGATAATGAACCTGCTCTACGATATTCAGCAGAAGCTCGGTGTCAGCTACCTGTTTATTGCCCACAACCTGGCAGTGGTTAAGCATATGAGCAAGGTGACCGGGGTCATGTATATGGGGAAGCTCGTGGAGGTTGCCGAGAGTGAAGAGCTCTCCCTCCACCCCCTGCATCCCTATACGCAGGCACTCCTATCGGCGGCTCTGCCCTCCCATCCCGACGAGCAGAGGGAGGAGATACTTCTCCCCGGTGAAGTGTCAACTCCTTTCAACCCGCCGCCCGGCTGCCGCTTATACCGCCGCTGCCTCTATGCCAAGCCCGTCTGCTCTGAGCATGACCCTCCGCTAAAAGAGGTATCCAGCGGGCACTTTGTCGCCTGCGATCTTCATTGACCTGGCCGCCCTGTCAAATTATTCAAGCACCTGACCCAACGGGAGATTGGCATATTATGCTCCAAGAGGACTTATGCTACACGGTGAATACTGGTTTTCCTTCCTTCAGCGAGCGCAGGAATTTCATCCACCACCCGCTCTTCAGCCTCAGAAACTCACTTATCCTGCCAATCCACATCTCGTCAGTTGTGTACCCTTTATAAACAGGCATTGCTTGAATTAGATCTACGAGTTGCTGAAATATGAGCTCCCTGCCCTCAGAGTTGGGTTCGGTCTCAAATGCAGCACGGGCTACAATCCTGAGAACGGCAACTCCATCACGCAAGTTCATCAAATCGGTGGTAGAACTGGCCCCGGGGGATTCCAGAATCCGGTAACACTCATCAAGTTTATGTAAATCGCAGGAAGCCCAGAACTCTTCCAGTAATCTGATGGCATGGGCTATATCACCTGCCCCTTCACCACCTCGATTCATGTATCTGGCTGCTTCATCTACAATCTCCGAGGAGTCCAGTGTTGGGTCCCATGCCCATCGCAGGAAAGCATAATCTCCGATGACCTGAATAGGCGGACACATCCTGTAACCAGCCACACCATCGGCCGATAAATGTTCCACGGTATAATCCATCTCATTCTTAATGGCGGTGAGCTTGGGAAATGGCAGCACGGAGCAATTAGTTTCCATACCTGCCTCCGGGTCCATGACGAAGAAGAAGTTGTCCACCGCTAGCCCTGCTTGTGAGGCCATATTTAGATGCTCCGGGACGTCTAATCCATACCGTCGCGCCTGGTTAGCCGACGAGTCTATATAACGTGTATTTGCCGGCATTGACGCCATCAACTTCTCCATGTCGAGTTTCATATCGTAGCCCGCCTTTTTGGCCCTTAGCTGCAATACTGCTGCACCAAACCCGAAGAAACTTATGGTGCCGTCTGGTACCACGGAACGGAAGTCGTGGGCACTTGCGTGAAATGCTTCTTCAAGTACCCGGTTTGGCTCCTCCATAAAGCGGTCCATCGTGCTCCCTCCACCGTCGAAGGCCATAAGCATAAGCTCATCCATGGGAAAATAACGGTAGAGGAAATCGTGGATACGGCGGATATCGTCTTTAGCCTTGTCCCATGACACGACCCCAAAATAACCGAGACATCTTGCTCTGCGCTCAGGATGACGCCAATAGTATTCTGCAGGCACCTGGTTATAGACCATGTGTATGCCAGTAGTCATCCCGAGTTCCCTGGCGTAGCCAAGTGCCTCCTTGCATATCTCGCACATCCAGCGATACTTGTTAGTCGAAGGGTAATCAGGATAATGGAGCCCTGACAGCAGGGGCACTATGTAGTTGCATCCCAATTCTCGAAGAAAATCCAGGTATTCCTTCCATTGTTCAAGGGTAAAAGTATCCAGGGAAAGATCGGTAAGCCTCAATGGAAAGACTCCCAAAAGCATGCCGCGGCGACTGAAGCGAGGTTTGCTCACAACGGTTGTTCCCACATCCGGCAGGGCTTTCCCGGTACGAAAACACCTCGCCAGGTAGTACAGGCCGTTTGCTACTCCAGGATTTTCTACACACTTAACCAATAGAGAAGACTCATCCTTTCTCTCAACCTGGAAACCTTCGCTGCCTGAATCTTTAGCTGCCTCGGGAATCAATTCCGTCTTAATATGCCACCTATCCCGCTCCCCTTTTTCAATGAGAACTTGCTCCAGCCTTTGTTGAGCATGTTCCACCTCTCTTCCGCTATTTGTTCCACCAGTCGCAGCCATTTATGTAATCCCTCCTTGCATTCAGATGCCAAATACCTCAAGTCGAAGAATTAATGCCCCGGCAGCGCCTAAGCCGGTATTTCGTGACTTCTAGCGGTTACGGCGTATTAAGCCTTGTAGTTCTTTTAAGCCCAGTTCTGCCAGCTTCTCATCGGTGGGGCCGTATGCATCATATCCTCGCAACCGGTACCATTTATCAACAGCAGCATGAAATTCCTCATGAATTATCGGACGACCGGCAGCCGGACCCCTGGGAAGGGGGGTCTTAAAACGTGCCGGCAAGTCATCATCGGCGCGGGTATATCCATCCCAGGCCGTCATAATCTTCCTGATGACAACATTACGCTCACCGATAAGCGCCACGGCTTTGGGGTCTAAATCCATTCCTGTGATGTCTCGCAGGATACGGCGGTCGTACTCGAACTGCTCCGGGTGTGCGAACGGCAAATTCAAAAAAAGGCAACCGACCATGGAGTCAATGAACGACATAATGTCTCCAGCAAGCTTATCCAGTTCCGGTTTCTCTTCCCACGTGAATACGTCAACCGGCTCCGTCACGCCCCATAGCGGCATAGTATTGGGAATCACAAAAAGATGGTCATGCATTCCGTCAACATGGTTAGCACCACGGGGGCTTGTTGCGTAGCTGATGGCCAGCCCGACCTTTCCCCTCGGCTCGTGCATGGGGACTTCCTGCCCCTTGATATGCATGGCGAATGCCTCTCCACCGATTTCCTTAGCAAAGTGGGCAAGCCCTTTCGCCAGACTATCGCCAATACCTTCCCTTTTCGCGATAAGGTCAACGAGCTCAATTACTCGCTCAGCATCACCCCACTTAGCCCCTTGCGCTTCACTCAACAAGCCTTCATCGGTAGCTTCCATAACGAATGCAATCATACATCCCGTGCTTATAGTATCCAGCCCATATTGGTTGCAGAGCTGATTTGCCAAGCAGATAGCATGAATGTTGTTGTTGAGGCAGAGAGAACCAAACGCAACCGAGGTCTCATATTCGGGCCCTCCGTAACGTTCCATGACGGGTCTGCCCATGAACTCTGTCTTGACAACACGCTTGCATGCAATGGGGCAACCAGCACACGTTCCCCTCCTGACGAGGATAGGGGCTAGCCCGACATCCGCAATCTTTACAGCATCATCATAGCAAGCCTCCTGGAAGTTTTTTGTCGGCAGGGTGCCAAGATCGCTGTAGAGTTTTACGTGGTTAATCGTTCCTGTCTCCCCAAAGAAGGTCCTGTCCTCTCGCGACTTGATATACTGGACATACTCCCGTATATCCTTCTTGAGGGATTCTGCGTCGTAGATAGGCTTACTTATGTTCCCTGCGCAGGCAATCGCCTTTAGTTTCTTACTGCCCATAACAGCACCCCACCCAGAACGTCCCAGTGAGGAGCACCTGTCATTTATGATACATGCGGATTGTACGAGGTTTTCACCAGCAATGCCGATAGAGGAAACACTCACATTCTTATATTTGGCTTTTATCTTCTCCTCCACTTCCCCTGTGTCCAGACCCCAAAGGTCATCCGCATCGACAATCTCCACCTTCCGATTCTGTATGACCAGGCATTTCGGAGTCTTTGTCGCGCCTCGGATAACGATTCCATCAAAGCCGGACCTCCCCAATGCATGTCCAAAGTAAGCACCCGCATAAGACTCGTTAATCGTATTGTTCTTAGGAGACCGACCAAATATGGCGTGTTTGCCCCCGCCGGGTGCACCGGTACCCTGGTATGGGCCGGTGGCAAGGACCAGGATGTTATCCGGTCCCAGCGGGTCCTCCCCACCCTCTAATTCCTCCAACAGGATTCGTGTGGCAATGCCGCGTCCGCCAAGGTGTCTTTCATACCATGATTCAGGGATGGGGTAATCGCCGACCTTCTCCCTGCTAAGGTCAACATCTAGATACTTACCAAAACATCCGTTCATTTTTTACCTCCTTCTAGAACGGGAGCCTGCTTCATTTTTGATTCCTGAACCTGTCAGGAACAGGTTTTGCGTTCATTTTCGGGCATACTGATTTTCATCAGCACGGCTTTTGAAGCCCTTCACCTCCAGATTTTTGTAGTGCGACCCTTCAGGGTCGTGCAACACGAGGCTACCCCTGATTAAATCAGGGGCTCGCACTACATTTTTAGACAGCCTCGAACGTATTTTCTCTTGGCTTCCCTGTGCACGGGCATGTGAGAAATCGGCTACATTCCAAGCGACGTCTCTTCTACCAGAAACCGCCCAATTCGTTCCTGAGAGAATTCAACACCGGTTCCCGGAGTTTGGGGGATTGTAATTTCTCCCCTTTCCACCTTAAACGGATTAACCATAATAGAACCCAAACCGGGAAAGTATTCAACAATTAATCCGTTAGGAATAGCGGCAACAAGATGTGCGTGTATCTCAGAGTATGCGTGCGGTGCGACAGGTAGCCCCCAGCACTCTGCCAGGTGGGCAACCTTTAGCCACTCCGTTATCCCGATGCGCCCGGCATCAGGTTGCACAATATCAACCGCCTTTTGTTCGATGTAATCCCTGAATTCGTACTTTGAGTAAAGGCTTTCGCCAAGAGCAATCGGAATGGACGATTTAGAGCGCAAAGTCGCATGCGCTTGAGGATGACTGCTCTCAAGTGGCTCCTCGAACCAGGATATGTCCAGGTCTTTCAAGAGGTTGGCTCTCCTTACCGCTTCATCAATAGTAAACTTGTGGTTTGCGTCAATCCTTACCTCGACACCAGTCCCCACTACTTTCCGTACTTCACTAACTCGTTCGAGGTCCTCTTCAGCTTTATCTCTGCCAACCTTGATCTTGACACCCTTAAATCCTGCCTCAACGAACTTCCTGGACGAGCTTTTCACTTCCTCAAGAGGCAGATTTATCCATCCGCTATCGGTTACATAGGCTGGTACTTTATCTCTACAGCCGCCGAGCAACCGGTAGAGGGGCTCACCAAAGCACTTGCCTTTCAAGTCCCAAATGGCATTGTCAACGGCAGCTATCCCCATTGTTGTGATGCCTGACCTGCCTACCCAATGACATGCCCACCAAAGTTTCTGCCAGATTCTTTCACTGTTCAGAGGGTCCTCCCCTATCACCAACGGCACCAATTCTTTCTCCAGTATGCATTTGATAGCAGCCCCCCCTCTGCCGATGGTATAGGTAAATCCTAAGCCATCAACATCTCTGTCCGTGAAAAGCCGGACGACAACGGCTTCTACTGCCTCAACAACCTGGACAGCATCTGCATGAGGCTCCTGCCCCTCCTGGTAAGGTACTATCCTGTAAAGTGATATAATGGCCTTAACAATTCTCATAATAATCCTCCTTATTTAATTTTTGCTCTTTGCTGTCCTCCATCTGCACAGCGGCCTGTTCACTATCATGGCTCAAAAGGGCTTATGCTACACGGTGAATACTGGTTTTCCTTCCTTCAGCGAGCGACGGAAATACTTCAAAAAGCATGCCGCGGCGACTGAAGCGAGGTTTGCTCACAACGGTCCACATCCGGCAGGGCTTTCCCGGTACGAAAATACCTCGCCAGGTAGTACAGGCCGTTTGCTACTCCAGGATTTTCTACACACTTAACCAATAGAGAAAACTCATCCTTTCTCTCAACCTGAAAACCTTCGCTGCCTGAATCTTTAGCTGCCTCGGGAATCAATCCCGCCTTAATATGCCACCTATCCCGCTCCCCTTTTTCAATGAGAACTTGCTCCAGCCTTCGTTGAGCATGTTCCACCTCTCTTCCGCTATTTGTTCCACCAGTCGCAGCCATTTATGTAATCCCTCCTTGCATTCAGATGCCAAATACCTCAAGTCGAAGAATTAATGCCCCGGCAGCGGTCTAACCCACTAGTATTGTAATCTCGTCCCACCCCACTGTCAAACCTTTGTACTCGTTCATATGATTAGTGACACCTCACCTCCCTCTTTTGATTTTGTTGATAACATTCAAGAAATTGCTGTGGTGTAAGGTAGCCCAATGCCTGGTGAGGGCGGACGGTATTATACACCTGTTCCCATTTCAGGAGAGCCCGGTTAAGTTCAGAAATGTCGAACGTGGTATCCGTTACCTCGTAGAATTCTTCAGTGTGAGTCCTCTGAGCTCTTTCCACATGTCTGTTAAGCCTGGGTAAGCGCGGCGGCAATACAAATAGCTTAATTCCACAATTTCTCCCGGTTCTCTGGCCACATAATCTTTAGGTTTTTTTGCCGCGTAAGGGCGGTGCCTCTGGCTCTTTCCAGCCGATATGTGATTGGGCGAGGGCTCATTCAATACACCGCGCTCTTTTGGCTTCTTAAGAATTCTGCCCACTGTGGAAGCAGAGCAGGTAAATCCCTCACGACGTAGAAGTATCACCAGCTTATCCTTGCCCCATCCGGGATACTCCCCTCTCGCTAACCACAGCCTCAATCAGTTCCACTGAATAGGTAGGCTGTCTTAGATGCCTGGGACGGCGAGATAGATCCCCTAAGCTCTCTATACGCTTGGGGTCATATCGCTCTTTCCAACGATAAAAGGTTTGGGGAGCGATGCCAAAATAAGGACAGGTGAGGCGAGCATTGTGGCCGGGCGAGCTATAGTAGTCAAACCATTTTGGTCCTTGTCTGCCTTTCCTGGACAGCTTCGGGACGCTTGCCAAGCGCCTGTATCCCGGCATTTTACAATAGACATTCATAGCACAGCCATTGCAACGTCCTTTCATCTCTTCTCATAGTGTCCCTAATCTATCTGAACTAGCTCAGTTTTGGGGCGCATGCGTGGGGAAAATACTGCCAGATTTAAAATGGGCAGCCGTGGCAGGCTTCCTGCCACGGCTGCGGTATAAGCGGAACTAATGTTTCG
>Ga0315553_10004241_pt1 | contig 10872 bp, 7 predicted proteins | sample SalMarSW160140MG_FD_203099 | JGI IMG/M metagenome (GOLD analysis project Ga0315553, IMG submission 203099) | Salt marsh sediment microbial communities from the Plum Island Ecosystem LTER, Massachusetts, United States - Salt Marsh Sediment SW1601-40 ... | reverse complement strand
GAGAAATGAAGGCGCGCATCGGGCAGCTGATCGGCGGCGTGGTCGAGGGCATGCCCTGGCTCGGCACCTTCCATGCCATCGGCGTCAAGATCCTGCGCCGCCACGCCGAGCTCGCCGACCTCAAGCCGTCCTTCACCGTGCTCGACACAGACGATCAGATCAGGCTGCTGAAGCAGCTGCTGGGGGCCGAAAACATCGACGAGAAGCGTTGGCCGGCCCGGCTGCTCGCGGCGATGATCGATGGCTGGAAAAACCGCGGGCTCACGCCGAAGCGCGTACCGGAGGGCGAGAGCTTCGCCTTCGCCAACGGCAAGGGGCGCGATCTCTACGCGCTCTACCAGATGCGTTTGAAAGAGCTGAACGCCGTCGATTTCGGCGATCTGCTGCTCGAAAATCTACGCCTGTTCCAGGAGCATCCGGACGTGCTCGCCCAATACCAGCAGCGCTTCCACTTCATGCTGGTCGACGAATATCAAGACACCAACGTCGCCCAGTATCTTTGGCTCAGGCTGCTGGCCCAGGGTAGCCGCAACATCTGCTGCGTCGGCGACGACGACCAGTCGATCTATGGCTGGCGCGGGGCCGAGGTGGACAACATCCTCCGCTTCGAGACCGACTTCCCCGGCGCCAAGATCATTCGCCTTGAGCGCAATTATCGCTCGACCGCCCACATCCTCGGCGCCGCCTCGGGCCTGATCGCTCACAATCAGGGCCGGCTCGGCAAGACCCTCCGCACCGATATCGGCGCCGGCGACAAGGTCGAGGTCCAAGGCTGCTGGGACGACGAGGAAGAGGCGCGCGTGATCGGTGAGGACATCGAGCAGTTTCAGCGCCAGGGTCAGAGCTTGAGCGAGATCGCCATCCTGGTGCGCGCGTCGTTCCAGATGCGCGCCTTCGAGGACCGCTTCATTACCCTTGGCCTCCCCTACCGCGTGGTGGGGGGCCCGCGTTTCTATGAGCGCCAGGAGATCAGGGACGCCACCGCCTATTTCGAGGTGACCCTCAATCCCGCCAACGACCTCAAATTCGAGCGAATCGCCAATACGCCGCGTCGCGGCTTGGGCGAAGCGAGCCTGAAGTCGCTGCACCAGCTTGCCCGCGCCCACAACGTGCCGCTGATGCAGGCGGCGCGGCTGATCGTCGAGACCGAGGAGCTCAAGCCGCGGCCGCGAAAGACGCTCGCCGATCTGATCGACGCCTTCGACCGCTGGCGCTCGCTGATCGACACCATGCGTCACACCGAGCTCGCCGAGCTGATTCTCGACGAGTCCGGCTACACCGCGATGTGGCAGGCGGAGAAGTCGCCGCAGGCGCAGTCGAAGCTGGAGAACCTGAAAGAGCTGATCCGCTTCATGGACGAGTTCGACACCCTCGCGGGCTTCATGGAGCATGTCAGCCTGGTGATGGATGCCGAGGCCGAGGAAGGCGCCGAGCGCGTCAATCTGATGACCCTGCACAGCGCCAAGGGCCTCGAGTTCGACGTCGTGTTCCTGCCGGGCTGGGACGAAGGGCTGTTGCCGCATCAGCGCAGTCTCGACGAGTCGGGCCGCTCCGGGCTCGAGGAGGAGCGGCGCCTCGCCCATGTCGGCCTGACCCGGGCGCGGGCGCGCGCCAAGATCACCTTCGCTCAGAACCGCCGCACCCACGGCATGTGGCAGCAGGCGATCCCGTCGCGGTTCATCGATGAATTGCCGATCGACCATGTCGAGGTGGCGGAGACCCAAGGCTTCCATGGCAGCTACGGTCAGAGTCGGTTCGATACCGCCGAAAATCTGTTCGCGAGCGGTTTCTACGAGACGCCGGGTTGGCAGCGCGCGCAACGAAATCGGCCGCGCGGCGCGACCCAGAGCCCGCGAGCGCGGGAGCCGATCACCATCGACGGCACGCTCGTCGCGGCGAGCAGCGTCGAAGGCGCCGGGCTCGAAGTCGGCACCCGCGTGTTCCACCAGAAATTCGGCTACGGCCGCATCGTCCAGGTCGACGGCAACAAGCTCACCGTCGATTTCGACAAAGCCGGTCAGAAGAAGGTGGTGGATAGCTTCGTCGAGCCGGTGTGACGGATCGGGGGCCGACGAGCGGCGTCTACCTGCAGCGAGTCACGCGCACGCCGTTCACCCATACGGTACGGCAAACCGGACGTCTGACCACGACCGCACCATGGCGCCCGGCGCAACCGGCACGAACGACACCCTTGGCACAGACGACGGCGTTGGCATCGGTCGGGATCGTCGTCAGGAACATGCCGGCGGTGAAGGCAGCGAGTGCGAGCAAGCGCATCATGATCTCCTTGGGGTCTGTGGCGCGGGCGGGAGCGATAGTCCTCGAACATGAAGAAATTAGGACAAGTGGTACTCGCTTGACGGGGTGCGTCCCTAAGTCCCGCCGCCGAGGCGCATGTGAACATCATTTGCGCGCTCTTGGCGTTCTCCCCTACCCTCCACGCCATGCCAGCCGTGACTGACAGCGTGCGAGCCTCTCTCGGAACGCAGCTTGAGGGGCCAAGCACCTATGTCGCCACCATCGAGGTTCCGCGGGACGTGGCCGCGGCCATCGCCGCGGCGATTGAAGGCGCCGAGACGCCGGCGGCCATGGCGGTCAGCTTGTTCGAGCGTAGCGGAGGCGTGACCGAGGTCTCGGCGCATTACGCCGAGGAACCTGCGCTCGAGCAATTGCTCGCGCTCATCGGCGCGGCCATCGGCGCCGGCGATTTCGGGGATCTCCGCATCGCACGCCTGCTGCCGGAGGACTGGGTGGCGCGCGCCGAGAGCATGCGACCGCCGGTCAGAGCCGGGCGCTTCATCGTCCATGGCCGCCACCATCGTGGCAAGGTCTCGCGAAGCCGGAACGCCATCGAGATCGACGCCGGGCTCGCATTTGGCACCGCCCATCACGCCACCACGCGCGGCTGCCTGATCGCGCTCGACCGGCTGTCCAGACGAACGCGGCCGCGCCGCGTTCTCGACGTCGGCACCGGAACCGGCATCCTCGCCATCGCCGCGGCGCGGGCCTTCAACATGCCCGTGCTCGCGAGCGACATCGACCCGATCGCCACCGCGACCGCCGCCGCCAATGCGCGGATGAACGCCGTGAGCGCCAAGGTGAAAGTGCTGACCGCAGCCGGGCTCTCGCATCCCCGCCTGCGTCGCGCCTCTGTCGACCTGCTGTTCGCCAACGTCCTGCTCAACCCCTTGCTTGCGCTTGCGCCCACCTTCGCGCGTGCCGTTCGTCCTGGCGGTCTCTGCGTGCTGTCGGGGCTGCTCGACGCCCAGGCGCGACAGGTCGAGGCGCGGTTCCGAGCCCTTGGATTCAGCCTCGATTCGCGAATCCTTCTCGAGGGTTGGACGACCTTGCTGCTGCGTCGTGGCAGTGGGCACAAACTGCGCCGCGATTGATTGCGACAGCGCGCGGCCCTACAAGCTCAACCATGTTCCAGACCTTCGACGAGGTGAACTCCCCGGGCGCGGCGCCCGAGCGGGTCAAGGCCCTCCGGCGCGAGCTGAAAGCGAGGGAGCTCGACGGCTTCCTTGTCCCCCATAGCGACGAGCACCAGAACGAGTTCCTGCCGCCTTCTGCCGAGCGCTTGCGCTGGCTCACCGGCTTCACTGGATCTGCGGGGACCGCGATCGTGATCGAGAACGCCGCCGCCCTGTTCGTCGACGGCCGCTACACGCTCCAAGCCCGCGTTCAGTCCAATGGCTCGATTTTCGAGGTGCTGCAGATTCCAGAGGCCAAGGCCTCGAAATGGCTCGCCGCCAAGCTGCTGAAGGGCGGCGTGGTCGGCTACGACCCCAAGCTGCACACCATCAAGGAGATCGGGCGCCTCACCGAGAGCCTCGGCAAGGCCGGCATCACGCTCTCGCCGCAACCGACCAATCCCATCGATCTCCTGTGGTCCGATCGGCCTGCGCCGCCCCGGGCACCGGTGGTGCCGCAGGACATCGAGCTTGCCGGCCGCAGCGCCAAGGAGAAGATCGCCGAGATCCAGGAGGGCCTGAAGCGCGCCAAGACCGACGCCGTGCTGCTCTCCATGCTCGATTCCATAGCCTGGCTATTCAACATCCGCGGCGCCGATATCAGCCACTCCCCTCTCGCACTTGCCTTCGCCATCGTTCCCGCGCGGGGGAAGCCGCAGCTCTTCATCGATCCAGCGAAACTCGGCGGCAATGTGCGCGGACATCTCAAGGCCGCGGCCGAGATCCTGCCTCCCGACGCGCTCGAAGCACGCCTCAAGGCGCTTGGCGAGAAGTCCGCGCGCGTCCGCCTCGATCCCGAGACGACGCCGGTCCGCTTCGCGCAGGCGCTCGAAGCGGCGGGCGCCAAGATCGTCAAGGGCGACGACCCTTGCATCCTGCCGAAGGCGATCAAGACCAAAGCCGAGATCGAAGGCGCGCGCGCGGCGCACGTCCGCGACGGTGCCGCTATGGTCCGGTTCCTCGCCTGGCTCGACGCCACCGCGCCGTCGGGCCGCGTCGATGAGGTCGGCGCGGCGATAAAGCTCGAAGAGTTCCGGCGCGACACGGGAGAGCTGAAAGACATCAGCTTCGACAGCATCTCCGCAGCGGGGCCGCATGGCGCCGTGGTCCATTACCGGCCGACGCGCGCCGCGAGCCTCAAGCTTCGCCCGCGCTCGCTCTATCTGATCGACTCCGGCGGCCAATATCCAGACGGCACCACCGACATTACCCGCACCATCGCCATCGGCACACCGACAGCGAAGATGCGGCGGGACTACACGCTGGTGCTGAAAGGCCATGTCGCGATCTCAACCGCTCGATTCCCGAAGGGCACGCGCGGCCAAGATCTCGATCCCTTCGCCCGGCGCCCGCTATGGGAGGCCGGACTCGACTTCGACCACGGCACCGGGCACGGCGTCGGCAGCTATCTTTGCGTGCACGAGCCGCCACAGCGGCTGTCGCGCTACGGCACGGCCGAGTTTCAGCCGGGCATGATCCTGTCAAACGAGCCGGGGCTTTACCGCGAGGGCCAATACGGCATCCGGCTCGAAAATCTGGTGCTGGTGACGCCACCCGCCCCGATCAAGGGCGGGGACCGCGAGATGATGGGCTTCGAGACGTTGACGCTCGTGCCATTCGACCGGCGGCTCGTCGACCCAAGCCCTCTCACCCACGATGAGCTCGCGTGGCTCAACGCCTACCACGCCGAGGTGAGGCGGAGGATCGGGCCTCTGCTCAAGGGCCGCGACAAGGCTTGGCTCCGCCAGGCCACGGCGCCGATCGAGTAACCGGCACAAGCTACGCTACGGGTAGTGTTTCGGGCCCTGGTCCGAATCAGTTTATGGTAGGCCCATGGCAAAAACGATCACACAGGCCCTGCAACAGGCGGCCACCAAGTCGCGTTGCCCCTCCTGCGGGCACGAGATCCAGTCGACGCTTGGCGAGATGAAGCGGCAGCCGCAATTCGCTTGTCCCTCCTGCGGCGGCGATTGCGATGTGCGCGAAGCCGTGGCTTGGGTCGAGGTCCACGCCCGGCGCACCTGGCTGAAGCGCGTGGCCTGACGCCGCATCCGGCCTACTGGCCGATCAGCTTGAGCCACGCCTCCTCGCTCAGCACCTGCACGCCGAGGCTCTGCGCCTCTTTCAGCTTGGACCCGGCGCCGGGACCGGCGACCACATAGTCCGTCTTCTTCGACACCGAGCCGGCGACCTTGGCCCCGAGCCGCTCGGCTTTCGCCTTCGCCTCGGAGCGGGTCATGTGCTCGAGCGTTCCGGTGAACACCACGGTCTTGCCGGAGACGGGGGACGCGGTCTCCACCGCTTCGAGCGGCTCCGGGCTCACGTGCTCCAGGAGCTCGTCAACCACCTTCACGTTGTGGGGCTCGGCGAAGAAATCGGCGATGGCCTCGGCCACGGTTGGGCCAATGCCCTCGATGTTGTCGAGCTCGGCAAAGGCCTCCCCTTCCCGATGCTCGGCCGCGGCGATCATGGCGTCACGGAAGGCTTTTGCCGTGCCGTAGCTCCGGGCCAGGAGCCGCGCCGTGATCTCGCCGACATGGCGGATGCCGAGCGCATAGATGAAGCGGTCGAGCCGCACGTTGCGGCGCGCGTCGATGGCCGTGAACAGCTTCTCAGCGGACGTCGTACCCCAGCCTTCGCGCTCTTCCAGCTTGGTGGTGGAGCGGCGGTTCCGCGCTTGCAGCGTGAAAATGTCTGGGGGCGATTGGATCAGGCCCTCGTCGTAGAACGCCTTGATGTGTTTCTCGCCGAGGCCTTCGATGTCGAAAGCGTTACGCGAGACGAAATGCTTGAGGCGCTCGACCCGTTGCGCCGGGCAGACGAGGCCGCCCGTGCAACGCCTCACCGCATCGACCTTGCCGGTGATGGGATTGACCTCGCGCACGGCATGGCTGCCGCAAGCCGGGCACAACGTGGGAAAGACGAATCGTTTCGATCCCTTAGGCCGCTTCTCCCGAACCACGCCGAGAATCTGCGGGATGACGTCGCCGGCGCGCTGAACGATGACGGTGTCGCCGATGCGCACGTCCTTGCGCTCGATCTCATCCTCGTTATGCAACGTCGCGTTTTGCACCACGACGCCACCAACGGTCACCGGCTCGAGTTTAGCCACGGGCGTGAGCGCGCCGGTGCGCCCGACCTGAATCTCGATGTCGTGCAGCACCGTGGTCGCCTTCTCGGCCGGAAACTTGTGAGCGATGGCGAAGCGTGGCGAGCGCGAGACGTAGCCCAAGCGCTCCTGGAGATCGAGGCGGTCGAGCTTATAGACGACGCCGTCGATGTCGTAGTCGAGGCCGGAGCGGCCAGACTCGATTTCCTTATAGGTCTCAAGCATTTCCTCGACGCTTTGCGTCAAACGCATCAGCGGGTTGACGGGGAAGCCCCAGCGGAGAAAGGCTTGGTACACTCCCCACTGGGTATCGGCCGGGAGCCTCGGCGCCTCGCCCCAGCCATAAGCGAAGAATTGCAGCGGCCGCGAAGCGGTGATCGACGGGTCGAGTTGGCGCAACGACCCGGCAGCGGCGTTGCGGGGGTTGGCAAAGAGCCGGTCGCCCTTCGCCGCTTGCGCCTCGTTGAGGCGCTGGAACGCGGCGCGGCCCATATAGATCTCGCCGCGCACCTCGAAGCGATCGGGAAAATCCTTGGCGCTGACAGTTTGCGGAATGTCGGCGATGGTGCGGACATTGGCGGTGACATTCTCGCCTTCGTAACCGTCGCCGCGGGTGGCCCCGAGCACGAGCCTGCCCTTCTCGTAAATCAGAGTGATGGAGAGACCATCGATCTTGGGCTCGGCGGTGAAGGCCAGGCCTTCGGTGGAGTCGAGGCCGAGGAAGCGGGCAATGCGGTCGAGAAAGTCGCGCAAGCCCTCCTCGTCGAACATATTCCCGAGGGAGAGCATCGGCACGCGATGGGTGACCTTGCCGAAGGCCTCGACCGGCGCCGCGCCGACGCGAAGAGAGGGGCTGTCCTCGCGGATCAGATTCGGGAAGCGCTGCTCGATCGCCTCGTTGCGTTCGCGCAGCGCGTCATAGGCAGCGTCCGAAATCTCGGGTGCCGCCTCGCGATAATAAAGCGCGTCATGATGAGCGATCTCACGGGCAAGACGCTCAAGCTCGGCCGCGGCCTCGGCTTCCGTCAGTTGCTCGACCGGCTTTGGCTCTAACGCGGCGCTCTTCGTGCCGCGCTTGGTCTTGGCCTTGGTCATGCCGATTTGCTCATCAGCCGCTCGGCCGCGGCGCGCGCTTCATCGGTGATGGTCTGGCCGGCAAGCATGCGCGCGATCTCCTCGCGGCGACGCTCGCCGTCAAGCACGAGAACGCGCGTCGCCATGGTCTCGCCGTCGGGCCCGGCCACGGCCTCCTTCATGATCAGCATATGTTCATTGGCAAGGGCCGCGACTTGCGGCGCGTGGGTCACGGCGAGGACCTGGACGCCGGCGCCGAGCCGCGCCAGGCGCTCGCCGACGGCGGCCGCGGTGGCGCCGCCGACGCCGGAATCGACTTCGTCGAAGACAAGGGTCGGTGCCGAGCCGCGGGCGGCGAGCACGACCTTGAGCGCCAGGATCACGCGGGCAAGCTCGCCACCGGAGGCAACCTTCATCAGCGGCCCTGGCTCGGTGCCGGGGTTGGTGCGCACGAAGAAGGCAACACGGTCGATGCCATAGGGGCCGCCTTCGTCGATGGTCCCGGTCTCGACCTTGGTGAGCAACCGCGCCTTTTCGAGCTTAAGCGGCGCGAGCTCGGCAACGACCTCGGCATCAAGCCGAGCGGCGGCTGCCTTCCGCGCCTCGCTCAACTCCGCTGCAGTCGCTGCATAGGCTTCGCGTGCGGCCTTGGCGGCGGCGGCCAACGCCTCGAGCCGCGATTCGCTCTGGTCGAGCGCGGCGAGTTCTGCCTCGAGCTTGGTCAGAAGCTCCGGCAAATCGTCGACGGACACCTTGTGCTTCCGCGCAGCGGCGCGAAGCGCGAACAGCCGTTCCTCGGCGCGCTCGAGCTGTTCCGGCTCGAAGGCGGTGGCAGCGAGAGCCTGCTCGATCGTGGCGCGGGCGGTGTTGGTCTCGGCAAGAACGCGCTCGAGCGCCTCCGCGATCGGCGCCAGAACCTGTTCTGCCGGTCCGGCCTGGCGCTCGATGCGCCGGAGCGCCGCAGCGAGCCGCGCACCGCCCGTGCCCTCCCCTTGCAGCGCGTCGAGCGCTTCGTTGAGCTCGCCGGCGATCTTCTCACCCTGCATCATCAGCTGACGCTGGGCGGCGAGCGCGTCCTCCTCCCCGGGTTTGGGATCGAGGTGGACGAGCTCATCGAGGGCATGGCTGACATAGTCGGCGTTGGCGCGGATCGCTGCGATCTCGCCCGCATGGTGGTCGCGCTCGGCCTCAGCCGACTTCCAAGCCTCGTAGGCACTAGCAACCTCACGCACGTTGCCGGTCAGCCCGGCGAAGGCATCGAGCAGGTCGCGGTGGCCGCTCGGGTCGATCAAAGCCCGGTCGTCGTGCTGGCCGTGAATCTCGACCAGCATCCGTCCTGCCTCCCGTAACAATTGCACACCAACGGCGACGTCGTTGATGAAGGCGCGGGTGCGGCCGTCAGCCGACTGAACGCGCCTGAGAATGACGGCGCCTTCAGCCTCGAGGCCATTCTCGGCCAGAAGCTTCGTGATGGGGTGGCTCGCAGCCGGCTCAAAGCTCGCCGTGACCTGGCCCTGGGAGGCGCCGCGCCGGACGAGCGAGGCGTCGCCGCGGGCGCCAAGCGCGAGCGCAAAGGCATCAAGCAGGATCGACTTGCCGGCGCCAGTCTCGCCGGTGAGCACGCACAGTCCTTGGCGGAATTCGAGATCAAGCCGGTCGATCAGAACGATGTCACGGATCGACAGGGCGGCTAGCATGGCATGCTGATCAGGCGGGCTTGGCGTCGCCCTTCCACGTCTTGGTGATCCAAGAGCCCGGGTGCACCTGCGGCCTCGTGCCTTTCTTCTGCAGGAGATTGTAGGAGTTCTTGTACCACTTGCTTTCCGGGAAGTTGTAGCCGAGAACCGCTGCCGCCGTTTGCGCCTCGGGAACGATGCCCAACGCCATATAGGCCTCGGTTAGGCGACTCAAGGCCTCTTCCACCTGTGCCGTGGTCTGGTAGTCCGTGACCACGACCTTGAAGCGGTTGATGGCCGCGAGGTAGTTGTTGTGGCGCAGATAATACCGCCCGACCTGCATCTCGCTTGCCGCCAACAGGTCGCGCAGGATGCGCGCGCGATTCTGCGCCTCGGCAGCATAGCGCGAGTCGGGATAGCGCTGCAGCAAGGTCTGATAGGCCTGCAGTGACTTGCGCGCGTTGGTTTGGTCGCGCTTCGGATCGAGCACCTGATCGTAATAGGCCATGCCGATGATGTTCTGGGCGAGATCGGATTCCGGCGTACCCGGATGCAGTGTCAGGTAGCGGTCTGCGGAGGACACGGCGTCAGTATATTTGCCAGCCTTGTAATAAGCGTATGCCGCCATGACGATGGCGCGGCGGGCCTCGCGCGAATACGGGTGATTGATATCCACCTCTTCATATTGCTTGGCCGCTTCCTCGTAGCTCTGCTTGTCGAGCATCTGGTCGGCACGCCCGTAAATGACGTCGGGCGCAGCAATGTCCCCGTCGTCTTTCTTCTTGCCGAATAGCGATCCGCAGCCGGCGGTGAGGCTCGCCGTGAGGATCACCACGCCAAGGATCAAGGGCAGCCGCCATAGACCGCCGGCCGTTGACGCCGCGAAAGGATTGGACCTCGTGCCCCTCAAGAAAACCCCCAATGCTTGCTGGCCCGACAGAGCGCCTGGTAGGCGCCTAGCCACGGCGCCAAGCTAACGCCGGTTCCCGTCTGGTGGAACCCGAAAGTGACCTCAGGTCCCTTGGTTTTGCTCAGTTTTCGCGCGGGTGCCACCCGGACGGTGACCCGCCATCCCTGTTTATTGCGCAGACTAGCAGCCAACCCGCTGATTATGGTGTTTTTTTGCTCTAGCGAGAGATTGATGCAAGCCGGCAGCCCAATAAGGCACGGTCGTGAAGCGGCAGCGCGCCGCCAACGCTCGCGCGGCACAACAGAAAGACGAGAGGGATGTTGGCCTAGCTACGCTCTGCGGCGAAATTCGCGGCAGCGATGCGCTGGCTGAACTCCGCATGGCGCACTTCGCGGGCCGGACGCGGGGCTTCGACGATGGTCCAAGCCTCAGGATCGGCAAACATGGCCTTGAGCACGAGGCTGTTGAGCCGGTGGCCGCCGCGACGCGAGCGATAGGCGCCTAGGATCGGAGCCCCGGCAAGGGCGAGGTCGCCGACCGCGTCGAGCGCCTTGTGACGCACGAACTCGTCGGGATAGCGGAGACCTTCGCGATTGATGATGCGGTCGTCGCCGATGGCGACGGTGTTCT
>Ga0315553_10004239_pt1 | contig 10874 bp, 6 predicted proteins | sample SalMarSW160140MG_FD_203099 | JGI IMG/M metagenome (GOLD analysis project Ga0315553, IMG submission 203099) | Salt marsh sediment microbial communities from the Plum Island Ecosystem LTER, Massachusetts, United States - Salt Marsh Sediment SW1601-40 ... | reverse complement strand
AATTGTAGAATCGGATGTGCAGTGCAAATTCATCTTTTCGATTCGCGAAGAGTATCTCGCAAGTGTAACCGAATTTGAAGGGACCATCACCGATTTTCTTGCCAACCGCATGCGGGTGGAAAAGATGACCCGCCAGCATGCCGTCGAGGTGATCGAAGGCCCATGCAAAGTGCACGGGATAGAAGTGGAAGAAGGATTCTCTGAAGCTTTGCTGAATAAGCTGAACGCGGAATCGAATGAGGTGGAACTTACCTATTTACAGGTTTTCCTGGATAAAATTTTCCGACTTTCAACGCTAGATGACAAAGAAGGACACACCCCGTCCCGACAGAAATCGTCGGGACACCCCTCTCAAGAGGGGAATACTGGCAGTTCTACTCAATCATCAGATGAAGAGATATACAAATCTTCCCCCCTAACAAGGGGGGATAAGGGGGGTGTTTTCTCCATTAACCTGCTTGATCAGGTAGGCGACGTCTCCGACCTCCTTGGCAGTTTCCTGGAGGAACAGATCTCTGCGTTGGACGATCCGGATACCGGACTGGCAATATTGAAATCCTTCGTTTCCATCAAAGGGACGAAAAAACAGATAACGGAAGAAGAAGTTCTGGAATCTTCCCGGACATATGGTAAAGATATCGAAAAGGAGACACTCAGGGAGCTGATCCAGAATTTCGTGAACCTCCGGATCCTGCGGGACAAGGATGAAAACGGACGGTATGAGCTGAGGCACGATAGCCTGGCTGCAAAGATCTATGAAAAGATCACCCTGGTGGAAAAGGAGATCATGGAAGTACGGCAACTGATCGAGAATGCCTATACCTACTACCAGCAGAGGAAAATCCTGCTTTCACAGGAGGACCTGAAATATATTGAGACGTATGAGGACCGGCTTTTCCTTACCCGGGAGCTGCAGGCTTTCGTGAACAAAAGCAAAGAGGATTACCTGGCAAAACGCAGAGCTTTCCAGCGGGTGATCGGTATCTCTACGATTGGATTTATACTGATCATGGTCGCTATCGGTTATTATTATCTCCAGAAATCTAAGGGATTGAGGACAAAAGATTCGATCATTGCTGCTTCATTACAATTGGAAAGCAGCCCGGAATTAAGCTTGCAGAGTGCATTCGATGCATATCGAAGAGATTCAGTCAGCAGTCTCGCGAAGAAAGCCGTCCTGGATGCTTTCTATGCGTTACATAAACGATACCCGGAAGCGAAGAAAAGATTTTTTGACTTTTTACCCTGTACAACAAATATTGCCTCCGCCAGATTTTCGAAGGATGGCAATTATATCTATGGATGGCTGGAAAATAATGAAGTGAAAGTGTGGGATGATCAAGGGCATGAGGTTTTTGCCATTCCTCCCGATACAATTTCCGTTCTCCATGTCCGGCTGTCGGAGGATAATCAATACCTGGGGGTGCTTTGTCAGGATCAAAAGGTGAAAATCCATTCCCTGAAGGAAGGATATCTGTTTGAGGCGATTACAACAACCAATGGGATAAATGATAAATACCTGTTCGATTTTAGCTGCAGAGGTAATTACCTGCTGGCAATGGCGAATGAAAATGTTGTGAACCTTTATGACCGGGAAGGAACCTTTTTCCAGGAACTGGGTAATCACGAAGGCAGGGTGAATGCACTTGATATCTCTCCCGACGAACGGTTTATTGCTACGGCTTCTTCCGACAGTAAGGTGTTTATCTGGTATTATAACCGGGATATCAACCAGTTTTTAGTCTATGATTCTTTAACATGGTATGTGGATGCGGTAAGAAGTTGTCAATTTAATCATTCGAGTGATTATATCCTTACTGCATCGGATGACAGCATTTCAGCTATCTGGTACCTTAACGGGACTGGTTTTCCGGTCGTTAACAGGAAGGGGACTACGATCAGGCCGCATCTTCCCTGGGAATATGAACGTGCATTTGAACAATATATGTTTGGAAAAGAGTGTGATGCCGTTTTTTCAGCGGATCAGAAATCGATAACGATCACAGTGTATCATGAAAAAGAGAGTGTTCCGCCTGAGTATCGGTATTATATTGTACATTCCAGAAACAGCATATTCAGCAATATAGGTGAGAATTATTATGTATCTCCTTATCTATATGCAAACGTATTTCAGCCGGTTATGGATTACCAGTATCTGGTTCCTTCAGCCAATGACAGTTATATAGCTACGGTAGTAAAGGGAGGTGAAACAACAAACCTGGTTGCTTACGATGCTCTTTTGATAAGAAAGTATATTGGCGGCCAGCCCGATTTCTCCCCGGATGGGAAATACCTGTTATGTATTGAGCGTAACAGGATTCATAAATACGCAATCGATATGGAAGAGATCCGGCGATTGGTGTATAAAGAGAAGATTTTCGGCGACCTGGAGATCAATTATCGGGACTGGGTTACGTATTGATTTTTCATCCTTTCAGTCCCTCTGGGACGTTGGTTAAACTTATGTCCTGACACAGCCACTGAAGTGGCTGCCTATTACCCTTCGGTCCCTGCGGGACGTTTTCCTTCAAGATTCAAAATCCTGACGTAATTTCGTTAGTCAGGACGGGTCCGAAATCCGCAATTTTGAAATACCTGATATTTGTAATGCCTACTAATCCTCAACCTCCCCTTCCTCCATACCATCCTTCATCTCGATAGCATAGGGAGCCATGTCAAAAGGTGTTTTGACTGCAATGTCCTTCTCGAAGATCCGTTGCCAGGCCGGAGGGGGCAGCAAAGTTTTTAAACCCATAAAAAGCAATAGAAATATCCAGGGTATCAATATCTTACGGGTAAGAATCTTCTGCTGTTCCTTTTTCCAGTTGATGAATCCCGAGCCGGGCAGGGTGATCAGCACTAGCAAGGTCGTTACCAGTGTCGGTACACCAGCCATTAAAACAAAAATTCCTGCAACTGGCCAGTGTTGGAATTTGAACATTATTGTCAGTGATTGCAAAGCAATCAGGAGGAAACAAATTGAACCGATGATCCGGAAATAGAGGTTCTCTTTGTGCTTCTGTAGAATATGGATCCCATAGATGATTGATCCCACTACCAGAATACCCAGTGTTAAGGTGATGAGGACTCCTGCCATTGGCCAGTGCTGCCTCTTCATAAAGAATCCGAAAATCATAAAAGCAAGTAAAATAAGAATCCTTCGTGTTGATCTTTCGGGGGAGAAGAATACCAGGACACCCAGAATAAGAATAATGAGAACACTAGGTACAATAGCAAGGGGAATGATATCAAATATTGCACCGGGAATGATGGGCACCAAAAGAACCGGTAAAGAGATCCACATTTTCTTTTCAAGCTTTGGTGTGAGTTCATTGCGGGATAACACCAGGGAAAATAGGATCATGAATGCAAGAAAGTTCAGGCTGGCGGATAAAGCGATTACCCAGCCTGTGTCATCGATCAGTTCCCCAAACAAAATATCCCGTAAAGACCCTGTCAGGATTGATGTCAGAGCAGCAATTATAGCGATTACCGAATAGATCCGGATCCGTTTTTTAACCTGTTTATCGTTCATTGCAGATAAAATGGGTTTTATTATCCTTCTTCTACGCCACCTGCCTTCCGGTTGACAGGTGGCGTAGAAGGAGGATTAAAAGTAAGAAAAATTCCCGGGGTTCAAAAACGATCTGATTTTTTTATTAAATGAATAAACCACGAAGTGGTATTTTAAATAAAGTTTAGTAACTTTTGTTTTTATAAAACTTTTGAATTTATAATGTATTGTATATCAGGATCATAATTAAAAAGAGTTCACTCTTTTTAATTATTGTTAAGAAAAATAGTTAATTTCCATTTCAATTTGCCCGGCAAATGGAAGAAAGAATTCGTACCCTTCGGTTCAAACTGAAGTCACCCACCAGCTCTTTCCAGAAGGTGGATATACTGAACGAACTCTCCTGGTTTTTGCGGTATGAAGGTACCCGGGAGGCTCAGAAGCTGTGCAAGGAAGCACGGGAACTGGCTGTAGAGATTGACTACCCCAGGGGAATTGCCTATGCCCGGCTCTACCAGGCTGTAACCCGCTTTTTGCTCTCTCCCAATGGTGACCTTATCCAGAATCTGCTGGATGCACTGGATTATTTTGAAAAAACCGAGGAGGAGGAGACCGGACTCTCCAAATGCCTGAACTTTCTTGCCCTGGCAAACGAGAGCTATGGGGATTATGAACGGGGTTTGCAGTTTGCACAGAAAGCCGTAGGGGAAGCAGAACAGATTGGTTACCGGGAAGGGGTAGGGGATGCCCTGAGCACGCTCGGACTGATCTACAGCAGATTGTGCGATTTTGATAAATCCCTCGAATCGTATCATGACAGCCTTGAAATCCGCAAGAAGATCGGGAACAGCAAAGCCATATCCTCTTCACTCAACCTGATCGCCAGAACCCATTCCCTTACAGGCGATTATGAAAAAGCACTCCACTATTACCAGCAGAGCCTGGAATTGAGAACAAAAACGAAGGATAGATCCGGTATGCCCTGGACCCACCTGGGAATCGCCAGCCTCTATGAGAAAACCGAAGATTATGACCAGGCTCTGGAGCACTACCAGACCGGTCTGGAACTCAATAAATCGCTTGGCGAAAAACGATGCCAGCTGCAATGCCTGATGGGCGAGGGAAGGATCTATCTGAAACTGGGCAAATTGAAAGAGGGATTGACCTTCCTTCAACAAGCCCTGAAGCTGGCAGAAGAGTTAAAAGCAAAACCCTTGATCTTCGAAACACACCTTGCCCTGGCAGAATATTACGAGCTCTCCGGAGAATACCATGAAGCACTGGAGCATTTCAAACAGTACCAGCAACTGGAAAAAGAGGTGCTGAATGCCGAGGTCCAGAACCGGATGAAAAACCAGCAGATCGCCTTTGCGGTCGAACGGTCGAAACGGGAAGCCGAGATCTACCAGTTGAAAAACGTGGAGCTGAAAAAGGCATACGATGAGATTGAGGAGAAAAATACGGAAATAACCGATAGCATCCGCTATGCGAAACGGATCCAGGATGCTGTGCTACCACCGGAAGAGGTATTCACTAAATTCATGCCGGAGTACTTTATCCTCTTCCGGCCACGCGATATTGTGAGCGGTGATTTTTACTGGATGACAGAGAAAGATCATTTCACGGTTATTGTTGTTGCTGATTGCACCGGGCATGGTATACCCGGTGCATTCATGAGCATGCTGGGTGTTTCTTTCCTGAATGACATTGTGGGCAGAATGAAAAACCTTCAGGCAAATCGGATCCTTGAGCAGCTTCGATCCCAGGTGATAAAATCACTTCACCAGACCGGAAAAGAAGGAGAAGCAAAGGATGGAATGGACATTTCACTCTGTATCTTTAATCATGAAACAAGGAAATTACAGTTCTCCGGAGCATTCAATTCCACCTACCATATCCGCAAAGGCGAGCTTACCGAATTGAAAGCCGATCGCATGCCCATTGCAATTCACTGGAAAATGGATGCAAAATTTACAAACCAGGAAATCCAAATTCTCAAGGGAGATACCGTATACATGTTTTCAGACGGTTATGCCGATCAGTTTGGCGGTCCGGAAGGTAAAAAATTCAAAGGCAAGCAACTGAAAGACCTGCTGCTGTCCATACAGGATCACTCCTTGGATGAGCAGAAAACAATCCTGGAAGATAGTTTCGATGAGTGGAAAGGTGCATTGCCACAGGTGGATGATGTGATCGTGATGGGATTGAAGTTTAATTAGAAATTATGACAGGAAAAATATCACCATCAACTAAAATAAATTCATTCTATGTCATAATCAGTGGCTTGTTCCGGTATGATATCCGAAAGATCGACCAGAAGCTGCTGACTGAACAATACACAAACTGGAAGAAGAGGATATTCGGCGGTGATTTTCAAAAAACATTTGACTACCTGAATCATAGCTATTACGACAGTTACCTGAATAATATTTTTCCGGAAATACGGTATGCTGAGTCAATTCCCGGTTGTTTAAATCCAAAGATCCTGAACCATCTTACCCTGTTGGTGTGTTTAAATGATTCGGAATTTTTGAAAGGGGCGAGCGTGGTGATCGATGACACGAATACGATACCCTTTGGAATTGAGTATGCCGACCTGTTCCTGTTTCCTCACGGGATCGGGATATTTTCCCTGAAAATCTGCCTTGATGAATCATCCGGTCTGAACCTGGGAATGGTTTCTAATTTTCTAAATAAAATAAGACATCTGGAATCTCAGGTTAAATTTGCAGGTGAGGATAACCTCCTGTCGATGAATGAATTCATTGAACAGAATTTCCTGAAAGGCTTGAACCTCGAGAAGGATTGGAGTGTCTATAATCCGCAGTTGAAAACCTATACACATATTGACCTGAAAGAAGAGATCCCGGAAGAGGAGATGGATTACCTGCTGTATGATATGGGGAATGTTGCCTTACTCGGATCGTCAAAAGGGAAGGGTGTTTTTGCTCCATCCGAGAGCTATTTTAAAGAACAGATCGCCAACAACAAGATCTCCGTATTCCGTAACTGGTCAGCACTGGCACTGTACGATACCTTTACAAGGATCAGCATGAATTTCCCCGACCGGTTCAGAAGCTGGGAGTATGATTATTTTAACCTCTATATCCATTGTCTGTACATCAAATTCTTCATGTACCTGACCAATTCGGAATTGAGTGATGTGACCGTGGTGAGCAAACGGACAGAAAAATTACGGGACAAGTTCATTGAATTCATCAACGATTACCATCACAGCCATATATCCTATAAATTTTTGCCTGATCTGCTGCAGGACAAGCTGATGTTTTCCCTGGAAATACAGTCGGAGATTGAACGGATGGAGACCAAGATCATGCGGATCAACGAACATTTCCAGGAACGAAGGGAAAAATCGTTCAATATTGCATTGATCATCATTACACTGCTGAGCGTTTTTTCAGTGTTGTACGACCTCTCCGAATGGGTAATCAAAATGGGAGTGTCCAAGGATGTCATGTATCCCTACGTTAGCATAACAAACGGGATCATTATATTCCTGCTTATTTATATCATTTTCAGAAAAGGGAGAAAATAATGGGCGAAAAACTTGATTTCAGAGAACTGGCGGTTGGATTGTTCGATAAGGAACTCCAATACCATGTGTTGAAACACTTCAAGGAAGTGGATGAACCGTACATGGACAAACTTTGTGATAGCGAGATCGGTACCAGAGAACAGATGGTGGAACGGATGAAACGGCCCGGATCGGATTTTAATCCCGCATGGGTTTCCAACCCGGAAGATCTGGTCAAAGCGTTGTTTCTGAAACTGAAAGCAATTGATCCTCCGGTTGAGTGGAAGAATAACCGGTGTGAGCTGGAAATCCTGTTTGACAGGGAGGAATTTCCGGAGGGTATCGGTTATGACAACTTGATTTCCCTGCATGAGTTATCCGACACTGAGAAAGCGGGTATCATAGAGCTGGAGAGGGATGCCATCCCCTTAAAAACAATCGTAAGAACTCCACCCCCTACCTGGGAGGTCCAGCTGATCCTGGAGAGAGATGGAGAGGAGATCAGGATCCTTACCATTTTCCCGGGGAAATATGCTCCATTATTCCCCGACTCCGAAATACAATCTGAAGAAGAGTATCTGAACAGCAAAGCCTTCTGGGAAACCCATGTGTTAATGGTGGAGTAGAGACGCCATGCATGGCGTCTCTACATGCGGTTTTAACAAAAACATGCACACATGCTTATTGAATTGTTTCGATTTATTACACGTGATGTACCATCCCTTTAACGATGTAGAGACGTTGCATGCAACGTCTCTACGTTCATAACGCCTTCTGCGTTAGTGTAATCAACGTAAAAAACCAGCATTTTGTCGGAATTGATATTATCAGCCCTATCAGGGCGTCATGTTTTTAGAAAGAATGGTACCAAAACAAACTCGGTCCAACTACAGGGTTCTTCTTCGGGAAATCCTTTCATGGACCGAAAAGCACCAGGCGATTCGGCAAAAAAAAGACGAATACCGGATAACGTTATACGACCCGGGCTTCGTTACCGACTAACGAATTACTACTTCTTATGCAGATCCGAACTTCCGCTCACGCTGGCATCAACCACTGCGTCCCCCTTGTAATAGACATCGCTGCCACCGCTTGCCTGAACCTTCAGCTTATCCGTAACATACACATGGGCGTCTGATCCACCACTGCTTTCAAGTGTACATTCAGCCGTTTTCAGTTCCATTGCATCCAGGTCGCTTCCACCGCTTGATGTGGCGTGAAACACCCTGGCTTCACCCGTAATATCGGCATCCGATCCTCCACTGGTGGAAAATTTCAGTTCATCCACCACCAGATCCATCTTGAGGTCACTGCCACCGGAGCATTCTATGGTTAACCTGTCCTGGCTGATGGTCCCGCTTGCCTCCACATCGGATCCACCCGAAGCGGTCAGGGCATCAATCTCCCGGAAGGTCAGGTAGACGTTCATCTCTTTTACACTGCGGATGGAACCGTCAACATATATTTTAAGTACTCCATCTTTTACTTCAGTAATAATGTACTCGTGGATGTTCTGATCGGTTTCCACCTCAAGGCTTATGGTATTTCCCTGGGTCAGGTAGAGGTCAATCCCGGAACTGACTGATACAGCACTGAAATTAGCCACATTACGGCTTTTTTTGGTTACGTTCCCGTCACCCTCTACCTGCTGAGCAGGCAGGGTTTGTGGCAATAAGAAACAGGCAAGAATAACAAGGATTACGCTGGAAGAAATTCTTTTTTTCATCATCGTTGGTTTTGGTAATTGAATAGAATGAATGCCAATTGCAATTTGTTACATATAAAAAAGACGATGGATTTGGTTCTATGCTGCAATCAAATGCCTTAGGGGGAGGAAAAAGGTTGATGTGTCATTAAGATCCTTTCAGGTTTTTACTACCGTAGCTTGAATTTCCAATATTTATGTCCCGTAGGGACTGGCAGGCCTATGGAGCCAGTTGCTTTCTAACTTAACAAGTCCCGAAAGCCTGCCTGCCGGCAAGCAGGGGTTGTAATCTCTCGGACATGTTGACCACCGGTTACCACCGGTGGCTACTCATTGTTTTACCCCGGGGTATATTAAAGATACTAAAGAACTAATCTGATAGAAGAACTTTGGATATAATAGGTTATCTTAATATACAAGATTCATCGTGATCCCTGACAGGGGTCAATAATGAATAGCCCCAGGCTTCTAGCCTGGGGTAAAGGATGGTATAAAAACACCGGTCCAACTACCTGGTTATACAATGGGAAAGCCTTCCATGGACCGGAATTTTCCATACACTAATCAGAACAAACCCTATTAACGTATCAACTTATAACGTATAACTAAGCTTCTTTCTGGCTTAAATACCGTTCGGCATCGAGTGCTGCCATGCAGCCTGATCCGGCGGCTGTCACAGCCTGGCGGTAATCTTTATCCTGCACATCACCGCAGGCGAAGACACCAGGCAGGCTGGTTTTAGCAGTACCTTTTTTTGTCAGGATATAACCTGTTTCATCGGTTTCCAGGTATTCTTTAAAGATATCTGAATTGGGGGTATGCCCGATTGCCAGGAAGAACCCATCGATTTTGATCTTCACCTCTTCTTCCTCCGGTTGATCCTTTCTTTTGATCAGCGTAGCTCCTTCGACCACTTTCTCCCCGAATAGTCCTTTGGTATTGTGTTCGAACAGGATTTCGATATTCTCTTTTTCCGATACCCGTTGTTGCATGATTTTGGATGCCCTGAGGTAGTTTTTCCGCACGATAATGTAAACTTTTGAGCAGAGGTTTGACAGGTAGAGTGCTTCCTCGCAGGCAGAATCACCGCCACCCACCACGGCAACCACTTTCCCTTTATAGAAGAATCCGTCACAGGTTGCACAGGCAGATACACCCGAACCGGCATATTTCTTTTCATCCTCCATTCCAAGGTATTTGGCAGTGGCACCCGTTGCAATGATGATTGTCTCTGCTTCGATCACCTTTTTATTATCGATCGTGATTTTGTGGGGTTGTTTGGACAGATCCGATGCTGTAGCCAGTCCCCAGCGTACATCCGTGCCAAACCGAATTGCCTGATTTTTCAGGTCTTCCATCAATTCGGGACCGGTGATCCCTTCCGGGTATCCGGGGAAGTTTTCCACGTCGGTGGTTGTTGTCAGCTGACCACCCGGTTGCAGCCCTTCGTAAAGTACGGGTTGAAGGTTTGCCCGGGCTGCATATATGGCAGCTGTATATCCGGCTGGTCCGGAACCGATGATCAGGCATTTTACCTTTTCCACTTCCTGTTCACTTTGTTGCGGTTTCTTGTTATTTTCAAGGTTACCAATGGGTTTAAAAAGATCCATGTGTTGTTTTTTACTTGTATAACATATTGAGGTGCAAAAATAAGAAAAACATCTGCTTTTGATTGCCGCATTGTGGACAATTCCCGTGCCACAATATAATTCCTGAAAATTTTGCAGATTCCTGTCAGTTCCGTAATTTTGTCGGGCTGTTTTAAAAAGGAAAAAATTCGGGATGTAGCTCAGCTCGGTTTAGAGTACTCGTCTGGGGGGCGAGGGGTCGCGAGTTCAAATCTCGCCATCCCGACAAACATTGAAAAGACCGGGCCAGGTATCTGGCCGGTCTTTTTTGTTTATAAGACGTTGATCGCTTGCGAGCAAAAGTCAGATAAACAAAAAGGAGTTCAAATTGTTTTACAATTTCGGTCTTTTCAATGTTTAGTCACCCCCAAACTCGAGATCACGGTTTGCGTTTTCCAAACCGTAATCTCGCAGCAATGGTTCCTTTTTTGATTGAGTCACCCCCAAACCGAGATCACGGTTTGCTGGCGAAGACGGTAAACCGTAATCTCT
>Ga0315553_10004238_pt1 | contig 10877 bp, 10 predicted proteins | sample SalMarSW160140MG_FD_203099 | JGI IMG/M metagenome (GOLD analysis project Ga0315553, IMG submission 203099) | Salt marsh sediment microbial communities from the Plum Island Ecosystem LTER, Massachusetts, United States - Salt Marsh Sediment SW1601-40 ... | reverse complement strand
GCGACTCTGGCGACGTGGCGGTTCAGGTCGCCGGTGCTCCAGCGGACCCCCGACGACGGATCGACGAGGACAGGACCGTGTCGGTGCGCGCTGTGGAGGATCCGATCGAGCGAGGGCAGGTCCCACGGGCCCCCGGGCGCCGCGTACTCGACGGCTTTCGGGTGCTCGTACGTCGGGCGGAGTCGTGAGGTCGTCAAGCGAACCGTCGTCAGAGCCGCGGAGCGATCCAGCCTGCACTCGTGGTGGTCGCCCCCCGGAGGACCTGGCCGCCGACGAAGTTCCGCTGGATCTCGACGGTACCCGCCCCGATCAGGAGCCCGCGGATGTCGCGGTAGGCACGTTCGACCGGGTACTCGCGTGAGTAGCCGTAGCCCCCGAGCAGCTGGATGGCCTCGTCGCACACGAAGCGGGCGGCCTCGTTGGCGGCGGTCTTCGCCATCGCCGTCTCGAGCGCCGGTGGCGTGCCTCCGGGGCCGGCCAGGTGGAGCGCTCGCAGGAGCAGCAGTCGCGCTCCCTCCAGGCGGGTCGCCATGTCCGCGACCTTCCACTGCAGGCCCTGGAAGGACGCCAGCGTCCGCTCGCCCACGACCCGCTCGTTCATGTAGCGGACGGCGTACTCCAGCGAGCCCTGAGCGGCTCCGACGCACATGGCCGCGTTCCCACACCGTTCGTGGTTGATATGGGCGATGAGCGTTTTGAACGACTCGGAGCTGGACGGGTCGCCCTCGACCAGCACGTCCTCGGGCTCGATCCGAACGCCGTCGAACGCGAGCTCCGCCTCGCTCGTTCCCCGCAGGCCCATCTTCTCGTGCGTGCCCGCGACCGACACGCCTTCCCGTCCGAGGTCGACGAGGACCGCACCGATGCCCTTGGTCCCCTCGCTGCCCGGGAATCGGCACCACACCAGGCAGGCCGCCGACCGGTGTCCGCCTGTCACGTAGTTCTTGTAGGCGTCGAGACGGTGCCCGTCACCATCGGGGCTCAGCTTCGCCCGCATGTGGTTGACGGCCGAGCCGGCCTCGGTCTCGCTGATCCCGATGCAGAACAAGCCCTCGCCCGAGGCCGCGACCGGGAGCCAGCGGTCGCGCAGGGTGTCGTTCCCGAGGTGCTCGATCGCCCGGGGCGGCCCGTTGAAGACGAGCTGAGCGAGGATCGCCGAGGAGACGTCGACCCGCGCCAGTTCCTCGAGCACGATCGCGGCCTCGACGTCGCCCATGCCCGCACCGCCCCAGCGCTCGCCGACCGCGATGCCGAACAGCTCCGCGCGACGCAGCGCCTCCCAGGACGCGTCCGGGAAGTCCTCGGTCTCGTCCCAGTGGCGGGCCATCGGCGCGAGCTCTCGCTCTGCCACGTCGCGCGCGAGCTTGCGTAGCGCTTGTTGGTCTTCGTTCTCGGCGAAGACGTCCTCACCCGCGGCGTGCATCGTGAGCGGAGGTTACTGCCGTCCCCTCCCGTCGGACATCGAACACGCGGCCGTGGGTGCCTGTTGGTGTCGCTGCGAGGCTCAGGCTGCGGCGTAGTCTCGAAGCGACAGCCTGGTGCGCGAGGCGTTGGGGGTCACGGGAATGGGTCGTGGCAAGGGCAATGACCGCTTTCCCGCCGACCGCCTGCGCGTCGTCGCGGAGCAGGCGCCCGTCGGGATCTTCTCGACCGACACGCGCGGTGCGTGTGAGTTCGTCAATGAGCGCTGGTGCGAGCTGACGGGCATGGAACCGGGTGACGCGGGGGCGATGGTTGGAAGGTTGCCATCCACCCCGACGACGCCCGGGAGGTCGCCGACCGTTGGCGATCGCTCGTCACCGAGCTGCGAGAGGCCGCAGAGGAGCTCCGCGTCAGCGAAGCACGCCTGTGGGGCACGGTGGACGCGGCTCTCGACGCCGTCGTGACGATCGACGCCGAGGGTGTCGTGAGCGGCTGGAACCCCCAGGCCGACGTGATCTTCGGCTGGTCGGCCGAGGAGACCCGCGGGTGCCGCGTCGACGAGCTGGTCATGCCCGAGCGGTATCGGGCCGATCACCGAGCGGGCCTGCGTCGGTACCGAGCGACCGGGCGCACGAAGTACCTGAGCCGGCGCATCGAGCTCGAGGCGCTGCGGCGCGACGGGAGCGAGTTCCCGGTCGAGCCGGCGGTCACCCCCGTGGACGTCGGCGGGAGTTTGAGCTTCAGCGCGTTCATCCGTGACATCTCCGAGCTCAAGCAGGCCGAGGCCGAGCTCGCGAATCGAGCGCTGCACGACCCGCTCACGGGTGTCGCCTACCGGTAGCTGTTCTCGATCGGCTCGGCCAGGCGCTCGCCCGCCGGTTGCGGCACGACGCCACGGTCGCACTCGGCGGTGACGAGTTCGCGGTCGTGCTGCCCGACCTCCCCGGGCCCGACCCCGCGGTCCGGGTCGCCGAACGCGTGGAGGACGCGCTCGGCGAGTCCACGACACACCCGGGCGTCGCGGTGTCGGCCAGCATCGGGATCGCCTTCGCCCACGGCGTCGGCGAGCGCCCTGAAGACGTGCTGCACAATGCCGATCGCGCGATGTACCGGGCGAAAGGGCACGGGGGCGGCGGCTTCGAGATCTTCGGCTCGCTCGCGCTCCAGGAGTACTCGGAGCGTTTCGACACCGAGGCTGCCCTGCGGGATGCGTTCGAGCGCGACGAACTGACGCTCGCGTTCCAACCGCTGGTCGATCTCCGCGCCGACACGGTGGTCGGCCTCGAGGCACTCGTCAGATGGAACCGTCCCTGGCACGGAACGCTGCCGGCCGACGCGTCATCTCGGTCGCCGAGGAGAGGGCCTGGTCGACGAGATCGATCGTTGGGTGCTGGACAACGCGTGCAAACAGGCGTCGACGTGGAGTGCCGAGTTCGACAATGCGAGCCCACAGGTGTACGTCAACGTCTCCGCCCGCCAGTCGGAGCGGCCCGGCTTCGTCGAGAACGTCTCCCGATCGTTGCAGACCTCGGGTCTCGCGCCGTTCGCGCTCTCGCTCGAGCTCACGGAGGAGGGGCTCGGGCTCGAACCGGAACTGGCATTACGGCGCGTGAACCGGCTCGCCGAGCTGGGAGTCTCGATCGTGATCGATGACTTCGGCCGAGGCTTCAGTTCGCTGGCGCTGCTCGAGTGCCTCCCGATCGCGGGTCTCAAGGTCGGGCGGGACTTCGTCGAGGGCCTCGGCCGGGACCCGGACCACGTCGGGGTCCTGCGGGCCGCGATCGCGGTGGCCCGAGCGCTCTCGCTCACCGTCACCGCGGAGGGACTCGAGCGTCAGGAGCAGCGGATGGTGTTGGCCGCGCTGGGCTGCCACTACGGACAGGGCTACCTGTTCGCCCCTCCGCTCGACCCGGGGACGATCGAGCGCGTGCTGCAGCGCACGCGGTCGACGGCTGGGGCCGAGGCCACGCAGCTGCAACGCAGGGACCTGCCCGAGCACCCGGCGCGTTGCCCGGGCGCGGCCCGCAAACGGAGCTGCGCGGCTAGCCGAGCATGGCGCGCCAGTGCTCGAGATCGCGGACACGGAAGACGTAGTTGCGGCGCCGCGTCTCGCCCAGGGTCGCCGATGGCTCGGGGGCGTAGAGGTGTCCGGGGTAGAGGGTGGTGTCGTCGGGGATCCGGGCCAGCCGGTGCGTGAGGCTCTCGTAGAGCGCGTCGGGGTCACCGCCGGGCAGGTCGGTGCGACCGCACCCGTCGAGGAACAACGTGTCCCCGGCGACGAGCGCGCCCTCGACGAGGAAGCACTGGCTCCCGGGCGTGTGCCCCGGCGTGTGGAGCAGCTCGACGCGCACCGAACCCACCGTTACGACGTCTCCCGAGTCGTGCTCTGCGAGATCACTCGTCGCGAGCCCGGTGGCGCGACGAACCCATTCCGTCTCCTGCCGGTGGACGTGGATCTTGCCGTCGAGCCGGTCGGTCTCCAGCAGCCTCCGCACGCCTTCGATCGAATGTCCGGCGATGTCGCCGCCGATGTGATCAGGGTGCCAGTGCGTTGCGAGGACCCCGCGCAACCGCATGCCGTCGGCGTCGAGGAGCCCCACGAGATCGTCGACGCCGTACGCGGGATCGACGATGACCGCGTCACCCGTCTCACGGTCGCCGACGAGGTAGGCGAAGTTGACCATCTGGCGGGCGATCGGATCCTGGGCGGCGAAGTCCCGACCCGAGAGCAGTTGGCGGAAGTAGAGCCGGTCGCTCACGGCCGCGGCTCGTCACGGAAGTCGAACGCGACCTTGATGGCTCCCGTGGACCCTTGCTCGGCGATCGTCGTGAATGCCCGATGCCAGTCCTCGAGCCGGAAGGTGTGCGTGAGCATCGGTGAGATGTCGACCCATCCGTTGCGCGCCAAGTCGAGGTAGTGCGTGATCGCGTGTCGGCGAACGCCGTCGACCTCCTCGATGCCGAACGCGTTGGAGCCGACGAGCTGTAGCTCCTTGAAGTACCACTGCGACCACTCGAAGCGACCCGGGGCGTTCACGCCGCTCACGACCAGGCGAGCCCGCGAGCCGAGCACGCGCATGGCCATCTCCATCGTCGCCGGCATCCCGATCGTGTCGTAGACGACGTCGACGTGACCCGGATGGGCGAACGGCAGGCCGCCCCATGGCTGGAGCAGCGGTCCGTCGGACCAGTCGGCGAGCGCGACGACGATGGCTTCCGGCTCCTGCTCCGAGTCGATCACGTGCGCGCCGAGCCGCGCCGCGAGCTCCTGCTGTGCGGGGTGGCGGGCGACGGCTGCTACCTGCACGTTCGGATGCAGAGCGCGCAGTACGGCGATCGCGCACGTACCGAGCGCACCTGCCCCCCACACGATCGCTCGGCCGCCCGGTGGAGGCGGGTTGCGGGTCACCGAGTGCAACGACACCGCGAACGGGTCGGCCAGGACCGCCACCTCGTCGGCCACGTCGTCGGGAACCGGGATCGCCATCGTCTCGTGCGCGGGGAGCAAGTCCGCGAAGGCGCCCGTGCCGTCGCTCGAGTTCCCCGAGTGGATGCCGGGTGTCAGGCGACCGCGAGTGAAGTTCCAACACAGGCTCAGGTCACCCGCAGCGCAGGCCGGGCACACGGGGTCGATGCCCCGAGGCCGGCACGAGAGCCAGCAGTTGAGCACGACCCGATCGCCGACCCGGTGCTCAAGCACGGCACTGCCGACCTCCACCACGTCGGCGACGACCTCGTGGCCGAGCACCTGCGGGAAGGAGATGAGCGCGGTGAGCGAGAAGTCGGACGCGTCGCCGCCGGTGTCCATGAACACCTGCTTGGTGTCGGATCCGCAGATGCCGGTGAGTCGCGGTCGTAGGACGAGCCAGTCGTCGGCGAGGAGCCCGGGTTCGTCGATCTCCCGGAGGGCCATCGGGGTCACGGCGAGGTTCCGGATCAGCGGGTTGTCGGACTCCGCCAGCGCCGTGTCGGGCGGGTCCGGGTCCACTCCGAACACGAGGGCACGCACGCGTCGCTCCGCGCTCAGCGGTCCGCGGACGCAGCCGCGAAGTCGGCCATGAGCTGTACGAACGCGCCGGCGTCCTGGGCCTTGTTCACGGCAAGCTCCTTGGCGTCGATGCCTCCGGGGAAGACCGGCGGCACGAAGTACTCGTAGCCCTCGCTCCGCATCGCCGCCACGATCCCGGCCGCACAGTCGTCGGGGGCCACGAGCTCACCGTGATAGACGGTCTCGACGTTGCCCGGGACGTCCCAGATCTCCGTGTCGATCGGTCCGGGGAGGATCAGCTTGATCTCGATGGGTGTATGGGCGAGATCGAGTGCGGCGGTGTCGCTCCAGCCTGCGAGCGCGTACTTGGCCGCACAGTAGGCGGCCTCGTGGGCGATCGGGATCCGACCACCCGTGCTCGAGACGTTCACGATCTGGCCGTGGCCCAGTTCGAGCATCGGCCGCAGCACCGCCTGGCCCATGCGCATGGGTGAGAAGAAGTTGACGCGCATGACCGCCTCCACGACCTCGGGCTCGAGGTCCGCGATGGGCCACCGCTTGGGCATGCCCGCGTTGTTGACGAGGGAGTCGAGACCCGAGAATGCCTCCCAGGCCTCCTGCGCGACTGCTTCCGCACGATCGAGGTCGCCGAGGTCTGCCACCCAGAATCGTGAGCCCGGCGTGTGCTCACGACAGTCGGCCAGCACCTCCTCGAGCCGCTCGCGCCGCCGGGCGACGAGCCCGACGGTCGCACCCTCGGCCGCGAGCTGCCGGGCGAGGGACGCACCGATCCCCGACGACGATCCGGTGACGAGGATGGACGCACCGTCGAGCTGCACAGCAGCTGACTCTACTCAGGAGGATGCGAGATGGCCTCCGACGCGGCGGCTGTCGCACGGTAGACGCCCTTGGCCATCGTCGAGGTGGCCGCCTCGGTCCGGCGGGCGAAGACCTCGGCACGGACACGGTGGATCTCGACGTCGTCGGGCGCGGCGAGAGCTGCGAGCTCCGCGAGGTGCCCGGCGAGGCGGAGCTCGCCCGAGGCCGCCAGCTCGGCGGCTCGATCGGCGAGGCGTGTCGCGCCGCCGGCGAGTCCGGCAAGCTCGCGTGCGATCGAACCCTCGGACGCGGGTTGCAGGTGGGCCGGGTTGCCGTCCCACCAGCCACCGAAGAATCGCCAGACGTTGCGGACGACGAACTCGGGCTCGTCGTAGACCGGCCGGAGGTACGGCCGTTCGAGCAGATGCGGGGGCGCGTGCACCGAGTGGATGATCTCGTCGAGCTGCGCACCGGCATTCATCATCTCGACGGTCTGTGCCTGGAGGCCGTCGAGGAGCTCGGCGGTCTCGGTCAGCGCGCGACGCACCCGGTCGGCGCCGATGACGGGAACCCCGTGGCCGGGGAGGAGCACTTCGGCGTCGCACGCGGCCATCTCTTCGAGCGCGAGCGCCCATTCACGCGCGAAGCGCTGCACCTTCTGCGGGTTCCCGGCGTTGGGCGAGGCCCAGATGAAGAAATCGCCGGTGCACAGGATGCGCCGGTCGGGGACGAACACCCATGTGGCGTCGTCGGTCTCGCCCTTCCCGTGGCGGAGCTCGAAGCGCTCTCCACCGACGTCGAGCGTGATGCGATCGCGGTAGGTCTCGTCCGGGTATCGATACTCGGTCGGCCAGTGGAACTCCTCGCCGAGCCCGAACTGCCGACGGTTCACCGCGGTGTTCCAGTCCGCGGTCGATCGGTAGCGGTCGAAGCGGGCCGGTACCAGCTCGTGGGCGACGACCCGCGGGCGGTTCCTGCCCCGAGCCCTGGCTTCCTCTTCGAACGGTGCCAGTCCCAGCACGTGGTCGACGTGACCGTGGGTGAACACCGCGGCGCGCACGTCGGTGGGTCGCCAACGGCGAACTGTCTCGTGGATGTGGCCTGCCATCGCCTCGAAGCCGGTGTCGACGAGGACGAGGCCGTCGTCGGTCTCGAAGGCGTGCACATTGGAGAACGCGCCGACGCTGTGCGTGCCGGGGGCGATCTCCGCATCGGCGACGAGCGCCATCGGATGGAGTTCCTCGACGGACGTCGAACCCACCCAGAGGCGCTCGGCGAGATCGAGGAGGTCCGCCACGGCCCAATGTCTAGCCCGTGCGGGTCGGTCCTGGCCGCGACTGCTTGCTCGGAAAAATCAGAACGTGTTTCAATTCTGGGGTGACGACGGCGCTCGCCCGCAATCAGGCCGCTCGACGGCGTCGTGTCCTGGACGCGGCACTGACCCTGGCCGCGGCCGGAGGCTTCGACGCGGTGCAGATGCGCGACGTGGCGGCGGAGGCCGACGTCGCCCTCGGCACCGTGTACCGCTACTTCTCCTGCAAGGAACGCCTCCTTCTCGAGGCGAACGTCGAGCAGATCCAGGCGCTGGCGGGCCGACTCGAACGGCGACCTCCCCGCGGCGATTCGGCCTCGGAACGGGTCATCGACGTCTTGCACCGCGCCAATCGGGCACTGCTCCGGCAACGGCAGCTCACGACCGCGCTGGTGCGGGCGCTGGCGGCGGCTCCGCCCGAAGAGGCCGACGCGGTCCGCCGCATCACCGCGACCATGACCGAGATCATCACCGCCGCCATCCGGGACGAGCCGCCGACCGCCCACGATCTCGTCGTGGCCCGGGTCCTCCAGCAGGTGTGGCTGTCCGCGCTCGTGGGGTGGGTGGGCGGCGTGGACCCGGCCGACCGGGTCGACGACGACATGGAGCTCGCCACCCGCGCGTTGCTCGACGGTGCCGGTCCGGTGCCGGGCGCGAGCTGACGTGGGCCGCGAGACTCGACCGAGACCCGAGCCACTCCCGAGGACCATGGCGACATACAACCTGGCGGACCTCTTCGAACTGACCGTCGACGCCGTTCCCGATCGCACGGCGTTGATTTACGACGAGAGGCAGTTCACGTTCCGGGCGCTCGAGGGGCGGATCAACCGACTCGCTCACCACCTGCTGTCCCAGGGGATCGGCGAGGGGGACCACATCGGCATCCACGCGCACAACAACAACGAGTGGGTCGAGGCGATGTACGCGTGCTTCAAGATCCGCGCCATCCCCGTGAACATCAACTTCCGCTACGTCGAAGCCGAGTTGCGCTACCTCTTCGACAACGCCGATCTCGTGGCCCTCGTCTACCAGCGGCAGTTCGCCTCACGGATCGCGGCGGTAAAGGACGAGGTCCCGACGCTGCGGCACTTCGTTCGCATCGAGGACGGGAGCGCGCAAGACGATTCGATGCTCGCGCCCATCGAGTACGAGCGCGCCCTGGGCGGGCAGTCGGGTGAGCGCGACTTCGTCGATCGCTCGGGCGACGACATCTACCTGCTCTACACGGGCGGCACGACCGGGCTGCCCAAGGGGGTCATGTGGCGCCAGGAGGACGTCTTCTTTGCCCTGGGCGGCGGGTTCGACCCGTTCACGAAGGAGCCGGTGCGGTCGCCGGAGCAGCTCGCCGAGGAGGCGAAGGCCGGCGGATGGATCCTGATGTTCCCGGTGCCTCCGCTCATGCACGGCGCGGGTCAGTTCGGCGTCTTCAACGCGTTCCATCGAGGAAACGGAGTGCTGCTGATCGACCATTTCGATCCCGAACGCGTGTGGCGTCTGGTCGATCGCTGGAAGGCGAGCACCGTGAGCATCACCGGTGACGCGATGGCGCGACCGCTCGCGGAGAAGCTCGCGGAGCTCGGCGACGAGATCGACACGTCCTCGGTGCTCACGCTCAACAGCACTGCCGCGGTGTTCTCACCGTCGATCAAGGAGCAGTTCCTCGAGCTGCTCCCGAACGCGATGATCCTCGACGCGATCGGCTCCACCGAGAGCGGGATGAACGGCATGAAGATCGTCGAGAAAGGCGGCAGGCGTGATGCCGGAGTCACGACGGTCGACGCCGGCCCGGGATCGACGGTGGTCGACGACGACATGCGCCCGGTCGAGCCCGGCTCGGGCACGATTGGATGGCTCGCGCGCACCGGCAACATCCCGATCGGCTACTACAAGGACCCCGAGAAGACCGCGGTCACGTTCCCGGTGATCGACGGTGTCCGCTACTCGATCCCGGGCGACCACGCCACGATCGAGGCCGACGGGACGATCACGCTGCTCGGACGCGGCTCGGTGTCGATCAACACCGGGGGCGAGAAGGTCTTCCCCGAGGAGGTCGAGGCGGCGGTGAAGTCACACCCCGACGTCTTCGACGTGCTCGTCGTCGGCGTGCCCGACGAGCGCTGGGGAGAGCGCGTCGCCGCCGTCGTCGAGGCCCGGGCCGGCGCCACGCCGACGCTCCCCGAGCTCCAGGCGCACTGCCGGGAGCACATCGCCCGCTACAAGGTGCCCCGCGAGCTCTTCCTCGTCGACGAGGTCTCCCGCCTCCCCAACGGCAAGCCTGACTACACGTGGGCCAAAGAAACCGCCCGTCGCCTCGCCGCTTCGTCCTGACTCCGGCGGCCGGGAACGCCGGCGACGGCTCAGCGGGCGGCGATCGAAGCTCCGAGCGTCCGGAGTTGGCGGGTCGCGGACCCGAGGGTGAGCTCGATCCAACGGGCCCAGGTGAAGTACCGGTGCAGCGGGTAGTCGGTGTCGACGCCGATCCCGCCGTGCAGGTGCTGCGCGGCGTGGACGACACGGGACGCGCCGTCTCCCGACCAGAACTTGGCGATCGCGACCTCGTCGGAAGCGGGGAGCGCCTCGGCGATGCGCCAGGCCGCCTGCCACGCGGTGAGCCGGACCGCCTCGGTGTCGATGTAGGCGTCGCCGGCACGCTGTGACACCGCCTGGAACGCGGCGATCGGGTGGTCGAACTGTTCGCGGCTCGACGTGTAGTCCGCGGTCAGCCGTAGGGCGCGTTCGCAGACACCGGCCTGCACGACGCAGAGGGCCGCGGTCGCTCGCTCCGCGACCCAGTCGACGATCGACGCGTCGGACGTGGGCTCGGCCAGCGGTTCGGCCGGTGCACCGTCGAGCGTCATCCGGAAGACGGGCTCTCGATTGGTGGCTCGGCCCTCCTCGAGCGCCACGCCCTCGCCGTGCGGGTCGACGAGGAACATGCCCGCGTTCTCCCCGACGGTCGCGGGGACCAGGATCGCGGAGGCGATGGCGGCGAAGGGCACGAACTGCTTCTCGCCCGAGAGCCGCCAGTCGCGCCCGGCGCCGGTCGCGCGCGTGGTCGGCGCTGCGACGTCTTCGTTCGCGAGCTCGGAGAGCGCGCTCGTGAGGATCGTCTCGCCCGAGCAGGCGCCGGGCAGCAGGCGCGCTCGCTGCTCGTCGGTGCCGAACTCGGCCACGGCCATTGCCGAGACGCCGTGCCAGACGTAGGGGACTGGCGCGACGTGTCGGCCGATCTCCTCGAACACGATCGCGGCCTCGACGAAGCCGAGGCCGCCACCGCCGTGCTCCTCCGGCAGAGCGATGCCGACGACGCCGGCGTCGGCGAGCCGTCTCCAGGTT
>Ga0315553_10004235_pt1 | contig 10880 bp, 12 predicted proteins | sample SalMarSW160140MG_FD_203099 | JGI IMG/M metagenome (GOLD analysis project Ga0315553, IMG submission 203099) | Salt marsh sediment microbial communities from the Plum Island Ecosystem LTER, Massachusetts, United States - Salt Marsh Sediment SW1601-40 ... | reverse complement strand
CATCGCAGTGATTCCGTTGACCATCCACGTAGGCCACAAGACCTACCAGGATGGAGTGGACATGGACTCTGCCAAACTGGCCAAGAAGCTCGAGAGCACCGATTCTCTACCCTTGGCCACAGCTCCAACGCTGGAGGCTGTCGAAGAAACCTATCGGGATCTTGGCAATGGTACGGACGACATAGTGGCAATCCACGTCTCTGCCGGGCTCAGCAACACGGTTGAGTTGGCCCGGACTGCCGCGGTCTCTCTCATCGGGCAGCGGCGCATCGTGGTCGTGGACTCGCTATCCACCTCGCTAGCCCTCAGGACTCTCGTTATTGCGGCTGGCGAGATATCGAGAAAGGGAGCCAGCCTCGATGAAGTAGTGAGACTGGTCAGGGCCATGATACCTCACGTCTATCTGGTCTTCTTCGTGGAGAGCCTGGAGTATCTCGAGAGGGGCGAACGTATCGGGAAGGCGGAAGCCCTCCTCGGTACCATGCTGAGCATCAAGCCCCTCCTCATCGTTGAGGATGGCGATATACTGCCTCTGGAGAAGGTCAGAACCAGGAATGGTGGCATCGACAAGCTCTATGAGTTCGTGACCGAGTTCCCCCATCTGGAGAAGATAGCCATTCTCAAGGGAACCAGAGCCACAACCCCATCGGACCTTGTGGAACGCCTACAGACCGCATACCCCAAGAGAGAGTTGGATCTGGTGACCTATGGACCGGTCCTGGCCACCCACCTGGGACTCGAGGCCATCGGAGTCTTCGTCTACGAAGGGCTATAGTGCACGACCAGGGACTGGGCTACTAGGTATGGATTCTTCGTCATCCGCTTTCGAGAAGCTCGAAAAGATACTCAGCCTGGAAAAGAACCTGGGTTACACAGACCGAGCTGTGATTGGCGGTCTTGGGCAATTCGCCACCTTCTGGCGGGAAGATGCCCAGCAAGGCACCGTCGATCCTGCGTTGGCACAACTCATCCAGCAGACCAGCACGCTCCTGGCAAGCTACTCCGAAGAGAGCGCCAGCAGACGTCGGGAGATCGTGGACGAGATCTTGCTCAAGTGGGGGAGTGTCGAAGCGAACGCCACGGCAGAGAAGGCGGCGCCCGCCAAACGCGCGGCTCCCCGGTCAACAACCACGTCAGCTCCCAAGAGCAGAACTGACCTCTCGTCCCCAGTGAGCGAGCTACACGGGGTCAGCGACACCTACGCCGGGCGACTGGCCCGCCTGGGCGTGACAACCATTCGAGATCTGCTGTACCTTTTCCCCTACCGATACGATGATTACAGGTCTCTCAAGACCATAGACCAGCTCGAGTACGGCGAACAGGTGACCATCATCGCTACTGTCCGAGAGACGCAGGAGCGGACCAGCAAGCGAGGTCAGAGCATCGTAACCAGTACGGTGGCAGACGGAACAGGTGTCGTACAGGTGACGTGGTTCAACCAGCCATTCCTCGTCAGAAGTCTCAAACCGGGCAAGCAGATCGTGATCAGCGGCAAGGTGGACCAGTATCTGGGGCATCTTGCCTTCTCCTCACCCACCTGGGAACCGCTGGATGAGGAACTGATCCACACTGCTCGCCTGGTCCCGGTGTATCCACTTACCAAGCAGATCACCGCTCGGTGGCTGCGCCGCATCATCAAGCGCACCGCTGACTACTGGTCACTCCGTCTTCCAGACCATCTACCACCCTCGGTGCGCGAACAGAGAGACCTGATGGATCTGGAGTCCGCTATACGGCAGATCCATTTCCCCGACAACAGCGAGATGCTGGAGAGGGCGCGCCGACGTCTGGCCTTCGACGAGTTGCTGATGATCCAGCTAGGAGTCCTCAAGCAGAGGCGCCAATGGCAGGAGAGATCTGGCCAGGCTGTCCAGATCGAGAGTTCTCTGTTGCGGGCCTTCGTGGAGTCGTTGCCCTTCACGCTGACTTCCGCCCAGGAACGGGCTCTCTCGCAAATCCTCGCCGACCTGGAGAAGCCCATGCCCATGAGTCGTCTCCTCCAGGGCGACGTAGGCTCTGGCAAGACCGTCGTCGCCGCGGCCGCGATGTTGGTCACCGCGGCCAGCGGTATGCAGGCCGTCCTCATGGCCCCCACGGAGATCCTGGCCGAGCAGCACTATGTCAGCCTCGAGAAGCTGTGGGGGGAGCTCTGGCTCCCAGGCCTCACCAAACTCTCGTCCCAACTGCGCTTGCTCACGGGCAGTCTCAAGCAGTCGGACAAGGATCGCATCTGCGAGGAGATATCGACGGGAGAGGCAAGGATCATCGTCGGTACCCACGCCCTGATCCAACAAGGGGTGGAGTACCACAACCTGGGTCTCGTGGTCATCGACGAGCAGCAGCGTTTCGGTGTGACACAGAGGGCATTGCTCCGTCAAAAGGGGCACAACCCGCACATGCTGGTGATGAGCGCCACTCCCATTCCCAGGACTCTCGCGCTGACCATCTACGGCGATTTGGACATTTCCACCATCGACCAACTCCCTCCCGGTCGCAAGGAGATCGTCACACAATGGATGAGACCCAGAGAGCGAGAACGCGCCTACGAATACCTGCGTGGCCGTGTGCGCGAGTCTCAACAAGCCTTCATCATCTGCCCCTTGATCGAGGAAAGCGAGAAGATCGAGGCCAAGGCTGCTGTTGAGGAGCATCGCAGACTACAGGAAGAGGTGTATCCCGACCTGCGGCTGGGGCTACTGCACGGCCGTATGACGTCCGAGGAGAAGGATTCCGTCATGCGAGCGTTCTACCAGGGTGAACTCGACATCCTGGTGTGCACGCCCGTAGTCGAGGTCGGGATAGACGTACCCAAGGCCACAGTCATGCTCATTGAGGGCGCTGATCGCTTCGGCCTGGCACAACTGCACCAGTTCCGTGGTCGCGTGGGCAGAGGAGACCAGCAATCATACTGCCTCCTTCTTGCAGACTCTCCGAGCGACACAGGGGTTCAGCGCCTCAAAGTCATCGAAGCCACCCAGGACGGGTTCAAACTCGCCGACGAGGACTTGGCGATGCGAGGGCCGGGCGAGTTCTTCGGCACCCGCCAGAGTGGCTTGCCCGACCTGAAAGTGGCCCGGCTCGGCGACGTGAAGGTGCTCGAAGAGGCCCGTGCAGTCGCCCAGGAGATTTGGCAGGAAGACCCTACCCTGGAGCTGCCACAGAACCGGCTCCTGGCCACCCGCGTTGAGGAGTTCTGGCAGAGGGGCAAAGGCGATCTGAGTTGATCGGATTCTTGCACCGTTCCCACAGAGTCCGCAGGGCAGTCGTCTTGTGGGCTTCGCTGTCCCACGGATCTTTGGGCTACCCCCTCGACGTACGATCCGTCCCACTCAGGAAACAACCCTCGGCACCCGCTGGGATCCTTCTCCACCACCCCCGCGCTCAGAGTTTTCCACATCTGACGGAATGTGTTATAATAGCTATCGTGCAAGTCGATTTCGACCACTCGCGGAGGTATCGTCGAGATGCGCACGGCCATCTTTCCCGGCACATTTGATCCTATCACCAATGGTCACCTCGACATCGCGCAAAGAGCGGCGGAGCTCTTCGATCATCTGATCGTGGCCGTCTACGCTCATCCCATCAAGACCCTGCTCTTCTCGACAGACGAACGGCTGGAGATGGCTATGAAGGCCTTCCAAGGGTGGCCAAACGTCACTGTCGAGAGCTACGATGGGCTCACCGTTGACGTCGCGCGTGAAAAGGGGGCCAAGGCGATCATCCGAGGCTTGAGGGTGGTAGGTGACTTCGAGTTCGAGTTTCAGATGGCACTCATGAACCGAACGCTGGCGCCGGAGATCGAATCTGTCTGCCTGCTGACCACGAAGGAGTACTACTTCCTGAGCTCCAGCATTGTGAAGGAGGTGGCCAAGCTAGAGGGAGACATCAGCGGATTGGTTCCGCCTTACGTCGTCACAGCGCTCAAGAACAAGATCGAGGAACTTGGCGAGGAGGCTACCGAAAGGATCAAGTTCACGACTATGCGCGACTGAGCGTGGCGCAATTGTCAACTCATTACAGGCACCAGTTCTTGGCAGGTGCCGCCAAGATGGGCTCCGGTGGGGGGTGGTCAAGATACAGGACATCTCGCTGCTCATTGATCGGTTGGAGAGCTTGCTTAGTGACAGCAGGCGACTCCCCCTGACGTCCGGATCCCTGGTCAACAAGGACGAATGCTTGGTCATCATCGACCAATTGCGCGTGGCGATTCCCCAGCAATTCGCGGAAGCCCGGCGCATCCAGGGAGAGCGCGATCAGATCATCGCCCGTGCTGAGCAGGAGGCCCAGATGATTGTAGAGAGGGCGAGGGAAGAGGCGGAGCAGATCCTTGATGAACACGGCCTCCTACGAGAGATGGACAATCGCTCGGCCCTCCTCGCTGACGAGGCGAAGCGCAAGGCCGAAGAGACGATGCGCGGCGCCGATGAGTACGCGATCAGAGTGCTTGGGGAGATGGAGGATCAACTGATTGCGCTGCAGACCACGATCAGGAACGGTCTTGAGATCTTGCAGCAGGACGGGCGTATGGCGAGGCTGGCGGCCGAAACCGGCCTCGAAGAACTGGACGTAGAGCCCGATACCGAGGACCATTGACAAGCGGCACCGACCGAGTCCCTTCGGCCAGGCCGCAGAGATGCTGGGAGTTATGGAAGCTCGCCACCAGACCACCATGAGAATCAACTGTGCCCAACTGCTGAAGGGGCAAACGGGCGCGGCGCGGCGATTGGATCTGCTCGAGGACATCACTGGGATAGACGATGATCTCAAGATCGAGTCCCCTATCCGAGGACCTGTCACCCTGATCCGCACCGCAGACGGTATATTGGTTACTGCGTCGCTGAAGACGGACCTGGAACTCGAATGCCGTCGCTGCCTTGAGTCGTTCTCGACCACCGTCGAGCTAGACTTGCAGGAGGAGTTCCATCCCAGCGTTGACATATCGACGGGGGCTAAGATACCCGTGGCCGACACGGAGGAGGATGCCACCGTCATCGACGAACACCACGTGCTGGACATGACTGAGGTGGTGCGCCAAGCCATATGCCTGGCCGTCCCGATGAGCGCGCTCTGTAGAGAGGACTGTGGTGGCCTGTGCTCGATGTGTGGGCAGAACCTCAATGAAGGGCAGTGCCAGTGCGTCGCTGAAACCGTGGACCCGCGTCTCGAGGTTCTGAAAGAACTCCTTCAACCGCACTGATCCGAGATCACGAAAGCTCGAAACCAAAGACTAGGAGTGCATACAATGGGTGCCGTACCCAAGACCAGGATATCAAAGGCACGTAGTGGCGGACGTCGCAGCCACGAGGCTTTGCAGCCTCCTCACCTTATCGCCTGTCCTCAGTGCCGTGAGCCTCGTCTCCCTCACCATGTATGCCCGTCATGCGGGTACTACAAGGGAGTGGAGGTGGCGAAGCCCAAAGCCAAGGGGGAGTAGGACCCTCCCACCGCCTTGCCACGGCAATCGAAGCGTTCACCGTGTGAAAACGGGGATTCGGTTCGGACGGCGGGGCTGGGCGTAGCTCTGCGACCTAAGAGAGACAGCGTAGATGCCGAAAAGACTGGCCCTGGTTTTTCCAGGCCAAGGCGCACAGTATGTCGGGATGGGTCTCGACCTGTATAGACGATACCCCCAAGTTCAGGATACCTTCGACGAAGCCGACAGCGTCCTGGGCATCCCTCTGTCCCGGCTGTGTTTCGAGGGACCTGAGCAGGAATTGAACGACACGATCAACACCCAACCCGCGATTCTGACCATGAGCGTGGCTGCCCTCCGGGCTATGTCTAATGCGCGCGAGTTGGGCGAGGTACTGGTCGTCGCGGGTCACAGTCTTGGTGAGTACAGCGCCCTCGTCGCAGCGGGCACGCTGTCCTTCTCCGACGCTGTGGAACTCGTTCGTGAGCGCGGTCGCCTCATGAAAGAAGCCGCCCGACGACATCCTGGCGGCATGGCCGCTGTAATGGGCCTGTCCACGGAAGCCGTGACTAAGGCCTGCCGGGAAGCACAGGAAGAGACCGGCACCATTGTGCAGGTGGCAAACCACAACTCGCCGGGGCAGACAGTGATCTCTGGGGAGCTCACGGGTCTCGAGAGGGCTGTGCAGCTCCTCAAGCAGGAAGGTGCACGGAGGGTGGTTCCCCTTGCCGTCAGCACAGCGGCTCATTGTCCGCTCATGGACTCGGCAGCCAAGGGACTGCGTGAGGCGCTAGGCAGGATAGAGCTCCACGAGGCCAGAATACCGATCATCGCCAACGTCACGGGCAGGCCCCTCGTCCGCGCGGAGGAGATACGCGAGGAGCTCATCAGGCAGGTGGTGTCCCCGGTTCAATGGGTGGCATCCGTACGCTGCATGATCGAGCAGGGGGCAAAGACCTTCGTGGAGATTGGGCCCAAGGACACCCTCACCAAGCTTTTCAAGCGAATCTCTGACGGTGTGGATCGGACCAGCGTTGGCGACACGTCCGGCGTGGAGGCTTGGAGCGAGGGCGCCATCGGTGCGCGCCGCTCAGTGGCCGAATAGCAGGGAGGTAGAGAGGTATGCTGGATCTTACCGGCCGCGTCGCCGTGATAACGGGGAGCTCACGTGGTATCGGACGGGCCATCGCCGTCAAGCTGGCAAGCCTCGGAGCCAAGGTAGTTGTGAACTACAACAGCAGAGAGGATGCGGCCCAAGAGGTGGTGCAGGAGATCGAATCAGAGGGCGGCGACGCGATTGCCATCAAGGCTGACGTGAAGGACGCGGAGCAGGCCAAGGCGCTCATCAGTGCCGCTCAAGACAGCTTTGGCAGCGTCGATATCCTGGTCAACAACGTGGGGATCACCCGCGACACCCTGCTTATGCGTATGAAAGAGGACGACTGGGACATCGTCATGGAGACGAACCTGAAGGGCACCTTCAACTGCACGAAGGTGGCCCAGCGTCCTATGATCAAACAGCGCTACGGTCGGATCATCAACATCACTTCCGTATCGGGCATCGCAGGCCAGGTGGGACAGGCCAACTACTCAGCTTCCAAGGCCGGTATCATCGGCTTCACCAAAGCCGTGGCGCGGGAACTGGGAGCTCGCAACATCACGGTCAACGCTGTTGCCCCTGGCTACGTGCCCACGGACCAGACCTCAGACCTGCCGCAAGAGCTAATCGACTACATACTCGACCTCACCCCGATGAGAAGACCAGGCACGGCAGAGGAGATTGCCAATGCAGTTGCCTTCCTGGCTTCAGAGGAGGCAAGTTACGTCACCGGCCAAGTGCTACAGGTTGATGGTGGCATGATGGCTATCATGCTGTGAGCACAGGTGAGAGCGCATGGAAGAGAAACTAGGAACTGTTACCATCGCACCGCAGGTCCTGCTGACCATCGCCCGGTTGACGACGCTGTCGATCCCCGGGGTCGCATCCATGAGCCATAGCTTGGCAGGGAACGTCGGACGAATCTTTCGCAGACGAACCCTTGGTCACGGCATCAAGATGCGAGTCGAAGACGACGTCGTGTATCTGGACTTGTTCATCAACGTCGAGCCCGACGTGAATCTGCTGGAGTTGGGTCGTCAGATCCAGCAGGAAACGGCCCGCGCCATAAGCGACATGCTGGGCATGCATGTGGGCGAGGTCAACGTACACATCGACGATGTCGTTCCTCGACCTCCACAGAACCAGCCAGAGGAGGCAGCCGACCTGTGAAGGCCCGACGCCGCGCCAGGGCATTGGCCCTTCAGACCCTCTTCGAGGTTGACATGGCGGGACATGATCCCAGACGTGTTCTGCAGCAACGTGTCGCGGATAGTGGCGCCGAGGATCATGGAGCCGAATTCGCTCAGCACCTCGTGGAAGGGGTCCTTGACTATCTCTCGGAGATCGATCCCGTTATCAGCGACATTGCCCCCGAGTGGCCCCTCGAGCAGATGTCCCCCATCGACAGGAACATCCTACGGATAGCGATATTTGAGATGACCTTCGACCCAGCCATCCCCACCAAAGTTGCCATCAACGAGGCTGTAGAGTTGGCCAAGCTGTTCGGCAGCGACAGCTCTCGCCGTTTCGTCAACGGCGCTTTGGGCACGCTGGCGAGCAGACAGGTTCCCGAACAGATGCAGAGTGAGATCAAATGAGCTTCCTGGGAGTAGGGCCGGCTGAACTGCTGCTCATCCTCATCGTCGCTCTCGTCGTCTTCGGACCGGAGAGGCTTCCCAAGATGGCCAAAGATCTAGGGAAGGCCATGGGGAAGTGGAAGGGAGCCCTGGACGAGATCCAGACCGTGAGTGACCTGCCTGCAGACAAGCTCCTCGATTTCGTGGCCAAGGAAGAGGAGATGCAGGAATCGGCCCAGAAAGTTGTAGAACGCGCTGCTGACGAGAAGACGGACGCCACGGAGGACGTCGTCCATGAGGAGAAGGTGGCGGAAGACCCAGAGGTAGAGCACTGATGTCCGACATAGTCTGGCTTTTCCTCCTCAGTCTCTTGGCCCTGATCGTAATCGGTCCCCGCAAACTCCCTGAAGGCATAGAAGTGCTGTGGCTGAGCCTCACGAACCTCAGGAGATCGCAAGACAACCTGGATGCCTTGGACCTGCAAACGGCTCGAGACACGTGGCGCCGCCGGGGGAACCCAATCCACGGAATCGTCCAGTTCCTGTACGGAGTCACTGAGCACCTCGTCGAACTCAGATACCGCATGATCAAGGCTGGGTTGGCGCTCATTTCGGCCACCGCTGTAGGCGTCCTCTTCACGGGCAAAGTGATGGAGCTCCTCGTCCGGCCCGCTGGCTTCAAGCCCATCTTCCTTACTCCCACGGAGTTGTTCTTCACCTACTTCAAGGTAGCGATGATGGTGGGTCTATGTATCGCGCTGCCGTACATCATCTTCCAAGTGCTCGCCTTCATCGCCCCGGCTATGGAGAATCCCAAGGAGAAGAGGACCTTCAGGGCCCTGGTTCTTTTCGGAGCCGTGCCCGGCACGCTTTTCTTCCTTGCCGGCGCGGCCTTCTGCTATGCCGTCATGTTGCCGTTCGCCCTGCAATACCTGCGCAGCTTCGGCGCCGACATAGCAGAGGCGCAATGGACCATCGCCTCGTACATCTCCTTCACGCTCACTTTCATTCTTGGTGTGGGCCTGGTCTTCGAGACCCCACTCGTTATGTTCGTGGCAGCGAAGATCGGACTGATGAGCACCAGCAAGTACCTTTCCTACTGGAGGCATGCGGTCGTGCTCATTGTCGTGGTGGCAGCGGTGGTGACACCCACGCCAGACCCACTCAACTTGGCCCTCGTGGCCATCCCCTTGCTCCTGCTCTATGGGCTTGGCATAGTCTTGTCAAGGTTCGCATGAACCCACTACCGGCGTGTTGGTGCAGGAGTTCGGACACGATGATCATTCCATCTCGGAGGAAACGGTAGAATGCCCAAAGACCGAGTCGTCATCATGGGGGCCGCAGGGCGCGACTTCCACAACTACAACGTGTACTTCCGAGGCAACCCCTCGTACGAGGTAGTTGCCTTCACGGCAACGCAGATTCCCTACATCGAAGATAGGACCTATCCACCAGAACTGGCTGGTGTGGACTATCCGGAAGGCATCCCCATCCATCCCGAGAGAGAACTCAAAAGGCTGATCGAGGAACTGCGCGTAGACCAGGTCGTGTTCGCCTACAGTGACGTCTCCTACAACTACGTCATGCACAAGGCATCAGAGGTCTTGGCGGCGGGCTGCGACTTCAGACTGCTCGGTCCCGACGCGACGATGATTAAATCCTCACTTCCCGTGATCAGCGTATGCGCTGTCCGCACCGGCTCAGGAAAAAGCCAGACCTCCCGGCGAATAGCGGACATCTTGCGAGACCTAGGCAAGAGAGTGGTGACCGTGCGTCACCCTATGCCTTACGGAACGCTGGCCGATCAGATCTGCCAGCGTTTTTCTTCCTACGACGATCTGGACCGGTACCAGACGACCATCGAAGAGAGAGAGGAATACGAGCCTCACATAGACAGAGGCGGTGTCGTATTCGCAGGTGTCGACTACGAAGTGATCCTCCGTGAAGCGGAGAAGGAAGCGGATATCATTCTGTGGGATGGCGGGAACAACGACCTGCCTTTCTACAAGCCCGATCTGCACGTCGTGATCGTGGATCCCCTGCGTCCAGGCCACGAGCTTAGCTATTTCCCAGGCGAGGCCAATGTACGGATGGCCGACGTGGTGCTGATCAACAAGATCAACACAGCAGACTTCGAGGGGGTCAACACCGTCCGCACCAACATCAGGGCCATCAACCCCAGCGCCGTCATCGTCGAAGCCGCCTCCCCCATCTTTGTAGAGGATCCCACTGGTATCCAGGGTAAGCGAGTGCTGGTTGTGGAAGACGGCCCCACACTTACGCACGGCGGCATGAGCTATGGAGCCGGCACCGTGGCAGCACGCAGGCTGGGCGCGGCTGAGATCGTAGACCCTCGCCCCTACGCGGTCGGCTCCATCAAGGAGACCTTCGACAAGTATCCGTCCACAGGACCAGTGCTACCGGCCATGGGCTACGGTCCACAGCAGATCAGGGAGCTGGAAGAAACCATCAACGCCACTCCATGCGAACTGGTCGTCGTGGCCACCCCCATAGACCTACGCAGAGTGGCCAAGATCAACAAGCCCTGTGAGCGCGTGCGGTACGAGCTACAGGAGATCGGACAACCGACCCTTGCGGACCTATTGCAGGACAGGTTCGCATAACCATCCACTTCACGGCTGGCGATTGGCCAGCCGTTTTCTTGTCGGCCCTTTTCTTGCCGCGCGGCGCGGCACGAGAGAGGATCCGCGCCCGGTCAGAGGAGTTGGCCAGTTCGATGGTTCGGCACCGAATCTAAGACGGAACTGAGGAGGATCGTCACATGCGAACAG
>Ga0315553_10004234_pt1 | contig 10881 bp, 10 predicted proteins | sample SalMarSW160140MG_FD_203099 | JGI IMG/M metagenome (GOLD analysis project Ga0315553, IMG submission 203099) | Salt marsh sediment microbial communities from the Plum Island Ecosystem LTER, Massachusetts, United States - Salt Marsh Sediment SW1601-40 ... | reverse complement strand
AAGACGGCGTTGACGGGTTTTCGGTCGTAGGAGGCGACGTGGAGGCGGCAGCCGCGTGCCTTGCCGAATTGCGCGCCGACCCGGCTCGGGCCCGCGCCATGGGCGCACGCGCAAGAGCTAAGATCGACGCCGGGTACACTGGGCATTCATTGGTCAAACGTGTCGAGGTGGTGTACCGAACGGTCGCGTCGCATCCACGTCCCGCAGGGCCAGGGTCGCGGTCGGCCTGACGGCCGATACTCCTCGGATTCCGACGAAACCGCCGCAGCAGACATCGACTCGTGCCCTGTTCTCGCTCTGCCCGTGCGCCGCGCTCCTGCCTCTGCTGGCCAAGCCAGGCCAACGCCGCGATGGCCAAAGCCACTGTCAACCATAGAGCCCATCGCGACTTGCCCGCGCGAGCCTGACAATCTAGAAGAAAGGCGTTTTCCGGCCCTCTGCAGGCCGGGCGTGGGAGCAGGATCAACATGCCTGCTGCCGGAGTCTTCGCAAGGTGCTCGGCTACTGACGGCCGGTGAGCCGACGCCGCCAGTTGGGCAGAGGCGGCCGGCCGTTCCCGGCTCCGCCAGCCGCGCCGCACAGGGCCGATTCACCGATCATCCTTGCCTGCTACAGGAGGTCACCCGTGTCACAGGACGACAATACGAACCAGAGCAGCAGTACCCGCATGCTCGTCTACGGCGTCATCGCCGTGATCGTCATCGCCATCATCTACTTCGCCGCCAACACGTACTGGGCCGCCCCGCCCCCGACTGCGGTCTCCGAGCCCGCGACCGAGGATTCCATGTCCGAGGGGTCCATGTCCGAGGGGTCCATGTCCGAGGGGTCCATGTCCGAGCAGCCGATGGCGGAAGAGCCGATGGCCGAGCAGCCGGCGGCGGAGTAAGCGCTGGTCGCTCCCCGCCGGCGGGAGCCCACCCCCTGCGACACGCCGATTCCGGGGACGCGGACTCCGGGACCGGCGGTTGCAGGTTGACCTTCGGCGTCGAACGGTCGCTGCGAACGGAATTTCCATGAGACCGTTCGCGGTGCGCGATCATTCCGCTGCGTGTCCGGGGAGTGCCCTCGGTGACCTTGAAGGGCTCTAGCCGAGCGAATAGTTTGCCGCCCGACCTCCCGGCCACCTCCGGATCCATTTCATGGACGTCAAGCCATCCGTCGTCGAGGCCATCGGCAACACGCCGCTCATTCGGCTGAGACGTGCCTCCGAGGCCACCGGCTGCGAGATCTACGGCAAAGCGGAGTTCCTCAATCCGGGTCAATCGGTGAAGGACCGCCCGGCACGGCACATGATCCTGGCGGCCGAAGGGCGCGGTGAGCTGCGCCCGGGTGGCCTCATCGTCGAGGGCACCGCCGGCAACACGGGCATCGGCCTCGCCATCGTCGGCCGGGCGCGCGGCTACCGCGTCGTGATCGTCATCCCCGACACGCAGAGCGAGGAGAAGAAGGACGCGCTCCGCCTCGCTGGCGCGACGCTGGTCGAGGTGCCGGCGAAGCCCTACAGGGACCCGAACAACTACCAGCGCGTCGCTCGCCGGCTTGCCGATGAGCTGGCCGGCCACGAGCCGGGCGGCGTGCTCTTCGCCGACCAGTGGAACAACTTGGACAACCGCGCCGCCCACTACCTCACCACCGGTCCGGAAATCTGGCGGCAGACCGACGGCAAGCTCGACGCCTTCGTCTGCTCGGTCGGCACCGGCGGCACGCTCGCCGGCGTCGCGACCTACCTTCGTGAGCAAAAGGCGGACGTGGCGATCGGCTGCGCCGACCCGCACGGCGCCGCCATGTTCAACCTGTTCTCCATCGGCGAGGCCAAACCGAGCGCGGGTAACTCAATAACGGAAGGCATCGGCCTCGGCCGCGTGACCCCGATCATTGAGGGGCTTGCCGTCGACCGGCCATACCTCATCTCCGACGATGAGGCGGTGAGGGCCGTATTCGATCTCGTCGAGCACGAGGGACTGGTTCTCGGCGGCTCCTCCGGCATCAATGTCGCCGGCGCGATCCGGCTCGCCCGCGACCTCGGCCCCGGTCACACCATTGTCACGGTGCTCTGCGACCCTGGCACCCGCTACCAATCCAAGCTCTTCAATCCGGCGTTCCTGCGCGAACGCGGCCTGCCGACACCGCCGTGGCTGGAGGCGGCGAGCGACATCGCGATCCCGTTCGTCAACGCCTGAAATCGTGTCCCGGGCGCGGCGCGGCACGGCCGTGGTGCGCTGTTGACTGAACCGAGACCGAGGCGGAGGTCACGCGCCGGCCGCGATCTCGACCAGGATGCCCGCCAGCGCATCGGGCTGCGAGTCGAACGGCGAGTGGCTGGATTCCAGGGTGTGGACAACCGTCTTCGATCCCATGGCTTCGTCCATCATCGCGATCATGTTCTTCTGCCCGGCCGGCGTGACTGCGCGGTCGAGCGTGCAGCGGACGTAGTGGCGTGGCACCGTGCCGAACCGCTCCCGCGTCACCGGGCTCGGCACCCCTGTCACCTGCGCCGGCTCGTCGCAATGGAAATGCGCCATCGCCCGCTCGAAGGTCGCGTCGTCGACATCGCCGCAATAGGCCTGCCGGATGCGTTCACGGTATTGTGGATCGCTCGTGCCGAAGTTGACGCGCATCGCGCCGATCTCTGGAGGGGGAGCCACAAACAGCGACGGCACGAGCGCATCGCGCATCTCCGGCGCCTGAATCATTTCGATCGGGCGCATGCCCGGCGGCAGCATAAAGGCGGCGACATAGACGGCGGCCGCCAGCAGCTCTGGCACGGCTTCGGCCACCTGCGACACGGTCGCGCCGCCGAGCGAGTGGCCGACGAGCACGACCTTGCCGTCGGTCTGCGCGGCCATCGCGCGCACCGCCTCGCTCACGGCTTCGGTCCGCTCCGCCTGGGTCACGTCCGCGTTCGGCGAAGGTTCACCGGCGAAGGCCGCCGCGTCGTGCGGGCGGTTGCGAAACGATTGCGGCCATTTGGCGTTGACCCCGGCGCCCGGCAGGTCGAGCGCATGAGTCGCGAACCTTGCGCCTTGAGCCTCGCATCGACCTCGTCCCACGTGTTGTGGTTGTGCCAGGCGCCATGAACGAAGACGAAACCCGGTTTGCCGTTCATCCGCGAAGCCCTCCTCTGCCGCTTCCAGCCTTGTGGGCGCGATAGTAACGGGGAATTTCGCTCGGAGCGAAACGGTTCTAGGATCGCCCACCGAGCCAGGGCTGCGCTACCATGCCGACCACGCTGATCTTCCGCGACGACCCCTATCTTCCCGCGACCGAAGCCACGGTGCTGGCGGTCAACGACCGGCGCGGCATCATCCTCGACCGCACAGTGTTCTATGCGACCGGCGGCGGCCAGCCGGGCGATTCCGGCACGCTGGAGCGGGAGGGGGCGCCGGTCGCCATCGCCACCGCCGTCTACGGTGACGACAAGACCGAAATCGTCCACGTCCCCGGCGAGACCGAGCCGCTGCCGGAGCCCGGCGAGCGGGTGAAGGCCGTCCTCGACTGGCAGCGCCGCCACCGCCACATGCGCATCCACACCGGGCTGCACCTGTTGTCGGTGGTGCTGCCCTTCCCCGTCACCGGCGGCTCGATCCGCGCCGAGGAGGGGCGCCTCGATTTCGACATCGCCGGCGATGTCCCGCCCAAGGAGGAGATCGAGGAGCGGTTGAACGCCCTCGTCGCCGCCGACTACCCGGTGAGCGCGGAATGGATCACCGATGAGGAGCTCATGGCCAAGCCCGATCTGGTCAAGACCATGAAGGTCAAGCCGCCGATGGGCGCCGGCAAGGTACGCCTGATCCGCATCGGCGACATCGACCTCCAGCCCTGCGGCGGCACCCACGTGCGCTCCACCGCCGAGATCGGCCCTCTGGTCATCGGCAAGATCGAGAGCAAGGGCCGCCAGAACCGCCGCGTGCGCATTCGGTTCGCGGACTAGGAATGACCGACCGCTCCCGCTGGTTCGTGTCGACCGAGTGGCTCGCCGGCCACCTTGACGATCCGAACGTCGTCGTTGTCGACGGCACCTGGCACCTTGCCGCGACCGGTCGGAACGCGCGGGCCGAGTACGACGTGGGCCATATCCCCGGCGCCGTGTTCTTCGACATCGACGCCATCGCCGACACCTCCAACCCCCTGCCCCACATGCTGCCGACCGCCGAGGCCTTCGCCGAGGCCGTCGGCGCCCTCGGCATCGACGACAAGCAACGCATCGTCGTCTACGACGTGCTCGGGCTCTACTCGGCCCCGCGGGTGTGGTGGACATTCAGGATCATGGGCGCCGCGGACGTGGTCATCCTCGGCGGCGGGCTGCCGAAATGGCGAACCGAGGGACGCCCGGTTGACAACCGGCCGGTGACGCGTGCACGGAGGCGCTTCGATGCCGCGTTCGACCCGGCGGTGGCGCGCAATCTCGCCCAGGTTCGCGACGACCTCACGACGGGCGCGATCCAAGTGGTGGACGCGCGCCCCGCGCCACGGTTTCTGGGCGATGCCCCGGAACCGCGGTCGTGGGTGCGTACGGGCCGCATCCCGGGCAGCCTCAACCTCCCAGCCACCGAGCTGATCGCCGACGGCCGGCTGAAGCCACGGGAGGCGCTGCGCGCGGCCTTCGCCGCCGCCGGCGTCGACCTCACCAAGCCGGTGGTCACCATGTGCGGCTCCGGTGTCAACGCCGCGACCCTCAACCTCGCCCTTGACATGCTCGGCGTGACGGACTCTGCGCTCTATGACGGTTCGTGGACGGAATGGGGCGGCCGCGACGACATGCCGGTCGCGGTCGGACCGATCAGCGGCGAAGCAGCCACAGGATCAGCGACAGAACAGCGCTGATGACAAGCGAGGTGACGATCGGCACGTAGAGCCGGAAATTGTCGCGCTCGATGACGATGTCGCCCGGCAGCCGCCCGAGCCCGAGCTTGCCGAGATACGGCCAAGCGAGGCCCACCGCCACCAGAACAACACCGAGAATGATGAGGAACCGCGCCATGGTCCCGCAGATGGTGCGCCCGCGGCGCTCGACTAGTGCAGGATCTGGCTGAGGAACAGCTTGGTGCGATCGTGCTCGGGGTTGTTGAAGAAGACGTCGGGCGCGTTCTGCTCGATGATCTGGCCCTCGTCCATGAAGATCACGCGGTTGGCAACCTGGCGGGCGAAACCCATCTCGTGCGTGACCACCAGCATCGTCATGCCCTCCTCCGCCAGGCCGACCATGACGTCGAGCACTTCCTTGATCATTTCAGGGTCGAGCGCCGAGGTCGGCTCGTCAAACAGCATGATGCGCGGGTTCATGCACAGCGCCCGCGCGATCGCTACCCGCTGCTGCTGCCCGCCGGAGAGCTGGCCCGGATATTTGCTCGCCTGCTCGGGGATCTGGACGCGCGTCAGGTAGCGCATCGCCACCTCCTCCGCCTCCTTCTTCGGCATGCGCCGCACCCAGATCAGCGCCAGCGTGCAGTTCTCCAGAATGGTCAGGTGGGGGAACAGATTGAAATGCTGGAACACCATCCCGACCTCACGGCGGATCTCGTCGATCTTCTTGAGGTCGCCGGTGAGCTCTATGCCTTCGACGACGATCTTGCCTTTCTGGTGTTCCTCCAGTCGGTTGATGCATCTGATCATGGTCGACTTGCCCGACCCCGATGGACCGCAGATGACGATGCGCTCGCCGCGCATGACCTTGAGGTTGATGTTCCGCAAGACGTGGAAGTCGCCGAACCACTTGTTCATGTCAGCGATGTCGATCGCCACGTCGGTCTCGGAGACGGTCATCTTCGACCGGCCGTCGCCGGCGGTAATGGTCGCGGTGGCATCGGTCATTGGACGACTTCCCCTTCAGTGCCTGTGGCCGGTGTCGAGTCGGCGTTCGACGTACATCGAGTAACGCGACATGCCGAAACAGAATAACCAGAAGACAAACCCGGCGAACACATAGCCGGTTGCCGGCGTCTTCGACGACGCCCAGTTGGAGTCGGCGAAATTGAGCTGGACGATACCGAGCAGGTCGAACAGACCGATGATCAGCACCAGGCTCGTGTCCTTGAACAGGCTAATGAACGAGTTGACGATGCCTGGGATAACGATCTTCAACGCCTGCGGCAGAACGATCATCCGCATCATCTGCCAGTAGGTCAGTCCGAGCGCCTGCGCACCCTCGTACTGTCCCCTGGGGATCGCCTGGAGGCCGCCGCGGACGGTCTCCGCCATGTATGCCGAGGTGAACAGGGCGACGCCGATGAGCGCCCTCATCAGCTTGTCGAAGTTGACTCCCGGCGGCAGGAACACCGGCAGCATGACGCTCGCCATGAATAGCACCGTGATCAGCGGAACGCCGCGCCAGAACTCGATGAACACGATCGAGCAGAAGCGCACCACCGGCAGCTTCGACCGTCGGCCGAGTGCGAGGAACACGCCCGCGGGCAGCGAAGTGACCATGCCGACGATCGCCACCACCAGCGTCACCAGGAGACCGCCCCACAGCTGGGTCTCGACGTAGGACAGGCCGAAATCGGTGGATAGCACCGCCAGAACCGCCGCCGCCGCCGCGATTCCCGCCCAGACGGGCCACAGGAGGCCACTGCCGGGCCGGCCCGGCGTGGCCAGGATCGCGACCGCCCCTGCCACCAGCGCCACTGCCGCGCACAGCCCGACGACCAAGGTCGACGCCGACAGCGACCGGCCGCCAAGCGGCACGCGGACGTCCGGCATGGCCAACGAGGCGATCGCCAGGACGACACCGGCAGCCACGGCGACGGTGGCGATGCGCGCCGCCGGCGCCTCCGTCATCGCTCCAGCGACGAAGCCGGTCGCCAGAGCCCCAGCGATCACAAGGAACCCGACGATGGACCAGGGGAACTCGAAGTCGCCCCCGGTCAGCAGGATCAAGGCGGCGATTGGGAACGCCGCCAGCAGGTAGAAGCCGTTCTCGCGCTTGAACGGCACCTGCGGGATGGCCATGGGGACGAGGCCGGCAACCAGCAGGATGGCCGTCAGATCGACCCGCCAGCGCTCCGCGATCGGATAGCGGCCGTACATGAACTGAGCGAACTTCGCCTCGACGAACGCCCAGCATGCGCCCGTGCCCTCCACGATGCAGTCCTCCCGGCCCTCGCCGGTCCACACGGCGTCGATGAACGCCCACTTCACTAGCGGTGGGACGATCCAGACCAGGAACAGGATGCCGAGGATCGTCAGGATCGCATTGGTGGTCGACGAGAACAGGTTGGCGCGCAGCCAGCCGATCGCACCGACCTCGCCCGGCGGCGGCGCCAGGATCGGCTCCTCGCCCTCGCGGACAAAGACGTAGTCTTCGGTCGTTGCCATGCTAGCGCTCCACCAGCGCGACGCGCCGGTTGAACCAGTTCATGAATGCCGACGTGGCGAGGCTGATCGACAAATAGACCAGCATCGTGATGAAGATCACCTCGACCGCCTGGCCTGTCTGGTTGAGGACCGTTCCGGAGAACACAGAGACCAGATCGGGATAGCCGATTGCCACGGCGAGTGAGGAGTTCTTGGTCAGGTTGAGGTACTGGCTGGTGAGCGGTGGGATGATCACTCGCATCGCCTGGGGGATAATGATCAGGCGAAGCGTCGTGCCCGGCCTCAAGCCCACCGCGTAGGCGGCTTCCGTCTGGCCGTGTGAGATCGCCAGGATGCCGGCGCGAACGATCTCGGCGATGTAAGTGGCGGTGTAGAAGGTGAGGCCCGCCAGGAGCGCCAGGAACTCCGGCTTGATCGCGATTCCACCGACGAAATTGAAACCCTTGAGCTCAGGGTATTCGAATGACAGCGGCGATCCGGAAATCAGGAAAGTCAGCAACGGCACGCCGATCAGAATCGCAAGACCGTAGCGTAGCGCGTGAAGCCTCTGCCCTGTCGCCATTTGGCGGCGTCGCGCCCATTGCGCCAACCCGATGACCGCGACGACGGCGACAACGACGGCAATGACAGTTACGCCGAAGCCTGTCTCGAACACCGGACGCGGCACGATCAGGCCACGATTACTGAGGCTGCTTGCGAAGGGTAGAGTGTAGCCCTGCCGCGGGCCGGGCAGGACCGAAAGAACGGCCTTGTACCAGAACAGGAGCTGGAGAAGCACGGGTATGTTGCGCAGCGTCTCAACGTAAACCGTCGCCATCCTGCCGATCAGCCAGTTCTTGGAGAGCCGCCCGATGCCGACCAGGAAACCGATGATCGAAGAGAGCACGATGCCGAGCGCGGCGACCAGGAGCGTGTTGAGCAGGCCGACCAGGAATGCCCGGCCGTAGCTCATCTCCAACGTATAGGGAATCAGCGACTGCGAAACGTCGAAACCGGCGCGCTCGGAGAAGAAGCCGAAGCCCGACGCGATATTGGCGCGTCTCAAGTTCTCGATGGTGTTCGTGGCGATCCAGGCGAAGAACCCGATCAGCACCACCGCCAGCACCGCCTGGAAGACGATGCCGCGGACCTTTGGGTCATAGATCAGCGACGCGCGCGATCCTCGCGCCGGGTGCCCAGTCACACCTTCATGAACTGCCATTCTCCACCACCACCCCCGGCGGCGCCCGCACCAACCGCCCAGGTAGCCGGGCGGGCCCAAAGGCCCGCCCGATTCGTCATCGCCTTAGCGGATCGGCGGCGCGTACTGAATGCCGCCCTTCGAGGTCCACAACCCGTTCAGGCCGCGGGAGATGTGCAGCGGCGAATCGATGCCGATGTTGCGCTCGAAGACTTCGCTGTAGTTCCCGAGGGCCTTGATTACGTTGTAGGCCCAGTCATTGGACAGACCAATGGCCTCGCCGAACGTGCCGTCGGTGCCGAGCAGGCGGCGAATCTCCTGATTGTCGCTGTTCCTCATATCGTCGACGTTGCGCTGCGTGACGCCGAGCTCTTCAGCATTGAGCAGGGCAAAGTGGACCCATTTGACGATGTTGAACCACTGATCGTCTCCCTGCCGCACCACCGGCCCCAACGGCTCCTTGGAGATGATCTCGGGCAGAACGACATGGTCAGCGGGATTGGTCAGCGTCAGCCGGATCGAATACAGGCCAGAGGCGTCAGTCGTGTACGCGTCGCAACGCCCGCTGTCGTAGGCAGCCGTGGCCTCTTCAAATTTCTCGAACACGACCGGATTGTAGGTCATGTTGTTGCGCTTGAAGTAGTCGGCGAGGTTCAGCTCGGTGGTCGTGCCGGTCTGCACGCAAACCGACGCGCCCGAGAGTTCCAGGGCAGATGCGACGCCGAGATCCTTGCGCACCAAGAAACCCTGCCCGTCGTAGTAGCTGGTTCCCACAAAAGTCAGGCCGAGCGAGGTGTCGCGCGACATCGTCCACGTCGTGTTGCGCGACAGCATGTCGATCTCGCCGGATTGCAGTGCAGTGAAGCGCTCCTTGGCCGTCAGCGGTGTGAATTTCACCGCCCGCCGGTCGTTGAAGACGGCCACTGCGACAGCTCGGCAATAATCAACGTCGAAGCCTCGCCATTCCCCGGCATCGTCAGTTGCGCCAAAGCCGAGCAATCCGGTGTTGACGCCACATTGGACGAAGCCTTTTGCCTTGACGTCGTCAAGCGTGGCAGCGCTAGCCGTGCCGGCGAGTAAGCCGATCGCCGCAACCGCCGCAATTGGCAAGAGTTTAGTGATCATGCGTTTGTCCTCCATCTTTCAGGACCGGTTCCAAATAGGCAAAACCAAGCGGTTTCGAAGCAAACCGCACTCTGTTTTTCAAGCCCTGACAAGGCACTTCATCGATTCCGGCCAAGATCGCCAATTTGACCGAAACATCTCAGGCCATTATTCGACATCGGTCAAGCGTGCCCCCCGACCATTGGCCAGCGCTGGCAGCGGTACGGCGCCGGACCGGTTCGAACAGATCGAAGATGTCCAAGTCCGAGGAAGACAAGACCGGGCTCTCGCCGATGACGCGCCTCGTCCGCGCGGGCCGCGACAGGGACCTCACCGGACCGTTCGTCAATCCCCCTGTCATCCACGCCTCGACGGTTCTGTTCGACAGCGTCGACGACATGCGGCACCTCCGTCAGCGCTACGTGTACGGTCGCCGCGGTACACCGACGTCTGAGTCGTTCGAGATCGCGATGAGCGAACTGGAGGGCGCCGCTGGGACGATTCTATGCCCGTCCGGGCTGTCAGCCATCGCGACCGCGTTGCTGTCCTATTTGTCGACCGGTGACCGAGTCCTCATCGTCGACACCGCCTACGGGCCCGTGCGCCAACTCGCTGCAACGGTCCTCAAACGCCTCGGCATCGAAACCGTCTTCTACGACCCGGCGATCGGTGCGGGCATCGAGGCGTTGATCACCAAGCGCACTCGCGTCGTCTATCTGGAGGCGCCGGGATCGCTGACCTTCGAGATGCAGGACCTGCCTGCCATCTCAAGCGTCGCGAAGCGGCATGACGCGACTGTTATCTTCGACAACACCTGGGCGACGCCAGTCGCCTTCAGGGCGCTCGATCATGGGGCCGACGTGTCGATCGTCGCGGGCACCAAGTACATCGGCGGTCACGCTGACCTCATGCTGGGAACTGCTGCCGCCAACGAGACGGCGTGGCCGAAGCTCAAGGAGACCCATGGCGCCATGGGCGTCCACGTCGGCCCCGACGACGTCTTCCTCGGACTCCGCGGCCTGCGCACGCTGGCGGTGCGGCTGCCCCGGCACGCCGAGTCCGCGCTCGCCGTTGCCACCTGGCTCGCGGCCCGGCGCGAAGTCGCCCGCGTACTCTACCCTCCGCTGCCCGGCGATCCCGGACATGACTTGTGGAGACGCGACATGCGCGGCGCAGGTGGCCTGTTCGGCGTCGTCTTCGCCGGGTGGAGCGAACGCCAAGCCGCGGCGTTCATCGACGGGCTTCGTTTGTTCGGGATCGGGGCGTCGTGGGGCGGCTTCGAG
>Ga0315553_10004233_pt1 | contig 10890 bp, 10 predicted proteins | sample SalMarSW160140MG_FD_203099 | JGI IMG/M metagenome (GOLD analysis project Ga0315553, IMG submission 203099) | Salt marsh sediment microbial communities from the Plum Island Ecosystem LTER, Massachusetts, United States - Salt Marsh Sediment SW1601-40 ... | reverse complement strand
CGATAGGAAAATGACACAAAATATCGCACCCTACAGGACTTCTTATTTAATAAGCGCCTGTTTTTTCTAAAGGGGATGTAACCTATGCTATATGGATGGCAGAAACTATGAAAAGAATGGGGCATCACGAGTCTAATCGAGTATTGACAACTGATGTCGTTTTTCTAATAATGGTAACGGCATAGGAAAGCAGTGTATTTAAATCTTGTGATGAGCCCGTCGCTAAAAGTCTTGCTGAAGTCATCGGTTAAAATATACCTAAATGTCGTCTTATACGGAAACCATATAGGCAATAACACGAAAGGAGCACAATGAAACTCAATCTACAGCAGAAGAAATGGGCATCAAAACGGCGCCAAGGTTTAGCTCCACGCGACCTATGTTACCTTCTGAAGAAGCAAAATGGCAAATGCGCTCTCTCCAAGGCAGAAATGATATTTGATAAAAGGCAAGGTACTCCGGTCGCCGGTGGCAAGGGTTGCCACCCTCTCTATGCTTCTGTGGATCATAAAGACCCTGGGAATCCCGCCGCTGAGCGCCAGATTGTATGTTACGCGTTAAACGACCTTAAGGGACATCTTCCCCTTAGTTGTTTTAATGCTCTCAAAGAGACTGATGCATGGTGCTCATTGATGAAGCAGTGGAAGGACCAAGCTGAGCGTGACAAAATGGACAGAGATGCTTTCAAGCGCCTGCTCCGACCAAACATGAAACCAAAAAAACGCTGAACCATCGCCTAGACTCTACGCGAAACCAGATGCGTGTCTCTTAAAGGTGAACTGGTACGTTCTGTGCGCTGAGAGCTTTAAATTGAAGACAATTCACTCCGCCGCTGGCGGAGAAGCACGAAGCACTAAATCCGAAATACTAAACAAATCCAAATTACTAAGATTCAAAGCCCAAACTGTTTTTGTCATTTGGATTTGCTCTGTAGAGAGCAATATGGCAAATTACCGGCACAAATTCCTTGATTATTAAGGACTCGTACGGTATCTTTATAACAGAGGTAAGCAGAAATGGACAAAAGGACCTTAAAAATAACCTCCATACACGATAAAGACGACCATAATTACTGGGCAAACAAGTCTTATCTTGAAAGAATCGGGGCCCTGGAGGAATTAAGGAGAATTATGTTCGGTTATGATCCATCTACCGAAAGACTTCAAAGAACTTTTACAGTTACTCAACTCAAAGAAGGTTGAGTATTTAGTGTTAGGCGGCTATGCCGTCGCTTTCTACGGATACCCCCGGGCCACCGGAGACACGGATATCAGGATTTGGCAGACCTTGAAAACTTAGAAAAATAAAATGTTTTTTAACAACTCCTTGCATCTGTTTACAATTAATCCTTCTCAGTCAGGGCGACTGCTGAGGCGATGGCGAAGTTTGCGGTATGAGTGATACTGACGCTTATATGTTTGATCCCAAGTCCGTCAGCGATTTTTTTGACCTCTCCGTCAAGGGTCACTTCCGGCCGTCCCGAACTATCGTTTACTATCTCAATGTCGGTCCAGGCAATTTTCCCCCGCCAGCCTGTCCCCATTAATTTAAGAACAGCTTCCTTCGCCGCGAAACGCCCGGCCAGCTTCTCTATTGTATTCTTATTGGCCTCGGCATAGGCCTGCTCAACAGTGGTAAAAACTCTATCGACAAATCGCTCACCGTGCCGCTTTACCATCTCTTCAATCCGCGGACAATCCACGAGATCTATACCATGTGCCACAATTTCCATTCGTCAGTCCTAACTTAAAAAACCCAAATTTCAACCTAGAGTCTCCGTTCTTTTTACTGGTTGCTCATTCGATAGAGCTTTTCCAGGCAGAAATCTATAAATGCGTCCGTTTCCTCCAGATTTGCATTCTGCATAAGTTCGGAATTAAGTTTGTCAACCGCTCTTTTCCATCGCTCGGTAGCAATTATCTGTTCTATCTGGTCCTGTACCTTTTCAAGTGGCTCATAACCCTTCGAGCGTTTCTCCTCCAGCTTCACTATAAAAATATGTCCGCTATTCTCCAGCGGCCCTGCAACCTGACCCGGCTGCATCTTTTCAGCTTCGACTGCAAGAATATCATAAGGCTCAGCAAACGATTCCGGATTTAGCGACTTCCACAATCCGTCATATTCCCGCCGGGGCCCATGTGAATACTGCTTCGCCAATGCGCCGAAATCTTCACCTCCGCGGAGACGAGCAAGCAATTCATCAGCCAGTTCTCTCGCCTGGTCCTGCCGGCTTCGATTCGGGTCGGTCACTTCTAACCTGGCCAGCTGAATATCAATCAACCGAATTTTTACCATTGCCGGTAATGCGAAAGATTCTTCCTTTATCCGGTTGTAACACTCCATCAACTCCGTATAAGTGACAGGCCTGGTATCAGATAACTTCGATGCTACATGCCACTGTGTGAGAATGAATCTTTTCCTGTCTTCCTTAAAACTCTCCCGATCCATCCCCATCTTCTTAAGTGCTTCGTCAGCTTTGGCCTGGTCACCTCCATAGTTGAGAACAAATTTTCTCAAATCGCTATCCGTTAGTTTTTCCAGAGTCTCGTCGGCTTCTTCGCCCAGTTTTTTTTTGGCTTCATAATAAAGCAAGGCATTCGATATCTTGGTCATAAGAATTTGCTTAATCTGCGGCCTAGCCCACTCTTTAAACTCCTCAAAGCCCCTTGCTCTCGCGATCGGCTCAAAGCTTTCTTTCAGTGACACAACCACTCCGTCACGCTCCGTCGTCGTCGCAATTATCTCGTCGCAGGTTATAGTCTCACCAGCCACAACCAGCATATCCGGAAGGTCACTCTTCCACTCAGCAGCAATACGGTCTAATTCGGCTTCGGTCAAAGCCGTTTTATTCTCGTCTCCACAACCACACAGTAAAAACGCTAAAAGCAAAAAACAGATACGCCTACACATAAGCCAATCTCTCATTTACCAAGTAAAAAACCGAACGCTCAAAATACGAAACTACAATTCTCCTTTTAGGCCGATTTCCTCAGCTACTTCTCGCATGCCCATAATCGCATCGTCGATGAGCTCACTCAATTCCACGCCCAGAATATCGGCACCTTTTTCGATTATATCCCGGTTCACACCCGCAGCGAAAGATTTATCCTTCCATTTCTTCCTGACTGATTTAACCTTCATGTCCATCACGCTTTTGCTCGGTCGGACCAACGCTGTGGCCACAATAAGCCCCGTAAGCTCATCAACCGCATACAGGGTCTTTTCCAGCTCGCTTTGTGGCTCGACATCGGTGCATATACCCCAGCCATGAGATAGTACGGCCCGGATGTATTCCTCCGGCCAGTTATGAGAGCGAAGAATCTCCTCGGTCTTACGGCAATGTTGGTCAGGGAACTGCTCGTAGTCCAGGTCATGAACAAGAGCGATAACGCCCCATTTTTCCTCATTTTCGCCGCGTTTTCGGGCTGCATAGCGCATCGCCGCCTCGACAGCCAGAGCATGTTTAATCAATCCTTCACTCTTGTTATACTCTTTTAGCAGTGACAGGGCCTCTTCCCGGCTCGGCTTAACCTTTGCCATAATCTGCTCCCTGATACAATGAAAATCCTCAAAGCCCCTTGCTCTCGCGATCGGCTTAAAGCTTTCTTTCAGTGACACAACCACTCCGTCACGCTCCGTCGTCGTCGCAATTATCTCGTCGCAGGTTATAGTCTCACCAGCCACAACCAGCATATCCGGAAGGTCACTCTTCCACTCAGCAGCAATACGGTCTAATTCGGCTTCGGTCAAGCTTGACTTATTACCGCTCTCACAGCCGGCTGTCAGTAGAAGGATTAAGATTGATAAAAAAGCGCATTTACGCATATCTATAGAACTTTGCATTACAAATGAAACATATCATTTGTCCGTCTTTCCTTTAACGTGATAGACCATAAGCAACAGCAAGGCTCCTAATGAAAATGTGGCAGCAGGTATACCGGTACCACGAACCCAGTAAACCAGGAAGTGTGCTGTACCTTTGGTTGTAATCTGGACATAGTACTTCCCATTGTACACTGATTTATACCTCGATTTCGCTTTCGCTTCCCAATCTTGGTCTCCAGTCTTAATCATTGTTATCGACCCATTACCAATACGTACCTCCCGTACCTCGGGATTTATAAGTTGTTCGTACTCATCTGGAGTGAGCACACGCACTTCATAGTCCGCTGGATTCAGATTGCGGTTCTGGCTGTGATATAACCAGAATCGCATGGAGAGCCATTGCCAGAAAAGGGATATCACAAGAACGATTAGGCAGCAAGTTGCAAAAATTACAAATCGCTCTTTTTTCATATTTCATCTCCTAATCAATCTGCTGACCTGGGAAAAATAACCATTCGAAACTAAAAGACTTATCCTGACGTATCCGGATTGCCTCTCAGGCCGATTTTCATCAGTTTCTTTACGGGGCAGTTTATCCTCTATCATACCTGCCAATAAAAAACTCGATCTTACATCCTTGAGAAAGCTTTTTTTGCGATGCTAATCGTAAGAGCAAATTAGCAAAATTGCAATTTTTATTTTTAAAAACTCCCTCAGATAAAATTTGTTCCAATCAGGCTGCCGAAATGGTATAACCTGTAAGATTATTTCCGGTAATCACAAAAATATGCTGAATAAATCATTACTGGTGCAAAAAGATAAGGAGCAAAAAAATGAACAGGCTATGCTGGCTTATTGGATTGTTAGCGATAGGGATATCAGCAGGTTGTAATTCTGACATCGTAGCCACTAAGCAACTGAAAAATCTTACTCACAAGTGTGTCTATATCGCACCGCTCGAAAGCGAGGACCCGCAAGTAGGGAAAGTCATCAGAGATGTCATTGAAAAAGAATGTATGAGACAAAGAGTCGAATTATGTGACTCTAACACAGCAACAATCTTCATCACCGGAGCAACTTTTCTGACGGTAAGAACTACAGCAAACCAAGGTCTCCTTGGTAGCGAAACCACTTCGAACCAGGCCGTCGAAAGTGTATCTCTTGTGGCCAGAGACAGCAACGGAGAGGTTTTATTGTCGGCTTCTTACGACAACAAGGAACGATATAGTGCCAGCAGACTCGCACAGGAATTTGGTTCAGCACTGGCTATTAAGCTAAAATAGAATACCGAAACCTTCCGGTGCTGGTGAATTGTGACGAAGAGATTCTGCAAAACGCTGTTTGTTGGCCGGGCCACCATAGGATATTTTTCGCTACTGCGTCTGAGATTCTCCTTTCCTATAGTACATCTCTAAATCAAAAATCAGAATGCCTCGTCCAACGCCGGCCGGGTCGCCTCTTTTGGCAACTTGAAAGGCTATGTATCGGCCATCATCGCTTACCACTGGATTCGTAGACTTATAGCCGGGATAGTCTGCAAAAAATGTCATGCGCTCAGTATTTCCGGAGCCGTCAAGGACCAACTTGTAAATATCATTGTATTGTATCCCCTTGGGATCGTGCTTATCGCACTCGACAAGCGTGTGTTTGCCGTCGGGAAAGATACCTTCCGGCTCATCATACTGGTTCGGTGCCTTTGAGTAATTAACGACCTCACCTGTTTGAATATTCAGCCCCACAACCTCTGTGCCTTGATAACCATAAGCGCTGAATATTAACTCCTTTTCGTCCGGCGGCCGAAAATTCTGAGTCTCAAGACTGGTCTCAAATGGCAAATCCCGCTTATCTAAAATTTTCTTCTTGTTCGCCAATTTAGGCTTACCGTTTTCGTAGACTATGTCGGCCGAGTAGAATGCTTCAGTCTGTGTCCATGCGATATGCATGCGCTTACGCGAGACCGCCGGCCCTTCAGAACACTTCTCACCCAGTGGGACAGGTGGACCCGACAGGTCTTTCTTCAATACCCAGAGCTCTGCATTTTTCTCGCTCCGGCTCGGCCATGGGTCCTCTGCATCGAACTCTCGTGACCCCGACAATAAAATGTCGCCGTTAACCAGATACAATGCCCGGGTGTAGCCCTCGTGGAAGTAGTGGTGCGTCATCGGCCGGATAATATTCGTCTTAAGCTCCACTTCATATACGTCACCAAAGGTCTTTTCGATAAACAAAATGCGCTTGCCATCGTGCGAGAAGTCCGCCCGCTGGCCAAAGTGCGTCACCCGCTTTATATGTGGCGGCAGTTCATCCAACGGAGATTTACCTTCTTTGTTTGATAGCTCTGCCAGACAATTTACAGTCAACACGCCAACCAATACAACAACTGCTAAAACACATCGGTTCCACTTAATCATCTTTAATCTCCTCTTATACGAAAATTTTCCCCAGGACGCTTATCAGCGTTTTGGGCTCAAAATAATTCTTCCCGAGTCGCAAATACACAGTTTTCGGCTCCGGAATTCTAACCTTGCCTGAGACCTTTGAAAACAAAGAATTTGCTTTTGTACCAAGGTCTTTGGCAAACGAAAATATCAAATCCTGGCCCGAAGCAACAATGCTTTTTATATCCAGCCTTGCTGCCTTGATTCGAAGCTCAGCCAAGTCGAGCAGCAGCTCAACCTCGTCAGGCACCGGCCCATACACATCAGCTAATTCGCCTGTGAGCTGCTCCAAATCCTCAGTGGTCCTCGCAACGGCAATTTTGCGGTAAACATCCATTCGATGTCTATCAAGAGGTATATAATTCTTCGGTATATACGTGACAAATCCCAAGTCGACAACTACAGTCGGTACAGGCTCCACCAGCTCATCTTTGAGCTGCCCGACGGCATTTGCCAGGAGTTCACAATACATCTGATAACCGACTATCTGAATATGCCCGGACTGCTCAGAGCCTAATATATTGCCCGCACCACGAATTTCCAGGTCCCTTAGAGCAATTCTAAAGCCAGCCCCCAAATGCGAATACTCCTCAATGGCTTTGAGCCGTTTTGCCGCCACTGGAGTAATCGGCCTCGATTCCGGCAGCAGCATATAAGCATACGCCCGATGTTTATACCTGCCCACCCTGCCGCGAAGCTGATGCATCTCCGCCAGGCCGAACCTGTCCGCATCGTTTATAAAAATCGTATTGGCGTTCGGAATATCCAGCCCCGACTCAATAATTGTCGTGCACACAAGCACATCTATCTCGCCCAGTACAAAATCTATCATCGCTTTCTCAAGCTCACTCTTGGGCATTTGGCCGTGCGCGACTGTAACTTTTGCATCAGGAGCCAGATTTTGAATTTCCCAGGCCTTTTTCTCTATCGTCTTGACTCTGTTATGCAGAAAGAATACTTGTCCCTGGCGGTTCAATTCACGGTAAATTGCCTTTCTGATAAGTTCTTTATTGTATGCAGTCACGGTCGTCACTATGCTTCGCCTGTCCAATGGTGCTGTCGCCAGTGAACTTATATCGCGCAGACCAAGAAGTGACATATGCAACGTCCGCGGAATCGGCGTAGCAGTCATCGTAAGAATATCAACATTGATACGCAGTTTTTTTAGCTTCTCCTTATGTTCAACGCCGAATCGCTGCTCCTCGTCGATTATCAAAAGCCCCAAATCGCGGAACCCGACGTCACCACTCAAAAGCCGATGTGTGCCGATTAGAATGTCGACTTTGCCCTGTTTGGTTCGGGCAATTATGTCCTTTGCCTGCTTTGACGTTTTAAACCGATTTAGAACCTCTATGCAAACCGGAAAATCTGCAAACCGCTCGTTGAAAGTCCTGCCGTGCTGCACACACAGCACCGTTGTCGGCACAAGCAGTGCAACCTGCTTGCCGTTCGCGACCGCCTTGAAGGCCGCACGCATTGCAAGTTCTGTCTTGCCGTAGCCAACATCACCGCATAACAGCCTGTCCATTGCTACGGGCTCTTGCATATCCGCTTTGATTTGCTCCGCAGATGCAGCCTGGTCCTGGGTCTCCTGATAAGCGAACGATTCTTCGAACTCGGCCTGCCAGTTTGAATCCTCTCCATACGCAATACCACCCACAGCCTGGCGCTTCGCCTGTACCTGGAGCAGCTCGTTGGCAAGGTCTCGAACAGAGCGGGCCACTTTTTCCTTCTGTTTTTGCCATCTTTTCGATCCAACCTTGCTCAGCTTCGGCCGTTTAGGACTTGTCCCTATGAATTTTTGTACCAAGACAATATTACTAACCGATACCTGAATTTTAACGCTGTCGGCATATTCAATCGTAAGATACTCTGAGGTGCCGCCTTTTTCCTGTATTGTTTTTATCCCTAAAAATTTACCGATACCGTAGGAAGCGTGAACAACATAGTCACCTTCGTGCAGATCGGAAAGTGTATCCACTGGTGCAGTCGGCCTCGTCGGGCGGTGTCTTCTCCTAAGCGCATACTGCCCAAACAGCTCATGGTGGCTTATCACAATCGTATTTAGAGAGTTTATTACAAAGCCCTGATGAACAAATCCCAACAGCAGCTTGAAATTCGCCGGGACTTTGTCATCAATCTCCTTGACAATCTCGCCTATTCGCCCGACTTCAGCCTTGCTCTCGCAGTAAAGCAGCACTTCTTTTCCCTTTTTTGCCTCCTGTACCAATTCCTCCAGAGCTTCTTTGTGTCCTGCCCACAAAGAAGTGGCCTTGCGTTCGAACTGCTGCACACTCCTTACATCAACCTTGAGAAAATCCTCCTGTCCAGCCGCCCCAAACCTGCATACGTGCAGTTGAGTAAATCCACTCGCTGCTTCATAAATATCCGACCAGCTATAAAGACGACTTGCTCCTTCAGTTCGCTCCAGAAATACGCCCGCGACTTCTTCGCAGTCAGCAGGCTCCTCAAAGATTATTATGGTGTCGTTTGGCAGGATATTTATAAAAAGCTCCCTCTGCTCTTTTATACCCCCACAAACAGCCGAAACCATATTGATACTTTCAAGTTGTTGGCTCGAGCGCTGCGTATCCAAATCGATTTCGCGGATACTCTCTATTGTGTCACCAAAAAACTCTATTCTGAACGCCCCAGAACTCTGCGACGAAATGTCCGCTTGCCGGCTGCTGCAGAGAGTTTTTTCACTAATCAGAGTCGCATAAATATCAATGATTCCGCCCCGGCGTGCAAACTGGCCCGGCAAATCAACGCTTTCAGTGCGCTCGAAGCTGTTTTCCACGAGCCAGCCAACAACCTGCTCCGGTGAGACTGTCGTATTTACTTTCAGCTGAAGACTGTTTTCCTCCAAAGCTTCCGGCTTAGGGATCGGCTGACAAAGTGCCTGTATCGACGCAGGAATAATTAATTTACTGCCGCTCGAATCAGAGACAAAATGGGAGAGATGAGAAACGAGCTTTAGCCTTTCAGCTCTGGTTTCATCGGTGGCGTCAGCCAGTTCTTCCTCACCTTCCCAGGCAGCCAGAGCATCGACTCTTTCGCAACCAAAGGTGTGTAAATCATCAGCAGCTCTATCTGAATCATCAATATGTGGGCATATATACAGAATCGGCCGACTCAGCTCAGTCAAAACTTGAGCCGCCAGTAAACGCGCAAAGGACCCCCATGTCCCCTCGACTTTAACCACCCCCTCACCGGGTTTGGCCAGCCGGCGGATTATCTCAGCGACCGTTTTGTCCCGTCCGAGTTCCATAGAACGCTATGCTGAAATCATAATATAACCCACCAAAACCCTTCAGGCAAGAACGTCTTCGAGGTACAATGCTTTGTACAGGAAAACTGTTATATGCGTCGTTACCAACCGCTTAACGCCAATAATTTAAGCGTTGACATGGTTAGTCTGACATAATATACTGCGAAACTTCCATTCCAACTGGGATTTCCTATCGGAGTGGTGCATAAAATTCCGAGGGTCAGCCAACAGACCTAAAGGTTATCTGTATTTGAAGCGTCGTATAAAAGGAGATTTTTAGAATGGCAAAGCAAAATGTGTATTTCTTCGGCAACAGAAAAGCTGAAGGCAACGCAAAGATGAAAGAACTACTAGGCGGCAAGGGTGCTAATTTGGCGGAGATGACCAACCTTGGCGTGCCGGTTCCCCCCGGCTTTACTATAAGCACCCGCGTGTGCGGTGAATATTACAAATCCAGCGGCAAATGGCCAAAGGGACTCGACAAGGAAATTGATAAGAATCTGTCGAAACTGGAAAAGGCAATGAACGCCAGGCTCGGCGACCCAAACAAACTGTTGCTGGTGAGCGTACGAAGCGGCGCGGCGGTGTCCATGCCCGGTATGATGGATACAGTGCTTAACCTGGGTCTGAACGACGCCGTGGTCGAAGGCATTGTCAAAAAAATCGGTAATGCGCGATTTGCATACGACATTTACCGTCGGTTCATCGACATGTTCGGTGATGTGGTGATGGGCTGCGATCATGAGTACTTCGAGGAAGTGATCGATAAGGCCAAGAAAAAAGCCAGAGTTAAACTCGACAACGAGCTGAACGCAGAGCAGTTGAAAGAGGTTGTAAGCGTATATAAACAAGTCTACAAAAAACACGTCGGAAAATTATTCCCACAGGACGGAAGGGAACAGTTAAAGCACGCCATCAACGCGGTATTCGGCTCATGGATGACACCTCGAGCAGTGAGATATCGTGAACTAAATAAAATTACGGGTCTGCTTGGTACGGCTGTGAACGTACAAGCGATGGTGTTCGGCAATATGGGCGATGACTGCGGCACAGGAGTTTGCTTTACACGTAATCCAAGTACCGGCGAAAAAGAGTTCTATGGCGAGTTTTTGATGAACGCTCAGGGCGAAGATGTTGTGGCCGGCATCAGGACTCCGGTACCGTTGAAGAAATTAGGCAAAGTAATACCGAAAGCTTATAGCCAGCTTACCAAGCTGATGAGCCGGCTGGAGAAACACTACAAAGATATGCAGGATATGGAATTTACCATCCAGAACAAGGTGCTTTATATTCTCCAGACACGAACCGGCAAGCGCACCGCCGAAGCCGCGGTTAAAACAGCTGTGGATATGGTCA
>Ga0315553_10004232_pt1 | contig 10890 bp, 9 predicted proteins | sample SalMarSW160140MG_FD_203099 | JGI IMG/M metagenome (GOLD analysis project Ga0315553, IMG submission 203099) | Salt marsh sediment microbial communities from the Plum Island Ecosystem LTER, Massachusetts, United States - Salt Marsh Sediment SW1601-40 ... | reverse complement strand
ACTTGGCCTGACGGCGGCAGGATCATGCGGCTCCGCCTAGTTGTCGAATCCGACCTTGTCCACCAGCTCGCTCGCGGCCTTGCGATGTGCGGCAATCTTGGCAAGCGGCAACGGGTCGAACTCCAACATGCCGAAGCTCGCGACGATCGGGTCCGGCGGTACGCCCGGCTTGACCGGATACTCGAAGTTGGCGTGGGCGTAGAGCGCCTGTCCTTGATCTGAGACAAGAAACTCCAGGAAGCGCAGGGCGTTGTCCTTGTTGGGTGCGTATTTGGCGACCGACGCACCGGAGATGTTGATGTGGGTGCCGCCGTCTTCGAACGTCGGCAGAATGACCTTGATCGCGGCGCCCCACGCTTCCTGGTCGGGACCGCCGGCGCCGCTGCGCATCAGCCCGACGTAGTACGAATTGGCGGGGCCGATGTCGCAGATGCCGCCGAGGATATCGCGGGCGACGTCGCGGTCGCCGCCGCCCGGTTTGCGAGCGAGATTGTCCTTGACCGCCGCCAACCACGTCTCGGCCGCGGCCTCTCCATGGTGCGCGATGAAAGCGGCGAAGAGGGCGGTGTTGTAGGGATGTTGGCCGGAGCGGATGCAGACCCGTCCCTTCCAGCGCGGGTCGGCAAGATCCTCGTATGTCATGGCGTCGAGGTCGATGCGGTCCTTCGCGGCATACAGCACGCGGGCACGCATCGACACGGCGAACCAGCGGCCGTCGGGATCGCGCAGGTTGGCCGGAATCGCAGCTTCAAGCACGTCCGATTGAAGCGGTTGGGTAACGCCGGCGTCCGCGAGGTCGACGAGGTTGCCGATGTCGACGGTCATGAGAACGTCGGCGGGCGAGTTCTCACCCTCGGCGGCGACCCGCTCGGCCAGTCCGGTTTCGACGAACACGGTGTTGACCGTGATGCCCGTCTCGGTGGTGAAGGCTTTGATCAGGGGCTGGACGAGCCCCGGTTCGCGGGTGGTGTAGAGGTTGACTTCGGCGGCCGAGGCGGCGGGAGAGAGGATCAGAGAGGCAAGCAGGCCGAGCCAGCGCGCGGCCGCGGGCGACAAACGCATCGTGTTCTCCTCGTGTCGCGGCGGTTCAAGGGCCGCGCGATGGTGCGAGGGAATACAGGGGGGCGATCGGCCAAGTCAAGTAACGATGACCGTTTTGGAATGAGTCTAGGCTGTTGATTTGGAATAATTCTAGAAAAGTACCGAACGTTTTTGTCCACATGGGCGATTTGAACTATCTCGGCGTGCGAAAATACTTTTTGTTATTCACACGGGCGAGGCGTGGTCGCCGTCGCGGCAGCGAGCGCCGTGGCGAGCCGGCTTCGGATATCATCGGTGAGCGCGAGATTCGGTTGGAAGCGGGGGACGGCTTTGGCTGGCGCACGCAAGACCACCGAGACGGCGAACTTCGACTGGGCGGATCCGCTCCTGCTCGACCAGCAGCTCGCCGTGGAGGAACGGCAGATCCGCTACGCGGCGCGTGACTACGCGCAGGGAAAACTTCTGCCGCGCGTCCTGACCGCATTCCGCGAGGAGCGCTTCGACCGCGAAATCGTTGGTGAGATGGGGGCGCTCGGATTCCTCGGGTGCACCATCCCGGAAGCCGACGGCGGCGGCGGTGCGAGCTACGTCAGCTACGGGCTGATCGCCCGGGAGGTGGAACGGGTCGACTCCGGCTATCGTTCGGCTCTGAGCGTCCAGTCGTCGTTGGTCATGTATCCGATCCACGCGTACGGCACTGAAGCGCAACGACGGAAGTACCTGCCGAGGCTGGCGCGTGGGGAGTGGGTGGGCTCGTTCGGCCTGACTGAGCCCGACCACGGCTCGGATCCGGGCGGCATGACGGCACGGGCGGAGAAGATCGACGGCGGGTACCGCCTGACCGGCACCAAGACATGGATCACCAACGCTCCGATCGCCGACGTGATGGTGGTGTGGGCGAAGTCGGCGGCGGACGGCGGAGCGATCCGCGGCTTCGTCCTGGAACGCGGGATGAAAGGGCTGTCGACGCCGCCAATCGAGGGCAAGATGTCGCTGCGGACCTCGGCGACCGGCCAGATTGTCATGGAGGGCGTCGAGGTTCCGGATGACAACCTGCTGCCGGACGCGTTCGGCCTCGCCGGGCCGTTCGGTTGTCTCAACGGCGCGCGCTATGGCATCGCCTGGGGTGCGATGGGGGCGGCAGAGGACTGCTGGCAGCGGGCGCGGACCTACGTCATCGGCCGCAGGCAGTTCGGGCGACCGCTCGCCGCTAACCAGCTCGTCCAGAAGAAGCTCGCCGACATGCAGACGGAGATCGCGCTCGGGCTACAGGCGGCGTTCCGCGTCGGCCGGCTGTTCGACGAAGGCAAGGCGACACCTGAGATGGTGAGCCTGATCAAGCGCAACAACGCCGGTAAGGCGCTCGAGGTCGCGCGCGCCGCCCGCGACATGCACGGCGGCAACGGTATCGCCGAGGAGTTCCACGTCATGCGCCACATGGTGAACCTCGAAACGGTCAACACCTACGAGGGCACCCATGACATCCACGCCCTCATCCTCGGCCGCGCTCAGACCGACATCCAGGCGTTCTCGTGACGGCGGGACAGCCGCCGCTCGCCGGCCTGAAGGTGCTGGAGCTCGCCCGTGTCCTCGCCGGCCCGTGGGCGGGGCAGGTGCTCGCCGACCTCGGTGCCGAGGTGATCAAGGTCGAGAGCCTCGCCGGCGACGAGACCCGCCGCTGGGGCCCGCCGATGGTCGATAACGGCGACGGCACCGAGGACGCCGCCTATTTCCACGCCTGCAACTGCGGCAAACGATCGATCGCGGTCGATTTCGGCGCACCTGCCGGGCGCGACATCGTCAAGGTGCTGGCGGCGCGGTCGGACGTTTTGATCGAGAACTTCAGGGTAGGCGGGCTCAAGAAATACGGCCTCGACTACGACAGCTTGAGACCGACCAACGCCCGCCTCATCTACTGCTCGATCTCCGGCTTCGGCCAGGACGGACCGTATGCGGCACGGCCGGGCTACGACTTCCTGATCCAGGCGATGGGCGGCATCATGGACCTCACCGGCGATCCTTCGGGCGAGCCGCAAAAGGTGGGGGTCGCCTATGCCGACATCTTCACCGGCCTCTATGCGGTGATCGCCATCCAGGCGGCGCTCGCCCACCGCGAGCGCGCCGACGAGGGGCAACATATCGACATGGCGCTGCTCGACACCCAGGTCGGCGTGCTCGCCAACCAGGCGATGAACTATCTCGTGTCGGGGGTATCGCCGCATCGCCTCGGCAACGCCCATCCCAACATCGTACCGTACCAGGTGTTCGCGGTCGCCGACGGTCACGTTGTCGTCGCCGTCGGCAACGACGCACAGTTCCGTCAATTCGCCGCCGTGATCGGCGCGCCCGACCTTGCCGGCGACCAGCGATTTGCGACCAACGAGGCGCGGGTCCGCAACCGCGACGTCCTGGTTCCCGAAATCGCGCGCCGGATGGCTGGCCTCGCCGCTGCCGACATTCTCGAGCGGTTGGAGCGAGCAGGGGTACCGGCCGGGCCGATCAACGATCTGGCGCAAGTCTTCGCCGATCCCCAAGTCGTCCACCGGGGCATGCGCATCGACTTGCCTCGCGTCGCTGGCGGTCCTGTGCCGGGCGTGCGGACGCCGATCCTGATGTCGGCGACGCCGCCCCGGTACGAACGCGCCGCGCCACGCCTCGGCCAACACACCGTGCCGATCCTCGCCGAGCTCGGTTACGGCGCTGCCGACATCGACCGGCTGAGGCGGGAGGGGGTGGTCGGTGGCTGAAGTCTAGTTCGTCCGCAGCGCGTCGGCGGGGACGAGGCGCGTGGCGTGCCAGGCCGGGTAGAGGGCGGCGAGGGGGCCGGCGATCAGAACGGCGACCAACGCTTGGGCCACCAGGGTGGTCGTCAGGTAGGGCCGCAGGATGCCTGCCGCGATTTCGGTGCGCGTAACCAACTCCATCGTTATCGCGCCGAGGCCGACACCGATGACGCCGCCAATCAGACTCATCACCAACCCCTCGATGACGATCAGGCGCATGATGCGCGCCGGGGCCCAGCCGATCGCCGACAGGATTCCAATCTCGACGGTGCGCTCGCTGACCGCCATGAGCAGCGTGTTGGCGATGCCGAGGCAGGCCATCGCCAGCACGACCAGCGAAACCGTCGAGGCGATCGACTGAATCAGGTTGAGCAGGCGGATGTCGCCGGCAAGGTCCTCGGTATTGCTGACGTGATAACCGGGGGCGGCCTCGACGAGCCGGCGCTTGACCTCCGCGATGCGGTCGGAGTCGAGGGGTCGGGCGAGACGCACCTGGTAGAGCGTCACGATCCCGTCGCGCCCGAGCAGCTCCTGCATGCCCTTCAGCGGAACGATGGCGATGTTCTGGTTGAACGTGCTGGTGAAAGCGGCAATTCCCACGATCTCATAGGGTTGGAACTGCAACTCGATGGTGTCGCCGACCTTCTTGCCCAGTCCCTCGGCTATCGACTCGCCAAGAACGACGCTCCATTCCTCGCCCGCGGCCGGCAGGCGGCCATCGACGAGGTTGACGCTCCGCCACAGGAAGCTCCTTTCCGGCCAGGCGGCGACCAGGATGTTGGCCGCGTCGTCGGCCGTGGTGAGGTTGAGGACGGCGCCGGATACGGCGTCGACGCCATCGACCGCCGACAAGACAGGCCCCAGCGTTTCGGGAACGGTGCTGGCGATGAGGCTGAAGGCGCCGCGCTGGCTGACGACGAGGTCGGCGCCCGGTTCCTCGATGCCCGCCGAAAGGGAATGCCTCACCCCGCTGGTCAGCCCAGTGAGTGAAACGAAGCCGGCGATGGCGACCGCGATGCCCGCGGTGGTCAGTGCCGTACGGGTCGGCCGCCCGAGAAGATTGCGGATCGGGAGGGTCAGCTCGTTCATGGCGATGACGGTGCCTGGGTCCGGCGCGCGTCGGCAGCGCCGTCCGCTGAGGCGGCGTGGTTCCTGACAACGCGGCCGTCGGCAAGCTCGATGTGTCGATGGCAGACGGCGGCTACCTCGCGGTCATGAGTGACGATGACGATCGCGGTTCCGAAGTCGCGATGCAGCTCGGCGATAATCTCCATGACCTGGTCGCTCGAATCGCGGTCGAGGCTGCCGGTCGGCTCGTCGGCGACGAGAACGTCGGGGTTGTTGGCAAGGGCGCGCGCAATCGCCAATCGCTGGCGCTCGCCGCCCGACAGGCTGGTGGGGTGCAGATGCGAGCGCCCGGCGAGGCCAAGGCGTCCGAGCAACGAGTCGACGCGTTCGCCGCGGCGCCGGCCGTCGCTCCCGCGGCCGAGCATCGCCACCTCGACGTTCTCGCGGACGTTGAGGGTCGGGATCAGGCAGAAGTTCTGAAAGACGAAGCCGAAGTGTTCCGCCCTGATTGTCGCCCAGGCTGCGCGCCCCGCGATCGACCTGCCGGCGAAGCGCACCGCGCCTCTGGTCGGCAGGTCGAGCCCGCAGACCAAATTGAGCAGCGTCGACTTGCCGCTGCCGCTGCGTCCGACGATCGCGACCGTCTCGCCGGCGACGACGGACAGGGACACGTCATCGACCGCGACGATACGGCCCCCGTCGAACTCCCTGTGAACGTGATCGAGCTCGATAAGGGGCTTCGGCGATTCGTCAGGGCGCGGCACCCGAAACCTCCCGGCGCAGGTCGGCGATCAGCTTGTCGATCGACGCACCCTCGGCCGCCATGCGGGCAGCGACGTCGTCGCGGCGCCGGAGCGACACAGAGGCGCCGCCGACGTAGACGTCGACGACGCACGGACTGGCACTGCAACGGTCGACGCGCCAGTCGATCGTGATCGGCTCCTGCGGCGGCCGTTCGATCCGGGTTCTGACGAGGATGTCGCCGTCGGCCAGCGTCCGTCCGGCGCCGATGACGAAATCCTGGCTGCGGTGCGGACCGAGGCGTTTGACCAGCGCTTCAACGATGGCGTCGAGCAGGGCGTCGATGAAGTTCTGGCGATCGGCGCTGCTGGCGCTCGACCAGTGGTCGCCCAGGACGACCTTCGCAATTGTCGCCGCATCGAATGCCTCACGCAGAGTCTGGGACCGGTCCGGCGCGTCGCCGTCGTGCGCCACGGCGAAAGCAGTCTCGTGGACGCGTTCGACCAGGGCGACGGCGTCCGCGACCGGGTCGGCGTGGGCGGTGGTTCCCGTCAAGAAGATTGCTGACAGCGAAGCGACGGCGAGCCAACGTGCCTGCACGGTGATCGGGATCCTGAAAGGGGGGCCGGCGAAGCAGATAGACCGGCGAAGCGCCGGAGAATTTCACAGAGCCCGGTCGCAGGCAAGGCGGCCAGTGAGGTCGGACAGGGCGACGCTATGACGCGGATCCCCGGTTGAGAGTTGGGCGGGCCTCCGTCGGAAGGGCCGCAATGAGGGTCAACGCCCCAGTGCACTGCGCGCAAGTGGTTGAAGCGCGCCGGCTTGTCCGATAACTGAAACGGCCGGATATGGTATCGATGTGCCGACCCAGGGGGCGACGTGGCCCGTGAACCTTCAGCCAAACGCTACGACCGCATGCACTATCGCCGGTGCGGACGCAGCGGGCTCAAACTACCGTCGATCTCACTCGGCCTCTGGCACAACTTCGGCCACGCCTCGTCGGCAGAGACGGCCCGCGCGATGTGCCGGACCGCCTTCGATCTCGGCATCACCCACTTCGACCTTGCCAACAACTACGGCCCACCACCGGGCTCGGCGGAGGAGCTGTTCGGTACGATCTTGCGGAGCGAGTTTCGCGACTATCGCGATGAGCTGATCATCTCGACCAAGGCCGGCTACCTGATGTGGCCGGGTCCATACGGCGAGTGGGGCAGCCGCAAGTACGTGCTGGCCAGCCTCGATCAGAGCCTCATGCGAATGGGTCTCGACTACGTCGATATCTTCTACTCGCATCGCTTCGATCCCGATACGCCACTGGAAGAGACTATGGGCGCGCTCGACGCCGCCGTCCGCCAGGGCAAGGCGCTCTACGTCGGCATCTCGTCGTACAGTTCCGAGCGGACCAAAGAGGCGGCCGCGATCCTGCGGGAGCTCGGCACGCCGGCGCTCATCCACCAGCCTAGCTACTCGATTCTCAACCGGTGGACCGAGGAGGACCAGTTGCTCGACACACTGGAAGAGGAGGGCATGGGCTGTATTTCATTCTCGCCGCTCGCTCAGGGCCTCCTCACCGACAAGTACCTGAAGGGCGTGCCGGCGGATAGCCGCGCCGCCAGCGGCGCGGAGTCGTGGCGACCGAGCTTCCTGAACAAGGAGAACATCGCCTGTGTCGCCGCGCTCAACCGGCTCGCCAAGAAGCGCGGCCAGTCGCTCGCCCAGATGGCGCTCGCCTGGGTGCTGCGCGACCGGCGCATGACCTCGGCCCTGATCGGCGCGAGCCGGCCAGAGCAGATCGTCGACGCGGTCAAGGCGCTCGACAATCTCGAATTCTCGAAGGCCGAACTCGACCGGATCGACCGGCTGGCGATGGATGCGGGTGTCAACATCTGGAGAAAGTCGAGCAAGGCCTGAGTCCCGACATGCCAACAGACCCCAAAAAGCGGCGCAGCGCACGCTGGTTCCTGGCGGAGGACCTGCGCTCCTTCGCCCATCGCTCGCGCACCCTGCAAATGGGCTACGCCTATGAGGATTTCATGGGCAAGCCGGTGGTGGCGATCATCAATACCTGGTCCGACCTCAACCACTGTCACGCCCATTTCCGCACGCGCGTGGAGGAGGTGAAGCGCGGCGTATGGCAAGCGGGTGGGTTCCCGGTCGAACTGCCAGCGCTGTCGTTGTCCGAGACCTTCGTCAAGCCGTCGACGATGCTTTACCGCAACCTCCTGGCGATGGAGGTCGAGGAACTCCTACGCTCGCACCCGGTCGACGGCGCTGTGCTGATGGGCGGGTGCGACAAGACCACGCCGGCGCTGCTGATGGGCGCGACCAGCATGAACCTGCCGGCGATCTACATGCCTGCCGGGCCGATGTTGCGCGGTAACCATGCGGGGCGCATTCTCGGTTCGGGCAGCGACGTGTGGAAGTATTGGGCCGAGAAGCGCGCCGGTACGATCACCGAGGCGGAATGGCGTGCCATGGAGGCGGGTATCGCCCGCTCCTACGGCACGTGCATGGTCATGGGCACGGCCTCGACGATGACCTCACTCGCCGAGGCGCTCGGCATGACGCTCCCCGGTGCGTCTTCGATCCCGGCCAGCGATTCCAATCACCCGCGCATGGCGAGTCAATGCGGAAGGCGCATCGTCGAAATGATCGACGAGGACCTGAAACCGCGCGATATCCTGACACGCGCCGCGTTCGAGAACGCGCTCGTCGTCCAAATGGCGCTCGCCGGGTCGACCAACGCGATGATCCACCTCATCGCCATGGCCGGGCGGGCGGGCGTCGAGCTCAATCTCGCAGACTTCGACCGGGTGGCGCGCGGGGTGCCCGTGTTGGCGAACATCCGGCCGTCGGGGACGCTGCTGATGGAGGACTTCTACTACGCGGGCGGGCTGCCGGCGCTGATGACGATGCTGCGCGACATGCTCGATCTCGACGCGCGCACCGTCTCCGGTAAAAGCCTCGGGGCGGCGATCGCCGGGGCGCAAGTCTATCACCCCGACGTCATCCGCTCGCTCGACAACCCGATTTCGGGGGTGGCGGGAACGGCGGTGCTCATCGGCAATCTCGCCCCGGACGGCGCGGTGATGAAGCCTTCGGCGGCGGAGCCGCGGCTGCTCAAACATTCGGGGCCGGCGCTGGTCTTCCGTGACTACAACGAGATGAACGCAATCGTCGACCGCGACGATCTGCAAGTAACGCCCGACCACGTTCTGGTCCTACAGAATGCCGGGCCGGTCGGTGCGCCCGGCATGCCGGAATGGGGAATGCTGCCGATCCCGCAGAAGCTGCTGAAGCAGGGCGTGCGCGACATGCTGCGGGTGTCCGACGCGCGCATGAGCGGTACTGCCTACGGCGCCTGCATCCTGCATGTCGCGCCGGAGTCTTACCTCGGCGGACCGCTGGCAGCGGTCAAGAACGGTGACATCATCTCGGTGGACGTCGAGCGGCGCTCGATAAACCTGGAAGTGGGCGACAGCGAGATTGCACGGCGGCTCGCCGAATGGTCGCCGCCGGACCGCACCTTCGCACGCGGCTACAACCATATCTACGCCAAGCATATGCGTCAGGCAGATAAGGGCTGCGATTTCGATTTCCTGGAGGGCACAGCGCCAACCTCGGAACCGGAAATCCACTGACCTGGGGCGGCGGGAATCCCGGTTGACGTCGAACCGCTAAGCTGTCGTGCTAGACCACGCCGGTGGCACGGACAACGTCGAGCACGTCCCGACCGCCCTCCCAGATCATAGCCGCCGCGACCCACGCAATCAGCCCAAGGCCGAGATAGGAAATCCACGGATAGCGTGCGAGTAGGCGAGCGACGAGCGTCGCCGCGACGCCCATCAGGGCAACCGACAATGCAAGCCCGATCACTAGCACCCAGACGTGGTGGCGCGCGGTGCCGGCCACCGCGAGCACGTTGTCGAGCGACATGGAGACATCGGCGACCACGATCTGGAGCAGGGCCGCGCCGAACGTCTTGGTCGCCGGAACCGCCATCGCAACCCCCCCGGCGAGCGCCGGCAACGCTTGCCCATAGAGCCTGCCGTCGATGGTGCCGTCGAGCGCGTCGGCGCCGAGCGCCTCGCGATGGCGGGCCGCCTTCCTGGTTTCGCGCCACAGCTTCCACACCACCCACAAGAGAAGCAGGCCGCCGGCGAGCACCAGGCCGATGACGTTCAGAAGCTGTGTGGTAAAGATCGCGAAGAAGATGCGCAGTACGGCTGCCGCTGCAATGCCGATGATGATCGCCTTCTTGCGAAGCTCGACCGGGAGGCCGGTCGCGGCCATGGCAACCACTATGGCGTTGTCGCCCGCCAACACGAGGTCGATGACGACGACGGTGAAGAGGGCGGTCAGAGCCGATTCTGCAAGCATGAAGCGGTCGTAGAAAAGCTGCCTGATCGCTTATGTAGGGACCGGTGCGTGGGGGTCGAGCAGCTTCTCGCTCTTCAGATCGCTCCACAGGCCGGATGGTATCGGCGTCCGCCACCACTCGAGGATCTGACCGAACTCGGCTGGTGAGCGCGGCCCCGGGATGACGCTGGCAACGAGCGGATTGGCGATCGGAAATTGCAGCGCCGCGGCGGCGAGCGGGGTGCCGTGCGCCTCACAGACTCGTGTGATCGCTTCGACCTTGCGGACTACCTCGTTGGGCGCCTTGGCGTAGTTCCAAGTCTCGCCGCCGGCGAGAACGCCGGAGTTGAACGGGCCGCCGACGACGATCGACGCGCCGTGCTTCTCCACTGCGGGGAAGAGGGGCGCGAGCGCCTCTTGCTCCAGCAGGGTGTAGCGTCCCGCCAGTAGGAAGATGTCCCACTGGCCGTGGTTCAGCGCGTCGGCAATGGGCTCGGCCTCGTTGACACCAATGCCCACCGCCTTGATCTCGCCGCTGCGCCGCAATTCGTCGAGCGCCTTGTAGGCGTCGTCCATTGCCGTCTTGAAGACATCGGACTGGCGCTCAACGGTGCCGTGGCTGAAGACGTCGATGTCGTGGATGTACAGAGCGTCGATGCGGTTCAGGCCGAGGCGCTGCAGGCTGTCCTCGTAGGAGCGCATGATGGCATCGTATGTGTAGTCGAACACCGGCTCGAACGGAAAGGGGTTGCGCCACTGGTCCGTCGGCTCCTGGGGATGGCGGCGCGGTTTGAGCAGCCGCCCGACCTTGGTCGACAACACCCAGCCCGCGCGGTCGCGCAGCTCATCGCCGACCAGGTGCTCGGAGCGGCCGTAACCGTAGAAGGGCGAGGTGTCG
>Ga0315553_10004230_pt1 | contig 10892 bp, 10 predicted proteins | sample SalMarSW160140MG_FD_203099 | JGI IMG/M metagenome (GOLD analysis project Ga0315553, IMG submission 203099) | Salt marsh sediment microbial communities from the Plum Island Ecosystem LTER, Massachusetts, United States - Salt Marsh Sediment SW1601-40 ... | reverse complement strand
CTTGTTGATGCCGTTGACGTCCGTGGGGTGCAGGAGATGCTTCTCGTCCACCGGCAGGTAGTCTGGAACGCCATAGATCTGTCTGGTGCTGGCGTGGATGATCTTCACCGACGGGTTGTTCCGCCGACACGCTTCCAGGAGTGAGAGCTGGCTGCGACAGTTGATCTCCAGATCCGTGTAGGGGTCGCGCATGCTGTCGATGTGACTGACCTGACCGGCCAGGTTGAAGATGTAGTCCTGTCCCCTGACCAGGTAGTCCATGCCGCTGGTGTCCCTGATGTCGGCGATGTTCACCCGCACCCGATCCCTGATGCCCTCTACGTTGAAGAGATTGCCCCCGTACTCGGCGATCAAGGAGTCCACAATGAGCACGTCGGCCCCACACTCCACCAACCGGTGTGCCAGGTTGCTGCCGATGAACCCCAGGCCGCCGGTGATCATCGCCTTCTTGTCCCGATAGCTGTCTCTAAAGCTCATCTACAGGTATATCCCTGCCTAGTAGCTGGGGTAATCGAAGCTGCCACCACAGTCGAAGCAGATCGAGGCCCACCCGCGCTATGCGCCGGAAGTTGAAGAACTGGGACTGCCCGTACGCCCGGTGGTAGTGATGCACCGGCACCTCGCTGATCCGGAACCCACCGTCCCGGATCTTCTTCATCATCTCCACGCAGATCACGCCGCTATCCGATTCCAGATGCACCTGGTCGAACACGGACCGCCGTATGAGCCGAAAGTCGCAATCCACATCCCTGAGGTGTATCCCGAAGGCCAGATTAGTCATCGAGTGGTACAGACGACCGATGACCACCCGATGTAACGGATCTGACCGCCCCATCTTGTACCCCTGCACCATGTCGATGGAGTCATTCATCACCTGCCACATGGCAGGCAGGTCACGGACGTCGTACTGGGCATCCCCATCGGTGTAGAACACGAACTCCTTCGTGGCCTCAGAGAACCCTGTGCGCAGCGCGCCGCCGTACCCCTTGTTGGTCTCGTGCTGCACCACCCTCACTCTGTCGTACCGCCGCTCGAGTTCGTCCAGGATCTCCCTCGTGTAGTCAGAACTCCCATCGTTGACCACTATCACTTCGTAGTCATCTGTGAGCCTTTCCAGCACCAGAATGGCAGAGAGGACCATGCTGGCGATGGTGCCTCCGTCGTTGTACGCCGGGAAGAAGGCCGAGATGCCGTTCTTGGAACCCAACTCCATGTACTACCCCCGCATTGTACACGGTCTGTGCTAGCACAGACCGTGTCTCGAAGCTTGCCAATTGGCAAGTATAGCCCACGGCCCTGCCAATTGCAACCATTTCGGGCCGACGGGGGGTGGTTTGCCCACAGCGGCCGGCACTGAGCCCGCTGCACAAACCAAGTCCTCCCCGTTGATGGGGGAGGACTGGACGTGGGGATGACACGATCACTTCAATCCTGCCCTCAATGGGGGCAACGAAGTGCGCCGCATGCCGTACACCTACCTGGTCAACGCGCGCCGGCCTGGGTAGACACCAGAAATCATGGTCTCGAAGCCACCCCGCGAGAGCCGCAGCGCCTCCCGGTACCTGGCGAACCCCCTGTATGCCTGCTTCCTCCCAGCAGCCACACCGCGCAGCAGACCCATGGTGCCCGCGGTCAAGCTGTGCGAGAAGCTGCTGCTCAGGGAAGCCGGCGACACGGCGTCGGCGACCAACACCCCCTTTGCCGAGTCGAAAGTGAAGTCGGGCAGGGCCTCGCTGCGTTTGTACCGCAACGGGTTGTTGAAGCCGAAGTTGTACCGGTCCAGCCTCTGGGAACTGAACGGCGCGTCCAGGTAGCCATCGGGACTGATGATGAGTATTAGTTCCGGCTATTGGAAAGGTGCGTCTCAGCGCAGAGTTGGCGCTCTCATTCTCACTTCGCGGTTGTGGACAGTTCCTTTCTGATCCGCCACAAGCGCCGAAAGCGATGTAGCGACGTCGCTGATGGAAGCATCAGGTAGAACGCGAGGACAAGCAGACCGCTACCCGCGATCGCGCCCTCCCAGCTACCCGACATCAGCCCTCTCAGCAGAAGAGTCAGCGCCACAAGTGGTCCTGCCACCGCCGCCGGTCTCGGCACCGGCAGTTGAGCGCTCAGCAACTTGCCCAGTACGGTGCGCGGTTTGGCACTCAGACTATCTGCCTCCAGGCGAAGGTACCACTCGGGAAAAACAAAGACAGATCCGACAAGAACCGCCAGGTATATGAGAACGAGCAGGAGACTGCCCACGGACCCTATCACTCCGGCCCACAGGAGGATGTGCAAGGACCACAACAAGAACACCATCGACAGGATGGGTGCAAATGAGGCTTGGAAGGTCAAGTAGGCAGCCGTGGTGTCGATGATCGTACGCGTATCGGCCTCTCGGTCTCCGGTGAGCTTCTTGCCTCTGGCCCAGAGATAGATGCCCCACGAATACGCTGTGAATGGAGGGAGCACGATCAGGCCGAACAGAAAACCGGGTCTGAAGAAGTCTGGCAAGTACACAACCATGACAAGCGCCACCGCAAGGGCTATCGGTGTCGCCGCGGTGTTACTCCTGACGAAAGCGGGGTCTCTCGGGTGGATGTCCGGGGGGATAATGCCGGGCTTCTTCCCCGCCCGCCGGACACACTTGCTCACTTCTCACCTACCTCCGTCATCATGTCGGTCCTCTGCGCCGGGGCAGTTCTTCCAGCTCACCGAAGCAGAGCCGCGCCCCAACCCAAGCCAAGCTCTTCCGGGACCATTTGAACCTGCCCAAGCTCTCTATAGAACCGATTGACGCCCCTGACCGCCGGTTCTCTGAGTGGTACCGAGGCGATGCTGAATGCCACCTGACCCACTACGTAGGCACAGAGCACCAGTGCCGGTCCCGCTCCGGGAGCGGCGGCGAGAAGCAGAAACACGAAGAACGCTCCGGTCCCGACGCTCGCCACCCCCAGTGCCACATCCACCGTCACCGCGGCGTAGAACTCGGTGCTACCTATGCCCACGTCCGCCTTGCTGCCCCAACCGTAGTCTAGCACATTCACCACCACCGCCGCTCCGATGTTGGCAACCCAGAAGGACTTGGAGCCAAGAGTGAGGCCCAGCTCACGGGCGGCGCTCGGCGCTGCCCACCGCGCCAGATCGTCGTACGTTGCACCCGCGTGGGTGACATGGGCCGGCAGCCAGCGAAGCCAAGCGCGATGAGCTTTCTAGGAGAATCAGTCCTTGCCCCCGAACTCGGCCTCCCTGAGCCGCCTGAGGTACTGCCACTTGCGGAAGCCGGTCATCAGCAACAGAATGAGGCCGAACGCTGGCACCAGGGCAAGCCCGCCTGCGAGCGCCGCAAACCACACCTGGGCTAGAGCCTCCCTTGCCACAACCGCCAGAGCAACAGCCAGCCCTGCCAAAGCCCCCGGAGTGGTCGGGATCCTGTTCGCCCCCTTCAGGAACTTGGCAGCCCGCCCGCTAGGTTGCTCCCTCGCTGTGTCGATCTCAAGGCGCATCAGCGAACTGGGCAGACAGAACGATGCCGCCACGGCAAGCCCGTAGAGCACTACGATGATTACGTAGCCGATTGCGCCAATAGCTCCTCCGTGGCTCAGGATGCCCAGTCCCAGGAGCAAGCAGGCAATAGAGGCCAGGACCGTCACTACCTGAATGTAGAGATACGTTTTGATCGTCACTTCGTGCAAGATGCCGGTATCAGTGTGTTGATCGCCGGTGAGTTCCCTGCGCCGAGCCCAGATCCAGAGGCCACCGGACCAGACGGTGAACACGGGCCAGGCGATGACGGCGAATATGACCGCGGGCCTGAAGTAGAAAGCCAAGCCGAACATCACCGCCAGCGATATCGGGGCACTTGTGACAAGACTTCCCAGGAACCCTGGGTGTCTGAGCGGTATCTCTGGCATTGTCTCACCTACCTGCTCCCCGCCTGCGTTGCGAGGGTTGGGCTCGCTCCCGCGGCACCTGACCTCGGACTGCATGCACTCTGCCTCCTGTCGGACTAGCGAAGCAACGGGCTCTTGAAGTACAGCATTCCCTGCTCGCGATCCCTCAGGGAGCGGTACACGGGGGCCAGGCGCTGGACGCCCACGTCGTGCCATCCGAAGTACAACGACGCGGCACTGAACGCCAGCGCTCCTGAGAAGTAACCCACGACCAGAGCGGGTCCCGCAATCTCGGCAGCGACGAGCATGGCCACAGCCCAGAACAGATGCCCAATCACGGCGCCCGATCCCGCTGAAGCCACTCCCAACCCGATGTCCACCGTGACCGCAGCGTAGAACTCGGTGCTGCCTATGCCGACATCCACCTTGCTTCCCCAACCGTAGTCCAGCACGTTCACCAGCACCGCCGCCCCGATGTTGGCTATCCAGAAGCCCTTTGTCCCGACGGCTCGCGCGAACTCCCCGGCGGCGCTCGGCGCTGCCCACCGGGCCAGATCGTCGTACGCCGCGCCTGCATGAGTGAGATGGGCCGACGAGCGGCAAAAGGAGACAGGCTCAGGCGCTAGCAACTATTGTTAGTCCCTGCCCCGGAGCTCGGCCTGCCTGATCCTTCTGAGGTGTCGCCACTTCTCGAAAGCCGTGCTTTGGACGAGAATCAGCCCGAAGGCTGCAACCAATGCCAGTGCTCCGGTCACTGCCGAGACCCACGAGTGGGAGGCCAAACCCTTCAGCAGCGCCGTGATTGCCAAGACCGGCCCAGCCAGGTCGGCGGGGCCTAAGCGCAGTGCAGAACTGCCCCGCAGCAGACGACCTCCTGTGGTCACAGGCGTATTCCGTTGCGCGTCAGCTTCTGCTCGGAGTACCCACTTGGGCAGGGTGAAGGAGCCCACGAAGGCAACCAGGAACAGCACGACTATCAGTGCGTAGCCTTCCGAACCAATGACTCCGCCCCACAGGAGGACGTGCAACGCAATCGACAGGCAGGCTACCGAGACTAGGCCGCAGCCCACCTGCACGTACGGCAAGCCAGCAAGCGTTACGCGCAGCAGTGAATTTCTGTCGGCTTTACTGTCACCGGCGAAATGCTGTCTTCTGGACCAGACGTACAGAGTACAGGACCAGGCACAGTAGGGCAGGTAAGTAAGAACTGCGAAGGTAAGAGCGGGCTTGAAGAACGTTGGGAATCGAAACGCCATCAGGTAGAAAAGGCCTAGTCCCAGAGGCATTCCTCCAGCGAGGCTCTGCAGGTATTCGGGTGCCATCAAAGCTACCTCGGCCAAAGGACCAGAGGCGCACTGCTGATCTTCGTGGGTATCTCCTTCTGCGGATCTCATCCGCGCCTCCCGTAGGTCGCCTGCGCAGAGCCGACTCGTCTGGTGCGCCTCGCTAGAAGAGCAGGGGACTCCCTTGTCGCAGTATCTTGGCCTCCTTGGCGGTCACCTGCGAGTAGAACCATGAGACCCCTCCCACGGCACTCTCCCTCCATTCGGGCGGCAACACCACTGAAAACACGACTTGGCCCACAATATAGCCAATCACGAGGGCGGCAGGTCCGGCCCCCGGCACAGCCGCGGACACCAGCGCACAGAGCACCCATCCACTCACCGCGCCAGCGCCGACTCCTGCAACACCAATCCCAATATCCACCGTCACCGCGGCGTAGAACTCGGTGCTGCCGAGCCCCACATCCGCTTTGCTGCCCCAGCCATAGTCCAGCACGTTCAATCCCACTGCCAGCCCGATATTGATAACCCAGAAGTCCGCTCGCTTCAGTGCCCACGCAAACTCCCCCAGAGCGCTGGGCCGGGCCACCCGCGTGACATAGCTTCCGTACTCTATCCCCGCGTGCGTGAGGTGGGTCTTCAGCCCCAATCTGGCCTTGAGCGCCTGAGTGCCAAGTACTTTGACTTTGGTCAACGCGCGCGGGCCCGGATAGACACCCGAAATCACGGTCTCGAAGCCGCCCTCCCAGAGGCGGCGTGCCTCCTGGTACCTGGCCAACCCTGTGTATGCCAGCTTCCCACCAGCAGCCACCGCGCGCAACAGATTCATGGTGCCCGCCGTCAAGCTGTGTGAGAAGCTAGTTGTCAAAGAGGCCGGGGACACGGCGTCGGCGACCAACACCCCCTTTGCCAAGTCGAAAGTGAAGTCGGGCAGGGCCTCGCTCCGCTTGTACCGCAGCGGGTTGTTGAAGCCGAAGTTGTAACGGTCCAGCCTCTGGGAGCTGAAGGGTGCGTCCAGGTAGGGATCGGGACTGATGTATCTGCCGATGGATGGGTCGTAGTAACGCCCGTTGCCATAGTAGTACAGCCCCGTCGAACTGTCAAGGACCCGGCCCGAGAACAGCCTCTCGGTGAGGGTCACGGGGATGGTGGAGGAGAAGGTCTCGCCGAAAGGCTCGTAGTGAGGGCTTCACTCCTTCAGGATGCGCTGAAGCGCACACTACGAATGAAGTCCTCCGCCCGCCAGGAGGTGGACGGCCTGAGCGAAGCGTGCGGCTCAGGCACGAGAGCCGTGGCACCGCCGCGGGCTTTGCCACCTCAACTGAAGATGCTATAATAGCCCCTGACAACTCGTCCCTCTTATGGGCCTACACGAAGATCGGGGCGACAGACCTACCTGCCCAGCCAGAAGGAGGCAAGCCAAGCATGGAGATCTACCTGGACACCGCCGACATCGATGAGATCAGAGAAGCCGTGAAGATGGGGGTGATCAGCGGTGTCACCACCAACCCCTCCCTCATGCAACGTGCCGGACGCGGCGACTACCGCCAGGTGACACAGGAGATATGCTACCTCGTGCATGGTCCTATAAGCGCCGAGGTCGTGGGCACCGAGGCGGGCCAGATGATCGAGGAAGCCATGGAGATAGCCCTATGGTCACCCTACGTGGTGATCAAGGTACCTATCACCACCGGCGGGCTCGAGGCCATAAGCACCCTGGCCGAGACCGAGCTGGACGCGGACAACATCTGCCAGGGCTGTGAGTGGATGGACGACTGCCCGCTGGACAGAGACATGGCGCGCGAGATGGCGCTGATGCAGGGTATCAGGACCAACGCCACCCTCGCCTTCTCCACCAACCAGGCCCTTCTCGCCGCGCGGGCAGGCGCGTCTTACGTCTCTCCCTTCGTGGGCCGCCTCGATGAGATTGGCCACGAGGGAATGGCCGTGGTGGCGGAGGCCGCTCAGATCTTCGCCATGTACGGGTTGGAGACAGAGATCATCGCCGCCAGCATCAGGCACCCTTTGCACGTGACGGAGGCCGCCTTGGCGGGTGCGGACATCGCCACGGTGCCCTACGCGGTGCTCCAGAAGATGGTCAAGCACCCCCTGACGAACATAGGCGTTGAACGCTTCCTGGACGACTGGAAGAAGGTCAGCCCCTGAGGACCGGCTACCTCTGCCGCTTGGCCTGCTGCGATCCCTGGGCCGCCACGGACCTAGGCCGGGCCCCGGCGAGGCAGGCTGTGCAGAAGAATGGGCCAGACTCGATCCCCAGTGCCCCCTTCTTCGTCGGGGAGCAGGTCCTTCTACGCGCTCGATGCCTTCCGGGCTGAGATGCGCGGGGAGAGACAGGCCGTGATAAGCAGCTCCCTCCGGCGAAGAACGCATACGGTCCACCACGGATTGCTGCTGGCCGGTCTGTGCTTCGCGCTACTCTGCCCAGCAATGGCTCATCAGGGCCCCACGGAGGCCGCCCCCGCTCGAGAAGGCACAAAGGCCGAGGAGTGGTTTCAGACCACCGTGGCAGACTTCGCAGCCGGCACCCCGGATGGCCTGATCCTTGTGCACGACGGCGCCCTGGCTCTGGAAGTCCAGGGTCAACTCTACTCCCCCCAGGGCACCTATGTCTCCAGTGTCAAGGAGACCGGCCTGGACTTCAACGCCATTGGCGTCCAGTGGCACGCCCAGGTGCCGGACTCCACGGGTCTGGAGGTCTCCGTCCGCGTTCGCGCCGATGGCGCAAACTGGTCGCCCTGGCAGGAGATCGACGAGCCTGAGCAGGATGCCAGGCACTTCTACGCCCTGGCCCCGGTGTTCGTGGAGCACGGGAAGTATGTCCAGTACCGTCTCCAGTTCAGCACCGCAGACCAGGCGCTCACACCACGCCTCGACGATATCACCCTCACGATGATCGACTCTCGCGTGGGACCCTCGCTTCAGGAGGTGGAGGGTCTCCATCTGGCGGCAGAACCAGGGGCAGGCGGTGTGCCCAAGCCTCCCATCATCTCCCGCGCCAGTTGGGGAGCCAACGAGAACTACCGCTTCGATAGCAAGGGCAACGAGATCTGGCCCACCGAATACCAGACCCCGCAGAAGATCATTTTGCATCACAGTGTGACCAGCAACTACGATCCCAACCCACCGGCCACGGTACGGGCCATCTACTACTACCACGCCATCACGCTGGGCTGGGGTGACGTCGGCTACAACTACCTGGTGGACTGGCACGGCAACATCTATAAGGGGCGCCACGGCGGGCCGGACGTGGTGGGGGGTCACGCCTACCACTACAACTACGGGAGCGTGGGTGTCTGCGGCATGGGCACCTACGGCAACACGTCCAATAGTGTACCGCCCGCCGAGGAGCTTCTCTCGGGACTAATCGATGTCTCGGCCTGGCGGTGCAGCGCTGCCCTGCTCGACCCCAGGGAGACCTCCTACTTCGTGGACAAGGTCACGGAGAACGTCGCCGGGCACCGGGACTACAACGCCACCGCATGTCCTGGGGACTACCTCTACGCCGAGCTGCCGTTCATACGCAGCCAGATCTGGGAGTCGATCCTCGAATACACGCCCACCTACTGGGCCAACTACCTCAGTTACGACAGCCCGGCGCTCATGATCACCAGCGAGACGGCCATAGTTTCCCTCTCCATCAGGAACGAAGGCACCCTGACCTGGTTGGCCGAAGGCAGCGATGGTGTGGTCATTGGCTATCGCTGGCGCGACAGCCAGGGCTCCGCTATCGCAGGACACGCCCGTACCGCGCTCCCCCACGATGTGTCCTACGGAGACGAGGTCCAGGCGGACGGCGTCGCCATAGTGGCCCCCGACCGGCCAGGCCTCTACGTCCTGGAGTGGGACCTGCTGCACCGGGGCGTCGGCTGGTTCTCGCTGCAAGGAAGCCCCAAGGCGACCACGTCTGTGATCGTCTACGACCCCGATTCCTGGCTCAAGACGTACCTGCCTCTCGTTCATGCCGAGTCCAACGGCTCTGCTCCCGCCGCTAACCTGGAGGCGCGCGCCCTCTGGGTCCCCCGCTGGTCCTACTCCACCGAGGCCGACGTAGTCGGTATCGTGAGCAAGGCAGCGCAGGCCAACTTCAATATCCTGCTCTTCCAGGTGCGGGGTCAAGGTGACGCCTACTACGATTCGTCGTACGAGCCCTGGGCCGACCGTCTCACGGGAACCCTGGGCCAGCATCCAGGCTGGGACCCGCTGGCCACGGCCATCCAGGCCGCCCACTGCGCAGGATTGGAACTCCATGCTTATGTCAACGTATACCCGGTGTGGTTGGGTTCGACCCCGCCTCCTGCCAACACCACGCCCCAACACATGTACCATGGCTTCAACTTGCTGTACGGGAACGAGTGGGTGCAGTGGCATCAAGATGGCACGCCTATGGAGCTCAATTCGTCGTATCTCACCGCCAGTCCCGGCCATCCGGCCGTGACCGACCACATCGTAGCCGTGTGTCGGGACATCCTCCAGAACTACGACGTCGATGGCTTGCACCTCGACTACGTGAGGTACAGCGGTCCCTACTACTCCCACGATCCAGTCAGCGAGCAGCGCTTCGCGGCTGCTCAGCCCATCGGTTGGGCAGACTGGCAAAGGAACCAGATCACCGACCTTGTGACCCGCCTGCACACCGAGGTGAAAACAGTGAAACCGGATGCGGCCCTCTCTGTGGCCGCCTGGCCCATCTATGAGGACAAGTGGGGCTGGGTCACCTACGGAGACGTCACGTACGACGGCTACGACGGCTACTACCAAGACTCGCGAGGCTGGCTGGAGGGCGGTCAGGTCGATTTCCTGGCCCCTATGCTCTACGGGACCTCAGTGCAGAACTATCCAGACCGCTTCCAGATCCTGATCGACGATTTCGTCCAGGAATCGTACGGACGGCACATCTACGCCGGCATCCACGCCGGGTACGCCTCCTTCTCCGAGATCGAGACCCGCATCGACATTGCCCGCCAGGCTGGCGCTGAGGGGCAGGCCATCTTCGCCTACTCATTGGTGGAGAGTAACGGCTACTGGGACGACTTCAAGACCGGACCCTATGCAGAGCCGGCCCAGGTACCGCCTATGCCCTGGAAGGGCTGAGACTCGCCAGTCCCCAGCGCAACTACGGTTCTTGGCCTCTGGCCACGCCCGCCGTCTCGTTTCCGTCCCTGGCCCAGCTTCTGCTCATGGCACCAAAATGCTCGGTACAGACAGCAGCCACCATGTGGACCACGGTGGCTGAGGCATGAAAGAACCGTGAGTTGGCTGTCTAGGAAGTGGACGATCTGTGCTCGCTCTAGCGCAGGCTTTCCGCCAGTTTGAGAGCTTCCTCCCTCGTGGATAGCTCCCCCGCAGCCTGCGCCTCGCTCAAGGCCCGCAGCACCCTCCCCACGGCGGGGCCTGGCTCCATGCCCAGATGCTCCAGAAGGTCGCCGCCCCGGAGCAAAGGAGGGGGCGCGATCACCTCGGCGTGTTGTTCGTAGTACGCTCTCAGCAACACGCCGGCGACCTCGCAGATGCGCTCCCACTGCTCCTTATTGAAGCCCTGGTGCACGAAAGCCAGATTGTCGGCCAGGGAGAGGAGGAGGACGTCCACACCGGCGCCATCCGTATCCCGGAAGAAGCGATGGATGGCCCGGCGGCTGACCCGCTCTGCCTTCGCCAGGTGCAGAGGGCGCATGTGCTGCCGGATCACAGTCCGCACCAGCTTCGCCTCTCG
>Ga0315553_10004229_pt1 | contig 10895 bp, 6 predicted proteins | sample SalMarSW160140MG_FD_203099 | JGI IMG/M metagenome (GOLD analysis project Ga0315553, IMG submission 203099) | Salt marsh sediment microbial communities from the Plum Island Ecosystem LTER, Massachusetts, United States - Salt Marsh Sediment SW1601-40 ... | reverse complement strand
TTCCTGTTCCGCGAGCAGGGGCGCTTCCCGTGGGAGCATGACGACCACGACGTACACAATCGTCAACACGATCGACGCGATGGTTGCCGCCACGCAGGCGGTGCCGAAGATGAGGAACCGCCAGACGGTGCGCAGGCGTCGGGTATCGTCCAGGAAGATCGCGGCAAGGTCCTCACTAAACGTCCGCACCGAATCCAGCTTGGGAGGTGGATTGTCGGACAGCGGCGACACGGGGTGGTCAGACTGCCGCTCGGCCCACGCATTCGGCTGATCGATGGGTTCCATGCGATTGTCGCTTCTCGGCTGGCGCTGTTGCGTGGATTACGTGCCACGTCGCTTGCGGTTTCGCGGGCGCGTTTACTGGATTCCCGCCTGCGCGCGGGAATGACGGCGTGAGCGATCGTCACGGCGCGCGAGAGGTTCCCAATTCGTCCCAAAGCTCGAGTACCGCGTCGCGGCCGGAGACCGGTCGCTGGCAAGTGAAGTTCTGGCACACGTAGACCGTCGGCGAGGCCGACTCCGCCGCCTTGCTGGCAAACAGCGCGTCGAGATAACGCGAGCCGTCGGGATACTCCGCGCGCTCGCGACAAGCCAATAGGCGGTTGGGAATGTACCGCCGGCGCAGGTCGGAGAGTACGGCCGCCGTGAGGTCTTCGTCTTTGCGGCCCAGCACCACGATTTCGTGGAGCGGCCCGATCGCCATGTCCGCGGCGATCAGCAGTTGCCCCGCCGCCGCGGGCGCTTGCCGCGCCACGCCCGAGGCGGCCGCCATCGCTCTTTGGGCTGATTGCACGTAGTCGTCGCGACCGGTCAACCGGCCGAGACGCACCAGCGCGGTGGCGGCCATCGAGTTGCCGCTGGGAACGCTGCTGTCGTACAAATCGCGGGTGCGGGCGATCAGTTGTTCATGGTCGTCGGCAGTAAAGTAGAAGCCGCCCCCTTCACGGTCGGCAAAGTGAGCGAGCAGACCATCGCACAGCTCGACGGCGAGATCGATCCACGATTCATCGAACGTCGCCTCGTACAGCGTGACCAGCGCCGAGGCAAGGCAGGCGTAATCGTCGAGGTAAGCGTCCAGCGCGGCGATTCCCTGGCGCCACGTGTGCAGCAGCCGACCGTCGGCTTTGCGCAGATTCGTAACGATGAACTTCGCGGCGCGACACGCTGCCGCAAGGAAGTCGGGGCGATCGAGGACGCCGCCGGCCCGCGCCATCGAGTCGATCATCAGGCCGTTCCAGCTCACCAACACTTTGTCGTCCTTGCCGGGACGGACACGGGCGTCGCGCACGTCGAGCAGCTTCTTTCGCGACTCAGCCAATTCGGCTTCAAGCTCGCCAACGTCCCAGCCGTGTAGCGCGGCGTCTTGTGCCAGTGTCTTGGGCATGTTGAGGATGTTGCGGCGCTCGAAGTTGCCCTCCTCCGTTACGTCGTACACGTAGCAGAAGCGCTCCGCCGCTTCGGGGCCCAGCACCGAACGCACCTCGTCGAGCGTCCACAGATAGAATTTCCCCTCTTCCCCTTCGCTGTCGGCATCCTCGGTGCTGTGAAACCCCCCTTGGGGATCGGTCATGTACCGCAGCACGTAGTCGAGCGTCTCGGCGGCGACGCGGGCGAACTGGGATTCGCCGGTCGCCAAGTAGCCGTCGAGGTACGCGCCGGTCAGCAGGGCGTTGTCGTACAGCATTTTCTCGAAGTGCGGCACGAGCCACTGAGCGTCGACCGAGTAGCGGGCAAAGCCACCCGCCAGATGATCGTAGATTCCGCCACGAGCCATCTTGTCGAGCGTCTGACGGACCATGTCGAGCAGGTTGGCGCGTCCCGTGCGTCGCCACACGCGCAGCAGCAAGCGCAGCTCGATGGCGTGGGGGAATTTGGGTGCGTTGCCGAATCCGCCGTGTGCGAAATCGAAGGTGCGTTCGAGTTGCGTGGCGGCCGCTTCGAGCGTCTCGAGCGTCGGCGCGTCGCCTACCTGCGCCGCTCCCACGCTGTGCAGGTGGCGAGTCAATTCCGCGGCTTGCTCGACGGCGTCGCCGCGGCGCGTCTTCCAGATCTCGCTTACCGCGGCAATCACGCGGTCGAAACCGGGCATGCCCAACTTGTCGGTCGGAGGCCAGTAGGTTCCCCCAAAGAAGGGCTCCAGATCGGGAGTAAGGAACACCGACATGGGCCAGCCGCCGCGTCCGGTAAGAAGCTGCACGGCGTTCATGTAGACCTGGTCGAGGTCGGGGCGTTCCTCGCGGTCGACCTTGATGCACACGAATTCTGCGTTGAGCGCCTCCGCGATGTGGGGATCCTCGAAGCTCTCATGCTCCATCACGTGGCACCAATGGCACGCCGAGTAGCCGATGGAAAGGAAAATCGGCTTGTCCTCGGCTTTTGATTTTTCCAGCGCTTCGGGGCCCCACGCATACCAGTCGACAGGATTGTCTTTGTGCTGCAGCAGATAGGGGCTCGATTGCTCGGCCAGTCGGTTCGGCATGATGGGGAGCCTGTTTCGGGTCGGTGGGGACTGGGCCGGGGTGAGGAATCCGTCAATCCGTCAATTCGTCAGTTGTCAGTTGTCCGTAGTCAGTTGTTCCGGAGCGCCCGAGCAAAGCGCTGAGAACTGTCGACGCCGAAGCCTTGCCGTCCCACAAATTCGTAGCGGCGCGACAACTGCTTCTAGTGGAATGTCTGCGCGCTGCCGGGGAACTCGCCGCCGCGCACCTCGTCGCGGTAGCGCTCGACGGCCTGGGTGACGACCTCGTTCAGGTCGGCGTACTTTTTGACAAAACGCGGCACCGTGCCGACGGTCAATCCGAGCAGGTCGTGGGTGACGAGCACTTGGCCGTCGCATCCCACTCCGGCGCCGATGCCAATGGTGGGGATGCGGAGCTCGCCGGTGATCTTCGTGGCGATCGATTCAGGAATGCATTCCAGCACGATGGCGAAGGCGCCGGCGTCCTGGGCGGCTCGGGCGTCGGCGAGCAATCGCTCCGTGTCGCGCTGTACTTTGTAGCCTCCCATCTGGTGCACATTCTGGGGGCGCAGGCCGACGTGCGCCATCACCGGGATTCCCGCCGCGACCAGGTGGGCGATCGTATCGGCTTGTTCGGCGCCCCCTTCCAGCTTGACGGCCTGGCAACGAGTCTCCTTGAGAATGCGGCCGGCGGAGGCGATCGCTTGGTGTACGCCCAGGTGATTGGTGGGAAACGGCATGTCGACGACCACCAGCGCGTGCTGCACGGCGCGGCCCACCATTTCGGCGTGGTAGATCATCTCGTCGAGCGTGACCGGCAGGGTGTTTTCGTGCCCTTGCACGACCATCGACAGGCTATCGCCGACCAGAATGCCCTCGATGCCGGCCGCGTCCAACAGGGTCGCTGTCGGATAGTCGTAAGCGGTCAGCATGCTGATCTTGTGTCCCTGGGCCTTCATGGCCGTAAACTGTGGGACGGTGATTCGTTTGGGCTGGTCGGACATGGGGGTAAGAATTCAATAGCAACGAAATGCCGCGGGAATTGCCGGGCCTCAGCCGCCGGCACGAATCGGGTCGGGGAAGGGGCTGGGCGAAAGCTGCTGCTGCGACACCTGGTCGCTTCCGCGCGTTACGCCGACCCCGCGCATTGTGACGCTGCCCAAGCTGCCTGACAACCGGCAGGCGTTTCCGGCGAAACGGGAGGAACGGCCGGCATACCGCCCCGGATGCCAGCGCGGGCACGGCCACCTCTTCTCGCTGGAAATCGTCTTGTCTTTGCGGTATCCTGAGGGCGCTGGTTAAGAGGCCGTTGGCCCCGGCCCCAACGTCGGGCCGCGAGCAAACGATTCATTTCCCTGAGCAAAAGGTTCGCGCTTGACGCGCCGCTCTGACAGAGCGCGCCATCGCCGTGATCCGCATGCGCGGCACGAGCGGCAAAGACACACCTGCGACGGTTCGGGCTTCGAGCGGGCAGCCCGACCGCGCTTGCACACACCACGGCCCGCTAGAAGATCCGGAACGAGATTACGAGGCGAGGGTGAATTCCATGTCGAATCAATGGGTATCGGCGGCGAGATGGGGTTGCGCGGCGACGATAGCGCTGGGCGTGTTGCTCGCGGCGGAGACTGCCCGTGCGCAGGGAGGGGCGCAATTAAAGCAAGAGCAGCTAAAGCTCGACGGAACCGTCGAGGGAATGCAGGGCAACTTGCTGTACGTGGTTGGTGACGACGGAAACAAGTGGATCGTGCAAATGCCCAACATGAGGCGGCCCAATCGTGGAGGAGGGCGACAGCCCAACCGTGGACAAGCCGTTTCCTATACGGGTTCCGCGGACCCTGCCTGGCTGCGACCCGGCATGCTCGTGCGGTTCTCGGCGCTGATCGACAAGAAGGGGGAAGCGGTGGAGCCGATCCGTGAGCTGGGAGTGGTCACCTTGAGGGCTGACATTCAGCTCGGCATCACACAGGATGCCCCCGCCGACGTGGGCGGGTTCTTCGGCGAAGCCGAGTTGACAGACCCCAAGAAGAAAGACGTGGCGTCGTACACGGTCGTCGGCACGCTCGGATCGCTGAAGAAGGGCAAGTTCATCGTCGCGACAACCGGCGCTGCCATTAAGGGCGAGCTGGATGAGAACGTCCGAGTTTACGTCGACGTCGAGGACTACAGCCTGATGCGCCCAGGGGACAAAGTCGAAGTCAACGGATGGTATTATCAAGGCCAGGAGGGCAAGGCGCAGGCGAGGCGGGTTAAAATCACCGGCACTGAGCCGTTGGGTGTGCCCGAGAGCAAGGAAAAGAAGCAGTTGCTCGAAGGCGCCAAATAGCATCCCCGTGTTCTCAGGACTTTACTTCGGGCACTGCGTTGGGGAGCCTCGTATGTCACGAGCACAAGCGGTCTCGCGCGTCGGACGGCGACTCTTTCTGTTTGCCGGTCTTGCTGCCTGTCTGGTCGCGCTGCCCGCGGCGCGGGGACAGGTACAGACGGTCCCCGTCGATGTGAAGGGAGCCATCGTCGCCGTTACGCCCACGCGGATCACGCTGCAAACGGAAACGGGCGACGTCTTCGCGGCCACGGTCGGGGATGTGTGGATCGAGGACGGCGTGCAACTCACGGGAGCAGGGTCTACCAGTTATCAGATCACGGGGGTCGAGACGCGAGAGTTCTTGCAGGCCGGCATGTATGTGCGGTTTCCCGCGCGCATGGAGCACGGCCGCCGGGTGTTGGGCGAGGTATCGCAAATCGCCGTCATCAGCCGGACTCCGACGAGCGTCTTCGGCGTGTTTCCCAACGAGGGGGCTCACGATGCCTCCGAGCATGATGCATCTGCTCCCGACGGCGGCGGTGCGAAGGAAGGCGCCTCCGACGCCGCCGAACGCGACAAACCCGTTCCCGGCGATGGCGACGGCGACGACGGCGCCGATGGCAAGGACGAGGCGGGCGAAAGCGTGCTGGTGGCGGGTCAGCTCACCAAGGTCAGCCGCGGCGCGATCACGGTCGTCTATCCAGGCGGCACGACTCGAGCCAAGCTCGCTGACGATGCGGTCGTTACCATCGATGCCAGCGAACTGGCCTTCGCGCGAGTGGGCGATAGCATTCACGCCACGGGGCAAGCCGTCAGTTTGCCAAGGTTTTTCGCTACGCGTGTCGTCATCACCCGCGCAGCGCACGAAGAGGGGGGGCGGGGAGGTCCCCGGGGAGTTGCCCGCAACGGCAAAGGGGGCGACAAGCCCGAACGTCCGGATCCCTTCGCGCAGGGCGATCCGCGCGATAAAGCGGCAGACGGCGCGGCCGCGCCCGTGAATGTGAAGGGCAAGATTCTCAAAGTGAATTGACGCGGGACTTGCCCGACGCTTGCCTCGCGCAAAGGGTCGACAAACGTCCGATGCGTGGCGCTCAGTTTACTTATTCGCTGCTGGCGCTGCGCGACAGATTCACGGCCCGCTCGGTACTTCTTTCGTGTTGTGGGCGTTTTTTCTTGCGAGCCGTTGCCCACCCACCTTCCCCGTCGCACAACACCGAGCACATACCCGTTCGCCACGGATGCGCCGGTTGTGCAACCGGCGGTCAACCGTTACTTCTCGCGGCATCGCTACCGGCGTCCCAAGCGGACTGTCGGCTGAGCGCGGCGCTTCGCGCCCCGATCGATGCCGACGGAATAGCTCGACGCCGCGTTGTAGCAGTTATTCGACTGTTGCGGCTTCCGGCAGGCGTATTCTCTCCTCCTGCCGTTTCACTCATGGGCGGATTGCTTTGACTTCGCTGGCGTGCGGCTTATCTAGTTATTGTGGGGGGTGGACCATACCCCCCGTCCAGCGGCGAGCGCCACGTGTAGCACTGACGGGGGGGCACAAGGTCCGCCCGTCGTTGGCGACTCTCGCTGGAACTCCAAGACACGGTTTTTTGGGCTACGCTTCTATCGCGGCGATCGCGTAGCCAATGTCGGCTGCCGCGCGCTCGTTCGCATGGGATGAGACGACCATGACAGCCGTCACCCTGGACTTTCTGTTTGCCGCCTTTGTCGCCGTCGTGGGACTCGGTGCGGGCTGGTGGCTGCGCGGCGGCCTCGCCCGCCACGCGTCGAATTCGCAGCACTCCGACCATGCCGATTCCCATGTGGCACACTCCAAGGAAGTCCTGGCCCGTCTGCACGAGCTGGCCGCCGCCATGGCCGCCGACGTGGACGAGCACAGCACCCGCGTTCAGGAAATCAGCGACGAATTGAACGCTTCGGACGAGCGCGAGGCCGAGGACGTCGTCGCGGCAGTCGCGCGGATTATCAAAGCGAACGAACGGATGCAGCAGCAGCTCGACACGGCCGAGGAGCGGCTGCACGAGCAAGAACGCCAGATTGAATCGCACGTGGTCGAAGCCCGCACCGACGCTTTGACCCAGGTGGCCAACCGCCGCGCCTTCGACGACGCCATGAAGGTCTGTGTGGCCGAGTTCCAGGCCCGCCAGCGACCCAGTACCGTCATGATGATCGACGTCGATCAATTCAAGCGGTTCAACGATACGCATGGGCACCAGGCGGGCGACGAGGTGCTTCGCGGCGTGGCCCGCGTGCTGCGGCAGTCGCTCGACAAATCGGTCGCCGTGGCACGGTACGGCGGGGAAGAGTTCACGGTGATCTTCCCGGGCGCGACGCTTTCGGCGGTACGCGTGGCGGCGGAAAGGGCCCGCGTGGCCATCCGCGAGACCCGCTTCCGTTTCGAAGGCGTCGATCTGCACGTGACCGCCAGCAGCGGTCTGGCCGAGCTATTGCCCAATGAAACGGCCGCGAATCTGATCAAGCGTTCCGACGAAGCGCTTTACACGTCGAAGGAGGCGGGGCGCGACTGCGGACACTGGCACGACGGCGAGCAAAGCCATCGCATTGGTAAGCCCGTCGCCGAAGCGCCGGTTGTCGAACAGGTCGAGCCCGCCACGGAAAAGGACCCGGAGCCCGCACGCGAAGCCGCCGCCGAAACTTCGACGACGGCCGAGCCGGAACCCGAGGTCGTTCCCACCGCGCCCGCGGTTCTGGAGCCGACGCCCGTGTTCGACGTGGGGATGGAAAGCAATGCGCCGGACGTCGAGCGCCGCGACGCCCTTACCGGTCTTTCCAACCGCGGCGTGTTCGAGCAGGAGTTGAGCCGCCGCGTGGCGGAGTGGAAGCGGGGCGGATCGATGCTCACGATTATGCTGATTGAAGTCGACCGCTATCGCCGCGTCCTGACCGACAAGGGGACCACCGGCGGCAACGTGGTGCTGCGAGCCGCCACGCAGTTCCTCAAAGCGGCGATGCGCGAAATGGACCACGTTGCACGCTTCGACGAGGCCGTCTTCGCCCTCATGCTACCCGCCGCCGCGTTGCCCGAGGCCACCGGTGTCGCCGAACGCCTGCGTCGGGCGGTGTCGGGCTGCAAACTGCCGCTGGACGGCGGCAGCTTTCGATTCACCATCAGTCTGGGGCTGGCACAGGTCGGCGGCGACGACGACGTGCTGCGGCTGATCGAGCGGGGGCAGACGGCGCTCGAGTCGGCCGTGCGCAGCGGGGGCAACGCCACGCACGTTCACAACGGAACGGCTTGCGAGCCCGCGCGAAAGGCTCCCGTGGCGGTGAGCTGACGTCGACGCCCCTTTGCGGAGCGCTTCGAGTCGCCCCCGTGCGTGCCTCCCTCGTCGGCATGTCCCTAGCGTTGCCCTGTGTCGGCAGCGCCGCCTCGGGCGTTCGTCTCCCTCAATCGCAATCTGGTCGCTCGGCATCGCGATCTGTCGCAGGTGGAATAGGCGGTGCGGACGGTGGCGACCGTCAGAAACTGTTCTGCCCAATGTGGCGCCATTTTTTTCTTTCCACATTGCCTCTTCTTCGCCAAAGCGCCCCGTTACTTGCTGTGACCTATGTTCGGATAAAGGGGTCCTTCGCGCTCGTAGCGAATACCGCTAGTGTCAAGCACTTCGGTGATTTGCATTGCGGACCTCCCGTAGGTCGCGATACACTTTCGCGCCGGAACAGTGCCCGCTTGCCCAACGGCGGGCGGCATGACAACGGTCGTCAAGCGGAGGGGGCGTGACCGCAACGTCACGCGAAAAGGTCGTCGATGTCCAGTCCCAAGAAGAATCTCCCGCGCCCCTTGCAGTTGCTCTTTGAGTACTCGGGGTTTTTGCTGTTGGGCACCGCGGCGGCCCTGCTGTGGGCCAACATCGACCCGGGGAGTGAAACTGCGCCGGGCACGTACTCGCGATTCATCCACTTCGAGCCGATTGCGGCGCTGACCGGCAAAGGCCACGACGTACACGAGGCCGGCCATGACGGCGCGCTCGCCGAAGGTGGGCACACGGACGTCGATCACGCCAATGGCGATACGGCAGAACCGGCCGACTCCACGGAGAAATCCGTCTCGACCGGGGAAATGGCGGCCGGTTCGCAGCCGGCCGATCAGGGCGACCAGGTCGTCGCGGCCGATGAATCGGCCGAGAGTGAACCTGTCGCTCACGCCGCTCACGGCCGCTGGACGCTTCACTTTCTGGTAACCGACCTGTTGATGGCCCTGTTCTTCGCCATCGCCGCCAAGGAAGTGTGGGAAGCCATGCTGCCAGGCGGCGCTCTGTCGAACCTCCGCAAGGCCGCCACGCCGCTGTTGGCGACGTTGGGCGGTGTCGTGGGGCCGGCCGCGATCTACGTCGTCGGGGCCCACTTATTCGATACGTCCGGTCACCTGAGCCGCGGATGGGCCATACCCTGCGCCACCGATATCGCGTTTAGCTACCTGGCGGCACGGCTCATTTTTGGCGCGGGACACCCGGCCATCGCCTTCCTGCTGCTGTTGGCCATCGCCGACGATGCCGCGGGTCTGGTCATCATCGCCGTGTTTTATCCCGACCCGTCAGTGCCGCTCAATCTATGGTGGTTGCTGCTCACGGTAGCCGCCATGGCCATGTGCGTCGGCATGCGTAAGATGCGCATTCAAAGCTTCTGGTGGTACTTGCTCATTCCCGGTGTGCTGAGCTGGATATCGTTCTACGAGGCCGGCATTCACTCGGCGCTGGGTCTGGTGCCCATCATTCCCTTCTTGCCGCACGCCAAGTCCGACCTGGGCATTTATGCCAAGGAGGAGCTCGGCCGGCACGACACGCTCAACGAATTCGAGCACTTCTGGAAGCGGCCCGTGGAACTAATTCTCGGGTTGTTCGCGCTGGTGAACGCCGGCGTGGTGTTTTCCAATGTGGGGCTGGGAACGTGGCTGGTTCTTGGTGGGTTGATCGTGGGCAAACCGGTGGGCATTACGCTGCTGACACTGTTTGCCGAAAAAGGGCTCCGACTCGAGCTACCGCCCGGCATGACCTACCGCCATGTCATCAGCCTGGGCATGGTGGCGGGCATCGGGTTCACCGTTGCGCTGTTTGTATCGACGGCGGCTTTCCCAGCCAGCAGTGGCGTGCCGGCCGCCACGATCGACTCCGTGAAGATGGGAGCCCTGGCGAGCTTCTCGGCCGCCATCGTGGCCTACGTCGGAGCTCGGCTGCTTGGTGTACGAGCGTCGAAGCCTGGCGGGCAGCGGGTCGTCTCCGAATCGACGAACATCGACCTCTACGGCGCCGACGATCGAGCGGCTCGACCTTGCTAGATGCAAGTAGGTCCTGCTTGCCGAGCGGGACCTTTGCTTCGCCTAACGGGTCAGCCGCGAAGCGGAGCGCGTCGAGCCTCTCGTTGTGTCGCGGTCTCCTGGCCGCAGCATGCCGCCGGAACCGCCACATGAATGTGGCGGCTATCGCCTCTCTCAAGCTGCCCGCGTGCGCGACGCTGTTGTGTCGCGGTCTCCTGACCGCAGCATGCCGGCGTAAGCGCCACATGAATACGGCGGCGATTCGCTTCTGCCTTTCCGCACGCGCGCAAAAAAAGCCCCCGGAAACAACGGGTCCCAGGGGGGCAAAGGACTCCGCACTTTTCCGGGAGCGATTGGACCATGCGAACGCCGGGTCTTCCTGACCGTAGCGTCGGCCCGAGTTGTTCCGCCGCCCAAGTGCCTTGCCACGTCGCGTATCGGCCTCCGTGCCGTATACGACATCGTGCGGTCCGCAGAAACGCGCCGTGACGCATTCCCCGTGCAGACTCGGGCACCAGGTGTCGCGCCGCCGCGGCGGCAGTCGAGTGGTGAATCCGAACGAAGCACGTGGCCGTTGCCGCAAGCTGCTTCGGCGTCGCATTGCACCAACTGTCCGCAACAGCGAGGCGGGAGAATAGGGAAAGGCCCGCGCGCGGTCAAGGCCGGTTTTCCTCGCGTTTTTTGCCGCTCGGGACGAGCGTTTTCGGGTGTCAGAACCGACCCGCGTTGCGGGCGAAGATGGCGCTGACGAGGACGCCTGCCCCGCAAGGGGGAAGGTGCTGGCGGTGGAGCGCGCCAATGCCGCGTCCCGACCCTACTGCACAGCTTACTGCACGGGCTACTGCGCGGAC
>Ga0315553_10004228_pt1 | contig 10895 bp, 8 predicted proteins | sample SalMarSW160140MG_FD_203099 | JGI IMG/M metagenome (GOLD analysis project Ga0315553, IMG submission 203099) | Salt marsh sediment microbial communities from the Plum Island Ecosystem LTER, Massachusetts, United States - Salt Marsh Sediment SW1601-40 ... | reverse complement strand
CTGCAATATGAAAAAGGTAACAAAAATGCAATTCTCACGAATACAAACATTATCAATACTGTCTTTAATTTTCATCTCTCTTCTCGGCTGCTCAACAAATCAGACTTTTACTGAATCGAAAACTCCGAAACTTGACAGGCCGCTGCGATTGGTCTTCATTACATGTGTCGTCAACGCCAAATTCTTTGAGCCGGTAAAAAAAGGTGTCAATGATGCAGCCGAGATGATGGGTGTTCAATGTGACTTTATTGGCACAGAAGGCGTGGATGTACAGGCACAGGCGGCAATGGTGACCCAAGCCGTTGCCGATGGTTACGACGGCATCGCATTGAACATCATTGACCCGGTTGCTTTTGATGAGGTGATTCGCCAGGCGATTGAAAAAGGTGTCCCCGTTGTCGGATTCAACGTCGACGACCACGCCACACCCAATGCCCGTCTGAGTTGTGTTAACCAGCGTTTTTATCAAGCCGGTCAAAGCCTCGCAAAATACGTCCTGCCAAACATCCCTGAAAATGCCCACATCCTGATGACCATGCACGATGAGGGAGTCTCAGCATTGGAAGACCGCCTGGCCGGCCTCCAGCAGGTCCTTAAACAAAAGCAGGTTCGATGGACCGTCATTATGACGGGCAGCGAGTCCCTCAAAGGCGCCGAAGTCATCGCCGCGGCCCTAAAAGAAAATCCCGACATCAGAATCATCCTAAACACAGGCCAGTCGGACACGGAAGCGGCCGGCAGGGCCATCGAAAAGTATTTCCCGAACAAAGGCTATTGGTCCGCAGGCTTTGACCTGTCTCAAAAAACCCTGAGTCTAATCCGTCAAGGTCACATCCGATGCACCGTTGACCAGCAGCCTTATATACAGGGCTTCTATCCCGTAATTCAACTGACTCTCTATCTGCGATATGGTATTATGCCCTCGGATATGGACGCTGGAACAGCCATTATAAACAAATCCAACGTTGAGCAGGTTATCGAGCTGACAAAACAAAAATATCGCTAAGTTTGTAGTTCGACATTTATGAAATGGAAATTCGATGCAAATCAGTAACACTGATTTAATTATCATTATTTGTTACTTTGCCTTCATTATGGGTCTGGGATGCTGGGCAGGCCTGCGAAAAAAGAAAACCGAACAGGCCAGCGAATATTTCCTGGCCGGCAAATCGCTCCGCTGGCCCGTCATTGGCCTGGCCCTGTTCGCCACCAATATCTCCACCGTCCATTTAGTCAGCCTCGCAGAAGAGGGTTACACCAACGGCCTGGCATACGGAAACTTCGAATGGATGGCCCCCTTTGCCTTGATAATCCTCGCCCTGTTTTTTGCCCCGTTCTACATCCGTTCCAATGTCACGACCCTGCCCGATTTCTTGGAAAAGCGATACAGCCGGGCAAGCCGCGACTGGTTGGCCCTGCTCTCTATCATTTCGGCTATCTTCATTCACATCGGTTTTTCGCTCTATGCCGGTGCCGTCGTACTGGAAGGCATGTTCGGCATTAACATAATGACAAGCATCATCCTCATCGCCGCTCTGACCGGTTTTTACACAATTGTCGGCGGCCTGATGGCCGTCGTCTTGACCGAATCCGTCCAGACCATCATTCTCCTGCTCGGTGCAATCGTCCTGACCGCCATCAGCTATGTCAAAATCGGCGGCTTCTCCGGCATCGCCGAAAACGTCGATGCCGTCAAGCTCACGGTGCTGCGCCCGCACGGCGACGCCTCGGGCCTGCCCTGGTATTCCGTACTGCTCGGCTATCCCATAATTGGCATCTGGTATTGGTGTACGGACCAGACAATCGTCCAGCGGGTACTTGGTGCCAAAGATGAGAATCACGCAAGGGTGGGGCCGCTCTTTACAGGCTTTATCAAAATCCTGCCCGTCTTTATATTCGTCCTGCCCGGCCTGATTTGCCTGGCACTAATCCACAAAGGATTACTCCCCGCACTTCCCCTTAACACAGAAGGCAAAGTCGACGCCGCAAAAACATATTCCCACATGATTGCCCACCTGTTACCCATCGGCATTCGCGGATTGGTTGCCGCCGCTTTAATGGCCGCACTAATGAGCACCGTCTCCGGCGCACTGAACTCGGTGGCCACACTCTTTACCTATGATTTATACAAACGCTGGGCACCGAACACCTCGCAGCGCCGCCTCGTCCTCATCGGCCGGATTGTGACCTTTTTCGGTATGATTCTCGCCGTTATATGGTCTCCCCTCTGCGGCCATTTCAAGACCATCTTCCAGGGCATCAACGCCGCTATATGTTATATTGCGCCGCCGATTACCGTCGTCTTCGTCGCCGGCGTATTCTGGAAAAAAGCGTCCTCCCGCGGTTCATTCGTCACGCTTGTAACCGGTTCCCTGCTCGGCCTTGCCGTCTTCCTGCTGGACTGGTTCAAAGAAACAACAGGCTGGAATATACCGTTTATGATGGCCAGCTTCTACCTGGCGTGTGTTTGCACTGTTATAATGGTTGTCGTCTCGCGATTATTCCCCGAACCGCTGACGGAGCAAAAACTCAAACTCATCTGGAAATCTCCATTGGAGCCGCTCCGCGAAAAGGGCTGGCCCGGCATCGGAAACTATAAATTACTCAGCGTTATCCTGGCGTTATGTATGATTGTTCTGTACTTTGTATTTACTTTTGTTGTATAATGACGACTAAATGTTATTGTTAATAAGGAGGATTGTTATGAAAATATCTAATCGCATTAGAACCAACATTTCCCTTGTCGTTACTTTCATTATCACAGCGATTCCTAACCCTGTGCTTGCGGAAAACCCTATAAGTATCACGACGGATGGGAACTCGGTTTCCGTTCACTCTGATCATAGCCCCCTGCTGCTTTACCGTTACAATAACGTACCCTTTAAGCCATACATCCGGCAGCTATTCTCACCGGCCGGTGTCAACATCTTGCGCGACGCGCCTTTTGACCACCTCCATCATCACGCTTTGATGTTCGCGGTCAAGGTAGATGGTGTCAACTTCTGGGAAGAGACTCCTGACGCCGGCAAACAGGTACACAAATCCTTCACTAATACTAAATCTGATGTGAAGACCGATACGGAAAATGACAAACGTCATGATATGCGACGGGCAGGCTTTACGGAGCTAATTGACTGGAACAATTCCAACGGGCAACTTTTGCTAAAGGAGAAACGAACCGTTGAAATCCGCCAGGCTGCGGACCTGGACGCCACCCTTTTGACCTGGAAGTCTGAATTTGAGCTTCCCGAGGGAGCCGAATCAGCCACAATCACCGGCGCCCATTATCACGGCCTGGGTATGCGCTTTCTAACATCAATGGATACAGGTGGACGCTTCATCAATGCCGATGGTAAGATCGGCACTGTCTTTCGTGGCGAAGAACGGCTCCTCCGCTCAACCTGGTGCGCTTACTCCGCCAATGCCGATGGCAAACCCATTACCATCGCAATGTTCGACCATCCGAATAATCCGCGCCACCCCGCCACATGGTTTACTATGACCGAACCATTCGCATACCTGTCCGCTACAATGAATCTGCACGTCGAACCGCTCAAAGTAGTCTCAGGCAAACCATTAGTGTTGCGATACGCAGTCGCCCTCTGGGATGGTATAATTGGAAAAGACCAGATTAGTAAACTGTACCGGCACTGGACCGCTAAATAAATGTGAACGTTAACTGAAAATAATAAGGGAAATTGTAATTAAGAAATTATGGAGATAGTTATGTCTGACTGGAAACGACAATCGGATACAAACAATACGTTGTCTCGCCGCCAGTTCATCCGCAGGGCAGGCACCGCTGCGGCTGCCCTGACCGCTGTGGGGACTACTACGCAAAACTTTACTCCTAATGTGCTCGGAGCCAACGAACGCATAGGCATAGGCTTTATCGGCTGTGGCGGACGAAGCAACGCCCACCTTCAGACCGTACATTATCTCAAAACTCAAAAAGCTGCTAATATCGATATCGTCGCAGCCTGCGACGTCTACAAACCTCGCCTGCAAAAAGTCGTCGAAGGTTACAAAGCTAAGGGATATATGGACCATCGCGAGTTACTTGCCGACCCGAACGTCGATGTCGTCTGCATCGCCACGCCGGACCACATCCATGGCTACCAGGCCATTGATGCCGTTAAAGCAGGAAAGGACGTCTATTGTGAGAAACCAGTAACACATTGGCGTCAGTTCGAATTGACAAAGCGCTTGGCCGCAGAGGTAAAAAAGTCCGGCCGGGTCTTCCAGCTCGGAACACAGGGAATGTCAGACCCTGCCTGGCACCAGATAAAGAAGCTCATTCAGGATGGCTTGATTGGCCAGCCCGTCCACGCTGAATGTGGTTATTTCCGCGTCGGTGACTGGGGCGAGGCGGGTATGCCAATCGACGACCAAAACGCCAAACCCGGCCCCGACCTGAACTGGCAGGCCTTTCTGGGTGATTCACCTGAACGTCCCTTTGATGCCAGCCGCTTCTTCCGCTGGCGAATGTATGAAGACTACGCCGGAGGACCCTCAACCGACCTCTTCCCCCACGTCCTCACTCTCGTAGTGCACATGCTCGGTGTCACCATGCCCGCCAAGGTCGTGGCAACCGGCGGTATGTTCCGATACCATCAGCGCGAAATTCCCGACACCTTCAATACTCTCATTGATTACCCCGAAAATATCACCATCGCCTTGCTCGGAACTCAGGCAAACGACTACCCAGGCACAGGGTCACGCGGTTCCGGACAGCGTATCCCCGTAATCCGCGGTTGGGACGGCACCATGACTATCCAAAACAATGAAATCGTCTTCATCCCCACACAGGGCTCAAATAAAAAAACCCAGCGATTCGCTATAGAAGGTGGTGAAGACTTTGTAGGATACTGGCAAAAATTCCTCGATTGCTGCCGCTCGCGCAACACCGATACGCTCAGCCCGATGGACCTGGCCTACCACGTCCAAACCGCCTTACAGATGGGCATGCTCGGCCTGAGACAAAACAAGGTCGCACGATTTGACAAAACCAGAGAAACAATTATCCTGTAACTATATAAAGGACCAAATTTGCTGCTGTCTTGCAAGGACAGCCAAAAAGCTGATTACAAAGCAAAAGGAGGCAAAAATATGGAGATTAAAATTAAAAGCTCAGCTTTTGAAAATGAAGATATGATTCCATCGAAGTATACCTGTGATGGCAACGATATTTCCCCGCCATTACAGTGGGACGCCATCCCTGATGGCACAAAAAGCATCGCACTGATAAGCGACGACCCCGATGCGCCTATGGGAACCTGGGTACACTGGGTCTTGTTCAATCTGCCTGCTGATACAACAGAGCTGACCGAGAATATCCCTCCTGATGAAAACCTGCCCGGCGGTACCGGACAGGGTACTAATGACTTCCGCAGAATCGGCTATGGAGGCCCCTGCCCTCCGGGCGGCACTCACAGATACTTCTTTAAGATTTACGCCCTCGATGCGGAGCTTGACCTGGCGGCAGGCGCACGCAAAAAAGACCTGCTCAAAGCTATGGAAGGACATATCGTCGGCCAGGGACAGTTAATCGGGAAATACAAAAGACAATAGTTCGGTAACAATCTGCAATTATTGCTGCTTCCGGAAATCAGAAGTTCTCAAGTATAGCGGCCGTATTGATGGCCAGCAGCATCAGGTAGTCCAAATCGCTGAGAGTATATTGCTCGCGGTCTGTGGTGTTATCAACATACAATACACCGAAGCAGCCCGTCGGGTCCACAATAGGGGCTATCATTGCCGAACGCACACCCCCTTCTCCGGTCTGAGCCGAAACTTGCGGCAAAAGTAAAAACTGTCCTTTCTCTACTGCTTGAGTGATTTTTTCATTTAGTTCTATTTCGATTAATTCAACTGTTTTTCCGTCTCGGCTTTTGCCTGCGTGACTGGTCATTGGCCCCGTCGGCTGGTTTCTTAAGGCGCACCAGCTGCGGTGACCGCTGAACTGTTTTAATATAACATTTAACAGGACCTGAAGCAGTTCATCAGGCCCGTTCGCTTTGCATATTGACTCGACCGCATGCATAAAATCTTTCACCCTTTTGGCAGCAAATCTAAGTTCAGGCGCATGCTCGGCGTCCGGTTTTCGCTCTATTATCTGAGGACCACGAGTCACACGAGAGGCGGCGGTGAGCGTATCTTCCAGATGAGTTGGTTCTTCTGCCGCGCTCGTGTCTTCGAGATTGATTCCGAGCGTAAAATCAGCTATACTAATGGTATCGCCCGTCTTGATTTCAGCTTTATGGATTGCCTCTCCGTTGAGAAAAGTCTGGTTTGCCGAATCAAGGTCCTCCACCATCCACTTTCCTTCCGGCGTGGTAAACATTACAGCATGTTGTCGTGACACCTTCCTGTCGGGCAGTAAAACCTGGCTGTCCGGGTGTCTGCCAACATAAATAGGCCCTTTACTGAAGTGAAACTGTCCGACAGCTTGTTCGGCTTTTTTTACTATCAAACGCATAAATATATCTCCTCGCAAAGATACTCTCAGTTTATTTTAATATATTTATCTATAAGCCGGAGCAATTTGTCAAGAAAACTTTGCCAGTCATAAAAATTCTTTTATTCCGTGCGTTTTCCTTGAATTGGGTACGTCCCGACAATCTCAAAGTGACAGGTAATACAGCGTAAAGAAAATTAACAATATCGCCGCCAGAAGGATGTAAAACACTGTCTCTACCGTTTTCTCAAGCTGGGGATTTCCAATCTTATCTATGAAAAATAATGGCAGACCTACGATTATCAAGATGGGAGCGAAAGAAATAGTCATAAACAAACAAAGCGACCGTAACATTATAGAAGCTTTTTTATCATACAATACTTTCCGCCACATGTCTCCGTAAAAACCGCACATAAAACGAATACGTTCGATAGGCATATAGGATGCTAAAGGATTTATAACATCGTTGGAATCGCAATTGTAGCAGTAGTTCTGAAGTGGATGGCATGGTTTAAGACACTTCATACAAACCGGTCGGGCATCAGGCGGAATATACTCATCATCGAGATATCCAGCATCTTCATAATCTCTCGCTGCCAGATTATCTTGGCCTTCTTCATTCATATTAATATAGTATACCGGATTTATTGCAAATCAGCCAGTGTTATTATCTTCCCTGCGCCGATATTCACATAATTCCTGCTAAAATGCTCCTCGAACAGGCTCCTTGCTTTTTCACCGGTACAGTGGCAGGGGCCAACATATCGAACACCCAATTGCTTAAAAGACGATATGATTTTTTCTATTTTACCTTTGCCCGCCCACTCCAGATGGAAGCCGCCCATAACCAAAATAATATCCTCTTTCATCAAATCTTTTGCTGCTTTAACCATATTCACAATACCCGGATGCGCACAGCCCGTTATCACTATCAAGCCCCTCTCTGTGTGAATAATTAAAGACTGCTCTTTAATCCATTTTCCAAACTGACCACCTGAATATACATTTTTGCAGATTTCTATTGCTTGTTCGACCTCAACAACTTTTGCTCCATATTCGCGAATGTTATGCTTAAATTTAGTAGGAAATGACCTCGGCAGATAAACAGCAACATCAGCATTCTTTTCAAGAAAGCTCTCCATTCCTCCGGTATGGTCAGGGTGAATGTGAGAAAGAACAACAGCATCTATTCCGGACGTCTCTATCGCCAATTTTTCCATATTGCTGAGTAGAGAGCCGCCCGGCCCGGTATCGAAAAGAATAGTTTTCTCAGGCCCGGCTATCAGACACGAAAATCCCCACTTAGTTTCTAATCCATCTTTATACGGATTATTATCACAAACTACTGTAATGTTTATATCTTCCATTTCGTTTCGAGCTTAATATCGCAGGCAATTGCAATTATAACTGTTAATGTATGATTGGGAATATGCCATACCTCATTTTTTATTAGCAAAATTCTGGTTTTTGCGTATAATCGTCGAATTATCCACCTTTATGGAACTAAACGGTGGTTTGTTGAAGGCTCGATTGAGGCCCTACTTGAGAAATCTCTGTTCATCTGAATTTGAAGGAATTGATAATGTTTAAGTATCCACTATTTAGTACCGTGTTGCTTGCTTGCCTCACCGCCATCGGCTGTAGTTCTGCGGATGAACGCATTGCTCTCGTTGAACAGCCGGACACCAGCGCCAAAAACAGCTTCTACATCGGCAACCGTCCCCCATTGACACCAAGCCCATTTATAAAGCTGCCTATAGAGGCAATCAAACCGCAAGGTTGGGTACGTAAACAGCTCAAGCTCGAAGCCGACGGTTTCACAGGCCACCTGCTCGAAATCAGCCGATTCCTAAAAAAGGAAGACAACGCCTGGCTCAGCAAAGAAGGCCAGGGTCACAGCCCCTGGGAAGAGGTCCCCTACTGGCTAAAAGGATTCAGCAACCTCGGATACGTCCTAAGTGATAAGCGAATCATCGACGAGGCACAAACCTGGATCGATGCCACAATCGCAAGCCAGCGCGAAGACGGCTACTTCGGGCCGCGCTCAAATCTAAAACGCATCGACGGAAGCAAGCCCGACGTCTGGCCTAATATGATTATGCTCAACATCTTGCAGTCCTATTATGAGTTTTCCGGTGACAAGCGCGTCATCGAGCTTATGACAAAATACTTCCGCTGGCAAAATACAATCCCCGACGAGGATTTCCTCGAACCCTTCTGGCAAAACCAGCGGGCAGGTGACAACCTCGCCAGCGTCTACTGGCTTTACAACCGCACGGGCGATTCGTTCCTTCTCGACCTTGGCGAAAAAATACACCGCAACACCGCTGACTGGACAGGCGGCGTCGCCAGTTGGCACGTTGTAAACATCGCCCAGTGTTTTCGCGGCCCCGCCGTTTTCTACCAGCAGTCAAAAGATTCTAAATTTCTGGACGCCACCGAGCGCGACTATCAGACTGTAATGGGCATATATGGCCAGGTCCCCGGCGGTATGTTTGGGGCCGATGAGAACGCCAGGCCAGGCTATGTCGGCCCACGCCAGGCCGCCGAGACCTGCGCAATGGTCGAGATGATGCTCTCAGATGAAATGCTGCTGACATTCACCGGCGACCCTTTGTGGGCCGACCGATGCGAAGAAGTAACATTCAATTCGCTGCCCGCTTCAATGACACCCGATATGAAAGCCCTTCATTACCTCACGGCTCCCAATTTGATTCTTTGCGACCGACACAACAAAGCTCCCGGTTTCCAAAATAGCGGTCCTATGCTGCATTTCAACCCACACATTCACCGATGCTGCCAGCATAACGCCGGCCACGGCTGGCCCTACTACACCCAGCACCTCTGGCTCGCCACTCCCGACAACGGATTGGCCGCTGTACTATATGCGCCTTCTCAGGTCACTGCAAAAGTCGGCAATGGCACAAAAGTCACAATTAGGGAAAAGACACAGTATCCCTTTGACGAAAACATCGTACTGACCGTCAAAACCTCGAAATCAGTTCGCTTCCCGCTTTACCTGCGGGTCCCGGGTTGGTGTGAGAATCCCCAAATAGAAATAAACGGAAAAGCAGAAAAAGTACAGGCTCGACCACGCTCATATATAATGATTGAACGAAAGTGGAGTAATGGTGACAACGTAAACCTCACTTTGCCGATGAGCATCACCCTCACAAAATGGGAGAAAAATAAAAACAGCGTCTCGGTAAACCGCGGCCCTCTCACTTACTCATTAAAAATTGGCGAGAAGTACATCAAGGAAGGCGGCACCGATGAATGGCCTGCTTGGGAAATACACCCAACCACTCCCTGGAACTACGGACTAATTCTAAACGAAACAGACCCCGCTTCATCTTTTGAGCTGGTACGGAAATCCTGGCCTGACGACAACCAGCCTTTTGAGGCCGATGCCGCCCCCATCCAACTCCGTACCAAGGCAAAAAAGATTCCTGCCTGGAAGAAAGACCACCTCGGCCTGGTTGGAAAAATCCAGGATAGCCCCGTTAAATCCGATGAGCCCACCGAAACCGTCACCCTCATCCCGATGGGCTGTGCCCGACTTAGGATTTCTGCTTTCCCGACCATTGGCACAGGTTCCGACGCTCACGAATGGATAGGTCCAATGGAGTCTATTCCTGCTGCCGCCTCGCATTGCTGGGAGAATGACACCGTCACGGCACTCAGCGATATGTTGCTGCCCCAAAACTCAAACGACCAGGGCATTCCTCGCTTCACCTGGTGGCCCCGTAAGGGTACAACTGAATGGGTACAATATGACTTCGACAAGCCCAAGAATATCTCCTCCACCGAGGTCTACTGGTTTGACGACACCGGCGGTGGTGGCTGCCGCACTCCAAAATCCTGGAGATTGATGTATAAAGACGGAGACCAATGGAAAGAAGTTACAAATGCGACGAACTACGGCACGGAAAAGGACAAATTCAATAAGGTAAGCTTCACTCCAATACAGACGAAGTCTCTGAGAATCGAGGCACAGTTACAGCCGGATTTCTCCGCCGGCATCCTCGAATGGCAAACTGACGCAAAAGAACAATAACAAAAAGGATGTTCACATGGCAAGGGACAAGATAACAATAGTCGGTGCCGGCAGCGTCGGAGCGACAACCGCACACATAGCTGCGACAAGAGAGCTTGGCGATATCGTCCTGCTCGACATAGTCGAAGGACTCGCCGAAGGCAAAGCCCTCGACATCGCAGAGGCGGGCCCCATCCAGCTTTACGACTCTACTATCACCGGCACCACCGATTGGCAAAAGACCGCGGATAGCAATATAGTCATAATAACAAGTGGACTGCCCCGCAAACCCGGTATGAGCCGCGACGACCTCCTTGCCAAAAACGTACAGATTGTCAAAGACGTCAGCCAACAAATAATCAGATATTCACCCGAAAGTATTATTATCGTTGTCTGCAACCC
>Ga0315553_10004227_pt1 | contig 10897 bp, 12 predicted proteins | sample SalMarSW160140MG_FD_203099 | JGI IMG/M metagenome (GOLD analysis project Ga0315553, IMG submission 203099) | Salt marsh sediment microbial communities from the Plum Island Ecosystem LTER, Massachusetts, United States - Salt Marsh Sediment SW1601-40 ... | reverse complement strand
CTTCTGTCCCTGTCTCTTTCTCCTCCTCGATAACCACCGTAATTTGTGGGTTAAGGTCGCTGGCTAACTTAACCGCTACTTGATGGCTGCCTGTTTTGCGTAAAGATTTCTCCACATCTATCTTCTTTTTGTCAATAACAGAACCTATGGCCTGGCTCAATTTTTCAGCTACGTCGGCAGCAGTAATAGAGCCAAACAAGCGTTCCCCAGCACCCATACGAGCCTGAAAGCGAATTTCCTTTCCCTCGATTTGTTGTGCCAGTTCAACCAGTTTGTCCCGGTCAATACTTTCTTCAATTTTCTCCTGCTCCAGCCGGGACTCTACCTGCTTAATTACCGCGGGCGTTGCTAGCAGGGCTAAACCCCGGGGCAAAAGGAAATTCCTGGCATAACCCTTGCTTACTTCCTTTATCTCTCCAGCCTTCCCCCTTCCAGGCAGATCTTCTAATAAAACAACTTTCATAAAACTCCTCACTTTGCTCAGAATGATAAAAACGTCTCTGCTGACATTGCCGCAGTAGCGCTACCTATAGCATAAAATATCCTTGGAATCTTAGTCCTCATGAGTTCATTGGTGATTACGTAGCTCTCTTTATCCAAAAGTAACAACCCCGCCACTGATTACTATTGGGCTCCTAGTCGATAGCCACAAAAACATCAGCCTTTTCTAACGTTGATATTGTAACATTTTTAGTGCTTTTTGGCACGAGTTGCTCAACTGAACAGCTACCTTCGATTTGGGTCGCTACAGTATCCCAAATGAGCTTCATCCTTGATTTAACCACGGCTTGAACCCTTCACCTGTAGCTGCTTTCTCTCACAAATCATAGTGTTCTCACTACGCAGGCAGAACCTCGCTTTGCACAGAGATTCAAGCCAATTCGCACAAATTACGGCATGCTCTACATTGATTAATGATACCATCGACCTTTGCCTTAGGATTGGGAATGCCTACACTAACCGCTTTGGAATTCCTGCTTAATCCTATCAAGCATTTCTGGCTGGAGAATATCAACCACAGTCATGGACATTGCCTTGGCTGCATCCATTAGGCCTTCGTGGCCTGCTTCAGAGACGACAGCGGAGGCAAACTCCTGTGTATGTATGAACAACCCTGGCGGCGCTACGGCTATCGTGGGATGTATGCTTGGTGTCACTTGGCTGACGTTTCCCATATCCGTGCTGCCAAAGCCAAAGCGAGAGTCGAAGTCTTCAACATGTCGTCCCAGCGATTCTAGATTTTGCTTGAACAACCCGGCTAGGGTAGCATTGTTTTTCATTGGAGCATAATCTCTGTCTCTCCACCTATATTCTAATCTTGCACCGCTGGCTACGGATGCTCCCGTAAAACAGTTAATGACCTTGTCCTTCAATTCAGTAAGATAATCATCATCTAGAGCACGTATCAAAAACACAGCAGCGCTGTGGGCAGGCACTACGTTGGGGGCTTCACCACCATCAGTGATTGTTCCGTGGATGCGTGCTTCCGTCTTTATATGCTGGCGCAGCGAGTTTATGGAAGTAAAAGCTAATATCATAGCGTCAAGGGCATTTATACCCTCATAGGGTTGGGCAGCAGCGTGAGCCGCTCGGCCAAAGAATTCCACATCCAGTGAGCTGCAGGCGAGTGTCTGTACCGTTACCATGTTTAGGATGTTGGGATGTACCATCATAGCCACGTCTATTTCTTTGAAGGCTCCCGATTTCATTATGTCTATCTTGCCACCGAATACTTCTTCTCCCGGAGTACCCAGAACCACAACGCTGCCTCCTAATTGATCAATGACAGACTTACTAGCCACAGCAGCCCCTACTGCAGAGGCAGCTATTATATTATGACCACAGCCATGTCCTATTTTGGGTAAGGCATCATATTCAGCAAGCAAGGCAATTCTAGGGCTCCCCTGGCCATACGTTGCTCGAAAGGCTGTAGCTAAGCTGGCAATGCCTTGTTCTACATTAAATCCGCTATCTTCAAGATAGCCAGTAAGCCAAGCCGATGCCTTTTCCTCTTCGAAGCCTAACTCAGGGTTATCATGGATATTCAGGCTCAACTGGATAAGCTGATGCCTTTGTAGCTCAACGTGATCTTTTGCCTCTACCTTTAAGTCTTCTATTTCCAATAGCCAAACCTATTATGATATAGTTTATTATACTTTGTGATTCATATAAATTTCTAGGCTATGAAAGATGGAAAAAGAACCCCTGATAGCTGCGATAAATGTAGCTCAGTTGCTGAAAGAGCCTGTTGGCTCCAGCCAAATCTATGATATAGGCGGGGTAATTGCTGAAGAAGTTGAAGGTATTGTTGAGGGAAAGGCAAAGTTGATTCATATCAGTCAGGGAGTTTTGGTCCAGTGCAAGTTAACTGCTGAGGTAAAACTCGTATGTAGCCGCTGTCTTGATTCATTCTCATTACCCATCAGTTTCACTGCCGAAGAGGAATTTGTTCCGGTATCCGATATGTCTGGTGATTTAGCGCTCTCTTCATCGGAGCAATCGGAAGAATTTACTATTGACAATAAAAATATACTTGACCTGAGTGAGTTAATACGGCAATATACTCTGCTATATTTACCAATGAAGCCACTATGTCGACCTGACTGCCCGGGAATAAACTAAAGCCAAAAGGTCTTGTGGTTTTTTAGGACTCTGTATGACCTTGATTTCGAATTGACGGGGTCCCGCGAAAATCGTAATATTTTTATGGTGTGAAATAAAGGAGGCGAATTCGCATGGCACTACCTAAGAAGAGAACTGCTAAATCTCGCCAGGGGAAAAGGCGCAGCCACCTTAAACTGACTCTGCCTGGCATGGATGTGTGCTCCCATTGTCACAGTCCCAAGTTATCTCACCATGTTTGTCCTAACTGTGGCTGGTACGATGATAGAGAAGCAATCGAGGTCAAACCCGCCAAGAAATAGTTCTCATGGTTGAGGTATCCAAGGCGGCCTACGTTTTCCCGGGGCAGGGCTCCCAAAGCACTGGTATGGGATTGGACCTGTACAACAGTTATCCTGCTGTTAGGGCAGTCTTTGACGTAGCTGATGCTTCTTTAGGCTTTTCCCTGTCTCGTTTATGCTTTGAAGGTCCAGATGAGGAATTAACGATGACGCATAACGTACAGCCAGCGATACTTGTCGTCAGCATCGCCTGCCTCAAAGCACTTCAAGCAGAAGATATAGCCAATTTCCCTTCTCCCGCTTTTGTTGCTGGACATAGTTTGGGTGAATATACTGCTCTAGTTGTTGCTGGTGCGCTTGACTTGACTGATGCTGTTTTGCTTGTCAGAGAAAGAGGCAGATTAATGTATGAAGCTGGACTGAAAAATCCTGGGAGCATGCTGGCAGTAATAGGGCTTGATGAAGAAACAGTTAAAGATATAAGCTTTCATAGTGAGACTGAAATTTCCAATATAAACTGTCCTGGACAGATTGTCATCAGTGGTGCTGCCCAAGCTCTGGCTGAAGCTGGTAAATTGGCCAAGACAAAAGGCGCTCGTGTTCTTATTCCTTTGAAGGTTAGTGGGGCTTTCCACTCCGCCTTAATGGAACCAATCATAGCTGAATTCAGTAAAGTCGTCTCAAGTTTCAAGTTTCACCCAGCAGCCATTCCCGTAATATCTAATGTGACCGCTCGGCCATTAACCGATGTTGATTCGATAAAAGAAGAGCTGGTGAAGCAGCTGCGCAATTGTATTCAATGGCAGGGGTCGGTGGAATATATGATACACAGCGGGGTTACGACCTTTTATGAGATAGGCCCCGGGCGAGTGCTGAGCGGTTTGATCAGGCGGATCAATTCAGAACTCGAAACTTTTAATGTATCAGGAATTGAGGATATAGCGCAGCTAGCATGCCCAGAGAATCCAACTAACTAATGGCTGGCATCAGGCGACAGGCAAGAATCGCTGCTCTCCAGGTACTTTATGAGCTTGATTGCACGAAACATAAAGTGGAGGAAGTTTTAGCTCGCTTAAGAACGAGGGAAACACTGACTCAGGAAGCACTTGGCTTCACTGAGGAACTTATCAAAGGGGTATTTCAGAACAAGTCCGAGCTTGATGCTCTTATCAAGATATTTGCCCCTGCTTTTCCCGCGGAACAGATGTCTATCGTAGATAGAAATATTTTGCGCCTGGCCATTTTCGAAATTCTATTCAATGATAAAACCCCATTCAAAGTGGCTATAAATGAAGCTGTAGAGTTAGCCAAGGCATTCGGAAGCGATTCCTCCCCCCGGTTTATCAACGGTGTCTTGGGCTCAATAACAACTGAACATGGCATAAAACAAATGAAGCCTCATCAAGGGGCGTGAGAGCCCTGTCTACCCCAGGTAACCTCTTATGTAACCTCTTGGAGGCGGAACCATTCTGACTTGCCTTTCTTACCGAGGTTTGCCATTCTCCCTGTCCGGTTTTGGGCTGGTGTGATGACTTGATGGTGCAGATTTCACGTGGTAAATCCCGGAACATTTTTATGTCAAAACTTGCTTTCTTTCGGCGTAATTTGTTATACTTCCCACTCGTGCCTAAATCTATATAGCGGAAAAAGAAGGTGTTTACAATGCTTTTATGGATTGCCTTCTTTACAACTGATTCTCATTAGCGGAGGTAAATATCAGAATGGAAGTGCTGAGTCCTTACAAAGAAGCGACAGATGTGATACTTGAAGCTGGTGGTGAACCACTCAAATTGTGTTACCAATGTGGTCTTTGCACCGGTATTTGTCCCTGGAACTTAGTCCGAAATTTTCTTGTTCGCCGCATCATGCATGAAGCTCAGCTTGGGGCAACCGATTTTGGCAGCGAGGATATTTGGACTTGTGTCACTTGTCGAGCTTGTGTCCAGCGCTGTCCCCGAGGTGTCGAGATAATAGATGTGATGAGGGCGATGCGCCGAGCCGTAGCTAGCTTGGGTATTGGTACTGTCCCTGATGCCTTAAGAATTTCAGCCAAGAACATCGCCGGCGTAGGTAATCCACTTGGTGAAGCACCAGAAAAACGAAATGACTGGGCGAAAGACTTCAAAGTGAAGAATTTTGCTTCGGGCACTGAAATACTGTATTTCCCTTGCTGTGTCCCTTCGTACGATCCTGATGTAAAAACAGTAGCTCGGTCCACCGCCACAGTCCTTAATAAGCTTGGGATTGATTATGGCATTATAGGCACCGAGGCAAAATGTTGTGGTGAGTCAATTAGGAAAGCGGGACATGAAGATACGTTTCAAAGTCTGGCTCAAAACAACATCAATCTCTTTACCAATAGTGGTGTCAAAACTGTGGTGGTGACCTCACCGCACTGCTATCACACCTTTAAAAATGAATATCCCGAGCTTGGAGGCGAATTTGAGGTGATGCATATCACTCAATATCTAGCTTCCCTTATTGAGCAGGGAAAATTGAAGCTGTCTAAGGAGATAAACAAGAAAGTAATCTATTCCGACCCCTGTTATTTGGGGAGACATAATAATGTCTATGATGAACCTAGAAAGGTATTGCAAAGCATTCCCGGCCTGGAATTAATAGAATTCCCCGATGCTCGTGAAGATGGTCTTTGTTGCGGTGGTGGTGGCGGTAGAATCTGGATGGATACACCGAAAGGGGAAAGATTCTCTGATATAAGGGTAGAGCAAGCTGTTGAGAAGGGCGCCGATACAATAGCTCTGGCTTGCCCTTATTGTTTCCTCAACTACAGGGACAGCGTACTCTCTATGGGCAAAGCGGAGGCCGTGCAGGTTAAAGATATCGCCGAACTTGTTGCTGAAGCATTATAGTAATGGAGGAACTAATATGGAAGATATCAAAATTGGCGTTTATATCTGTCATTGCGGTTTAAATATTGCTGACGTAGTGGATGTAGAAGAGGTAGCCAAATATGCTGCAACCCTACCTGCGGTGGCAGTGTCTCGCAACTACAAATTTATGTGTTCTGACCCCGGACAAAGTATGATCAAGGAAGATATTAAGGAACTTGGTCTTAATCGAATTGTTGTCGCCTCCTGCTCCCCACTGATGCACGAACCTACGTTCCGCCATGCTATTCAAGAGGCCGGTGTAAATCCTTACCTCTTTGAGATGGCTAATATTCGAGAACATTGTTCCTGGACTACTGAAGACCATAAAGACGCTACTGAAAAGGCTAAGGCCTTGGTAAGTGCTGCAGTAAGGCGTGTCTATTATCACCAGCCCTTGGAGATACGAGAAGTCCCAGTTAATCCCAATACTTTGATTATTGGTGGCGGTATTGCTGGCATCCAGGCTGCCCTGGAAATTGCTGACTCTGAGCACAAGGTTTATCTGGTGGAGAGGGACCCCAGCATTGGCGGGCATATGAGTCAATTCGATAAAACCTTCCCTACTCTAGACTGTTCCGCCTGTATCCTGACACCCAAGATGACCTCGGTAGGTATGCATCCCTACATCGAATTAATGACTTATAGTGAGGTAGAGGAAATCTCCGGCTTTGTCGGCAGTTTCAAAGCAAAGATTCGGGAAAAGGCTCGTTATGTGGATGAAGATAAATGCAATGGATGTGGTGTATGTATAACTAAATGCCCCTGGAAAGCAGCCAGTGAGTTTGACATGGGCTTAGGCGAGAGGAAAGCTATCTATACTCCGTTCGCTCAGGCAGTTCCAAATATACCGGTCATTGATACGGAACATTGTGCTTATTTCCTCAAGGGAAAATGTCGGGCCTGCGAGAAATTCTGCGAACTAGGTGCTATTGATTTTGAGCAGGTTGACCAGATTGTTGAGATAGAGATTGGCAATATCATTGTCGCTACCGGTTACGATTCCTTTGACCCCACTCCTATTACTCAGTACGGCTATGGCAAGCTCGACAATGTTTATACCGGGCTTGAATTTGAGAGGATATGTAATGCTGTGGGACCTACCAACGGCAAAATAGTCCTCAAAGATGGCTCGGAGCCCAAGAGCGTGGCTATTCTTCACTGTGTAGGTAGCCGCGATGAGAATTACCATGAATATTGCTCACGAGTGTGTTGCATGTATGCTCTCAAGTATTCCCATCTCATAAAGGAGAGGACAGGTGCCGAGGTGTACCAGATGTATATAGATATGCGCTGTTTTGGGAAGGCTTATGAGGAATTCTATAAGCGGCTCTGCGAAGAAGGGGTTAACTTTATACGAGGAAAGGCATCTGAGGTTACCGATAGGGCAATCAATGAAGATGAAGAGGGAAAGCTTATAGTCTGTGGTGAAGACACTTTACTATGCAAGATTATACGAGTCCCGGTTGATATGGTAATCTTGGCTACGGCATTGGAGCCGAGGGCAGACGCTGCCGAAGTAGGCAAGTTGCTGACTATCAGTCGGAGTGCTGATGGCTTCTTCTTGGAAAGACATCCTAAACTCGACCCGGTAGCAACCATGACCGACGGTGTTTTTATCGCTGGCTGTTGCCAGGGTCCCAAGGACATACCGGATACCGTAGCCCAGGCTTCAGCCGCTGCAGCTCGGGTTTTGGCCCTAATCAGTAAGGGAAGGGTGGAGCTTGAGGCAGCTACCGCTGTTATTGACGAAGAGAAATGCTCCGGTTGCAGGATCTGTAATCTTCTCTGCCCTTACAGTGCTATTTCTTACATTGAAGATGAAAAGGTATCCCGAATTAATGAGGCTCTGTGTAAGGGTTGCGGCACCTGTGTAGCGGCTTGTCCCAGTGGAGCGATTACTCATAAACAGTTCACCACGGAGGAAATTACAGCAGAAATTGAGGGTGTATTAATATGAGTTTCGACCCCAAAATTATCGGTTTCTTGTGTAACTGGTGCTCTTACCGAGGTGCTGACCTGGCTGGCACCTCAAGAGTGAAATATGCACCGAATGTGAGGGTAATAAGGGTCATGTGCTCCGGCAGAGTAAACGAAATTCTAATACTTAAAGCAATTACTGCCGGTGCTGATGGTGTTCTAGTCTCCGGCTGCCATCCTGGGGATTGTCACTACGTAAAGGGAAACTTAAATGCCATGAGGAGAATTATAGGTATAAAGCCTTTCCTTGGAGCCATGGGAATCGAGCCTGATAGACTTAGATTGGAATGGATCTCAGCATCTGAGGGTCCCAAGGTGGCTGAAACTTTCAATAGCTTCACAGAAAAGATAAACCAACTCGGGCCAAGCCAGCTTAATAAGAGTCACAATTGCTCGAATGATTAAATTTGTAGTTAACTTGTCGTCTGAAATAGGCACTAGCTATCCCATTACTAACGCCAATCCAGTTTAGAATCCCAATCTATTCTTTACGGCTTCCTTAACTAAATATCTCCTATAAAGCATGATGGCTTGTTACACAGTTCTGTCTTTCCACAGCAAGTTCCAGCCGATGAACCTGCTTCAGTTTGTAGAAAATAAAAGAGGCAGGGAATAGGAATAAGCTTTTCTATCTCCTCGCAGGCACAGATATGGCAGGCAATAGATTGAGAAAAATCTCCCACCTTTGCTTCAAGTCAATCGGTGTCGTGAAGATGCACGTTGCCCCAAATAGCAATAGCCCGTGCTAAAGACTCAACATCGACACACTCAGGTGCCTTTTCATCTTTGAAGCAAATCTTCATGTAATTTTTCAGTATGAGGCCACCAACCCCCTCAATAGCGGATCGTACCGCCGCTAACTGAGTGATAACGCTTTCACAGTCGCGTCCGCTCTCAATCATCTTCTGGATCCCGCGCATTTGCCCCTCAACCCTTTTCAATCGCTTCAATAAGACTTCCTTAGAGATCGCCTCGTCAGCCATGATATCCTCCCGAGAAATTACTGTTTAGGGTTGACATACTATACCCCCCTAGGGTACAATGCTGCGCTGTCACAATGCTTAATCGTTTAGTATTTTATCATACGCTTGTTAAAAGTGCAGGCGAGTTATCCAGCCACCAAGAGGATATCCCAAACGAATTTGAACCAGAGAAGATTAATATGTTCTGCAAATCACATGCCTATACCCAGGCTAATCCGACTGGTACCTTTGGAATACAACGCATAGCCAATCGAAGGGCAATATAAGTTATGAAGAGGAATCTAGATAATAGTCTAATTTGTCTTCTGCTAACCATAATTAAGGTAATAACATAAAAAGAAAGGAGAAAAAGTATGGCTCAGGTAGCAATTACAGTTAATGGTTCCGAAACCAGCAGCGCTTTCCCAGCTATGATTCTGGGATCGGCGGCCGCAGCCTGCGGGCATGACGTAACCTTATTCTTCACCCCGGGTGGCTCACCTCTTATGGTGAAAGGCGAGCTGGAGAAAATAAGGGACAAGAATATCAAAGGCATGCCAGACATCGTAGAACTTTACGATGGCTTATGCGTTTTAGACGGCAAAATTATGGTCTGCGAACTGTGTTTAACGGCTAAGGACCTTAGGGCTGAGGATATGAGAGAAGAAGTTGAGATTGTGGGAGCAACTACATTTATAACCTCATTAGCAGACAATACTATAACGTTTTCTTTCTAGAGTAATAAAAAAGGAGGAGAATATGGCAACACATACATTGGATGTCTTGGGGCTTAAGTGCCCACAACCGGTACTCAAACTGGCGGCAATGGCTAAAGAAATTCCTGCCGGCGATGTTGTAGAAGTTCTGGCTGACTGTCCATCCTTCCCCAGAGATACTGAAGCATGGTGCACCAAGACTAAGAAAACATTGCTCTTCTGCATGGATCAGGGTGGGGGGAAATGGAAGGCGCAGATACAATTTTAGTTTGAGAACACATATATGGGAGAAGAATTCACACCTAGGATAGTTGGATTCCTTTGTAATTGGTGTTCCTATGCCGGTGCTGACCTTGCCGGGGCAACAAAACAGAAAATTCCTTCATCTCTTTCAGTCATCAAAGTAATGTGCTCTGGTAGGGTAGAGCCAGCCCTCATTGCTACCGCATATTTGCGAGGGGCTGATGGTGTACTCCTTGCTGGGTGCCACCCTGGCGATTGCCACTATCGAGAAGGAAATTACTATGCTCGCCGGAGGTTTACCCTTTTGGAGAAGACTATGGAAACACTGGGCTTGGAACCCAAAAGGCTCATGCTGGCCTGGGTCTCAGCATCGGAAGGACAGAGATTTGGTGAAGTAACCAACCTGTTCACCGAACAGATAAGGAAAATGGGTCCGAGTCCCTTGAAGAAGGCTTTACTATAATTGGGGGAAGAAATGGAAAATAATGGAAACAGCACCTCGGTGCTCGTAATCGGAGCCGGTATTGCGGGTATTGAAGCAAGTTTGCTCTTAGCCAATTCAGGAGCCAAAGTATATCTCGTCGAAAAGGCTTCCTACTTCGGTGGTAACGTTATCAAGTGGGAGGAGGTATTTCCCAACATGGAGTGTGCTACCTGTATGATAGCGCCAAAGCAACAGGAACTCTTGCAGAATGAAAACATTAAGCTGCTAACGCTTAGCCAGGTTGAGGCCGTGCAGGGTTCTGTTGGTGATTTTACCGCGAAAGTAAAGAAAAAGGCGCGGTATGTTGACCTGGAGAACTGTATCGGATGTAATGAATGTTTTGAGCCTTGTCCGGTCGAAGTGGATAATGAATTTGAAGAGAGGCTCAGCAAGAGAAAGGCAATTTACATCCCCTGTGCGGGAGCTCTGCCCAACGCTCCCGTTATTGATACTGATAATTGTCTGCGCTTCAAGGGAGAAGATTGCCAACTTTGCCAGGAAGCTTGCATGTTCGAGGCCATTGACTATACTCAGCAGGATGAAGAACTCGAACTTAAGGTTGGAGCTATCGTCGTAGCCACTGGATTTAAAACCTTTGATCTCACCCAGACCGGTCAATATGGATACAAGAAACTCAATAATGTTTACTCTATCGTAGAGGTTGAACGAATATGTGCCTCTAACGGCCCTACTGAGGGGCAGATTGTTTTACAAAATGGCG
>Ga0315553_10004226_pt1 | contig 10905 bp, 8 predicted proteins | sample SalMarSW160140MG_FD_203099 | JGI IMG/M metagenome (GOLD analysis project Ga0315553, IMG submission 203099) | Salt marsh sediment microbial communities from the Plum Island Ecosystem LTER, Massachusetts, United States - Salt Marsh Sediment SW1601-40 ... | reverse complement strand
CTAATCCAGTCGCTAGTATAACCGCTCCAAACTCGAGAGTTAGAATTTCATCATCTTGAGTGTACCTCAAAGATTGAGGTTCGCATACACCCAAACAAGATTGGCATCCAATGCAATGCTCTGTATCGATATATGGTGCAATGGGTACTGAATCTGTTAGTGGGCGCACCATTGCCTTTCGGGTGCCAAGTCCATAATTATACTCATCCGCAACATCAACTGGACATACCTCGATACATTTGTTGCATCCTGTACATGTTTCAATGTCTACATATCTTGCGTTTTTGAATATCTTTACAATGTACCGACCCACAGTACCTCTAACTTCAGTCACTGTAGAAAGAGTCATGATCTCAATATTTGGATGCCTTGCAGCACGTGCCATCATCGGACCTAGTATACATATACTACAGTCGAATGTCGGGAAGAGTTTGTCCCATTTTGCCATATGACCTCCAAGAAAACCCTTCTTCTCAACGATAACAGTTTCAACACCAGAATCTGCAAGTTCCAGCGCTGCAGTTAATCCAGCAACTCCACCACCAACCACTAGTGCCCGTTGTGTTACAGGTAGTTCGTATGTTGGTATAGGTTGTGAACCCATCACCGCTTCCAGTCCTGTATCTATGATTGCAGCAGCTTTCTTTGTAGCCGCATCTCTATCATCATAATGTACCCACCCACATTGTTCTCGAATATTTGCCATGTGAAGGTGACCTGGATCAATTCCAGCCTCTTTGACTGCATCAGCGAATAATTCTCGATGTAGATTAGGTGAACAACCTGCTACAACAATCTTCTCAGAACCACTTGAACGAATTCGATCAATGAAATCGGAGACTCCTTGTTCTGAACACAAATGGTCGTCAACTTCGACTAAGGGAATACCCCGTTCTTCATAACGTTCTCTTAAAGCCTCAACATCTAAAGGTTCAGCAATGTTCGAGCCGCATCGACAAAGGAAGACTGCTACTTTGTCTTTCTTATGTTCGTCTGCTTTCTTTTTCTTATCGCGGCTCACGTGATTGACTCCTTCAATAGTCAATGACTCTTTGTTCATTTTGAAATCTGTGTAATATAACCTATAACATATAACCTATAACGATAATCCTTTTGGATTTAAACAAATTTCAAACTTATTCGTGGTGCATATGACAGCGTCACCAAACGGAGACATGACACCTTGAAGCTGAATCCAATGGAGCTATATAACTTACTCCCCAAAACGAATTGCCGAATGTGTGAACCAAAAACTTGTATGGCATTTGCCACACATCTTGCTCTAGGGACTATCAGTCCAGATGATTGTCCACCCTTGTTGGAGGCAGGATTTGAGAAGAACTTAGAGAGAATTAGAGAGCTGGTCGCACCACTACAATCGGCGGCAGAAACTGGTGTGAAGCTTGATGAATCAAAATGTACAGGCTGCGGAAATTGTGTAGTGGTCTGTCCAGTTGATGTTGCATTAGAACCAGGTACAGGAATTGGTAAAGCTGCAAAGAGTGATGCAACTGTATTTAGAGTTGAGAATGGGATTTCGAAGATTATCAATCTAGAGAAGTGTCGTAGATTTCCTCCGGATCGCATGAACTGTAGAGTATGTGAACAATACTGTTGTACGGACGCGATTGAAATTTGGTAGGTGTTACTCGTGAAAGATTTTGTTTGTAACGGATGTTCTCTTCTTTGCAATGATGTTTCAGCGACGATTGAGAAGAATGAAGTTTCCTCGTTAGGTGTATGCAAATTGGGTCATGCTCATCTAACATCTGCAGCTAGTGAAGCAGAAACAGGAATAGTCCGTCGCAATGGAGAAGAAAAACGAATACCAATTGAGGATGCAATTAAAGAAACTGCTAGAGTCCTTTCAGAGGGAGAAAATATACTCGTATACGGCTGGACCACAGCTTCTAATGAGAGTATCAAGCATGGACAATTATTAGCAGAAGAACTCAATGCTCATTTCAACACACTGGCAAGTCTGAGTGCGTATCAATCTATGAGCCACGAATTACATTCCATGACTCTCGCTATTGATTTAGATTATATTCGTAACAATGGTGAGTTTATAATATATTGGGGATGTAATCCAGCTGAAAGTCTACATCGTCATCCTAGTAGGTTTGCTGTCTTACCAATTGGAGATAAACTACCCGAAGGCGTTGAGAGTAGAACAATTGGGGTTGTAGATGTTCGTGAAACAGAAACCATGAAAATGGCAAATCATAGGTTCAAAATACCAATTGGTCAAGATGTTGATTTATTGAAAGCGCTAGCGTCAGAATTGAAAGGGACATCTTCAATTACTGAACCTTTGTTTGGGATTCCTGCTGTTGAAATCCTAGGCCTTGTCAGAGCATTCAAGAAATCAGATTGCACTGTCATCTTCTATGGAAGTGGCCTCGTAAATTCAGGGAATGCAGAGGAGAATCTTTCGGCACTCCTAAATCTGATTGAAGTCCTGAAGAATGATGGTAAAGAAGCCTATGCACTACCAATGTTTCCCGAAAGCAATATTATGGGCGCTCTTCAAGAAACCAAGAAACAGGATTCCCAGCAGTCCATTCTGACAAAGATAGCTAATGGTGAGTTCGACACGGCACTGATTGTTGGTGATGATGTTTTTTCAGAAATCCCAGGGAGAGCTGCTAAAGCTTTAAGAAAATCGAAGATTGTATACATCGGCCGATCAGGAGGTCTCACTGACAGTATTGCGGATATTTCCATCCATACAACTGATCCAATAATTTCCGGAGCAAGCACAATGATAAGGATTGACCTGAAGAAGTATGAGTTAGTTACATGGAATGCTGAAGTGTTGACGATAGATAAAGTACTTGGAAAAATTCATGAACTTGTTAAAAAATAATCCAGGAGAATACAGAAATTTGAAGGTCGCAGTAGCAGGAAAAGGTGGAGTTGGTAAAACAACAATTGCAGGAACTCTAGCAAGATTACTTGGAAGAGATGGCTTGAGGATACTTGCAGTAGATGCAGATCCAAGCTATACTTTATGGTCTGCATTGGGTATACCGGTCGATGTGGCGAAGAAAATCATTCCACTCACACAGAATGAAGCATTGATTGATGAACGTCTCAAGATTCAAGGAGCTGAATCGCTAAGTGGATTCTTCAAACTTAATCCGCGCGTTGATGATCTTGCTGAGAAATTCGCAATACAGGGACCAGATAATGTTAGTTTGTTGGTAGCAGGCACTGTTGAAATTGGAGGTTCAGGATGCATGTGTCCATCCGCAACTCTTCTGAAGACATTGATGCGTCATCTTGTTCTTGGAACAGACGAAGCTTTTGTAATGGACATGGATGCGGGTGTTGAAAATCTGGGAAGAGGAACAACTAAAGGAATGGATGCACTAATTGTAGTTACTGAGCCTAGTCGACGCGCATTACAGATTCTTGGAAAAATCAAGGACCTAGCTTCAGACATAGATATCGGCCGAATATATGCGGTTGGAAATAAAGTTGATGGACTGGAAGATGAAGAGATGATTCGGGAAGCTATCAAGAATGAAGGAATTCCCCTTCTTGGCAATGTACCTCTTGATCGCGAGATAAAGGAAGCAGATAGAAGAGGAATGGCTCCTCTAGATATGAATCCAGATTCACCAGGGATGAGAGCTATATTTGATATCAAAGAACGACTTGTTTCAGAAACACAAGATGTAACATAAGTCCAACATATAGACAACATTTTGAAAAACTTGACCGGAAACTAGAAGTATCGCGAAACTAGCACGCGGCTAGCACTGCACGATTGTTTATGAACATATTCACAAAAAGTGTGGTCAATACGTGACACTTTTATGTGCTCACGAAACTCGAAAAACATTACGTCTTAGGACTGAGCAAGCCATGAAAAAGAAAGCTTACATCAAAGCTGATGACGCTGAAACTAGTCTAGGCCACTTCAAAGGTCTAGAAGTCAGGATTGGTGAAATTATCGATGATGAATGGGACGAGCCAATGGGTCCAACTCCGAAGCCTGGCCCAACAACTTTGAGATCTTGGGATCACAAACTTCTAACCCGGTATCAGCCCTCATACATGCCCTATTGTCAAGTCTGTTGTTTATGCACAATGGGAAAATGTGACTTATCACGAGATAAGAGAGGTGCATGTGGTTTAGACATGAAGGGTCAGCAAGCGAGGATTGTACTAGCTGCAGCAAATATCGGAAATGCTGCACATTTGGCTCATGCAAGACATCTAGTGGATCATCTAATTGAAGAATTTGGACCACGAGAGCAACTCAAAGTAGGACCAGGAACAGAGATTCATGCACCAGTAAGTCGATTAGTAACAGGGATGCGGCCTCGTACTTTAGAGGATGCAAGCATTATTCTCGATTACTGCGAAACCCAATTAGCACATACACTCTCCGCTATTCACACAGGTCAAGAAGGGAGTTGGTTGGACTTTGAGAGTAAGGTGTTCCATGTCGGAATGATTGATCAAGTGAGTATGGAAATTGCAGATCTAGTTCAAATTTCAACGCTCGGGTTCCCACAAGCAGATCCAGAGGCACCTCTTGTTCAATCTGGAATTGGAATGATGGACACAAATAAAGCAATCATTCTAACAATTGGACACAATATTGTCCCAGCTGCCTCGATTACAGATTACATTACTGAGAAAAGACTACATGAAGAAGTGGAAGTTGGAGGAATGTGTTGTACTGCATGGGACATCACTCGAAGAGACCCAAAGGCAAAGGTTGTCGGACCAATCTCCTGGCAGCTTAGGTTCATTCGAGCTGGCAGTGCGGACCTCATTGTTGTAGATGAACAGTGTGTTAGAACAGATGTTGTCCAGGAAGCTCAAAAAGTTGGAGCCCCTGTTATATCAACCAGTGACAAAGCCGTTATGGGACTCCCAGATAGGTCTGATGATTCAGTGGATTCCATCGTAGAAGACTTGGTTTCAGGAAAGATTCCTGGTGCGTATATTCCGGATCATCATAAAGTTGGTGAAGTAGCAACCAAAGTTGCTCTTGCAATCAAGCCAATAAGACGCAAGAAGAAATACTTCCCAAGTAAGAAGCAGATACAGAAGATGGCTGCGGAATGTAAGAAATGTATGGAATGTGTGAGAGCCTGTCCTAATGACCAACCTATTCAAGAAGCTGTACTCGCAGCACAGGTTGGAAATTTTGAACCACTTCGTGATCTATACCAAAATTGTATAGGTTGTGCACGATGTGAGTCTGCTTGCCCCAATGAATACGATCTTCATAGCTGGATGGTTGTAGCGGCTCAGGAAGACTGTAAGAAAGAAACCTATATGGTAAGAACAGGGAGAGGAGCAATTCAGGATATTGAAATTCGACGTGTAGGTCAACCAATAGTATTTGGTGAGATTCCTGGAGTGATTGCTCATGTAGGATGTGCAAATTACCCAGGTGGAGGAAAGGATGTTCACGACATGGCAGAAGAATTTGCTAAACGCAGATTCATAATAGTCACATCAGGATGCGCAGCAATTTCAGCTGGACATGTTCTTGATGAGAACGGTCAAACAATTTATGAACGCCGTGATGGCGCATTCGATGCGGGATGTGTATTGAATGTTGGATCTTGTGTTTCAAACCCACACATCGCGGGAGCTGCAATAAAGATTGCCGCTATATTCGCAAAAAGGAACCTAAGAGGTAATTATGCAGAGATTGCAGACTACATCCATAACAGAGTAGGTGCTGTGGGAATATCTTGGGGTGCATTTTCACAGAAGGCTGCGTCAATAGCAGCAGGTTTCTGGCGATTAGGTGTTCCTGTCATTGTAGGTCCACATGGTTCAAAATATCGTAGAATGCTCTTAGGTAGAGCTGATCAAGATCGTGACTGGATGGTCTATGATGCAAGAACAGGGGACAGGGTTCAAATTGCACCAGCTCCTGAGCATTTGTTCTATGCAGCTGAAACAGTTGCTGAAGCTAATGTCATGACAGCCAAACTATGCATCAGACCAAACGATACTGGTAAAGGACGCTCGATAAAGCTCAGTCACTACATAGATATCCATGAAACGTCCTATGGGTTCTTCCCAGATGATGTTTGGAGATATATAAGACGTGATACAGATATTCCAATCACACTCAAGGATAAAATCCTAGCTCAAATGAAGGAGAACAAGTGGAAAGAGAAACAAATTCCCGATCCAACGCTTCTGAAAGAGCAGGTCTATGGGGGAGGTGTATAATAAATGATGCGAGCAGTACCCTGGCAGACAGGAGAGATTTGTGGTCCAGATAGTGCGAAGTCATTGACAAAAGCGGATATGCTGAAAAGAGACTTGAAATTGGCAAAGAAACCACTCTTGATTGTAGGACATGACGCAGTTGGTATGCAACATGGGAAGGGTGACATGATCGATTATGCGATCGCCCTATCTGAAGCAGGTAATATTCCGATTGTTGCCACAGGTGGTGCAATCAAAGCATTCATCGAAAAGGGCTTTGTGGGTGCAAAATCCAGGGGGGCAATGGAATTAGCCTATTACCTGCAAGATCCAGATTGGAAAGGACCTCACGGAAAGGGACCTCATGATATGATAATGATCTACGGAATTACATACTATATGCAGTGGACTCTATTATCAGCTGTCATGAATTTTGCAACCCAAATCACCCCAATTGCTCTGGGGAGATACTTCCAGCCTCATGCAAAATGGTCCTTCCCGAATATGAAAGAGAAGCAGTGGCACGAAATCCTAGACGAAATCGTAGAACTCGTAAAAGGAGGTAAATAAGATGTCATTTGAAGACGTTCCAGTAGACATTGGTGTAGTATATGAAGGAGAGAGAGTGCGTGGTAAGGATATGTTCGTCGAACTTGGCGGACCCAAAATAGAGAAGAAATTCGAACTCGCACTTGCGCGAGATAAAGGTTCTATAGAAGATGAGAAAGTAGTCATTATAGGACCTGATTTGAAAGATATGGAAGAAGGAAGTTTTCACCCATTCGGCATCTTTATCGAGGTTGCTGGGGCTGAAGTTGAACCGGACCTTGAGGGAGTTATCGAAAGACGAATCCACGAATACGTGAATTTCGTCGAGGGAATGATGCATCTTAATCAGCGGTATGATATATGGATGCGGCTGAGTAAGAAATCATTTGAAAAGGGTTTCAATTCCTTGGAATATCTAGGTAAAGTTTTGATTCGACTCTTTAAGAGTGAGATGAATATCATTGAAGAGATACAGGTGACATTCATTACCGATCCAAAAGAGATTGAAGTAAGATATGACGAAGCAATTAATCGGTACAATGCACGTGATGAGCGCGCTAGAGGGCTTAGTGATGCTGACGTAGATACATTCTATGGATGCTCGCTCTGTCAATCATTTGCGCCAACCCACGTCTGTACAATTACTCCTCAGAGATATGCAAATTGCGGTGCAATCAGCTGGTTTGACGGACGAGCCGCTGCACGAGTTGATCCCAAAGGTCCGCTCTATGAGATTTCAAAAGGTGATACAATTGACGATTTCAAGGGAGAGTACACTGGAGTAAATCAGGCTTATGTCGAGAAGTCTCTCGGTAAGGTCGCGTCTGTAGTTCTCTATAGTGCATTTGAGAGACCACATACAAGTTGTGGTTGTTTTGAAGCCATTGCTTTCGTAATTCCTGAGGTGGATGGACTTGGAATTGTTCATAGAGATTTCAAGGGAGAAACAGTAAATGGACTTCAATTCTCAAGCATGGCTGACTCTACAGCAGGAGGTCGTCAAGTACCTGGATTCCATGGACTTTCTATAGAGTATATGCGTTCACCCAAGTTCCTTCAAGTAGATGGTGGTTGGGATAGAATAGTCTGGATACCGGACAACATCAAGAAACGAGTCTATGACTATATTCCAGAGGAAGTTCGTGACAAAATACCAACTGAAGAAGATGCAATGACGATTCCGGATCTGAAAGCATTCCTCAAAGAGAAGAATCATCCTGTTGTTGAGAGATGGGTTGAAGTCGAAGAGGAAGATGTTGCTTTAGACACTGTTTCAGGAGACTCGGATTATGTTGCAGTCCCTGGAGAAATGACAGCCTTTGTAGGCGGAGTCGGTGGCGGGCTTGAAATTATATTCAAGAATGCAAAGATCTACGCTGACAGGGTCATCATCCGGAAAACAGGGAAAGGTGACAAAAAGAAATGACTGAGAAAAAAGATAGTGGCACTTCATCATTGGACGACTTGTTCGGCGATTTTGCTGAACTAGTTCTAGAGAATGTGACAATAGAACTGGATGAGTTAAAATTAGCATTGCGACCAATGGTTCAACAGATGGCTAAATCACAAGCTGCAGCTGCTCTATCCATGCCTAAGTCATTAATTCCAGCGTCGTTTACTAAACCCTTGGGTGAATATACGTCTAGTATTCAAGAAATAACACTTGGCGCAACGAAGGGACAAGGCGGTACAAGAGGTAACACTATAACAGTTGGAGGACACACTGCACCTGCATGGGATCTATTCCAAGCTCCTCCAAAACACATACCTGTAGTTGCGGCCGATGTCTTCGACATGCCCATCTCACTCGCAAGTGTAGTCAAGACTCATTATAAGGAAGTTCTTGATGATCCTGCTGCATGGGCAAAGCTATCTGTTGACAAGTTCGGTGCCGATATCATTACCTTGCATCTTATCAGTACTGATAGACAGCTTGGTGACACGTCACCAAATGATGCTGCTAAAGTCATTGAAGAAGTTCTTCAAGCTGTCAAGGTGCCAATTCTCATTGGCTCTGCTGGAGACCCTGCAAAAGATGGTCCCGTTTTAGCGAAAGCAGCTGAGGTGTGTGAAGGTGAACGAACTCTTCTATGCTCAGCGACAGTTGATGTATGGGAACCAATTGCAGAAGCTGCAAAGAAGCACGACCAAATTGTACTCTCCTGGACATCTATCGATATCAACCAACAGAAGGAGCTTAATCGACGGCTGTTAGACTTTCTGGAACCGCGTCAGATCATAATCGACCCTACAACAGCAGCCCTTGGTTATGGTCTAGAGTACGCATTTACGATAATGCAGAGAATGCGTTTGGCTGGTTTGTTAGGAGATACGGAACTCAATTATCCAATTAGCTCAGGGACTACCAATGCTTGGGCTGCCAGAGAAGCATGGCTGAAAGATCCTGCTCTTGGGCCAAGAGAGTTACGAGGTCCTATTTGGGAGAGCGTTACTGCACTTACATTGATGTTAGCTGGAACTGACATCTTCATGATGATGCATCCCGCAGCTATCAAAACAGTGCATGACCTCATAGATTGGATGAAAGAGAGACGTGATGTAAAGCCAGAGGATTATGTTGATTGGACTAAAATGACAATTCCGGAGGGAGTATAATGGTCAATCTTCCAGGTCCACTCGAGATATATCCACTCTTACCAGGTACTAACTGCAAAGAATGTGGAGAAGCCAATTGCATGGCATTTGCTACAAAAATGGCAGAATACACAGTCAAGTTACAGGCATGTACTCCGCTTTTCAAAGAAGCAAAGTATGCTAAAAAGCTAGAGAAATTGAAAGTACTTGTTACACCTTCAGTCAGAGAGATAGTAGTTGGTACAGGAGAAAAAGCAGCTGCAATAGGAGCTAAACTCGTACTCTATAGACATGACCTTAGATACTTGGACCCCACCTCATTTTTCATAGATGTAGCTGATAATATGGACACTGAAGCTCTCACTAAGAGAGTTAAGGAAATTGAGGAATGGACCTACATGTACATTGGCATGGATTTGAAGCTAGATGGGATTGCCTTACGTGGAGTATCAAAAGATCCTCAAACATTCGCTAAGGCGGCAAAGAAGATTGCAGAGATATCGAGCTGGCCAATCATTCTCTGTTCGCTGGATCCAGCGATGTTAGCTGCTGGTGCAAACGCAATCGCAAAACATCGACCATTGCTTTACGCTGCTACAATGGATACATGGACAGAAGTTGGTGAAATTGCTATAAAACACAATCTCCCCCTTGTTGCTTATGCTCCAGGTAGTTTAGAGAACCTATCTACTCTTGCAAACACCCTTAGAGCTATGGGATTAGAAGAGTTAATCCTTGATCCAGGTACAATTTCAGGTTCTCTTCTTGGTACAACAGTTGACAACTTTACACAGTTGAGACGTTCAGCAATCAATATGGAGAACGATATACTAGGTTACCCACTACTTGTAACACCACTATCAGTTTGGGCAGATCATCGAGATGGAGAAGCTCCTGAATTAACGAAGTGGAATGAAGTGATTACAGCCGCAGCTATGATTGTCAGGTACGCAGATATCGTAATTCTTCATAGTCTAGATATGTGGACAAATCTACCATTGACCTTTCTGAGGAGTAACCTCTATACAGACCCAGTCAAGCCTGTTGCAGTTGAATCCGGATTGATGGAATTTGGGAATCCAGGTCCAGATTCACCAGTCATGTATACAACGAATTTTGCTTTGACATACTTCACAGTTGAGAGCGATATCAAACAAGGAAATGTAGCTGCTTGGTTGCTCGTCGTTGATACTGAGGGAATGAGTGTACAGTCTGCAGTAGCTGGTAGAAAACTTACAGCCGACACTGTAGCTGAAGCAATGGAGGAATACGGTGTAGCAGAGAAAGTAAATCACAAGATCCTCATCAGTCCAGGAATGGCTGCAAGAATCAGCGGTGAAACTGAGGAATCGACAGGTTGGACTGTAAAGGTCGGACCTAAAGATTCGTCGGGAATTCCCAAATACATCCAGCAGGAAATGTGGAAAAAAGAGTAGATGAGAAATCACCGACTCTTTTTTTCTTGCATAAGTCATAGGTGACAACAGTATGAGAGAAAGATTAGTCGTTTCCGTTTCAGGGAAAGGCGGTGTTGGTAAAACAACCATTGCAGCACTGATTACACGG
>Ga0315553_10004224_pt1 | contig 10908 bp, 7 predicted proteins | sample SalMarSW160140MG_FD_203099 | JGI IMG/M metagenome (GOLD analysis project Ga0315553, IMG submission 203099) | Salt marsh sediment microbial communities from the Plum Island Ecosystem LTER, Massachusetts, United States - Salt Marsh Sediment SW1601-40 ... | reverse complement strand
CCAGCACCCAGGATGACCACTCGTTTTTGTTGAGGGGCAAAGTGGCCTTCTTTGCCCAGCGCCTCGATAAAACCATAGGCGTCAGTATTAAAACCCAGAAGCCTATCATCTTTTTTAACTATGGTATTGACAGCACCGATCGAATTTGCCAGGTCATCAACTTCATCTAATAAAGGTAAAACTGTCTCTTTATAGGGCACGGTTACGTTAGCTCCAATATTTTGAGGTTTTCTTAAATCATTTACTATGTCTTGAAGTTGGGCTGGGCCTGTCTCCCAAGCCTCATAGCGAATATCAAGTCGATAATAATCCAGAGCCACCTGCTGGAAATAAGGAGAGATAGAATGCTTAAGAGGATAACCGATGAGGCCTATGTATCTTGACATCGTTTAAAATCCTTCGCTATTGATCAGGGCGGTGGCTATCCAGGAAACCCTGGAGGATAAAAGCCGCCGCTATGGCATCTACTTCGGCTTTAACCGAAAAGCTGTGATTTCTGGCTCCTCTTTTTGCCCTGGAGCGTAGTTTACTTCCCTTGCCACCAGCTCCCGTCTTCAAGTGCTCGGCAGCTTTGGTAGAGAATCGTTCATCCCACAGTTGTACATCAAGCTGGTTGAGATTGCTTTGCTTCGCTCGCTCTGACAATTTGTCAGCGAAAGCTGTTACCTTGCCAGCTTGTTTTCCCAGTTCGCCGTTTAAGCGGCGAGGCAAGCCAACTACAATGCACTCTGCCTTATATTGCTCCACAAGCTTGAGAATCTCATTTATAAGGGCATCTTCGTCTTTATGGGTGAACACGGTTAAGGGGGTCGCTAAAATCCCTTGGGGGTCACTTATGGCCACCCCGGTTCTCTTATCTCCGACATCTAGTCCTAAGCTGCGCATTCTCACCCTCACCTTAGTCCTCTCCCGTCAAAGGAGAGGAAAGTATGTTTTGTTAATCTTCCCCCTTCGAGGAAGCAGAGATTTGGTTCTCAATGACACTTTTGACCAAGTTCAGGGCTTCATCAATCTTGGCTGCGTTTTTCCCGCCGGCTTGAGCCATAGCAGCCTTGCCACCACCACCCCCACCGGTAACCTTGGCTACTTGATTAATAATGTCGCCAGCATGAAACCCCTTGGCTATCAGGTCAGGAGTCACCATAGCCAAAAAGTTAGGCCTACCGTTATAAACTGTAGCCAAAACCACTATGGCGCTCTTTAGCTTGTCCCGCAATGTATCGCCCATTTCCCTGAGGATAGGCATGCTCAATGCTGGCACCTTAGCAGCCAGAACTGTCACACCGCTCACTTGCTCGGCTTGCCCAGGCAAATCCTCTGCTATTCTGCGCGATAGCTCCCTTTCCAGTGAAAGCACTCTTTTGCGCTCTGCTTCCAACTCACTGATAAGGGTTTTTACCTTGTTAGGAACTTCGTCAAGCGAGCCTTCTACTTCTTTGGCTACGCTCTGCAAAGCAGTTAAGCGAGATTCAATTAGAGATTCAGCTTTTCTTCCCGTTATCGCTTCAATACGATGCAGCCCTGTACCAATGCTGCTTTCACTGGTTATCAGGAATATGCTAATTTCTCCTGTTGAACTCACATGAGTGCCACCACAGAGTTCTTTACTTATTGCTGGCTCCCCGATTTCCAGCATCCGAACTTCTTCTCCGTACTTTTCTTCAAATAAGGCGATAGCACCCTCAGCGATGGCCCGCTTATAAGGGAGTACTTTTGCTTCTGCTTTCAAGTCCTGGCGTATCCACTCATTAACCTGCCTCTGAATTTCCTTGAGTTCCTCCTCAGTTGTGGAAGCCATATGGGAAAAGTCAAATCTAAACCTTTCCGGCTCTACCAATGAACCTTTTTGCTCAATACGCCTGTCCACTATCTGCCTTAAAGCAGCCTGGAGGAGGTGGGTGGCAGTGTGGTTGCGAGCGATGTCCAGACGGCGGGCGGAATCAACTTTAGCTTCAACTTCATCGCCAATAGATATGGTGCCTTCAATGACTTTCCCCTGGTGGATAATCACATCGGAGGGAGTTCTAAGAGTATTTGCGACGATTACCCTTCCCTTCTGGCTAATGATTTCGCCGGTATCACCCACTTGCCCACCCATCTCACCATAGAAGGGAGTTTTATCAAGTATCACGTCAATGTCATCTCCTTGAGAAGCCATTTTTGCAGGCTTTTCTCTAACACTTAACTCACGGACTTTAGATGTGCAAGTGGTCATTTCATAGCCGATGAATTTGGTTGGCCCAGGCACTACTTCGCCTCGCGATTCCATAGTTCCTCTTCCTTCAATGATTCCTCCGATATCGACAGTGTGTGCTGCTCTAGCCCTTTCCCGCTGCTTCTTCATCTCAGCCTGGAAACCTTCCCAGTCTATAGATAGGCCTTTTTCCCTGGCAATTTCGGCGGTTAGCTCTGGGGGAAAGCCATAGGTATCATAAAGTCTAAATGCTTCTTCGCCTGTTAGCCCCTCTCTCCCTTGAGCTGAAGCTTCGCCAATGAGCTTTTCCACCAGGTTAAGTCCTGTATCTAGGGTAGTAATGAACTTTTCTTCCTCAACTCTAATTACTTCGGTAATCAGGCTCTGATTAGCCATAAGCTCAGGATATATGTGGCTCATCGTGCTAACGACGACGTCAGCCATTTCATTAAGGAAGGGGTCATTCAATCCCAGTTTCCTGCCGAAGAGCGAAGCACGTCTGAGTATCCGTCGCAGGACATATCCCCTGCCCTCGTTGGAAGGCATTACGCCATCGGCGACAAGAAAGGCAATGCCGCGTGAATGCTCAGCCACGATTCTGACGGCTTGGTCGGTATTCTCGTCCCGTCCATATTTTTTTCCGGACAATCGACAAATGCGGTCTACCAGAGGGGAAAATAAGTCCGTTTCATAAGGGGAAGACTTGCCCTGGATAGCGGCTAAAGTCCTCTCCAGTCCCATACCGGTATCGATGTTCGGTTTGGGTAAAGGACTGCGTTGCCCACTTTGGTCTTGATTGTATTGGGTGAATACCAGGTTCCATATCTCGGAGAAGCGACCACAGTCGCAATTGGGCTTACATTCAGCTTTACCGCAGCCAAACTCTTCACCAAGGTCATAATGAATCTCGCTGCACGGCCCGCAGGGACCAGAATCACCAACCGGCCCCCAGAAGTTGTCCTCTTCGCTGAATCGCAATATTTTCCCAGCGGGGACGCCAACTTCTTGCCAATAGGCGAAGGCTTCATCATCGTCAAGGTAAATGGTTATCCAGAGACGCTCCTCAGGCAGTTTCAAATACTTGGTAACAAAGTCCCAGGCCCACAAAATAGCTTCTTTTTTAAAATAATCACCGACACTGAAATTACCCAGCATCTCGAAGAAAGTAAGGTGTTTGCTATCACCCACCGAATCTATATCAGTGGTGCGAAAACACTTCTGGCAGGAAGCTAATCGCCGGCCAGGTGGGGCCTCCAATCCCAGGAAATATGGCTTGATTTGCACCATGCCAGCGCTAGTCAATAGTAAAGTAGGGTCCCTGTGAGGCACCAAGGAGGAACTGGGGATAATTTTATGTCCTCTATCCTGAAAAAAACTCAGAAAGGCTTGCCTCAGTTCATCACCAGTCACTTGTCAGTCACCCTCTTGATTTTAGAAGGTGTCAGCTTTAATGTCAATCGGGGTGGAAGAGAGCGTTTAGTAATGTCATTCGGACCTTGGCTATAGTATTAAGATTTCTCTTTATTTTTGAATTTCGGTGCCGAGGTTCTCCCCACCATAAATTTTTTGAAATGTTTTCCCACATCCTCTATAATACAGCGTTCGTGGTAATTGTTGACCAAAAATTATCCTGGTACTATAACATAAGGGTTCAAGTTAAGACTGCGTTTAAGGCAGTACATGTCTATTGAAAGGAGCGTGATATGATTTCGTTTAGCCCAACAGAAGAACAGCAAATGATTGCGAGTATGGTAAAACAGTTTGCCAGTGATGAAATGCGCAAAATCTACCGGGAATGCGACGAGAACGGTGAGATTCCTGACAGTGTTATAGATACTGCCTGGAAAATGGGGCTTATTTCCAGCAATATACCTGAGGACTATGGCGGATTTGGCGGGGAGCACTCAGCTATCACAGGTTCGCTGATAGCTGAGGAACTGGCTTGGGGAGACCTTTCCATGACGATGCATATCCTCTGTCCGGCTCTATTTTCTTATCCTGTCTTGGAGATGGGTACTGAGACGCAGAGAAAGAAATATCTGCCGCTTGTCTGTGATGAGAAGTATAAGGCAGCTACTGCTGCCCTCATTGAGCCACACTTTGGTTTTGATCCTTACTCTCTGTTGACCATTGCCCGACCTGATGGCAATGAGTATGTTCTTAATGGCGAGAAGTGCTATGTGCCCCTGGCTGCTGACGCCGACTTTTTGCTTGTCTATGCAGCGGAAAATGGCAACAGTCAGGGTTTTATTATTGAAAAAGGTACAAAAGGGCTTGAGATTGGCGAGCGGGAGAAGAATATGGGCATAAAGGCTCTAGCCACATACGAGCTTAGCCTGAAAAGCTGCCGTGTTCCTAAGGAGAACCGGTTGGGTGGTCCGAAGGGATGTGATTTTAACCGTATCATAAATTGCTCACGGGTGGCGCTGTCGGCAATGGCAGTAGGAGTAGCTAAAGCTGCCTTTGAATACTCGAGGGACTATGCTAAGGAACGTGTTGCCTTCGGGGAGCCAATCGCCTCCCGTCAAGCAATCGCTTTCATGCTGGCGGAGATGGCAATTGAAATCGATGCAACCCGGCTGATGACCTGGGAGGCTGCCTGGAAGTTGGACCGAAAGGAAGAGGCGACTAAAGAAGCGTCTCTGGTAAAGGCGTATGCTGACGATATGGCTATAATGGTAACTGATCGTGCTGTACAAATTCTGGGCGGGCATGGTTATGTTCGCGAGCATCCGGTGGAGCTTTGGTTGAGGAATGGTCGCGGATTTGTTACTTTTGACGGCATGGCTATGGTATAAAAGGAGGTATTGCATAATGATAGATTTTGAACCGACTCCAGAACAGAAAGAGGCAATCAAGATAGCTCACGAGTTTGCAAAAGAGCAATTTCGGCCTGTAAGCCATTATTACGATGAACATGAACACGAAAGCCCACAGGAACTCATTGACAAGACGTGGGAGAAAAGATACGAAGGCACATTAGCACTTGGCTTGGATGTAACAGCAGCCCTTAGAATCGAGGAGCTATGCTGGGGAGACGCGGGCCTTTTCTTATGCATTCCCGGTCCGGGACTCGGGGGGGCCGCTATCTTTGCCTCGGGTACGAAAGAGCAATTGTCGCGTTTTTTGGGCCGCTTCAATGAAGGGGGGCCGAAATGGGGTGCCATGGCGATGACAGAGCCAGGATGTGGCTCAGATACCTCTGCTATCACTGCCACTGCCGTGCGTGATAATAACGAATGGGTGCTTAACGGCGAGAAGATTTTTGTCACCTATGGGAAACGTGCTCTGGAAGATTCCGATGGCTTAGTGGTAGTCTGGGCAACTGTGGACAAATCAGCAGGACGAGCAGGCATGAAGTCTTTTGTGTTGCCAGCCAAGACTCCAGGGGCGAGAGTGGAAAAACTAGAGAAAAAGCTCGGGATTAGAGCCAGTGACACGGCGACTATCATTCTTGATAATTGCCGTATTCCCTTTGACAACATACTCGGCAGCCCGGAGGTCAAAAAAGTTGATAAATCCGAAACTAAAGGTTTCAAAGGCGCAATGGCAACCTTTGATGCCACACGACCTATTATAGCTGCCCAGGCCATCGGTGTCGGACGAGCTGCCCTGGATTTTGTTAAAGAAACACTGGAGAATGAAGGAATAAAAATACGCTATGGCGTGCCCAGGCAGAAGCTCACTGCCCTGGAACGGGACGTAATGGAAATGGAAGCGAATTATAAAGCGGCCAAGCTACTTACTTTGCGGGCTCTATGGATGATGAGCCAGCTTCAACCCAATAGTCTGGAGTCATCAATGGCTAAAGCAAAAGCTGGCCTTGCTGTTACCAAAATCACTCAGAAAGCAGTTGAGATTATGGGGCCGCTGGGCTATTCTCGAAAGCACCTACTGGAGAAGTGGATGCGCGATGGCAAGATAAATGATATCTTTGAAGGAACGGGGCAGATTAATATGCTTGTCACAGCCCGCAGAGTTCTCAACTATTCAAGAGACCAGCTTAAATAAAAGGTAGCATGTTAAAGAGCTGATATTTTGCTGCTTTCTGACGCATTGGAAGGTTGCTTGCTTGCGCATCAAGTACCTGCTTCTTCATAGACAAACTAGAACCGAGGATGCCTTTTACTATTAGGGCAATCTAGATGGGTGGAGGTTTGGAGGAGGATTATTTCAGTAGGTTGAGATTCAACTCCCTGCATCAACCGGGAATTTAATTATTTCCCCTTCCTCGTGTAATCAGGGCACCAAGTGGCGTTGGGGCGCTCAGGGCGATGACAAGCAGACCTCCAGTCCCATTTACAACTGTTACAGAGGAAGATATTCATGCCAAGGTTTTTTTTGACCCCCAGTTTGAATTTGTCTAGCCAGCTGGGATTGCTTCGCTTCTTCACTTCGTTCAGAATGACAGCCGGGGCAATAATATCCCCTACATATCCTTAGATAGAGTGGCTAAGAATTCAGCGTTATTCTTTGTCTTAGCTAGCCTTTCCAGGATCCTTTGTGTAGCCTCGCCGTGGTTAGGAGAATCGCTATCTATCATACTAACCACGCGCCTGAGCAGCCATACTTGTTTCAAGCTATTTTCATCCAGCAAAAGCTCTTCTCTCCTTGTGCTGCTAGGCGTAATATCTATAGCCGGGAAGATCCTTCGCTCAGATAATTTTCTATCTAAGTGGAGTTCCATGTTACCTGTTCCCTTAAACTCCTCATATATGAGGTCATCCATACGGCTGCCGGTATCCACGAGGCAAGTAGCAATGATGGTTAGACTCCCTCCCTCCTCAATGTTGCGAGCAGTACCGAAGAAGCGCTTGGGAGGATGCAAGGCTGTTGAATCAATACCACCAGATAAAGTACGCCCGCTAGGGGGCAGGGCTAAGTTGTAAGCTCTTGTAAGTCTGGTAATGCCGTCAAGGAGTATGACCACGTCTTTGTCCATTTCTACTAGCCTTTTGGCTCTCTCTAATGCTAATTCCGCTACCCGAGTCTGGCTTTCTACCGGTTCATCGAAGGTGGCAGCAATAACCTCGGCCTTAACTGATCTCTTCATATCAGTGACCTCTTCGGGTCTCTCTCCAATAAGGCAAACCATGAGGTGAATATCATTGTAGTTAGTAGTTATGGCGTTGGCGATTTTTTGAAGAAGCACAGTCTTGCCTGCCTTTGGTGGTGATACAATAAGCCCTCTTTGCCCCCGGCCTATAGGTGTCACTAGATTGATTAGGCGGGTGGATAACTCATCTGACGTTGTTTCCAGATTGATGAGCTTATTTGCGAAGGTGGGCGTTAACGAACCGAAATTGCGGCGCGTCCTTGCTAGTTCAGCGTCGATTTCATTGATACTCTCTACTCGAAGTAGGCTGTAGTATTTCTCACTTTCTTTAGGAGGTCTAGCCTGGCCACAAATAGCATCGCCGTCTCTTAAGTTGAAACGGCGGATCTGGGAATTTGATACATAGATATCATTAGCACCACGCCGGAAGGTATCCTGTCGTAGGAAGCCATAGCCTTCGCTGATGGTTTCCAGGACGCCTGTTATAAACATATTTCCCTGCTGCTGGGCTTCTGCTTCCAAGATGCGGTGGACAAGCTCGGACTTTTTCAAAGCAGAGTAGCCAATGATGCCACACTCCTTAGCCATCGCCTCCAGTTCATCCCGATTTTTGCTTTCTAGTTGCGACATAGTTATCATAGTAACCTCTTTTTAAAAACCTTTCCTTATTTATATCTATAGTTTTGTGGGGGCTTTTACAGTAATTCTTCCCTCGCCATCACCTTCTTCCAGTCATTTTTAAAACGTTCAATGCCTATATCTGTTAAAGGGTGTCGTATCATTTGTAGTAACACCTCATAGGGCACTGTGGCAATATGGGCTCCTATTTTGGCTGCCGTTAGACAATGTTGCGGATGCCTGATACTAGCGGCGATAACCTGAGCAGGCAGTTGATAATAGTCCAGATATTCCACAATGTCAGCAACCACTTTCATACCATCCTCACCGATGTCATCTAATCTGCCCACAAAAGGGCTTATAAAAGTGGCTCCTGCTTCTGCCGCCAGCAAAGCCTGGTTCAAGGTGAAGCATAAAGTAAAATTCACCTTTATGTTTTCACTGGCCAGCACCGAGGTTGCTTCCACTCCTTCAAGGCTAGCTGGTATTTTAACCACGATATTCTCCGCCCATTTGGCTATTTCTCTGGCCTCAGTCAACATTGCTTGGACATCCTGGCCTAATACCTCAGTAGATACTGGACCAGGTACAATGGAGCAGATTTCCTGGACCAATCTTCGATAATCAACTTTGCCTTCTCTCGATACAATGCTGGGATTGGTGGTTACCCCTGTAACCACTCCTAGTCTCACCCCATGGCGAATATGCTCTATATTGGCAGTATCTAAAAATATCTTCATCCTCTTAATTTAAAGGTAGGCTTGTCTGAGCACCTTCAACAAGTGTCTCTTTGGCTGCCCCGATAAATCCCAGAAATAACGGGTGGGGAGAATCGGGGTGGGATTTGAACTCTGGATGAAATTGGCAGGCAAGCATCCAGGGATGATCTCGTAACTCAGTAATTTCCACTAATCTCCCATCCGGGGATAACCCGGAGGGTACAAGACCGGCTTCCTCTAATGGCTGGCGGAAATTATTGTTAAATTCATAACGGTGGCGATGCCTTTCATAGACTACTTCGTTGCCGTAGGCACGAGCTGCCGTTGTTCCTGCTACCAAATGGCAGGGATAAGTCCCAAGCCTCATAGTCCCTCCCTTTTGCTCCACGCCATGCTGCTCAGGGAGCAGGTCGATGACAGGATAAGCACTACTGGCATCAAACTCAGTGGAATTTACGTTTTCAGTACGGAAAACATGACGGCCAAATTCGATGACCATAATTTGCATCCCCAAGCATAAGCCCAGGTATGGGACTTTCCTTTCTCGGGCAAATTTGGCACCTTTTATCATGCCTTCAATTCCCCGGTAGCCAAATCCGCCAGGAATAATTATCCCCTGAACTTGCCCAAGTTTATCATCGGCCATACCATTCAATTCCTCGGAATCCAACCATTCTATCTTCACTTCGCGATTGTGAGCTAATGCTGCATGGCACAATGCTTCACGCACGGAGTAATATGCATCTCTGAGTTCCACATATTTGCCTACTAATCCAATAATTATAAGCTCTTTAGGAGCCTTTAGCCTGGCTACCATGTCTCTCCATTCTTCCAGATTGATTTCCCCGGCTTTTAATCTCAATCGGCTAACTATAAATTCTCCTAACCCCGCATCTTCGAGTAGCAATGGCACCTCGTAGATGGTTTCGCTGGTAACCAAGGAAATAACCGCCTCTTTATCTACATCGCAAAATAGCGATATTTTGTCCTTTATCCCCTCAGATATCTCCTTATCGCTGCGGCACAGTATAACATCGGGCTGAATACCGATTCTCCTTAGCTCGTTGACACTATGTTGAGTGGGCTTGGTCTTTAACTCATCGGTGGCAGCGATGTGCGGCAAAAAGGTGACATGAACATATAGTACATTATCCTTGCCTTCATCTTTTCTCATCTGCCTTATAGCTTCGAGGAATGGTTGCCCTTCAATATCCCCCACAGTGCCGCCAACTTCAACAATAACTACCTCGGCTTTGGATATTTCGGCTACTTTCCTTATCTCGCTCTTTATTTCATTGGTTACGTGGGGAACCACCTGGATTGTACCTCCCAAAAAATCTCCTCGCCGCTCCTGAGCAATGACCGAGGAATAGACCTGACCGGAAGTGACGTTAGAAGCTTGGGTCAGCTCCACTCCAATAAATCTCTCATAATGACCTAAATCCAAATCAGTCTCGGCACCGTCTTTAGTAACAAACACTTCACCGTGTTGGTAAGGAGACATCGTCCCTGGATCAACATTCAAGTAAGGATCGAGCTTCTGCACAGAGACAGATATGCCACGGCTTTTCAATATTTTGCCGATAGAGGCTACCGAAATCCCTTTACCTACAGAACTAACTACGCCACCAGTAATGAAAATATACTTGCTCACTGCTTATTACAAGAGTATAGAGAAAACCAAATCTTGTAGGTCGATTCTAAAAGGCGAAGCAAACTTGAGTTTCTTTTCATTATAAAGAGTAAGATTCTAAATTGTCAAGTCTGTGTACTCGTTCAAATAAGTTGACACACTTTGTCTTGAATTCGGGCACAGATTTTTTGTAGAAAAGGTAGCAATGCTATAATAAGCTTAGTAAAAAATGTCAAAAAAATACATTCTGGCTTTTGTAATAATAATAGCGGTAGCGTTAGGTATCGGTGTTTGGGCTCTACCTCGTTCCCCAGCATCCAACCCACCCCAGTCTTATAACTCAACCCAGCACACTGATCCCGATTGGACATTCCCCCCAGAGAGCGAGCCAGCTATTCCCTTGCCTGATTTCCGCCCGGTAGTTGCAGGGGTAATGCCCTCAGTAGTTTCCGTGACTACAGAGACGGTCGTCCCTGGTTTCTTCGGTCGTCAATCTACTGAATATGTTGCTGGGTCCGGGATACTTATCGACGACAAAGGATATATTGTCACCAACAACCATGTAGTTGAAAATGCCCAGAGCATCTACGTGGAGTTGGCTGATGGTAGGATTTTCCTTGCAAATATTGTAGGCGCTGACCCCGTATCTGACCTTGGCGTGATAAAGATAGATGCTGCGAATTTGGCG
>Ga0315553_10004223_pt1 | contig 10914 bp, 11 predicted proteins | sample SalMarSW160140MG_FD_203099 | JGI IMG/M metagenome (GOLD analysis project Ga0315553, IMG submission 203099) | Salt marsh sediment microbial communities from the Plum Island Ecosystem LTER, Massachusetts, United States - Salt Marsh Sediment SW1601-40 ... | reverse complement strand
AACTTCTACCTTTAATTTATATAGACCTTCTGTGTTAATTTCAGAAAAATTTACTGTTCCGATAATCTGATGAGAAGAAATGTTATTTATTATATTTTTGGGACCTTTAATTCCCATACTTACATTTATGGGAAACTCTTTTATCACCAAATCTTCGCTGAGATTATTTTGGATAAGAGATACATCAATAAAATTCTCTACTATGGGGTTCTCCCCGCTTGCTATATACAACCATAAAATTATCGCTAAAAATAAAGAGAGTAATTTGATATCTACATTTTTTAAAAACCAATTTTTAAATTCTTTCATTTTTTATTATCCTCTGTCGGCCAGAAACCAAATTCAGAGATTATCTTAGGTTGATATAAGTGTGTTAACATCTTTTTTAATCCTTGGGGTTCCATAGGTCGGGTAATCTTTCCATCTAAAGCAATGGATATATTTCCTGTCTCTTCTGATACTATAATTATCAAAGCATCTGTCTGTTCACTTAACCCTAAAGCAGCTCTATGTCGGGTACCTAAAGATTTATTAATATCCATTCTCTCGCTTAGCGGTAAAATGCAATTCGCCCCTGCAATCTTATTCCCTCTAATAATGACAGCTCCATCGTGTAAAGGAGAGTCGGGCATAAATATAGAATATAATAATTCAGGCGAAAATTCGCTATTTAAAAAAATACCAGTTTCTAAAATGTCTTTTAAACCGACCTCTCTCTCTAAAACCACCAGAGCTCCCTTATGTTTGCTGGAAAGCATTGGCATTACCATAACCAATCCATTGATCAATTGTTCAATTTTTTTATCGACTTCCTTATGCATAAAGGAGGTATTTATAAAAAATCCTCTTTTCCCCATCTTTAATAACCCTCTTCTTATTTCTGGTTGAAATATTATGGGCAGGGCTACAACCATCATAGCCATGGCTCCTTTTAGAAGCCAATTAATGGTTCTAAGACCAAGCTGGTCAGCAATAAAAGAAACAATAAAAAGAATAACTAATCCTTTGATTAATTGTACTGCTGGCGTATCTTTGATTAAGAGAATTATGTGATAGGAAATAAAAGCAATGATTAATATGTCTATAAGGTCTAAAATGCTGAAAGAGATTGGCACTTGATTCTCCCTTTTTACTTATTAAAAAAATTAAAAGTTAATAAATTGGTCACTCATAAGTAGTCCTTACTTTTAAATACAATTTTTCAGCTTTCAGTTATCATTATACAGCAATAAGTTTAAAACAAAAAGTGGAAAACCATAATTTTATTTTTTTCACTATTTTTTAAATTAGCTAACTAGCACACTAAAGTTTACACTAACAACATAACTCAAAGCCTAAAACTTTTTTTTCGTATGGTGTATTGCTTATTGCGGATGGGTTTCCTTTTTGTCATGCTGATTTATGAATTTTATCTTCTGACTTCAATTCTCTTCACGAGATATGGACCCATTTTATGCTTTACGTTTTTTGCATTATTACTAAATACTGTTTAATATTTACTAACAAATAAGCTAACAACATTTATAATAACAAAGCCAAGATGCCTTTTTGGGCATGTAACCTATTTTCTGCCTGATCAATTACTACAGAATGAGGACCATCTAACACCTCATCGGTTATCTCTTCCCCTCGATGAGCAGGTAGACAATGTAATATTATTACATCATCTTTTGCTTTATTTACTAACCCTTGATTTATTTGATAAGGTCTGAATACATCTTTTCTAGTTTCACGCTCTTTTTCAAATCCCATACTGGTCCAAACATCGGTATAGATAACATCAGCTCCTTCTACAGCTTCTTTCGGTTCTCGGATAATTTCTATTTTACTACCCATTTTTTTAGCATCCTCGTTGGCTAGGTTTACCACTTCTTCTTTCGGTTCGTAACCAGGAGGAACCACCAAAACAATGTCCATTCCTACTTTAACCGCTCCAAATAATAGGGAATGTGCCACATTATTTCCATCACCGATATATACTAATTTAAGATTAGACAATCTACCCTTCTTTTCTTTAATGGTTAGCAGATCACCCAAAGCTTGACAGGGGTGTAAAAGGTTAGACAATCCATTAATAACTGGAACTGATGAGTTTTTGGCTAATTCTAATATTATTTCATGACTGAAAGTTCGAGCCATAATTCCGTTTACGTAACGGGATAACACTCGAGCAATGTCTTTCGTTGCTTCTCTTTCTCCTAATTTTATATCATCAGGACCTAAATAAATTGCTTGCCCACCTAATTGAATCATCCCTGTTTCAAAAGATACCCTGGTCCTTAAAGAAGGTTTTTGAAAAATCATTCCCAATACTTTTCCTTTTAAAAGAGGTAGTTCTTCGTGAGAATAATGTCTCAATTTTATAATCTCAGAAGTATCTAATATTTGAGTAACCTCTTCCTTGCTCAAATCATTAATAGATACTAAATTTTTTCCTTTCATATCTATAGACATTATTTTTTCTCCTTTCTTTTATAGAAATATTGTTTTACGTATTTTGAAGTAGTGATAGAAAGTAGTGCGGGATAATTTAATCTAAACCTTACTTCAAAACCAACTTCTAATTCTTCTTTAAAATCACTTATATCAATAATTAAATGGTCACTGCTTGCACCTACTATTTTTATTCCTTCTTTCAGAGGAATTAAGCTTCTAACATAAATGTCCTGCTTCCCTATGGCTAAAATGGCTCTTTTCCTTACTCCTAAATCTCGAAAAACAGGTATCTCTCCAAACGCATCCCGACCAATCTCCCCTTGCGGTAAAGTTGACTTCTCTTTTATTTCAATAACCTCTGCAGTTAAAATAAAAGTATCCTGATAAGTCCCTGCTATATTACGTAACCTTACATCATCTTGGCCAAGCAAAATACCTACTCCTATTCTTAACTGATTTATTCTATCAGGAATAATATCATCTTCAACTAACTTTAAAACACTAGTATTACCCCCTGAAATTACTTCTAAATTTATAGAATAATTCTTTTCAATTTCTGCTGCTAATTCAACCAGTTTGGTTAAATTTTCCCGGGTAGGCATTACTCCGCTAATACAGCAAAAATTGGCAGCAATGCCTATTAATCTTATTCCTGGTAATTTTCTAATTTCACCGACCATTTTCAAAGCATCATCTGGCATAATTCCTTCTCTTAAGTCCCCTAAGTCTACCATTAGAATTATTTTATGAACTGCTTTTCTCTTTAAAGCTTCCCGTGATAATGATTTAATAACCGTAATTTCTGAGTTTAAACTTATGTCTGCCCATTCTAAAACTCTATCGACTTCACTTAACATTGGAATCCTTATTAACATCGTTTCTGCTTTAAGTTTAGATTTTTTCAATCCCTTAAGATTCTCTATGCGAGAATCGCCTAGAATATTTATTCCTCCATCTATCATGGCTTGACCTACTTCTCTGATAGCACAACATCCCTTAGTTATTCCGACTAGTTTAATTCCGTGTTTTAAACAAAGGGTTTTAATATTTTCTGAATTACTTTTTATCTTATCCAAATCAATATCTAATCGAGGATTTCTTTTCATTGTTTCTTTCCTTTAAAGGAGAAATAATTAGAAAAAATAAATTAGTTATTAGCCTCAAATACTATTTTTCATTTATCAATAAATAATTAAGAAATTAAAACAAAAAGTACAAAACCATAATTCAATATTTATAATTTTAAAATCTACCAATTAAATTAGCCGGTTTTGCTTTCCAAAAATAACGACCTGGTACCTCACAAGCAATCAATTTATTTTTGGCGAAATACAATTCACGAGAATGATATACTATTTTTTTATTTTTTAAAATAGAAAGCAAAAAAAAGAGAAAGGTGCCTTGCTACATGGCTAACCTTTCTCTTTTCAATGACGTAAAAATAATTATCTCTTAGAAAATTGGAATCTGGCCCGAGCGCCTTTTTGACCATATTTTTTTCTTTCTTTCATCCTTGCATCCCGAGTTAATAAACCTTCTTTTTTTAAGATTGAGCGTAAAGTAGAATCATATTGTAAAAGGGCTCTGGCAATGCCATGTTGTAGCGCTCCTGCCTGGCCAGTAATGCCTCCTCCTTCTACTTTAGCAAAAACATCCAACTCATTCTTTTTATTTACCAATTCTAAAGGTTTCTCTACTACGGTCGATAAAGAATCTCGTCTAAAATAATTATCTAATGTTCTTTTGTTAATTTTTATACTACCTTTGCCAGGAACTAACCATACTCTGGCAATTGAGGATTTTCTTCTTCCTGTGCCGTAACTTTTTGTCTGTGACAAGTATATAACCTCCTTCTTCGTACTTAGTTAATTTTTTCTAATTTTTGAGCTTGATGCGGGTGTTCATTTCCCTTGTAAATTTTTAACTTTTTAATCATTACTCTGCCCAATTTTGTATGAGGAATCATACCTTGAACTGCCTTTTTCACCACTAATTCTGGTTTCTTCTTTAATAATGTTTCCAGAATAACGCTTTTTAAGCCTCCAGGATAAGAGGTATGATACCTGTATATTTTTCCTTTGAGTTTATTTCCAGTTACTTTTATCTTTTCAGCATTTATAACTACTACATAATCACCTAAATCCATAGATGGTGTATAGGTTGGTTTATTCTTTCCCCTTAATATTGTAGCTATCTGAGTAGCCAATCTCCCCAATATTTTTCCTTCTGCATCAATTAGATACCATTTTCTATCAATATCATCTACTTTTGCACTGTAGGTTTTCACTTTGTTCCTCCCTGCCTAATAATTTCACATGTAATTTACTTATAAAAAATAAATATCGACTCATCTTAAAACCCTATTTTTTATTAGAAAATAACATAATAAATTGTAATATAATCAAGCGATGATGTCAAGCTAAATTAGCATATAAGCATATATTATATAGTATTTAGAAAATATAATTTAGTATTAAAACGTAAATCTAAAAGCATAAAACTGAATTCGTATCTAGTATCTCGTGAATCGCATCTCCTAATCTGGCCTGTATACTCGCTTAGTTAGTTGCCCCGTTAACTAGTTAAAGGATTATACAATATTACCGAGTTAGTATAAAGGCGCAGCAGGTTGTTTATCTTCTTATAGTATAGACACAATGCATAAGACCCTTACTGCTGAATTCTTATTTTCTTTATGCAGTACGCGATACTAATTCACTAATTGATTAAAAAATTAGTGAATTAGTATTTTACTTTCATTAAAAACAGTCCTTTGGCAGGAACAGTTTTACCTGCCATTTTTCTATTTTTAGCTTCTAGTATCTTCTTTATCTCTAAATAATTTATATTCCCCCTGCCTACTTCCAAGAGAGTACCAACGATAGTCCGTACCATTTTATATAAAAAAGCATCGGCTTCAATACGAAAACAAAACATATTTCCTTTACTGGAAATATTGATACTTTTAATGGTTCTTTCCCAGTTTCTAATCCTACTCCCCGAACAGGTAAAAGATGTAAAATCATGTTTTCCTTGTAAAAATTTACTGGCTTTTTTCATCTCTTCTAAATTTATCTTCTTATAAACGCAATATACATAATTTCTTAAAAAAATTGATAGATAATTATTATTTAGATTAGAATTCCAAACATAATAATGATAAATTTTACTTACTGCACTATATCGGGCATGAAAATTAACATCTGCTCCCTCTGCTTTTTTAATCCTTATATCTAAGGGTAGTAATCGATTTAGAATCAAAGGTAATTCCAACAAGGGGATAGAACTGTTAGTATTAAAATTTGCTACTTGTCCTAAGGCATGTACTCCTGCATCGGTTCTTCCAGAGCCGTAAAGTATTATTTTTTCTTGGGTGATCTGAGATATTTTTTCTTCTAAAATTCCCTGTATGCTTAAAAGACTTTTTTGTCTTTGCCATCCATAATATTTAGTTCCTTCATATTCTATGGTAAGCTTTATGTTAATCATTTTTCCCTTTTGTCTGCTGGTTAGATAGTTTACCGATTCATTGGTTTAATATTGTTACATTGACCGGGTAAAACTATTTTAACCAAGTAAATAATTCTATCTCCTAACACTCTATAGCGATGTATAAGCTACTACTCACGAAATACTAAAACTGTTTTTTTATCTTATATCCTGTTTCCTGGTTTTCTTCTTCATTTTTTAACCAGTTAACTAATTATATATAGTATAAGTACTACACTATTTTTCTTCAGGCGATACGCAGATAAGCAATACTCAATACTAATTTAAAACATTACACTCACCATAATAGTAACAAGAATAGTTAAAGTAAAGGCTGAAATATCTTTTTTTTTAATTTTTAATTCTCTATAATGAGTCCTACCCTCTCCCCCTCTATAACATTTAGCTTCCATAGCAATGGCTAATTCATCAGCACGTCGAAACGCATTAACAAACAAGGGTATTAAAATAGGTATTAAATTCTTTGCTCGGTTAAAAATATTCCCACTTTCAAAGTCTGCACCTCGAGATATTTGAGCTTTCATTATTTTTTCTGTCTCTTCCAACAAAGTGGGAATAAATCTTAGTGCTATAGTCATCATCATGGCTATTTCGTGAGCGGGTATACCTATGAATTTAAAAACAGACAACAACCTTTCTATCCCGTCAGTTAAAGATATTGGAGAGGTAGCCAAGGTAAGTAGAGAAGTAGTTAAAATTAGAATAAATAATCGGAAAGAAATAAGTATCCCTTTTACTAATCCTTCCCGGGTTATTTTTAAAAAGCCTAACTGATAAATCATTTCTCCTTCAGTCATAAAAAGATGTATTAGCAGCGTAAATATAATAATAAATAATATGGGACGCAGACCCCTGAATACATATTTTGGGTGTACCTTAGAGATAATAATGCTAATTAATACAAAGCATCCTAAAATTAAATATCCTGAAAATTTTGTTATTAAAAATAAAGCTACGATGATCGCCAAACAACTCAATATTTTTATTCTGGGATCCAAACTATGAATTAAAGAATCCCTGGGAATATATTGACCAAAACTAATATTCCTTAATATTCTCATCTTTCCTCATCTTTTTTAATAGTAATTTATAAATTGCGCTCTTTAAATATTTAGTTCTTATTTCTTTGTTGTTCTTTTCATTTTTTTTAATAATTCACTTTCAGCATCATCTACGGTTAATACCCCGGCATATACATCTTTCCCTTTTGCTTTTAATTTATGCATACATTCGGTAACCTGTGGAAGCCCTAAACCCATTTTTACTAGATCGTTAGCATGCTTCTCAAAAATTTCTTGAGGAGCACCATCTATAATTATCTCTCCTCGATGCATTACCAAAAGGCGCTTTACTGTCTCGGCGACTTTTTCCATGTTGTGCGATACCAATACCACAGTCATTCCGAAGTTGTAATGTATTTTTTCTATCTCAAATAATATATTATCTCTGCCCTGGGGATCAAGGTTGGCAGTAGGTTCATCTAAAATTAACATTTTTGGTCTTATGGAAAGTATACTGGCTAAGGCGACACGGCGCATCTCTCCCCCGCTTAGAGAAAAAGGAGAACGTTCTATATAGAGGTTATAATCAAGGTCGACCATCTTTAAGGCTTCTCTAACTCTTTTTTCAATTTTTTCTTCTGATAAACCTAATTTTCTTGGGCCAAAAGCTATTTCTTGATAAATTGTCTCTTCAAATAATTGATTCTCAGGATACTGAAATACTAAACCTATTTTTTGTCTTACTAACCTAAGGTTTGTCCCTTTTTTATTTAAATCTATTCCTTCGACATAGATTTTACCAGAAGTTGGTGTAAGCAATCCGTTGAAATGCTGAATTAAAGTCGTTTTCCCACAACCAGTATGACCGATTAGGCCAATAAATTCACCATTATCAATATCTAAATTGATATTCTTTAATACTTCTGTTTCAAAGGGCATTCCCAAGCTATAGGTAAAGCATATATTTTCTAAATGTATAAACATAGACTTTCCACCATATCTTCAACTTTCAATATATGAGGAGATATGTCTATTCCTCTTTTGTTTAATTTTAAAGCGAGTTCAGTTATTTGAGGAACATCCAATCTTAATTGTTTTAAAATATCTATTTGAGTAAATACCTCTTCAGGTTTTCCTATAAGAGCAATTTTCCCTTTATCTAATGCGATTACCCAGTTAGACTCAGCTGCCTCCTCCATGAAATGAGTAATATAAACAATGGTAATATTCTCTTCTAGATTTAATTTCTTAACAATATTTATTACCTCTTTTCGGCCCTGAGGATCGAGCATTGCCGTAGGTTCATCTAATACCAAATAGGAAGAGTGTAAAGCAATGGCTCCCGCAATTGCTACTCTTTGTTTTTGTCCACCTGAAAGCAAATGCGGTTCACTTTTTTTGTACTCTTGCATTTCTACAATTTCTAAAGCCCAATCAACCCGTTCTCTCATAAGTTTTGTCTTTATGCCAATATTTTCCAGGCCAAAAGCTATATCATCTTCTACTGTAGTTGCTATAATCTGATTATCTGGATTTTGAAATACCATGCCAACTTTTCGTCTTATTTCCCATGTTTTGCTCTTATCTTTAGTATTCATTTCATCTACCCAAATATCTCCGCTAGTAGGGAGTAATAAGCAATTCATATGTTTAGCTAAAGTAGATTTCCCAGATCCATTAGAACCTATAATAGAAATAAAATCACCCTTTTTTATTTCTAAATTAATAGAATCCAAAGCTTCTATTTGATCTTTCATATGATCATTGTATATGTGACTTAAATTTTTTATTTTAATCAAAAGGTTCACCACTTGTAACTAGGCATATAGTATTCATAGTTTAATATATAGCGAATATGGTTACTTGATTAGCTGGCTAGCTGGTTAATTGTCTAAAAAACAGAAATTAGAAGTCAAATTAGTTTTTAATAAAGAAGAAAAGAAATGGATTAGAGAGTTCAAAATCTAAATTCGTATATCGTATCTCGTATAAATTCAGTTACAAATAATATTTAATTTATGATAAGGGTTAGGCTACGTATCTAAGGTTACAACAAATTTATAGAAAGCTCAAAAAGTATCTCCATACGCCCTTTTTTATAGATAGGCGAGACAACTTTCCTGCGGGAAGGCTGGAGGATGTTTTTGCATATCTTTGGCATCTCATTTTTTCCTATAATTATTCCCCACGCCTATAGGTTACCCGCTTTAGGCTGATTAAATACCAACGACTTAGCTAGCTAAGCAACTAAGCAAAAAAAACTAACTAAATTATTAAAAACCAAAAGGTTAAAAAGTTTAATTATCAAAATAACCTTTCCCGATATAAAACTTTTTAACCTTTTTCATTTATTCTTCAATTATTCTACAAATTCAATTATAGCTAAAGATGCTGCATCACCTTTACGAAATCCAGTTTTCACAATACGCGTGTAGCCACCATTTCTCTCCAAATACTTTGGACTAATTTCTTCAAATAAAACTTTAGAAGCTTTTTTATTTCTTATTACTTTTTGCACCTCTCTCTGGGCTTGCAAATTATTTTTTTTAGCTATGGTTACTAACTTTTCCACATGTTTTCTAATTTCTTTTGCTTTAGCGTGTGTGGTCTCTATCTTCTTATGAGTTATGAGTGAAATAGATAAATTAGCTAATAAAGAGCTTCTATGACTACTACTACGACCTAATTTTCCTTTTAATTTCTTGTGTCTCATCCTAAAAATCCTCCTGGTGCATTTTTTCACCTAAGACAAACCCATATTTGGTAATTTTCTCTTTTATTTCATCTAAAGATTTCTTTCCTAAATTCTTTATCTTTATTATCTCCATCGGAGAATAGTTAAGTAAATCTCTCAATGTATTTACATTGGACATTTTTAGGCAATTATACGAACGAACTGAAAAATCTAGTTCTTCGATGGTTTTATTTAAGATTTTTTCTTTTTCGCTTTTTTCTTTTTCTTCTCTTGAAATAAGTTCACCCTCTAATTCGACATCTTCAGGAGAAAACTTAGTAAATATCTTTAAATATTTAATTAATATACTTGCTGATTTACTCAAAGCTTCATCGGGTAAAAGACTTTTATCAGTAAATATTTCTAAAGTTAATTTTTCGTAATTAGAAAATTGACTCAGACTAGCAGTTTCCACATCATAGCGTACCTTGGTAATAGGTGAAAAAAAAGAATCGATAAAGATGGTATCTACTGATTGACCTGATTTTTTATTTTTTTCAGCAAGCAAGTAACCCATTCCTTTTTCTACTATTATCTCCATATCTATTTTGGCGTGCCCATTTAAAGTAGCTATCTTTAAATCGGGATTAAGTATTTCTACATTAATATTAGGAGTTATATCTGCTGCAGTGACTATTTTTTTTCCTTTTGCTTTTAATTTTAAAATCTGTGGTTCATCCGCAAATATTTTAACTACTAATTCTTTAATATTTAAAATTATTTCAATTACATCTTCTTTAACTCCTGAAATAGTATCAAATTCATGGGTAATTCCTTCAATTCTAATCGCAGTTGCAGCCGCCCCCGACATAGAAGACAATAATGTTCTTCTAAGAGAATTGCCTAAAGTAACACCATAACCTTTTTCTAATGGTTCTATGATAAACTTGCCATAATTATCTGACAAATCTTCCACTTTTATTTTTATATTATTAATATCCATCACCTTAAATGCTCTCCTTCTTTAGGTATAGGAAACCCAAAAATATTAACGAGAATAATACTCAACTACCAATTTTTCCTCTACCGGTAAATTTAATTCTTCTTTAGAAGGAAATTTTATTATCTTCCCTTTTAAATTCTTAAAATCAAACTCTAACCAGGAAGGAGTACTGACTTCTATCTTCCCTTCTTTAATTTCTTTAATATTTTCAATATTTCCGCTTTTTTCTTTGATCTCAACTACATCATTGATATCAACCTGATAAGAGGGTATATTCACTTTTTTCCCAT
>Ga0315553_10004217_pt1 | contig 10927 bp, 5 predicted proteins | sample SalMarSW160140MG_FD_203099 | JGI IMG/M metagenome (GOLD analysis project Ga0315553, IMG submission 203099) | Salt marsh sediment microbial communities from the Plum Island Ecosystem LTER, Massachusetts, United States - Salt Marsh Sediment SW1601-40 ... | reverse complement strand
TCTTGCCGCGATGGACGTACTTGGCGCTGGTGCGGACCTGCATGCTGATGTTATACCCGCACGCGACGACCATGTGCCGCTTGGCCGAGACGTGCATCCCGCCGTGGTGCCAGTTCCCGTCGCTGGGCATCATCAGGCACGCCTTCAGGTGCGCGTACCGCGTCCCGCTCATCCAGCCGTAGCCGACCTTGGTGCGCTCCTCGCCGTAGTCCCAGGGCACCTCGCGCCAGCCGCCTGCCGGGTCGAACCGGCCGACCACGTTGATCGTCCGCAGGTAGGCGAGCCCGTCGAGGTCGAAGCACATGTCCTCGGCGTTGAACGGGACCTGGACGACGCGGTGCCGGCCGGTGTCCGGCTCGATCTCGAACAGTTGATGGAACGACTTGCCGACCGAGGCGCCGTCCCCTTCCGCGACGTAGAGCTTGCCGTTCGCCGGGTTCACGTAAAGCCGCTGGCGGTAGTAGACCGGCGCCTGGAGCGGCATGTGCTTGCGCTGGCAGTCCACCGCAAAGTCACGGACCGTCTCCAGCTTGCCGCCCTTGATCGCGCGGACCTGGGCGTTGGTGTGGCGGATGCGGCCGCGGTTCAGCACGTTCTGCGCCGCCCACGGCTGCGCCAGCCAGACCCGGACGGGGTCCGACCAGGAGTCGATGGCGGCGACCAGTTCGACAGGGTACATCCCGCCCCAGCGCGTCGCGAACTGACCCGGCGGCGCCAGCGGATACGCGATCTTCTTCTTCGCGTTGTCGAACGGGCCATACACCACAAGCTGCTGCCGAACGCCCTTGTCCTCGTACTCGTTGCGCACCATCCAGGAGAATACGTAAATCTCGCCGGTCTTCTCGTGGATGGCGACGTGCGCCGGCCGGTACGCCTTGATCGTCTTGAGGTGCTCGCCGTCCGGGCTGAACACCTGGACGCGGTCGTTCATGTAGTCACTGACGTAGACGCGGCCCTTGGGGTCGGCCGCGACGGATGAGGGCACCTTGAAATGCTCGTTGTCCTCGCCCGCGTCGGACAATCTCAGCCCGCCTTTGAAGATCACCGGGGCGTCGTTCTTCTCGTAGTCCATCCGCATCACCACGGGGATGGTGCGCACGTCAACGAGCCGGGCGATGTCTTGGGTGGCCCGGTGGATCTTGCCGAAGTGATACGCGGTCAGGTAAAGCGTCTTGCCGTCGGGGCTGAGCGCGACGCTGTGCGGCGAGACCTGCTGCGGGAGGCCGCGGCGCTGTGCATGCGGCAGCGTCAGCTTGGGCCCGGTCAGCGGCAGCCCGCCGGTCGTCCCGTCCGTGCCCAGCCGGTTGAGCCAGAGGTAGGCGAGCGCGATGCGGCCGTCGCGGACCGCCATCGCCTGGGCGGCGCGCCCGTACATCGCGAAATGCTCGGTCAGGTGCGCCAGCGGCGAGTCCCAGTTCTTCTTCCTGTGATCAGTGTACGACGTGCCGGCGTTCGTGCCGCTGGTCAGCATCGTGCATCTCAGGAAGTTCGTCTTCAGCGGGAGCCGCTTCCCATCCTGCGGGAACGTCCGCCACTGGAGCCCCTCTGTCTGCTCGACTTTGTCGCCGGGGAACGGATAGACGGTACGGACGTAGTTCCCGTCACGGTCGTAGAGGATAAGCGAATCGATGGACGTGCCGCCAAGGTAGACGTAAACGCCCTCCTTCGCGGCGGCGAAGAGCGGCGGCGCCAGCGCCGGCCGACGCTTCGGCATCCAGAACAGCGTCCGCTCGAACTGCGGCCTGAGACCGAGCGACACACGGACCGTCAGGGCATCCTTGTCGTCGATGTACGTCCCCTGGTCGTTCTTCCCGTCCCAGATGATGCTCTGCTCGAGCGAACCCTTCCGGAACGGCGGCGGAGCGTTCTTCCCCAGCACCCCGCTGGCGAGGTGGCGCACGATCTTCCCGTTCGCGTCCTCGATGGCGACGGTGGCGTCGCACGCCGCCTTCGACGCGAATGCGATAATGACCTGGTCGCCCTTGCGAGTGACCGTCGGCTTCCGTGTGAACTCAAAGACCTGCTGCCGCTTGACCTTGAACTCATCCAGATCACTCCCCCACGCCGGCGCGCTCAGCAACAGACCCGCCACGACCGCACTAATGACCGCTGACCGATGACTGATCATTTCTGCTCTTTCGCAATCTCGGCGGCCAGGGCGTAGAGCCGTGCATCACGTACGTGATAGCCCGACGACCCCATCGCCAGCCAGTGCTGCCGCGTCTGGTAGCCCACCCGCACGTAGTGGCGGGCGCGGTCGAGGAGGAACTGCTCCGCCCGCTCCGCCAGGCCGCCGCTCACCTTCTTCTGGTCCAGCATCTCGCGGACATAGACGACGGCCTCGGCGACCTGGGAGCCGCCGCGGAACGCCTCGACCCGCTCGTTACAGACGGCGCCGTCGGGGCCGGGGCTGATGAACGAGATCACGCTGATCGCGTGGCCCAGGGCGTACCTGGTGTCGCACAGGTGGATGAGGCGGTTGGACTTGCCGACGCGGACGGGCCAGAAGTCGCCGCCCAGCCGCCCGTACCCGTGCAGGTTGTGCTGCATCATCGCTTCCGGCCCGATGCGATACGCCTCGACCGGATGGTTGTCGCGGAAGGCGCCGCGCGGGATCTTCAGGTCGGCGATGGGGAACCCGGCCCGCCGCTTGCGCCAAGGACGCGGATAGGCGGCGTAGCGGCTCCGGTTGCTGTCGGGATTGCAGAGCAGACCCGAGCCCCACACCCACTCGTTGCACAGCACGGTCATCTTGCCGAAGCGGCTGCGGTAGCCGTGGCAACTGCTGATCCACTTGCCGTCCGGCCACATCGCCTGGTAGTTCTTAATCGTCTCCTTGGTCGGCGCCCAGCAGTAGCTGACGTGGCCGAGCAAGGCGACGTCGTACCAGCCCCGCTTCTCGATCCGCTTGCGAAGCTCGGTGAACACCGGCTTCCAGACCGCGCCGTTCTCCGGCGTCCCGTACGCGGGGAGGGTCAGCGGCGTGAGCGCGCCGGTCTTCAGATCCAGCACGCTGACCTTGGCCGGCGCCGCGTCGTTGTTCCGGCCCTCGAAGTCGCCGTGGTAGATGGCCAGGTGCCGCGGCTTGCCCACGTGCTTCTGGTACAGATCGAGGTAACGCTCCATCACCGAGAAGTCGTATTTGTACGATCCGTCGGCCTGCTTGATCCAGCGGACCATCGACTCGAGGTTGTTGATGTTCGGCGCCCGGATGATGAGCGGGACGACGCAGATGCGGCTGCCAATGCTCGCGAGCACGTCGAGCGATTTGCCCATCAGCTCGAAGTGCTTGTCCGACCACGGCTTGACGTTGTAGAAGAGGGCGACCGAGTCGGGCGACTGGTAGATGTTGCTGCCCAGGCGGAAGTCCTTGGGATCGGGGATCCGCCAGTCGTGGACCTTGAGGCGGACGGCGACGTCCTGTGGGCCAAAGTCCTGCGCCTCGATGGTCACCTTGCCCGTGTAGTCGCCGGGAACCGCGTCGGCGGGGACGCGGACGGTGACCCAGACAGGGACGAGCGCGGTGGGGACGGGCTGCAGGTTGCGGCCGCGGATTTTCATCGGGGCCGCCTGGATCTGCTCGGGCACTTGGCCGAGCAGGCGGTCGAAGTACGGCCAGTTCCGCCAGCCGTACGGGTTGCGGCGCCGGGGCGCGGCGGGCTCGGCGTAGCGGATGGTGACGGCGTCGGCGGGGATCTTCGCCTTCCCGTCGGCGTGCGTCAGCCCGGTGGCCCGGACCTTCAGGGCGTAGATGTCCTCCCGCGAACTGACCAGCACGCGGCCGGAGAACGTGCCGTTCCGCGCGCCGACCATGACGATGGGCGCCAACTTGTCTGACGGATGAGCGTAGTCGTAGCAGCGGAGCGTCTCCCACGGATGGCAGATGGAGAGGTGGATGCCTTCGGACGGCGCGACGTTCTGTTCGAGCCCGGTGGTGGCCACGGTGGTCAGCTTGGCCTCGACGACGCCCGCGTGCGGCCACTGGCACGGCCCTTCCTTCCACCCGCCGGGCACCGTTTTCGCGGTCACCGCGACCTCGTGGACCGGGGCGCCGTGCACCTCGATGGCAATGACGTTGGTCCCCTTTCGCAGCAGCTCGTTGGGGATGGCGACCGCGTCGAGCCAGCCCTTGGGCGGGATGGGGCGGATGCGCTTGGCGAGCCGGTCGAGGTAGTCGCGGTTCTTGTGGTCCTTGAGGCTGTACAGGCGGCCGTCGGGCCGGACGTAGCACTCCTTGGGGTACGCGCCGGCGAGCGTCTCGAGGGTGATCTTGCCCTTGGGCAGGTGGCCGCGCTGCAATTCCACCCCGTTGACGTAGACGACCGCACCGCCGTAGTAGCGCAGGATGAGCTTGGCCATCCGCACCTTCTTCGGATCGGCGACCTTGAATCGGCCCCGCAGACAGACCAGGTTCCACTCGGCGGGGTTGCCCGGCTTCCAGATTTCGCCGAACCGCGCTGACTGCGGGATGAGGACGGCGCCGCGGGTCCGCGGCCAGTAGGCGTCGTCGAAGCCGACCTGCGTCCACGTGGCCGGCGGAAGCCACGAGCGCGCGACACGGACGGGCGTCTGCTTGTCCTGCCCGCGCCCCTTGGGCCATAGAAGGGGCTTGAGCGTGCCGTCGTCGCTGATCAGCGTCGGCGTCTTCCAGCCCATGCAGAGACGGAACGAGCCCTCGTCGATGTCCAGGACAAGTTGAGGGTTGTTGGGGAGCCGGCCGGCGGCGGTGCCGGGAGCCACAGTCAGAACGAGGAAGATCACGAGGACCGCACGATGCACCGTTGTCACCTCTTCAGATCGGAACGGCCGGGACACAGAGCCAGATTATACCCTCGCTGGTGACGGTTTGTCACTTGCCATCTCCCCCGGGCGCGGCGGCGTCTTTGAGCGCGACCTTCTCCGTCGCGTGGTAGCCGAGGGTGACGCTGAGGATGCGGCCGTTGCCGGCGTCGTGGATGAAGAGGCGGCGGTCGGTGTGCACACCAAGGTACGCGGCGTGGGACAGAGCGACCTCGTCGCCGCCGATCGAGCGCGGCCTCTCCGGCCCGCCCTTTTTGATGAGGGGCAGGCCGTCATCTACGTTGCCGTATTTGCCGACGCGCAGGATCAGGTTCCCGGCTGCGTCGAGGACGGCGACCTTGTAGCGCCGCACCTCGGGTGCGAAGGAACGGCCGAGGTAGTCCATCTGGAACCGCGAGTGCCAGCAGGTGCACGAGCCGCCCTGGCCGCCATAGCCCACCCCGCCGTAGTACCACTCGGCGCCCTCCACCCACGTCGTGCTCATTCCGTACTTGGTGATGTCCGGGTGGCGCTTGGGCCGGAGTTGCTCGGTGAGCTTCACCGAGGCCCGGCCTATGCTCAACAACCTCGCCGCTCCTGGCTTGACCTTGATCACCGTCTCGGATTTCTCGTTGAAGTACCGTTTACCGTCCAGGATGCGCGGCGCGGCGACCATTACGTAAAGGTTGTCGTCGTTGTCGATCCCGATGCCGTCGGCGTTGGTCAGGCCGGGCAGAGCATCCTTCCAGACGGTGTGGCCGTGCTTGTCGAAGATGTGGATGACGCGGCTGCCGGTGCGGCCGGGGTAGATCATCGGCGAATAGGCCTTGTTGACGCCGCCGGAGAAGTACTTGTCCTTCGGGCTGCGTGTCTTCGGTTTCTTGGAGATGTTGCAGACGACGGCGAGGTGGCCCTTGGGCGAGATCCACATCCCGCTCGAATGCCACCACACCGGCCGGCGCCCAGGGATGGGCAGCGCGGCGATGGCCGGGGTGCTGGGGATGCTCCCGCTGCTCGCGAAACGGACGACCACGCGCTCCTCGCCGTAGTCCCACGGCACCTCGCGCCAAGTCTGCGGGTCGAACCGCATCACCTCGCGGTCGGTCTTCAGGTAGGCGCGGCCCTCGATGTCGAAGATGATATCCTCGGCGTCGAACGGCAGCCGGCGCTCGCGGAGCTTTCCCCTCTCCGGATCGAGGGTCATCACCGAATAGAAGGACTTGCCGGCGCCGGTCTGCTCCTCGCAGATGTAGACGATTCCGGTGGCGGGGTTGACGACGAGCCGCTGCCGTGAGAAGGAGGAGGGCGTCACGCGCTTCACCTTGCGATACGCGATCTTCCCGAAGTCCCGGACCACCCGCCATTTATCGTCCTTCCAGCGGCACAGGCGGACCCCGCGCTTGATCCAGCCGCCGAGGTGGGCCCATTGCCCGGCCCCGCCCATCCAGTTCGCCTCCGCCAGCGAGACGGTCGCCTTCCGGCCGACCAGCCAGAAGGCCGGCTCCTTGGCGTAGAAATCCACGGTCGCCTTGTACATCTGGCCGCCGGTGGCGATCCATCCGCCCCTGCCGCTGGCGCTCACTGCTGGCAGAGGCTCAAGTTCCGGCTTCTTCGGCCGCTCGAACGTGCCCAGCCGGGTCACCGTCGGCAGGACCCGGCGCGGGTCGAACTTCCGGTCGCGCATCACCCGGCCCGATGGCCCGATCATGGGCCAACTGAACGCCCAGATCTCGCCCGTCTTCGGATGAATCTTGATGGTCGCCGGGTAGCGGACGGGGATCGTCTTGAGGTGCTTGCCGCCCGGCGAGAAGATCTGGATGCGGTTGTTGATGTAATCGGCCACGTAAACGCGGCCCTTCGGGTCGCACGCGACGCAGGTCGGGACGCAGAGCCGGTCGTTGCCCGCCCCGAAGCCGTCATCCGTTTTTTCGACGCCGGCGAAGACCGTCGGCGGGTCCTGCTTCGCGTATTCCATCCGCTTGACCACGTGGAAGCAGTTCGCATGGCCGAGGTACGCGCCGGTCTTCCAGATGAAGCCGGTCATGTAGAGGGTCTTGCCGTCGGGGCTGAACGCGATACTGGTCGGGCCGACCACTTGTTTCCGCTGGCGGCCGATCCGCACCTCGAACGAGACGCTCGGTCCCTGGACGGGCAAACCGCCGCTCGTCCCGTCGCTGGCGAGCCGGTTGAGCTTGTGGAAGGCGAGGGCGATTTTGCCCTGATGGGTCGCCATCGCGGTGGCGCCGAACCCGCCGGCGTGCCCGCCGCCGCCCCAGGCGCTCGAGCCCGAGGTGAGCAGCGTCGCCTGCTCGTAGCCGACCTTGAGCGGCAGGTTGGCGCCGTCCTGCGGGAACTTGTGGCGCTGGATGTCCACCACCTGGTCGATCTTGTTCGCGGGGAACGGGTAGATAGTGCGGACGTAATTCCCGTCGTGGTCGAACAGCCGGAGGTGGTCCACGCCGAGCCCCTCGAACACGTAGACACCCTCGGGCGCGGCGACGAGCAGCGGGGCGAGGTTGGAAATCCGCTTGTGCGGGCTCCAGTAGTGTGTCCGCTCGAACCGCGGCTTCAGGCCCAGCGACACGCGGACGGTCAGGGCGTCCTTGTCGTCGATGTAGATGCCGCGGTCATCCTTACCGTCCCACAGGATTACCTGTTCGAGCGAGTTTTTCTTGAACGGCGGCGGCGCGTTCACCCCCAGCACGCCGCATGCCAAGTGCCGAATGATCTTTCCCTCGGCGTTCTCGACGGCCACGGTCACGTCGCAGTAGCCCTTCGACGTAAACGTGATGGTCACGTTGTCACCCCGTCGCGTCACGCTCGGCTTCGCGGCGAACTCAAAGACCTGCCGGCGCTTGATCTTGAATTCGTCGAGGTCCGATGCTCCGCAGGCGAGGGGAGCGCCGAGCACGATCCCCAAGAAGCACACGAGCAGATGTGGCCGCTTCATACGCCCTGTTCCAGCGCGCCGATGGGCGGGAGAATCACACATTCTGTATTGTATCGCTCCCGTCTTGTGCCTCAAGGTAATTCCGGCAGACCACCAGCAGATGACCTCGGCGCTGGACACCGCGCGGGGGGTCTGCTACCATAGCCGCCCAACCATGACCCGGCCTGTCCACGAACGGCTCCACGGAGAGAGGAATGAGTAAGCGACGCTACGCCCAGGTCGGCATCGGCGGGCGGTCCGGCATGTTCACGAACGCGGTCACAGAGACCTACAAGGACTCGTGCGAACTGGTCGGGCTGTGTGACATTAACATCGGCCGCGTCGAACTGCGACGGAAGCAACTCGCCGAGAAAGGCATCGATGTCCCCGGCTACCACTCGGACGACTTCGATGTAATGATCGCCGAGACCAAGCCGGACTGCGTGATCGTCACCACCAAGGACTGCTTCCACGACGTGTACATCTGCCGCGCCATGGAGCTTGACTGCGACGCCATCACCGAGAAGCCGATGACGACGGACGAGAAAAAGTGCCAGCGGATCGTCGATACCGTCGCCGAGACAGGCAAGGACCTGCGCGTGACGTTCAACTATCGTTACTCGCCGTCGCGCTCGCAGGTCAAGGAACTGCTGATGAAGGGCACCATCGGCAGAATCCTGTCGGTCGACTTCACCTGGAATCTCGACACCAGCCACGGGGCCGACTACTACCGCCGCTGGCACCGGAACAAGGCCAACAGCGGCGGACTGATGGTCCACAAGGCCACGCACCACTTCGACCTGGTCAACTGGTGGATCAGCTCGACGCCCGACGCGGTCGCCGCGCTCGGACGACGCGCGTTCTACGTCCCGGAGCGGGCGGACAAATACGGCCTGCACAACCGCACCGAGCGCTGCCACACCTGCCCGCATATGCCGGACGGCTCGTGCCGGTTCGCGCTCGACCTCGCCGCCAAGGACGGCCTCCGCACGATGTACCTCGATCAGGAGCAGCACGACGGCTACTTCCGTGACCGGTGCGTCTTCAGCGGCGAGATCGACATCGAGGACTCGATGAACCTCGCCGTCCGCTACGCCAGCGGCGTCTGCATGTCATACTGCCTGAACTCGTTCCTGCCTTGGGAAGGCTACCGCATCGCGTTCAACGGCGAGAAGGGCCGGCTGGAAGCTCAGGTCCGCGAGTCGGTCTACGTCAGCGGCGACGGCACCACGCCCGGAGAGACCCTCCTGGAGAAGAGCTACATCCACGTGTTCCCCCACTTCGCCGATCCGTACGATGTCCCTATCCAGAAAGGCAAGGGCGGACACGGCGGCGGCGACTCTCCCCTGCTCGACGACGTCTTCGGCCCGCCGAGGGACGACCCGCTCAAGCACGCCGCCGGCCTGGCCGAAGGGTGCTGGTCGATCCTGACCGGGGTGGCGGCCAACATCTCGATGGCCGATGGCGGCCGGCCCGTCCACGTCCCGAGCCTCGTCTCCGGCATCCCGGAGCCGAACTGGACGGAGATGAAAGAGTGATCGGGTGCGGCAGCGTTGCCGGAGCACGTCAGCCGGTCGTTTGGGTCAATCGGGGCAGCTTTTGGCACTTGACAGCCCGTCGGTGAAGGGGTAGGCTTTGAGTGCAGATTCCATGCGGTCACTTGGCAAGCTCTGATCTCGGGGAGGTCCAGAGGGGTGGCACTTACACAAGCTGAAGCAGACGCCTTGCTGCAAATGAAGAAACGCTTCAGTGAGAGCTCTGAGATCGTGCTGACGCGGACTTTGCCGATGGACTTCCGCCGGGAGTTGCTGTCTCTGGATCAGCGGGAGCGGTTCTTCCTCGATGTCTGGCGCAGCTCTCATATTGCGGCGAGGCTGAGGCACCAAACAAGAGCGAGAGCCTCTATCATCTTGGCGCGACTCGAGATCAATGGTCCTCGGCACCGCAATCCCCCGACCCAACAGCACCCGGAAGGGGATTGGATAGGGGGAACACACTTGCACGTTTACCGCGAAGACCTAGGGGATCGGTTCGCCTACGCTGAACAAGAACTGGATGAGTTAGGGTTCCGGAAGCCACTTGCGCTGGTACAGACGTTTGAGGACTTCCTCGAGTTCTGCTCGGTGGTCCGGATCCCCAACATCCAACAGGGAATCTGAGAACGGACGATGAAGTCAGTGCCAACTCAGTGCCAGCAGCTGATTGATGCCTATCTTCAATGGCTAAGGGAGAACTACGAGACCGAGGCCGTTGGGGAGCGCTGTCTAATTTCGACCCCTCTCCTGGATCGGCACAACGACGCACTGGAAATCTTCGTCAAGCGGGACGGTGCACGGGTCATCCTCACGGACGCTGGGCACACGATCAGTGACCTGCATGCGTCTGGAATGGAGTTCAATACCCCTAAACGAAAAGAGGTGCTCGAGTCCATCTTGAACGGGTTTGGCGTACGCCGCGAGGACGACGAACTTGTCGTGACAGGCACTGTGCCGAATTGCGGACAGAAAAAGCACAATCTGTTGCAGGCAATGCTAGCGGTTAATGACATGTTCGTAATGTCTCAAGAGCATGTTCTGTCTTTCTTCAAAGAGGACGTAGCTCTTTTTCTGGAAGAGAACAGTCTGGCTCATATCACGGAGTTCAAGCTCAGCGGGAAAAGCGGGTTCGATCACAAGTTCGATTTCGGTTTGCCGAGAACGAGCAAGCAGCCGGAGCGTGTTCTGCAGGCCATTAACAGGCTGACCCGTGACAACACCGCGTCCTTGGCGTTTGCGGCGTCTGATGTTCGCGCGGTGCGGCGTGATCCACTGTCGTGCCTGGCCTTTATCAATGATGAGTCGGAAGCGCCGAACGCGGAATTTGTCGATGCCCTGACAGCTTACGACATTCGGCCGCTCTTGTGGCGGGAACGCGAGCAATCCATCCCATTATTGAACGGACCGTGACCTCCGTCGTCACGCGGCGGGCAAAAAGGCCCGTTTCAATCCGGGTGGCCGTGCCTCCAGGTCTACCCACGGGCGTGTGATCGATCCTGACCGGCGTCGCGGCCAACATCTCCATGGCCGACGGCGGCCGGCCCGTCCACGTGCCGGACCTCGTCTCCGGCATCCCGGAGCCGAACTGGACGGAGATGAAAGAATAAAGCCGCAGAAGAAGACGGATTCCCACGGATGCTGAACATCGACTCGGATTTCCCCGGCGGCAACATCATCGTCGAGA
>Ga0315553_10004216_pt1 | contig 10927 bp, 7 predicted proteins | sample SalMarSW160140MG_FD_203099 | JGI IMG/M metagenome (GOLD analysis project Ga0315553, IMG submission 203099) | Salt marsh sediment microbial communities from the Plum Island Ecosystem LTER, Massachusetts, United States - Salt Marsh Sediment SW1601-40 ... | reverse complement strand
TTTCAAGTACAGATAGACAATAACCTTGATTTTGATGTTGCCCTGTATCCTTATGAGCTTGTCACATATGGAGAAACAGGAAGTGTGTGCCAAAACTGGATGCAGTACAGATTGTTAAAAAAGTATCTTGAAATTTTAACAGACCATCAAACACTGGTTGTGGAGTCGGGCCATCCTCTTGGTCTTTTTGAATCAAAATCGGGCAGCCCAAGAGTAATTATAACCAATGCGTTGATGGTTGGAATGTTTGATAATGAAGATGATTGGGAAATTGCAGAGCAGATGGGTGTTGCTAATTACGGACAAATGACTGCTGGGGGATGGATGTATATTGGTCCACAGGGCATTGTGCATGGAACATATAACACTATACTCAATGCAGGAAGGCTAAAACTAGGATTAGATCAGAAAGAAGATTTAAAAGGCCATTTGTTTATATCATCTGGTCTCGGGGGCATGAGTGGTGCTCAGGGCAAAGCAGTAGAAATAGCTGGCGGTGTTGGGATTATTGCCGAGGTTGATATATCAAGGGTTGAGACAAGGCAAGAACAGGGATGGGTGCGAAAAGTATCCTTTGATTTAAATGAAGTCTTTGATATGGCCAACAAATATTTAACAAAGAAAGAGCCTATGTCAATTGCATATATTGGTAATATTGTTGATTTATTGGAATATGTTGAAAGGAATAATATAAAGATAGAATTGTTTTCTGACCAGACGTCATGCCACGCGCCGTATAATGGAGGATATTGTCCTCAAGGTATTAGTTTTGAGGAAAGAACACAATTACTTAAAACAGACAGAGCTACATTCAATCAGCTTGTTGACAAGAGCCTCAGGCATCATTTTGAATTAATAAAAACCTTGGTGGATAAAGGGGCATATTTCTTTGATTATGGTAATTCCTTTATGAAGGCGGTTTATGATGCCGGTGTAAGGGAGATATCTAAAAACGGGTTAGATGAAAAGGATGGGTTTATTTTCCCATCTTACGTTGAAGATATAATGGGGCCACACATCTTTGACTTCGGTTATGGCCCATTTAGATGGGTTTGTTTAAGCGGAAAACATGAAGATTTAATAAAAACAGACAGGGCCGCAATGGAATGTATAGACCCAGATAGAAGGGTTCAAGACAGAGATAACTATATATGGATTAGAGATGCAGAAAAGAATAAATTGGTTGTTGGAACGCAGGCGAGAATATTGTACCAGGATGCGGCAGGAAGAGTATCTATTGCCCTTAGGTTTAATGAAATGGTTCGAAATGGAGAGGTTGGTCCCATTATGCTTGGGAGAGATCATCATGATACCGGTGGGACAGACTCACCGTTTAGAGAGACTGCCAATATATACGATGGAAGCAATGTAATGGCAGATATGGCAACTCAGTGTTTTGCTGGCAATGCTGCCAGAGGTATGACACTTGTTGCATTGCATAATGGCGGTGGTGTTGGTGTTGGGAAGGCCATCGATGGTGGATTTGGATTAGTTCTTGATGGTCGAAAAGAAGTCGATGCCATTATAAAATCGGCTATGCGGTGGGATGTGATTGGAGGTGTTGCACGACGTGCATGGGCCAGAAATGAAAATTCCATCGCAACCTGTATTGAACATAACAAGGTAAATAGAGACACAGACCATATTACTCTTCCTTATATACCCAAAGAGGATCTTATTAAGAACCTTGTTTCAGAAGCCTTTCTAAAGAGAGGCTAATGATAATGGCATTGGTAAAAAGATTGGTAACGTTCAATCCTAGCATGGTAATGCCTCAGCCTTTAAACATAGTTAAAAATTTGGTTTTAAGTAGTAATTGTTTTTGATTTATAACGGGATAAGGACATCATGACTAAACAATTAATAGAGTGCGTTCCGAACTTTAGTGAAGGTCGCAGAGATGAAGTCATTGAAGCCATTGTGGAGCCCTTCCGTAATAGAAAGGGATGCGCCCTTTTTGACTACCGGGCTGATAAAGATCACAATCGGCTTGTTGTGAGCCTTGGGGGCCAACCAGATTCTGTTCAGGAAGCGATATTGGAAGCGGCTCAAATTGCTATTTCCGCTATTGATCTAACACAGCATCAGGGTAGTCATCCCAGGATTGGGGCTGTGGACGTTATTCCTTTTGTACCGCTTCAGAACATAACAATGGAAGAGTGCGTGGATCTGGCTCATAAGTTTGGTCAAAGGTATTATAAAGAAACAGGGGTTCCTGTTTATTTTTACGAAGAGGCAGCGCTAAAGCCTGAACGAAAACGCCTCGAGGTTATTCGAAAGGGGCAGTATGAAGCCCTAAAAAGAGAAATAGTAAATCCGGAGAGGTATCCAGACGTGGGAGAACCCTTACTACATCCTTCTGCTGGTGCCACGGTTATCGGCGCAAGAAAGTTTCTCATTGCCTTCAATGTAAACCTTGGAACAGATGACGTGAACGTCGCCAGAGAAATCGCTCAGGTGGTTCGCTCTTCAAGCGGTGGATTACGGCATGTAAAATGCATCGGCCTTCCTCTTAAGGAGCGTGGATTAGCGCAGGTGAGTGCAAATATCGTTGATTATGAGAAGAATGCACTCTATCGAGTATTAGAAATCATACGCATTGAGGCAAAAAGATGGAACGTTCCTGTAAAGGAAACTGAAATCTACGGGATGATTCCTGCTAAAGCTATTTTAGATAGCATGTCGTACTATATGCAAGTTTCAGGATTTAATCCCAGCCAAGTAATAGAACTCCGCCTGCTTCAGATGTTGGGAGATACCAATACATGATTCGGAAGCTTTTTACGAATGCTCATATTGTAACACCATATGATTCTGGTGTTCCACTGGCAGGAAAGCGGCAGGGAGAGATACGCCATTTTGAGAAAGGTGGCCTTCTTTGCAAGGATGGCATAATAGAAGCAGTGGGTAATGAAGATGAGATAAAAGCACCTCTCAAGCCTCGTGATGTGGATTTAGAGGTCGATTGTGGCGGATTGTGTCTTATTCCCGGATTTGTAGACCCCCATACCCACATGTGCTTTACCAAAAGAAGGGAGGAAGAGTTTAATCTTCGCCTCGAAGGAAAAGGCTACCTTGATATTCTGCGCCAGGGAGGAGGAATTCTCTCTTCAGTCAGCGAAGTCCGGGCTGCCTCTGAGGAAGAACTGTATTCCATGACTCTGCAACATGCCCTGTCTGCTCTTCAGTTAGGAACCACCACTCTTGAGATTAAGAGTGGCTATGGGCTTGACACAGAAACAGAGCTAACGATGCTTCGCGTTATTGACCGGATTGGCAGGGAAACGTCTTTGGACGTGGTTCCTACTTTTCTTGGGGCACATGCTGTGCCGAAAGAGTATGCCCAATCACCTGATGAGTATACTGATCTTATTATTCGAGAGATGATTCCCGCTGTTTCAAAGCAGGGTGTTGCTCAGTTTTGCGACGTTTTCTGCGAAAAGAATGTCTTTTCTATTGATCAAAGTCGCCGAATCCTACAGACCGCGAGAGAGGCTAACTTAGGGCTTAAGATTCATGCCGATGAAGTGAACGATTGTGGTGGGGCTGGCCTTGCAGCAGAGCTCAAGGCAACATCCGCCGAGCACCTTTTAGCAGCGAATGATGAAAACCTTTATGCCATGGCCCAAAAGGGGGTTATTGGGGTACTTCTTCCAGGAACTGCTTACAGCTTACAAAAAGGATACGCACCTGCCCGAAAAATGATCGACTTGGGTGTTCCACTAGCACTTGCTACCGATTGTAATCCCGGATCAAGCTATACCGAATCCATCCCTTTCATCTTTGGTCTGGCTGTTCTTAACATGAATCTTTCAACATCAGAATCCTTGGTGGCAGCAACATTGAATGCGGCCTATTCTGTGAGAATGGAGAAAAATGTGGGCAGTCTTGATACAGGAAAATTCGCCGACTTTCTTTTACTGGATGGAGAGAGCCCTGCTATCCTGGCATATCATGCAGGTGTCTCTCCGGTCGTGGAAGTTTACAAGCGGGGAGAGCTTATGTTTTCTCAGTAAGCGATTCGGGTTGTAGAGAGAGAAGCGGTCTCGGAAGTACTGAGATATTTGAATAGAAAGTGAGGAATGATTTTTTATGAAAGAAATTCTTCTTAGCATGGACGGAATGAGCTTGGAGGATTTAGTAGCCATTGCGCGAGAGGGATACAAGGTTCGACTGACAAAGGAATCAAAAGACAGGATCATAAATGCCAGGAAAATGGTTGAAAAGTGGGTCACGGAAGAGAAAGCTATTTATGGTGTCACCACTGGGTTCGGGGCTCTGAGCGATGTGACTATATCCAAGGAGGATACGCAACGTCTTCAAGAAAATATTCTTATGAGCCATGCAGCGGGAGTGGGAGACATTCTGGACAAAGAAACTGTTCGTGCGGTCATGGCACTTCGCATCAAGGATCTAGCACGGGGACATTCGGGAATTTGTCTGGAAACAGTTAGTCGCATTATGGATCTTCTCAACCGAGATGTTTGTCCTGTAGTCCCTGAGAAAGGTTCAGTTGGAGCTAGTGGTGATCTTGCACCTTTGGCGCACCTTTGCTTAGTACTTATTGGCCAGGGGGAGGCCTTCTACGAAGGTCAAAGGATATCCGGGATTGAAGCTTTACAGAAATGTGGTCTTAATCCACTTAAGTTGAAGGCAGGAGAGGGGCTTGCGCTGGTGAACGGTACGCAGGTAATGACCGCCATAGGCGGGCTTTCAATCTACGATGCTACAAACCTCTCCAAAATGACAGATATTGCAGCAGCTATGAGCCTTGAAGTCCTCATGGGAAGCAAAACTGAATTCGATCAAAGGATTCACCATGTGCGGCCCCACCCGGGCCAGGCTGCAGCAGCTGACAACATGGATAGGATTACAAGAGACAGTGAAATCATCACCTCCCACAAGGATTGTTCCCGCATTCAGGACGCCTATACCCTGAGATGCTCCCCTCAAGTACACGGTGCGAGCAAGGATGCAATCACCTACACCAGGAAAGTGGTAGAGACGGAGATGAACTCTTCTACAAATAATCCTCTTATTTTTCCGGAATCGCAGGAGTTCCTGCTCGGAGGAAATTTTCATGGACAACCAGTAGCACTTGCCCTGGATTTTGTCTGTATGGCTGTTTCTGAATTGGCGAATATTTCAGAGCGACGTATTGAACGGCTTGTGAATCCTCAACTAAGCGGGCTTCCGGCCTTTCTTGTCAGTGATGGAGGCCTTAATTCAGGATTTATGCTTGCTCAATATACGGCTGCATCTCTGGTATCTGAAAACAAAGTTCTTTCCCATCCCGCAAGTGTGGATTCCATACCCACCTCAGCTAACAAGGAAGATCATGTATCCATGGGAACGATTTCTGCACGAAAATTGAGAGAGATAGTAAAAAATACAGAACATGTCATTGCTATCGAACTTTTATGTGGGGCCCAGGCAATGGATCTTTTTACCAACATGAAACCAGGGGAAGGCACCCTCATAGCATATAAGATTATCCGCGATGAAGTTCCCCATCTCGAAAAAGACCGCATCATCTCAAAGGACATAGAAACAATGGTGCATTTAATGCAAAGCGGAAAAATTATAAAAGAGGTCGAGAGAGTAGTTGGAAAGCTCGAGTGATCAAAACTATGCCTTGCCATTGGACAGAACTGTACGTCTAGAATAAAAAAGAGAGAAAAAGGGAATAGATGATGTTCTGTTTGCCTTAAGTCAATCTGAGCCCAATTCTATATTATACCTATTAATGGGGGATAAAAAATTGGAAATAACGCTGATAGTGTTAGTTTTAGGTATTATTGTGGGTATCGCCGGATCAATTTTCGTTAAAAGGATATTATCTGGTAAAAGCACCAAAACAAAAGTATCCGAACTGCAAATTTATTCTTTTATAGAAAATATGAAATCTGTCGGTGAATTAGTGGTTTTTAAAGTATTTACTAAAGAAATAGTAACAGCTGCTGACCATTGGCTTGGTCAGGCGGGAAAAAAGTACCTCACATGGCTAATATCAAAAATGAAAATGGCTATGATTTTTCAATTCGAAATAAATTTTTGGTATGATCTAAAAAGTTCTGATTTTAGAGTTACAGATGCAGGAGATGGAAGTTGTGTTATAACAATGCCGCAGTGTTTGTATGATATCAGCATAAAGGATATAAGCTTTTACGATGAACAGGAAGGAAAGTTGTTGGATTGGCTATTACCACCTCTTATAGGTAGAGTCTTTTCAAAAGGCTTCAGTGAAGAGGATAAGAATAAGTTAAAGGATGAGGCTAAAATACAGGCATCATCAATGGCAGATGAGTTGATAAAACAATTAAGCTCAGAGATTGAAAAATCCGCTCGGCAGACAATGGAAACATTGGCAGCAAGCTTTGGAGCAACATCGGTTTTATTAGACTTTAGTAAGTCTCTGTTATCAGAGAGAGGTGTCACTGATCTCACGCAGCAACAACTTACGGAAGAATAGTCTAGTATTGTAAGCCCAAGAGAAAGTGTTAGTGCTATTTATGAGGATGATTGATGAGCGCTTTTGGATACATGGGCAAGATCCTTCATGTTGATCTTAGCTCAGAACAATTTGAGATAAACGACCTTAATCTGGATGCTGCCAGAGACTATTTAGGTGGTCTTGGTCTGAATGCCTGGCTTATGGAACAAATATATATTGCAGGCACAGACCCGCTTTCTCCAGAAAACCCTATCATTCTCGGTGCAGGTCCGCTTGTTGCCACCGGCACCCCGGGAGCTTCCAAAATAGTTGCCACCACCCGATTTCCTCTCAATGGAACGATTTCGGAATCAGTAGGCTCTATGCGTTTTGCTTTAAATCTCAAAGGAGCGGGATTCGATCACATAATACTAACTGGTCAGGCCAAAAAGCCAGTTGTTCTGGTTCTTAACAATGATACCTTCTCTTTGATCGATGCCAGAGATTTATGGGGTTGTGATGTCATAGAGACCACGAATATACTTAAAAAGTCACATGGAGGACCGAGAACCAGTGTAATTGCTATAGGTACTGCCGGAGAAAACAAAGTAGTCTTTTCTCTGGCTCTGGTAGATAAGGCATCTACCTTGGGACGCGGTGGGCTGGGTGCTGTTATGGGCTCAAAAAATCTCAAGGCGATAGTTGCTACAGGAGACAAGCGCCCAAAGATATATAATCCCAATGAATTTAAAACTCTCCTTGCCGGGATCCGTGAAAGGCTCAATAGATTTACAAATTACCCCCGTGTCTTGGAGCTGGGCATCATGGAGAATTGGGACAACTACACTAAACAGTTCTCAGCATGCAGAAATTTCAGCCACGTCTTTCCACACGATAAGGCTCATGAACTCTATGGACTAGATGTATACCGCGACTTTAAAATAAAACGGTTTGGCTGTCCATCCTGCTTCACACCTGACAAAGATGACCTTACGGTGAAGAAAGGAGATTTTCAGGGACTCAGGATCACAACCACCTCGTATCTAAATAGTTTTCTCCTTGGGCACCTCTTTGATCTAAATAAGCCAACAGACAAAACGGTTAGCCTCCGCCTGACCGATAGATTGGACCGACAGGGATTAGACATGTTAACTTTTGGAAGCATGCTGGATTTTCTTATCACAGAATGCGAACTGGGGAATCTGGATCCAGCCCGTTTTGATCTCCCATTAAAAAGAGACTTCGATACATTAAACCTGTGGGTCGAGGCAATAGCAGGGAGGAAAGGTTCTGCCGATATTTTAGCTGAAGGGTGGCTATCCGTTCTGGAATATCTTGGCAAAAAATATTATACAGCTCATGCCCCAATTATTAAAAACTGTGATATCATCTGGGAACCCCGGCTTGTGGGTTTGGGGACTAATGAGTTTGAGCAAATTGTATCTCTCAAAGGCCCTCGCTCCGCAAGCGGAGGTTCTCCTACCTATCTTCCAGGTCAGACCGAAGAAAACTTGCCTCTTTTTTATCGGCATCTGGATCGAATGGGTGCCAGCAAAGAGGCCATCGATAGGATTATGGACTCTCCTCTTGGATTCAATGTGGCTCGCATGACTCGCTATTCAGAGGACTGGTACACATTACTGAGCAGTATGGGAATATGCAATCGGCATTTCAACAATCGATTTTATAGCTACCAACTCTGCACAAAATTGTTTGAGGCTGTTACAGGTTTTCAGGTTGATGACGAGCATCTGAGACAGTCTGCAGTACGGATTTGGAATACAATTAAAAAATTAAACATCAAAGAAGGTTTTGGCAGAGCCGATGATAAAGCTCCGGAGATATGGTTTACGCCGATGACAGGAACTGACGATCAGCCTCTCATCCTTCGCGATTATTTTGGTAAGACCGAGCTTAGCAAGGAAGATATATCTCGACTCGTTGAAGATTACTACGATGAGAGAGGGTGGAATACCAACGGCTTGGTTTCAAAGCAACGTACTTTGGAGGAATCAATTTAATAATACAATTTGCCCGTCCTATCCTCTTGCCGTTTTACCAGTTTTAAGAATCATAGTGCCCCCCTTGCTTTTTCACATAGTCGCGTTTCTGATTCCCCAAGGCAGATAATATAGACACAAACAGATTGATCCCTTTATAAGCTTTTGATATTACCAACCCACCGTAAGGCTACTTAGACGCCAGGATGCAGGCCCGGGTTTTGAAAAAAATTGTCTCTTTTTAGATTAAAACCTTGCTTGAGGAAGTGAGACGGTTATGGTACAGGACATCTAGAAATATGGCTAATTGGATGATAAGCACGGAAATTCCTTGTACCTGGGTTCATCGTTTGACGAGCTTTCTTCTTATTAATCGATATGTTCCATATTTTTCCAAAGCTCTCTCACCAAACTAGGAAAACGTGGGGGAACGTTCAAAAGAGGGTGGCAAACCAAGGTGCTCACGGCCTGTTGAGCGTGAGCTCGAAAAGCGAGACAGAGCATGATATGCTAAAAAGATCATGCGGGATTGTACAACATTGGGATCGGAAAAAACGGCCGTATCCTCATCATAGAGGGGATGATAAGGAAGCCAGGATAACCATCAGGTTCCCTCATGAATGCTATCGACAAAGGTTCTCAAAGATGCCTGCGGCACCCTGACCGCCACCGATACACATTGAAACGAGGCCATACCGTGATTTCCGCCGCTGCATTTCGTGGATGAGCTGTACGGTAAGCTTGGCGCCCGTGCAACCCAAGGGATGGCCCATGGCTACGGCCCCGCCGTTCACGTTTGTTATGCTTTCATCGAGCTCGAGGTGACGGATACAGGCGACGGCCTGAGAGGCAAAGGCCTCATTGAGCTCGATGAGGTCCATATCGCCTATCTTAAGACCGGTGACCTTCATAACCCTCGGTATAGCGTACATGGGGCCGACTCCCATGATTTCCGGCGGCACACCTGCCGCTGCAAAACCCACGAACCGCGCAAAGGGGGTAAGGCCTTTTTCTTGAGCCTTGTCTGCGGTCATCAAAAGCACGGCTGCCGCCCCGTCACTCATCTGCGATGAGTTTCCCGCCGTAACCGAACCACCGTTCTTAAAGGCCGGTTTGAGTTGTGCCATCTTCTCAGGGGTGGTTTTTCGAGGGCCTTCGTCCACATCGAAGATCTTGAGGCTCTCAACGCGTTCACCCTGGTCATTCACCTGTATTGTCTTTATCTCCAGAGGAAGGATTTCTTTCTTGAACCGACCTGCCTCAATGGCTGCGAGGGCCCTCTGGTTGCTCCGCAGACCGAAGGCATCTTGGTCTTCACGGCTCACGCTATATTTCTCGGCAACGTTCTCCGCCGTCATGCCCATTCCGATGTAGGCCTCAGGATAGTCCCGGACCATATCCAGATTCAGAGACACTTGATATCCCATCATGGGTACCTGGCTCATCGACTCAGTGCCGCCTGCGATGACGATGTCACACATTCCTGTGATGATCTGCTGGGCACCGATAGCGATGGCCTGGAGTCCAGAAGCGCAGAGGCGGTTAACGGTCTGGCCGGGGATGGTGTTCGGTAAACCTGCCAAAAGGGCCGCAACACGCCCAATATTGAAGCTTTGGCTGTGTTCCGGAAATGCGCAGCCCATAATCACATCATCTACCTCGGCTGGGTCTACGACAGGGGCTCTTTTGAGGACTTCTGCCGTCACAACTGCCGCCATATTGTCGGGCCGCGTGTTTACCAAGGTACCTCTATTTGCCCGCCCCACTGCGGTGCGGACACCTGAAATAATAACAATCTCTTTCATGATCTACTCTCCTTAATTGCGCAAAGGCTTTCCTGTGGTAAGCATATGCTTGATGCGTTCAATCGTCTTTGTTTCCCCGCAGAGCGCAACAAAGGCCTCTCGTTCGAGATCGAGGATATACTGCTCATGAACCCATTGGGGGGCTGATAATGGCCCTCCGGAGAGGACATAGGCAAGCTTTTGGGCGATATGCATATCGTACTCTGAGATGTAGCTCGACCAGACCATTGACTGGGCAACCTGCATCAGAAAGGCCATTCCCCGTGCACCAAGGGCATAGACCGATTTAGCTCGAGTAGGCGGTACGTACCCGGCATCGTCCATCTCTATAACCAGATGCTTGGCCTCGCTGAGGAGGTGATCAGCGTTCATGATAATGCGATCGTTTTCCGTCAGAAAGCCCATCTCACGGGCCTCCACGGCGCTACTGCCGACCTTGGCCATAGCAATGTTTTCAAATGCCTTCATGAGAAATGGCAAGGCGTCGGTGTTGGCTACGCTCATAGGAGGACTCACCAATCGCTTGATCATCTCACGACACCCGCCTCCGGCAGGTATCAGGCCCACGCCGACTTCAACGAGACCCATATAGGTTTCAGCGGACGCACAGATTCGGTCTGCGGCCAAACAGATCTCCGCACCTCCCCCAAAGGTCATACCAAAGGGGGCAGCCACCACGGGCTTGGGTG
>Ga0315553_10004214_pt1 | contig 10929 bp, 15 predicted proteins | sample SalMarSW160140MG_FD_203099 | JGI IMG/M metagenome (GOLD analysis project Ga0315553, IMG submission 203099) | Salt marsh sediment microbial communities from the Plum Island Ecosystem LTER, Massachusetts, United States - Salt Marsh Sediment SW1601-40 ... | reverse complement strand
GTCGGGCCAGTGGCGACCACCAGTTTGTCGCGGGAGATGGTCTCGCCGGGCGATGCCGCGAAGATAGCCAGAATCTGACGCTCGCGCTCCGTAAGGTGGACCGCCTCGCCGCCGCGCTTCAGCTCCAACTTCTCGCGGTTGAAGACGAACGGCCCGAAACTCACCTGTGCGATCAGCGGCGCGGCCGGCGCGCTGCTGCGCTTGAGGATGCTGTTGATGCGCAGGAGCAGTTCGCGCGGCTCGAACGGCTTGGCGAGGTAGTCGTCGGCGCCGCTTTCCAGACCGGCGATGCGACTTTCCGTCTCTGAGCGAGCGGTCAGCATCAGGACGGGAACCTCGGTCGTCTGGCGCAGGCTCCGGACCAGCGCCATACCATCCTCGCCGGGCATCATCACATCGACGATGAGGAGGTCGAACGCCAGGCCTGCGAGTCGCTGGCGCGCTTCGACGGCGTTGCTAGCGCTGGTGACGCGGAAGCCCTGTTCACCCAGATAGCGCGAAAGCAGGACGCGGATGCGACGGTCGTCGTCGATAACAAGCAGGTGCGGGGCGTCGTCGGGCAGCGGATATTCGGCAACCGGCGCGACCATGGCGAGAATGTCCTCGGGAGCCGGCTAACGTCCGATTAGGCGATCGACCTTGTCCCGTTCGCCGGCGTCGATGATAGCGCGCAAGAACTTCTCGGCACCGACGCGTTCGACCGGCGACAGGGATTGCAGCGCGCCACCGATGCGCCGGGCTTGCAGGTCGATCAGGCGCTGGGCCAGGGCGCGGCCGGCTTCGGTCGGGTAGAGCAGACGCTGGCGGCGGTCGAGCGCACCAGGCCGTTGCTCGATGAAGCCGCCGTCGACGAGCTGTTTGAGGACGCGGCCGAGGCTCTGCTTGGTGATCTTTAGAATGTCGAGCAGGTCGGCGACGCGGATGCCGGGGTGGCGGTTGACGAAGTGGATCACGCGGTGGTGGGCGCGGCCGAAACCGTAGCTGATCAGGGCGGCGTCGGGACCGGAAATGAAGTCGCGATAGGCGAAGAACAGCAGCTCGATGAGCGTGATCTCCGGTTGGTCGTCTGCAGACAGTGGCGTCGTGATCGGTGCGTCCGCGGCCACACCTGTCCCTTTCGCGGACCCATCCTCCGATTTGAAATTTATGTCAGCCATATTGACATATTTTCGCGCGATTGTTACTGGAGGGGCGGTCGCGGCACCGTCGGACCCCCGGCACAGCTGGCGGTTGCGCCGGATTTCCCTGCCGCGGGCAACATATCGGCGATTGCGATGCGACGCAAAAGGGCGTCGAATGCGCGGTTTGCCATAGAATAAGCGTGGCGCGGGGCCTCTTGGCCCGCGCGCGGGAGGAGGAGCATCATGGCGGCTCAGCCCTACGACGATCGTGCCGGCGTTATATGGATGGACGGCGAATATGTGCCGTGGGCCGACGCCAAGCTGCATGTGCTCAGCCACGGCCTCCACTATGCGAGCGCCGTGTTCGAAGGTGAGCGCGCATACGGCGGCGTGATCTTCAAGCTCGACGAGCACACGCGGCGCCTGCACGATTCGGCGGCGATGCTCGGGTTTGAAATCCCCTATTCGGTGGAGGCGATTAACGAAGCTTGCAAAGAGCTCCTCGTGAGGCAGGGCCTGAGCGACGCCTATGTGCGCCCGATCGCGTGGCGGGGCTGCGAGATGATGGGCGTGTCGGCGCAGGCGACCACCATCCATCTTGCCATTGCCGTGTGGGAGTGGCCGTCGTACTTCAAGCCCGAAGAGCGGCTGAAGGGCATCCGTCTCGACGTCGCCAGATATCGCCGGCCTGACCCGGCAACCGAGCCGGCGAAATCCAAGGCGACCGGCCTCTACATGATCTGCACCATCTCCAAGCACGAGGCCGAGGCCAAAGGCTACGCCGACGCGCTGATGCTCGATTGGCGCGGGCAGGTCGCAGAGGCGACCGGCGCCAACGTCTTCTTCGTCAAGGACGGCGTTATCCACACGCCGGCGCCGGACTGTTTCCTTGACGGCATCACCCGGCGCACAGTGATCGATCTCGCGCGCAAGCGCGGCTACCAGATGGTCGAGCGCGCCATCATGCCCGACGAGATGGCAGGGTTCGAACAATGTTTCCTGACCGGAACGGCGGCGGAAGTGACGCCGGTCTCCGAAATCGGGCCGTATACGTTCACGGTCGGTGAGATCACGCGGACCCTGATGGACGACTATTCCGACGTCGTCCGGCCGCGCAAACACGCCATGGCCGCCAACGCCTGAGCGGGGCGCGGGACCAACGGATACGGCTCGGCCGATCGTGGCGATCTCCGAACGGAGCGTCTACGCTGCCTTCCGCGTGAGCGTGGTCCTGAAGGGCGCGAACGCGCTGCTTGAACTCGCGACCGGCGTCGCGGCCACCTTCGTCGACCCGGCAATGCTTAGGTCATTGATCGCGGCGCTTGTTCATCACGAGCTCATCGAAGATCCGAACGACCCGGTTGTGGGCGCGCTCATGCGTGCGGCCGAGAATTACTCGGTCGGTGAACAGCGATTCGCCACCTACTACCTAATCAGCCACGGTACGTTGAAGCTGATCGTCGTAGCCGGTCTGCTGGGCAACAGACGTTGGGCCTACCCCGCCGGACTGATCATTCTCGGGCTATTCATCCTCTACCAGCTCTATCGAATGACGTACGCGCCATCGCTCGGCCTGGCGCTGCTGACCGGCTTCGATTTTGTCGTCCTGTGGCTGATCTGGCACGAGTACCGGCGGGTCAGGCGTCACCAGCCGGTAGGCTAACAGCGGGCACGCGCGCGCTAGGTCGGCAGGTGTGCGGCGACCGCTGCCGCGACGGCCTCGGGGACCGGAATGTGGGCGGGATGCTCGTCGCCGGCTGGTGCGTCCGCCTCGGCCTTTGTGGCAAGCGTTTGCAGGTTCTCCCCCCAGCTTTTGCGCACCGGGCCGGCGGCCTTGAGGGTCATCGCCTTGAGCAGCGGACGGGTGAATGGGCTGGCCGTCGTCGGTTTGCCGCAGCGCATGGTGATACGGGTGCCGCCGGGTATGGGCTCCAGGAAGATGGTCGTCCTGACCGAGCCGTTGAGCGGCAACGCCATGTCGAAGGTGATGTGGTCGTAGGGCCTGACATCGCGCATGGTGAACACCGATACCGAACCGTCGCCGTGGGCGCAGTGCTCGACGGTGCCCGGCACCGTCCGCCCCCGCTCGGTGTTGCTCCGGGTCAGGTTGAGGACGCCCTCAACCCAGTCGCCTCGGCGTTCCGGGTGCGTGAAGTAGTACCAGCAGCGGGCCGGCGGCGCGTGGACCTCGATGGTGACGTCGGGAAACCAGATCTGATCCTGCGGCACGATCACCGTCTCGCGCGCGCGGTGCTCCTGCCACAGTGGTGCCATGTCGAGGACGCTGAGCACGCAGTCGTCGAACTTCTCGATCTTCTCAGTGTGGCGGCGGGCATCGGCGAAATACTCCGGTACGCCGATGGCGGTGACCGTCTGCTCGGTGAAGGCTGCGTAAGCCGTGATGCCGGTGTCCTCGGCGATGGTGTTCTTCATCAGCCGGTGGACGAGGATGACGTCGGGTCCGCCGAGCTCGGTGCGCCCGGCGATGCTCTGCTCGACGTAGGGGCCGTGGTGGACGAACAGCTTGAGGTCGAGGTTCGCCATGTTGCGGCAGGCGGCACACCGGCAGGTGGTGTTGTTGATCATATGCTCCAGTTCGTGGGCGAAGCCGAAGTAGAGCGCCTCGACGGTGTTGATAACGCTGTGGCCTTCGGCGACTTCCTTGCCGCGGGCGTGGGCGAGGATGGCGTCGCCCTGGACGTTGGAGAGCACGAAGGGGGAGTGCAGCTTGGCCAGCATCGCCGAGAACAGCCCCTCCAGGATGCCTCGGGCGTGGTCCAACTCCGAGGCGGTGAGGAAACTGGTGTAGCCGGTGATGTCGGCGATCAGCAGGTAACCGTTGTCGGCTGTTTGCATGGCGGGTGCTTCCCCCGTTGCTGACCGGCCGCGAGCCTAGTCGCTAGCGGCCCTGGCGGCAACTCGATCGGAGCCGCAAAAAAGCCGCCGGTTGCCCGGCGGCTTGTGTCGCGTTCGGCGCCGGTCGGCGGCGCTGCAGGAAGCCCCTCTACATCGCCTCCTCGTCGCTACCGCTATCGTCGCTACCGCTATCGTCGCTACCGCTATCGTCGCTACCGCTATCACCGCCGCCTTCGTCTGCGGCGACCTGTAGGTCGACCGCCTTTGGTCCCTTGCCGCGTTTGTCCGGTTCGGTTTCGAAAGAGATCCGCATGCCGTCGGTCAGCGCCCCGATGCCGGAGCGCTCGACCGCGGTGACATGAACGAACACGTCCTTGTCGCCATCGTCCGGTGTGATGAAGCCATAGCCCTTCGAGGCATTGAAGAATTTCACGGTGCCGTTCTGACGCATCGGATGACCTTTTCAGTTCGTGTCTCGGTCCCGGCCGGCCAGCCGGTCCCCGGGAAGCAGCCATTTGCAGAGATCGGCGAAATGATGGTGATCTCGGTCAGTCCTGCCGCGGCCCGTATTTGCACATCGCCGCCCTCCCAACGCCCGTCGGCGCCCGCCATTCAAAGCCTGCGGGCCCATGTTCCACTCTCTTCGGGTCCCATCATCTGCCCGAGGTCGAAATGATGCTGCAGGCGGCGTTAGAAAGCAATGGTTGTAGGGCGGCGCGGCGGTCGGCAGTCGCGCGCGGGCTGTGATCGGTCCGCGGTGCGGCGGTCCATCGCGCGAAGTGTGCACAAGTGCGTGAGCAGGTGAGGCAATGGCGATCCTGTGGTGTTAGCCCTGCGGCGCATAGATTATGGGCAAACCTGATGTGGGCAGACCCGCCAGCCGATAATCGGCAAACCGACCAGCGGAGGAATCAGGATGAGCGAGCAGCCGAAAGTCACGCAGGCGATGATCGATCTCTACGACGAGTACACCCACCTGACGCTCGACCGGCGCGACTTCATGGAGAAGCTCACCAAACTCACCGGCAGCGCTGCGGCGGCGGCGGCGATCGCGCCCTTGATTGCGGCGAATCCGGCGCGCGCGGCGATGGTCGCGCCCGACGACCAACGCCTCGTGACCGAGCGCGTCACCTATCCGGGCGCCGACGGCGTCACCATGCGGGGCTACTTCGCTGTCCCAGCGGGTGCGGCGGACAAACTGGGCGGGGTGGTCGTCGTTCACGAGAACCGCGGGCTCAACCGGCACATCGAGGATGTCACGCGCCGCGTGGCGCTGGAGGGGTTCGTGGCGCTCGCACCCGACTTCCTGTCGCCGCTCGGCGGCACGCCGGAGAACGAGGACCGAGCGCGAGCGATGTTCCGCGAGCTCGACGGTGCCAACACCATCGGCAACGGCGTGGCGACGGTCGATTGGCTCGCCGACCATCCACTGGCGAACGGGAAGGTCGGTGCCATCGGATTCTGCTGGGGCGGTGAAACGGTTAACCAGATCGCTGTCAACAGCTCCGAACTTGTCGCCGCGGTTCCGTACTACGGTCGGCAGCCGGCTGTGGATGACGCGATGCGCATCCATGCGCGGCTGATGCTGCACTATGGCGCTCTCGACGAGCGCATCAACGCCGGCATCGCCGACTACGAGGCGACGCTGAAAGCTGCTGGCGTCGACTACCAGCTGTTCGTCTACGAGGGCGCTAACCACGGCTTCAACAACGACACGTCGGAGGCGCGCTACAACGAGGCAGCGGCGGATCTGGCGTGGTCGCGCACGGTGTCGTTTCTCAAAGAGGCGTTGGGCTGAGCGAGCTGGGTGCGACGTAAGTCATTGCTTTGTTTATTTTTTTCCAGCCCACCGTGGTGCACGTCCGGCGGTGACGATCGACTTGAACGGCGTCGCGCGGCATCGATGTGTGGTCGGCTGAGATTGCACGGGCTGACCGTTTCGGAGTCCGACCGCGTGTCGATCGCGAGCGTAGTTGTCGACGACGTCGCAACGACCGCGACGATGGCAAGACGATCGCGCGATGGCGTCGCGACGAGACGCGATGACGGCGCGTGATGCATGACGATCACGAGAGAAAGCTCGACGCGGGGCGGGGCGACATCAAAACAACACTTATCGCGAAATACGCACCGCGTGGAATTAGCGGGTTGTTAACTCGGAAGTTGGACTAAAATGCGCGCGAGCCGATTCGCGGCTCAGCATGGAGAGGAGAAGTACATTGGCTAGGAAGACGACACGCAAGAAGCCGGCGAAGCGGAAGCCGGCGAAGAAGAAGCCCGCCAAGAAGAAGGCAGCGAAGCGCCGGACGGCGAAGCGCAAGTCCGCGAAGCGGAAGTGACGCGGGACATCGCCGGTTTTCGCCGGCGGCAATCGTAGCCTTCCGCCGCGTTGCGGCTCCGTTGCAAGAGCTGTCGCCGGCGGGCAGGTAGTAAAAAGGGGCATCGAAAGATGCCCCGTTTTCTTTTTGAACGGGCAGTGTCTGAACGGCCGGCAGGCCCATGGTGCGAGTCTACCCGATGCTCAGGGCTTGCTCGGCCGGCGTCGCGCACCTCTCGCGTTCCAGTTACGCATCGGACATGCGACGTCTCCCTTGGGCGCTTTCATGATCGTCGCGCGGTTTTCCGCAATCGTCGTTAACGAGACGCTTCAAAGCGACGACCTCGTCGGCGGCAGCGTCGAGATCTCGATCCTGTTACGGCGGGCGCCAGGGCGTTCGCCGCGTGCCGCCTTCGCGGCTGTCGCCCGTCCGACGCTCGATGCATCGGAAAATGCGGTATGCTTTGGCCGCAGGACCGGAGCATGAGGGGGGTGCGATGGTCGATCTGCCGGCCAAGGCGGACATCGAAAAGGCGCTGGTGACGGCGAGCGCCTTCCACGACGAGTATGAACGCGTGGTCCTGGAAGGCGTGGTCGATGAGCGCTGGGCGGGATTCTGCGCTGCCTTCGTTCTCGGCCGTCTCGGCGAATTCGCCAGCGCTAGCCGCCTTGCCCAGTTACTGGAAGAGGTGAGCGATAGCGACGACTGGGCGGCCGAGGCCGCCGAACACATTGTCACCAAGCTGAGGTCGTGAGCGGCGGTCGCGGCGCCGCCCGTGACGCCGCTATTGCGGCGGCGGCTGGTGGGTCATCAGTCGATGTAGGCCGATCGCCGGGAAGGCGCAGACGAGGAAGGCCCGCAGGCGGGCGGCGTTGCTGACCGCCACCCCGAGGGCTGCCGCATGGGTGTCCTGCAAGCCCATGGTCATGCCGGTGCACAAGATGAACTCAACGCCCCAGACCATCGGCATGATGGTGCCCGCCGCCGAGGACGATGAGGACGACTGGACCAACGCGGCTGCGGCGTTAGCCGCAATTGGCTGTGCGGCGAGCGCGGCAAAGGCGATCGCAGCAACGATCGAACGGAATTTGGCTTTCATTTGCGGCCCCCAAAAAGCTAGCCCCGACACGAATCAAAGCCAGGATGGCGTGATTCTGTTAAGCAAGAGGCAAACAAGTCGTAAACGCGCGCCCGGTGCGCGCCGCAGGTGAGCCGGGGAAGTCCGGCGCGTTCGAACGCGATCGCCGCCAGTCTAGAGTTCGCGCGCCTCTCCCGCTTCGTAGGCAACGACGTCGCGGTGGAGAACGCCGATCTCCTTGAGCGCGGCACGCCAGGCCACGACGTGGGGGGTCTTGGCGTGCGCCTCGAGGGCCTGCCAGTTCAGCCAGCGCTGCGAGATGCGCACGAAACCCGGTTCGAGAACGTCCTCGCCGTAGGCGCACGAGAGGCAGCCGTCCTCCTTACGAGTAGCCTCGATGACCGCCTGCATGTGCGGACGCGCCTTGTCCATGTCCTCTGGCGCGATGCGGAGATTCCCCGTGACGACGATCAAGGCCGGCCTCCCTCACATGGGTCGGTTGTTGGAGCGTCCATAGCACGAAGCGGCGGCGTGCCGCCAACGCGCGCGGCCTGCGCCGCCTCAGGCGACTGGCATGTAGATCTCGGTCAGGAGCTCGTCCTCGGGTGTCTTGTCGGGGTCGGAGACATAGACCTCCCAGGCGACTTGCGGTCTGGGCAGACCTTGCTCCTTCATATGAGCCGTCAGTGCGCCGTAGGTCTCGCGGAGCTTCGCATAGGGCCCGCGGTGGATAGCCCTCAGCGCCTCGCCCGACGGCGTCATGCCGGCCTTGACCTCACCCTCGACATTGGCTGCGTCGGTCGTCGAGACGGGGAAGCCGACGTCGATCTGCATGCTGCCGCTCGCCTCGTCCCAGTCGTGATAAACGGCGAGGGGCGGGCCCGCGGGCGCGATGCCGGTACGGCCGATGAAGCTTCCGATGACACCGAACGCCTCTTGCATGACGTTGGAGATCTCCTCCGGCTTCATGCTCGACGGACGTGTGACATAGACCATGGGCCGAGATTCGGCGTTGACGGTTTCGATTTGCATGGTGCTGCTCCTGACGGTGTGTTGGTTGCCGGGCAATCAGCGTGTCGGTGTCGACTCGTCTTGAGATCTCAGCAAGGCGATCCCCGGAGACGGCTAGGCATGGCCGCCGAGAGCGAGGCCAACGGCCAGGCCGGCCGCCAGCACCAGGAAGGACAAGACCGTCTTAACAGCGAGGTTTGGTTGCGGCCTTGCGCCCCCGTGGCTGCTCTGCATCGGCTGGGTGTCCCGTGCGTGTGACGTCTCGCCCTCCATTGCCATGGCGTCGTGGTCATGGCCGGGCGCGGCCACCTCCGTGCGACGAACGGTCATCATGCCGTGCTTCAGGTGGTTGGTCACCAGCCACCAGTTCATCGGGTAGGCGACGACGAATCCGACCATCAGCGCCACCGACATGCGGAACCAGAACAGCGGCGTGGTCGGATTGTGCGCTCCGGGCGTGCTGGCGAAAGCGATGGTCATCACCGGGATCATGCCGCCCATCAGGCAGTTCATCGACAGGAGCTCCGGCATGAAGGTTGCGCCCAGCGACTTTGTGTAGGAGCCACCGGCCATGGCCCGCATGAACAGCGCCTGGAAGATCGCCCAGCCGAACGCGAAGCCGAGAACGTATTCCAGGGTGAGGTGGGCGAGCGTCGGCAGCGCGATCGCCGTGCCGATCACCGCGCCAGCGAGGATGCCGACGCCGTCGCCGGCCACGCAGTGCATAGTCGAGCCCAGAACCTGGCGCCAGCGGACGGCGACATAGCGCTCGTGCAGGCCCGGCAGCGGCTCGCGACAACCGAGCACGTAAAGGAAGGCGCCGAACGGCCCCGCGTAGAGCGTGACCAGGACGAACCCCCATTTCAGAGTGGGGTCCTCCGGCGTGGCGCGGACGTCGATGGCGACGAAGGCAGCCGACAGCGCGGTGAGCCCGAACCACAGAAGCATGACGCCGTCGATCATCATCGTCGTCTCCCGCGATTCCACACGACCGTCCCCTCGGTCTCGGTTGCCTCGCCAAGCTTGCCGTTAGGTCGGACGCGACCCATGTTATGCCGGAAAGTGAAAGGCGTGGCCCCGATGGCGGCGTTCCGAGATGTTTTTCTTTCCTTCTTCATGCTCCTCGCCGGCAGTTCCGCGGCGATGGCGGCGGACCTAATCGCCGTTGCTCGGTACGACTGTGCCGACGGCAAGACCATCGACGCGACGTACTATTCGGACGGCGTCGACATCGTTCTCAGCGACGGCCGCGTCATGAGCTTGGCGCAGACCGTGTCCGGATCCGGCGCGCGCTACGCGAATGCCGACGAATCCGTCGTGTTCTGGAACAAGGGCAACGACGCCTTCATCACCGAGGGCGACCCAAACAACCCGATCTACGCCGACTGCGTCGGCGAAAAGTAGCAGGCGGAAACTGGCTGCGGCGTCCTGGTCGAAGCGTCGATCGCATGCTGCGGTCGTGCACTGTTTCGCCGGTCACATCGTGTGCGGCCGGTAGCCGATGCCGTTCGCCTGTTGCAACTCACGGACATACTGGACGATGGCGCCGACCTCGGCCTCGGTCACTTGCGGCTGCGGCGGCATGTTGCCGAAGGGCCAATGGTGTGCGCGGACGCCGTTGCGAGCGGCCAGCACAAATGAAAGATCGGCGTGATGCCCCGGATTGTAAATGTCATGGATAAACGGCGGACCGTGATCCGTGCCTCCGCCGACCTTGCCATGGCATTCGGCGCAATTTGTCTCGAACAGCACCTTGCCCTGCTGCGCGAGGCCGGAAAGCTGCCGTGGGACGTTGACGTCAACGAGGCTGGGACCCGTTGACACGGTCCAGCGCGTCACGAGGATCGCGATCCCGCCGAGAATGACAGCGATGACATAGAGTTGTGGCCGTGAAAGCCAGCGAAGGAGGTTGCCCATCGATACCTCTTGTCAGAGAGAGCGGCGTGCACGGGCATTCATGAGAGAACGGCGTGCACCGGCGTTCGGCGGCTCTGCGGCCGGGCGGCGCCGGGCTTTGTGCCCGTCCGCCGCCGGACCGACAGGTGGAAGCGCGGTCAACGCCTCGGCTCGGCACTCACTCGTCTTGGTCCGGCGCCGGCCAGGCTTCCTGCATGAACGCGCCCATCTCCTCGCCGGTGAGCTTGCCGTCGCCGTCGAGGTCCATGGCGTGGAACATGCGCTTGTGCACCGCCTCGTACTCCTCGAGCGACAGGGCGCCGTCGCCGTCGGTGTCCATCATGATGACCATCATGTGCGACATGCCGTGCCCCATCATGCCGCCGCCCATCATCATGCCCGGTCCCATCATCCCGGCGGCGCCTTGGCCCGAATTGGGCATCATCCGGCTGGCGCCGGGCTGCATTTGCTGCATCATTGTGCCGCCGATCTGGTGGGCGGAGCCAGAGGTGGCGCCGGTTGCCAGTAGTGTGGCTGCGGCGACCGCAATAGTAAGCGTTTTCATGTCCGTTTCTCCTCATGGAAATCGATTCGTCGGTCGTGCGCGCCGCGCCGGCGGTCAGGGTTGTCCTCGTGGTTCACAGGCTGG
>Ga0315553_10004213_pt1 | contig 10931 bp, 10 predicted proteins | sample SalMarSW160140MG_FD_203099 | JGI IMG/M metagenome (GOLD analysis project Ga0315553, IMG submission 203099) | Salt marsh sediment microbial communities from the Plum Island Ecosystem LTER, Massachusetts, United States - Salt Marsh Sediment SW1601-40 ... | reverse complement strand
GGAGCCTTCTTTGCTAGACGAACGATCGCAAGAGGAACTGGTCTCGGAGGTGGTCGGGCTGTTCCTGGATGGCCTGCGCGTCCGCCCGGCCGATGAGAGGGCCTGAGCGCTGATGCTGCGACGCACACTTGCCATCACGCGCAAAGAGATCATCCACATTATCAGGGACCCCAGGTCGCTGGGCATCATGTTCTTGATGCCCATGATCCAGCTCATCCTCCTGGGTTACACGGCCACCACGGACGTCGAGCACCTCCCCACTGCCGTGCTGGACCTGGACCGCACGTCGCAGAGCCGGGAGCTGGTGGATGCCTACCGCGCCTCCAACTACTTCGACATCCTCTTCTACGTGGCCACCGAGGAAGAGTTGGGAACCTTGATCGACGAAGGACGGGCCAAGGCCGGGATGATCATTCCGGCGGGCTATGGCAGAGCACTCACCGCCGATCTCGAAGCATCCATCGCCTTCGTCATCGACGGCTCTTTGCCCAGCGTCGCCACGACGGCCTTCAGCGCAGCGCACACCGTGGCCCAGGCTCGATCCACTGTCCTCATCGAACAGCTCTACGGCATCGACGTGGGCGAGCAGGCAGGGATCGATGTGCGTCCCCGCGTCTGGTACAACCCGGACATGAAAAGCGCCAACTTCATGATCCCCGGCCTCATCGCCATGATCTTGCAGATCCAGTCCACACTCCTCACCGCGCTCTCCATCGCCCGAGAGAAGGAGGAAGGAACTATCGAGCAACTCATCGTGACGCCTTTGCGTTCCCTGGAGTTGATCGCGGGCAAAGTCGCCCCCTACGTCGCCATCAGCCTCTTCAACCTCATCGAAGTGCTGATCATAGGGGTGCTGTGGTTCGATGTTCCCGTCCACGGCAACGTGCTCCTCCTCCTGGCCCTGGGTGTACTGGCTCTGCTGGTCTCGCTGGGCATCGGCGTGCTGGGCTCGACCGTGGCCGAGACACAGCAAGAGGCCATGTTCCTCATCTTCTTCCTGATGTTGCCTTTCATCTTCCTGTCAGGGTTCTTCTTCCCGCTGGAGGCCATGCCCAGGGTGTTGCAGTGGATCAGCTACCTCATCCCACTCCGCTATCTCCTCATCATCACTCGTGGCATTATCCTCAAGGGTGTAGGGATCACCATTCTCTGGGAGCAGGCCGCGGTCCTCACCCTCTTCGCTGTGATCGTGCTAAGCCTGGCGGCCTCGCGCTTCAGGAAACAGCTATGACCGGTCGACTGTTCTACGTGGTCTACAAAGAGTTCATCCACGTCGTGCGCGACCCGCGTAGCCTGGCCGTGATGTTCCTGTTCCCTATCATGCAGCTTGTGCTGCTAGGCTACGCCATGACCACCGACGTGGACCACATCCCCACCGTGGTCCTGGACCAGGACCTGACGTCGCAGAGCCGCGATCTTGTCGAGGCCTACCAGACCTCCGGCTACTTCGACATCACCCACTACGCTTCCAGTGAAGAGGAACTGCGCCGGCTCATCGATAAGGGAAGTCACCGGGCCGGTTTGATCATTCCTTCTGGCTACGCTCACGACCTGGAGAAGCACCTGAGCGCTTCGGTCTCCTTCGTGATCGATGGATCTGACCCGACCGTGGCCAGGACGGCCTTCGCTGCGGCCCAAACCGTAGCCCAATCTCAAGCACTAGAGCTGGCGGGACAGCGCATGGGGCTCAGTCTGGAGACCCTTCCAGGCGTCGACGTACACACACGCGTCTGGTACAACCCCGAGATGAAGAGCGTCAACTTCATGATTCCCGGCCTTCTGGGTCTCATCCTCCAATTCCTGACCACCCTCTTCACCTCCATGGCCATCGTCCGAGAGCGTGAACAGGGCACCATCGAGCAGTTGATGGTCACCCCTATCACCCCACCCGAACTGATCCTGGGCAAGATCGTGCCCTACGTTGCCATCGCCTTCTTCGACCTGGCAGAGGTGCTGATCATCGGCGTCTTCTGGTTCGGCGTGCCCATTCGAGGAAGCGTAGCCCTGCTTCTGGCTATCTCCACCCTGTTTCTTCTGACCACTCTCGGGATGGGCATCCTCATTTCCACCATCGCCCGGACGCAGCAGGAGGCGATGTATCTGAGCTTCTTCACCTTGTTGCCATCTATCTTCCTCTCAGGGTTCCTCTTTCCTTTGGAGGCCATGCCCAGAGCACTCCAGTTGGTCAGCTACGTCATACCGCTCCGATACATGTTGAGCGTCGCCACCGGCATCATATTGAAGGGCGTCGGACCCCGCATCCTGGCAGGAGACGTGATGGCGATCACGGTCTTCGGCGTTTTCATCTTCGGCGCGGCCTCGAGGAGGTTCCGCAAGCGTCTGGAGTAATCACGTGTTACGCGCAACGTATAGATGTGCAGCTCGAGAAGACGAGACGATCCTTGACCTCGCGGCGTCATCGAAGTATAATCTGGTTGGACGTCCAACCAAGAGGCAATTGAAGATGACTGCTCGCCCACGTTCGGACGAAAAGGCTCAGGCCATTCTCCACGCTGCCCGCCGCTGTCTCAGCGAGAAGGGCTACGCAGCCGCCACCGTCGCGGAGATCGCCACGGAGGCCGGCGTGAGCCGAGGCCTGCTGCACTACTACTTCAAGAGTAAGGAGGAGTTGCTTGCTCAGGTCGTGCGCGTGGGGACCGATGCCTACGTGGAGCTATTGGAGTCCATGTTCGCTCGAGGCGAGAGCGCTGACGATCTGGCCAGGGAACTCGTCGTGCTCACCAGAACCATCATCGAAAGCGACCCTACGTTCGTCAATCTGAGTATGGACTGCTGGACCCTGGCGCAGGAGAGTCCCTTGGTAGCTCGCGAGTTGGAGGACCTCTACCGCCAGCTCAGAGACGCGGTCGTGGAAGGACTGGAGGAAGCTGCGGGCAGAGGTATCATCAGACCGGCAATTCCTCTACGCCCGCTGGCGTCCTTGTTGCTGGCCATCACGGATGGGCTAGTGATGCAGTTCCACATTCTTCCAGAGTTGGCGGCTGACGAAGCGATGTGGGACGCGCTGGAAATGGGGGCACGGGGTCTCCTGGGTACTGGCGAGTGAATCCATCGAAGAAGTGTATGACGCGTGGCTCAGCTCGACACGGACCTGATAGCCGTGACGAGGCTCGCCACGACGCCATGGACAACGCCCAAACAGCAATAGGAGGGAGGCAGCATGCTAGGTAACTTGTTCATAGCCGTCGTCCTGCTCCTCATAGGAGTACTGAGTGGGTGGGGAATACCTCTGGCGGTCAAGAGCTCGCGGCCTTATGGCCTGGCGGGCGATCTCCTGGTCAGTACGTTGACCCTGGTGATCCTCGGTCTGGTGGAGTGGATCCTCATTCTGCCAGCCCTTGGTTTCACGGGCTGGCTGGCGATAGTGGCGGCCATCGGCGACCCCTGGGGTTTGGCTTTGATTCTCCTGTGGCTTATGCGCAGAGTCAAGGGCTGATGTCCTGAGGGCCACCGACAGAGATAGCGGACCATGAATCTGAGAAGAACTATCTCCATCATGCGCAAGGAGATGTGGCACATTCTCCGCGACCGGAGAACCTTCGTGCTGGTGACCGTGTCGCCCGTCTTCTTGCTCCTGGTCTTCGCCTACTCCATGTCGGTGGAGATCAGGAACGTGGCCATCGCGGTCCTGGACTACGACCAGAGTACACTGTCACGCCAATACCGGGACGGGCTGGCAAGCACCGGCGACATCGTGCTGGCCTACTGGCCTCGCGACTACGCCGAGATGCAGAGCCGGCTGGAACGCCGCCAGGCCAAGGCAGCGGTCGTTATTCCTGCTGGGTTCGAGGATGACCTGCTCGCCGGGCGTGAAGCGAGCCTTCAGGTCATCATCGACGGCACGGACCCTAACACCGCAAACCACACCATCACACACATCATTGGTTACACCCAGGGCGTTGCTCTGGACTTAATGAGCGACGCTCTGGAGCGCAAAGGTATCGACGCAGGGCCGCTATCCCCCATCCAACTTCGTATGCGCACCTGGTACAATCCGACACTGAAGGCGATCATCGGCTGGGTGCCGGGTCTCATCGCCATCGTTTTGGGTATGCCGGCCGTGGCCGCCACCCTGGCCTTGACGGCGGAGAAGGAAAAGGGCACGCTTGAGGCGTTGATCACCACACCCGTGCGACGCTCCGAACTCCTCATCGGGAAGCTCATCCCCTACGTTCTCAGTGGGCTGTTCAGCGCGATACTCTGCGCTCTGGTGGGTGTGTACTGGCTCGGCACGCCCTTCCGTGGCAGTCCGCTCTTGTACGTCTTGCTCTCCGCCGATTTCTTCCTGGCGGCGCTCAGCATCTCTCTGGTCATCTCCGTCTTCGTACCCAGTCAGCAGGCGGCCATGGCTTGCGCCATGCTCATCTTTCTCTTTCCGGGCTTCTTCATGTCGGGGCTTTTCTATCCCATCGCCAGCATGCCTGCGGAGATGAAGATGGAAGCCTACATGATGCCCACTACACACTACCTTAGCATTACCCGAGGCCTGTTCCTCAAGGGGTTGGGTTTGGCCTCTCTGTGGCCCTTCGCAGCCGCACTGCTTGCCATGGGCATAGGGGTGACCGGGGTGTCCATCGTGACCTTCAAGAAGAGACTGGGGTAGGCGACATGTTGAACCGCATCCGGCACGTAGTGACCAAGGAACTGATCCATCTCCGCCGAGACATTCTGCTGGTTTCCTTCCTGGTCCTGGGCCCCGTCTCGGAGCTGATGTTTGTCGCCTGGTCCACATCGTCGCCCATCGAGCACCTGCCCACGGCCATCGTGGATCGAGACCACACCGAGATCAGCCGGGGGCTGGTCGCGGCCCTGGAGAATTCGGAGACCTTCGACGCCGGCTACTACCCGGATAGTGACGAAGAACTGGCCAGACTCCTCGACGACGGCTCGATCACGGCGGGCGTGGTTATTCCTCCTGGCTTCGGCGAGGGCCTGACGTCACCGGGTTCCGGCACGACCCAGGTCCAGGTCATCCTGGACGGCTCTGACCCTTCTGCGGCCCGGGCCGCAGAGACGAGCGCCCGCGGAGTGATAGACAGTTATGCGTACCAGATGCTAGCCCAGAGCTGGGGGCACCTGGCAGGAAGGCTCGGTGAGGTCATCAAGACTGACGTCCGGGTGTGGTTCAACGAGGAACTGTCAGCGGCCAACTATACCGTGCCCTCGGAGATGGGCTTCATGCTGGAGATGGTGGCTCTGATGATCGCCGCCATCAGCATCGCCAGAGAGCGCGAGCTCGGTACCTTCGAGCAACTGATGGTCACACCCATTCGTAGCTGGGAGTTGATCGTCGGTAAGGCCATCCCCGCGGTGGTCATCTCCTACTTCGACTTCCTGCTCATGCTGGGCATCACCGTCTTCGTCTTCGGCGTGCCCATGAAGGGCTCGCTGCCCCTGCTGCTGGTGCTGGCCTTGTTCTACATCTTCGTCGAGCTGGGCTGGGGTTTGCTCATCTCCGGATTCTCTCGCACCCAGTTGCAGGCGCTGCTGCTGGTGATGGTCATCGCCATGGTGGGCATGGTCTTCTCCGGATACGCCTTCCCTGTGGATACCATGCCGCCGCTGATGCAGATGGTGGCCAATCTGGTGCCCATCAAACACTGGCTTCTGGTCATGCGCGACATCATGCTCAAGGGCGCCGGGATCGGCACGTTCTGGAAGGAACTGGTGGCCCTGGCGGTCCTGGGAGTCATCATCAACTCCATTACCCTGACCGTTCTACGCAGGCGACTGGACTAGCACCTTAACATTGAACATGAGACACGGCTCGAGGATCGACAAGAGGGCAAGCCTGCTCCGGTGGGCGCCGCCGACAGGTGGCAGGCTGCACCGTACCACATCTATCGTGGCCAAGGAGCTGCGGCACATCGTGCGGGACGGGAGGACCTTGTTCATGGTCTTTTTCTCGCCCGCCTTCACCCTGGTCATGCTGTCGTACCTTTTCACCTGGGATGTGCAGCACTTCGGCCTCGGCGTTCTGGATCGGGACAAGTCCTCGCTGTCGCGGCAATACGTGGCTGCCCTCACCGAAGGCGGGACCATCAGCTCGTGGGCGGACATCGCAGACGACGAGACAGCAGACCAGCTCCTGCTCACTGATCGCGTTCAGGGCGTGGTGGTGATCCCCCCTGGGTTGATGGACCAGGTCAATCGAGGCGAGAGCGGAGCGATCCAGTTGATCCTGGATGGAACGGCTCCGGGCACCGCCAACCAGATGCTGGCCGAGGTCCAGGGTCGCACGGAGCAGTTCGTGGCCACGCTGTCCGCTCTCCCAGAGGAAACCCTGGCAACAGTGTCGCCCATAGAGATCCGGACTCGTGTGCGATACAACGCCAACCTCTCAGCGCTGCACAGCATGGTGCCCGGCCTGATAGCGGTGGTGATGTGTATGCCGGCCTTTTCCATCGCCACTGCCCTGACCCGCGAGAAGGAGCTCGGCACCCTGGAAGGTCTGTACGCTACCCCGGTGGCTGCCAGGGAGCTCCTGGTGGGCAAGCTGGTGGCCTATCTGTCATGCGGCCTAGGCAGCGTCCTTCCGGTCGTGGCGGTGGCAACGCTGTGGTTTGGAGTGCCCTTCGAGGGCAACCTGGTACTCTTTGTGGCGCTGACGGCCGATTTCCTCTTGGGGGTGCTGGGCCTCAGTCTGTTGCTGGCCAGCTTTGTGTCCACTCAGCAGGCTGCCACTGTGGTGCTGTTCCTGGTGCTCTTCGTCCCATCCATGTTCCTGTCGGGTTTGATCGAGCCGGTGGATAGGACGTCATTGATCGCCCAGATCCAGGCCAACTTCCTGCCCACTACCCACTTCGTCACCATCTCTCGAGCCGTCTTTCTCAAGGGCGTGGGCCTCATCGCGGTGTGGCCCTCCGCACTGATCCTGGCCGCCATGGGCATGGTGTACCTGGCGCTGACCATCAAGTTGTTCAAGAAGAGGTTGGGATAGAAACCATGTGGCGCCGCATCGCCAGTATGATCGTGAAGGACTTCCAGCAGTTCTTGCGGGACAAGGTGCTGCTCGCCTTCATCCTCGTGGGTCCCACGGCGCAACTCTTGATGATGGGTCAAGCCACGGCGTCGGAGACTCAGCACCTGGCAACGGCCATCGTGGACCAGGATCGCACCAGCGACAGCAGGGCACTAATCGTGGCCCTGGACAACCTGAAAACGCTGGACGTGACGCACTACCTGGACAGCGTGGAGCAGATCGACGCCCTATTGGATAGAGGCGAGGTGAGCGTCGCCGTGGTTATTCCGTCGGGTTTCGCGGCAACCCTGGCTTCGCCACCGGACAGAGCAACGGTGCAAGTACTGATAGATGGATCCAGCGTTCTCGCGGCTTACGCGGCGCTGGGCGCTGCGGAAGGAGCCATCGCCAGCATGGGCGCTGAGATAGCAGTGGAACGAGCACAGTCGGCCGCCGTGAGCGGCGCAGCACGGCGAACGCTCGATCTCGTGCCCACCGCGCGTTTCAATCCGGAGATGAATCATTCCTACTATCTTATGCCTTCACAGTTGAGCCTCATCGTCCTCATCGTGACCTTGCTGGTCTCGTCGGTGGGGATCGTGAGGGAACGAGAGACCGGCACTCTGGAACAGCTTATGGTGACGCCGTTGAGGAGAGCCGAGCTCATCGTGGCCAAGGCGACCCTGCCCACACTGGTGGCTCTCGTCGATTTCCTGGCCATGTTGGGCATTACCATGTGGGCCTTCGGACTCCCCGTCAAGGGATCGCTGGCTCTGCTTCTGTTTGTCACTCTGGTGTTCATCGTGGCCCAGCAAACCTGGGGACTGGTCATCTCTGCCGTATCGGCAACACAGCAGCAAGCGGTCATGCTGATCTTCATGACGGGGATCCTGAGCGTGGCTTTCTCAGGCTACCTGGTAGCGGTGGAGAACATGCCCCTAGTCATGCAGTGGGCGTCCGCCTTCTTTCCCATCCGCCACTACCTCAGCATGCTGCGCGCCATCACGCTCAAGGGGGCCTCCTTTGTCCATATTCGATCCCAACTATCCGCCCTCGTACTCTTGGGCGCCGCCAGCATGGCAGTGAGCGTGCGGAGCTTCCAAAAGCGACTGGACTGATACGCGGCATAGAACTGAGGTTTACGTGATGTCCAACCAAGACGATTTGGCGATAGAGACGCACAGCCTGACCCGCCGATTCAAGAAGATGGTGGCTGTGGACAGTCTGGACCTCGCTATCAGGCGAGGGGAGATCTTCGGCCTCGTGGGGCCTGACGGTGCTGGCAAGACGACCACCATCCGCCTGCTGTGCGCCATCATGAGTCCGAGCGATGGTTCCGCCACGGTAGCGGGATTCGACGTCGAGAAAGATGCGGAGGAGATCAAGAAGCGTATCGGCTACATGGCCCAGCGTTTCAATCTGTATGGGGATCTATCGGTCATGGAGAACCTCAACTTCTTCGCCGACATCTTCGCCGTGAGCGGTGAAGTGCGACAGGAGAGAATCACACAACTGCTGGCCTTCGCCCGCCTCACCGAGTTCAAAGACCGGCGGGCAGCGCAGCTCTCGGGCGGGATGCAGAAGAAGCTGGCGCTGGCTTGCACCCTCATCCACGAGCCCGAGGTCCTGTTCCTGGATGAGCCTACCACTGGAGTGGATCCCGTTTCGCGCCGCGAGTTCTGGGATATCCTCTCCGACCTGCACCTGCGAGGAGTCACCCTCTTCGTCAGCACACCCTACATGGACGAGGCCGAAAGGTGTTCCCGAGTGGGCTTGATGTTCGAGGGGGACATGATCGTCTGCGATACTCCGGAACAGGTGAAAGACCTGATCTCGGGTGAACTGATCGAACTACGACCCGACGACTTGAGGCGGGCACGGGACCTGGTGGCAGAGCTGGATGGCGTCCTGGAGATACAGACCTACGGCGACCTGCTCCACGTCTTCGTCGACAGTGCGGAGAAACGTATGTCGGCCCTGGAGGACCGACTCAAGAAGGAAGGGATCGCCGTCTCAGGGCTGCGGCAAACGAGACCTCGCATGGAAGAGGCTTTCATCTCCCTCATTCGCAAGAGGATAGCAGAGGGACGAACGAACAACCCTGTGTCTTCGGAGAGTGACTAGGCAGGGGAGAGTGTCAGACCCCTGGCGGAGATCAGCCCGAAGACGAAGGAGCTAATGGTATGGAGAATGAGCACTCTGTCGTAGCCGAGGATCTGACCAAGGAGTTCGGAGACTTCACGGCGGTGGATCACATCAGCTTCCGCATCGCCACCGGAGAGATCTTCGGCTTCCTGGGTCCCAACGGATCCGGCAAGACTACCACCATTCGGATGCTTCTGGGGCTGTTGCGCCCCACCAACGGCAGCGCCACTGTGTTAGGCTATGACATAGAGAGGGATCCTGAGCAGATACGCAAGAGAATAGGCTACATGTCGCAACAGTTCAGTCTCTACAACGACTTGACCGTATCCGAGAATCTGAACTTCTACGGCGGTACCTACGGTGTGACGGGCAAGCGGCTGCGCGACCGCAAGGACTACATCCTGGAGATGGCCAATCTCAAAGGCAGAGAGCGCGAGATGACCAAGAACCTCTCGGGGGGCTGGAAGCAGAGGCTGGCCCTGGGCACGGCCATCATCCACGAGCCAGACATGCTGTTCCTCGACGAGCCCACGGCGGGCGTTGATCCAATCTCCCGTCGCGCCTTCTGGGACCTGCTCTACGAGTTGTCGGATCAGGGGACCACCATCTTCGTCACCACCCATTACATGGACGAGGCAGAGCATTGCCAGAGCCTGGCCTTCATCCACCTGGGCCGGATCGTGGCCCGGGGAACGCCTCAAGAGATCAAGGAGACGATCATGAAGGGGCAGGTCATGGAGATCGACTGCTCAGATCCAGAGCTGGCGCTGAGCACGCTGCGAGATTCCTCTCTCTTCGACGAGGTGGCCCTCTATGGCCGTCTCATCCATGTCGTGGGAGCAGACCTGGAAGCCCACAGGCCCGCGATAGAGCATCTGCTGCGAGACAAGAGAGTGGAGATCAGGGGCATGGACATCATCGCACCCTCCCTGGAGGACGTCTTCATCTCCAGCATAAAGGAAGAGGACCGGAGAGTGAGCCAGCAGAACAGGGGGTAGCGCACCCATGGAGTCAGAACGTCTAGAGGAGAAGAAGGCAATGAGAAAGAGAAACCTGGCTTTCCTGGTAGTGGCGCTGGTGCTCGTTGGCGCTGCCGCCGGGTTGTGGTACTTGAGCTCCCAGTCCGGCGTCTGGGATCAGCTACTGGCCGATCTCGGCTTGCAGACCGAAGCCAGTCCCGCTGGGGTCCTCGCGGCTTCCGGGATCATCGAAGCAGAGGAAGTATCGGTGACCACGGAGCTCGGGGGCCGAGTGGCGGAGGTGCTGGCCGACGAAGGTGACCTGGTCGAGGAAGGCGCCGCACTCATCATCCTGGATGATGCTCTTCTCCAGGCCCAGATGGCTCAGGCGGAGGCAGCGCTTGCGAGCGCGCAGGCAGTCCTCGCTCAGGTGGAGGCCGGCGCGCCATGGGCCGACGTCGACCAGGCGGAGGCACTGCTGCGTCAGGCGGAAGTGGCCCGAGATGGGGCACTTCAGGCCCTCGATGACACCAAGACCGCTCGCGCTGAGCCCCAGCAACTGGAGGCGCAGATCGACGCTGCCAGAACCCAGTTAACCATCGCCGAGCTCAACGTGGAGCAAGCTATCGCCAACGCGCGGGCCACGGACATTCAAACGGCCTACTTCGAACGCACCTACGCGCAGTTGGTGGAGGGGTTCGACGTAGAGATACCCGTGCCCGGCCTCGCTGTAGTCCTGAAGAGGCACTTCAACGTGGGGGAGGCGGTGTTGAGCGAGGTTCGTAGACAGGGCAATCTGTCGAACCAGGAGGCCTGGATGGCGTGGGAGGGGCTTTTCGCAGCCG
>Ga0315553_10004212_pt1 | contig 10932 bp, 9 predicted proteins | sample SalMarSW160140MG_FD_203099 | JGI IMG/M metagenome (GOLD analysis project Ga0315553, IMG submission 203099) | Salt marsh sediment microbial communities from the Plum Island Ecosystem LTER, Massachusetts, United States - Salt Marsh Sediment SW1601-40 ... | reverse complement strand
GACCCTTTTCTAATTTGGTTATTGCATCATATGGTAGCATGAAATAGTCACCACTAATGATAATCTCATTGAGTCGATCCTCTACATCTTCTATCGTGATTCGTATTAGCCCACCGACTGCCTTGTAATTCGAAGTTCCTATTGTACTTGTAGCTGACAATCTCACAACACGTGCGTCAAGTCGACCTCCACTTCTCCAGTGAAGCCATTCATCGGAGAGGTATTTGGGCTCTAACTCTCGCATTCTATCCTTTTCCCATTTTGTTAGTTCTCCCCGTTCGAACTCAACATCCATAGCCCTTCTAAATTGATTCAGGAGGTCCATTTTGACTTCTTCACGATCTGGGAGTTCACCTTTCTCGAGAAGAATTGTTGACATTCTCTGTCTGAGACCCTGTGCAACTTTGTCTCTGAACTTCTCATCCGGTACCTTAAGCACTCTCACCATCATGTCGAAATTGAAGTCGAAGATTATATTCCCAGTTAAGATTCTCGCATCACCGACATCTCCCGCACCATTTCCAGAAATTTTCTTCCCGGCCAATGTCTGAATATCATTCACAGGTCTGAAGTACGCATCGATTCCAAGATTCCGATAAGCCTGTACAGGTGCATCTAGGAATTTCTTGTAATATGCATCAATGCTCTTTGGTGTTGTCGGACTATCAATTCTTCCTATTAACTGATAGAACATCTGTCCCTCATCGAGGTATACGCCCCCGCCACCAATTACACGACGAGTTACGAAAATATCATTATTTCGACAGAACTCCAAGTCTATATCCTTCTCAATTTCCTGGAAGTAACCAAGACTCACTAATGGCTTCGCAGGCCAACAGATAATTAGTGTATTCTCTGATTCTCCCTCAGTGATTCCTTGGGCAATCATATCGTATATCATCTGGGTTTCGAGAGGTGGTATTGGTCCAAGGTCCAATAATCTCCATGTTTCTAGAGGCATAACTTGGGGCCTATTAGAACTCGTAATAAGGATAACTACTGCTGGGCATCAAAGCTCCACGATGCTAAGGATTAAATCATTACATCATTCGGTTCATGTGATTTCATTGATTCAAGCTAGAGAACTCACAAGAAGGTTCAGCGCTTTTACCGCAGTTGACAAACTCACCTTTGATGCACCCTCTGGAGAGATTTATGGGCTCCTCGGTCCAAATGGATCAGGCAAATCCACGACTATGCGAATGCTTCTCGGTCTGCTCAAACCCTCCTCCGGAACTGCAAGAATTTGGGGGTATGATATTCAGAAGGATTCTATAGAAGCAAAAAGACTCATAGGCTTCGTTCCTGAGGAAGCCATCCTGCCTGAATCACTGACTGGCTGGGAGTATATCAATTATGTCAGTGATATCTGGCGTATTCCTCGTGGACCCGAGCGTGATGGTGAGGTTGATGAACTTCTTGAGCTTCTTGATATTAAAGATGCCAGTGATGATTTGATTGAAACTTACTCAAAAGGGATGTCCAGAAAGATTTCGCTCGTTGCAGCACTTATTCACAAACCTAGGGTCCTGATTTTAGATGAGATGCAAGCTGGAATTGATCCAAAGGGGGCTGCAACAATTAAGGAGATTATAACGGGGTTGTGTGCACGTGGTGTTGCAGTCTTGATGTCTACTCATGTGCTTGAAATTGCTGAATCAATGTGTGATAAAATTGGAATAATCAATGAAGGAAAGCTGGTTGCAGAAGGCACAATGAACGAACTCCGTAAACAAGCCAAGGGCGAATCCTCTCTGGAGGAGATTTTCCTCGATCTTACTGGTGGTCCAGATATGAAACGGATTGCTGAGTTTTTGGGTGAGATTAATTGACATTAGCAGACCTTCTCATTCTTCTTCGTCTTGATTTGCGACAGAGCTATAGAGTTACAGGCGCTAAAGGAAGCAGGACCACCCAGAAATCAACTCTCCGCCGTCTGTTACCGGTTCTTCTTGTCGTGGTGGTTGCCTCTATCATCATTTGGTTTATCGTAAGTATTGCACCTCCATTCTGGGCTGACATCGAAAACATAATTCTCAATGATCCCGGTCTTGGTGCAACTATCTTCAACGCCATTCTTCTTTTTGGATTACTAGGGTCTCTTATGATAAGTGCTACAACTGTAGGAAATAGCCAGAGAATGGAATATGTTATGGTCATGCCATTATCTCTGACCACCCTCTTTCTTGAGAAGATGATTATCATTGTGCTTTATAGTTCACTTCTTTGGATGGTCATCGGAGTGCCTATTTTCATTGGTTTGAGCATCGTATCGCCTGCTACTTTTGCATTTCTCTCAGTACCTGTCTTTGCACTCACACTCCTCACACTCACCTGCATCGGAGTTTCATTTGGTGGACTTTTGGGATTGATTGGTGCACGACTTGTTGCTGGGCGCCGTGTCTTGAAACAGGTAGGATACGCTCTATTCACATCTGTGGCTATTATTGCCAGCTCATTGTGGTACCTCTCGATTTATCTGGGAGGTGATGAAGGAGGATTCTTCTTCGACATTTTCTTTGAAATTGCTGCCGCTCTTGGTTTCACTTCTAATATCACTCCTGGTTATGTCGCAAGTGCAATCTCCCTGAATCTAGTCATAGGTGCACCAGTAGCATTAGAATCAATTATTGTTCTTTTAGTGATGACCCTTGCTGCGGGTCTTCTTCTCTATGGAAATGCTAAAGTCAGCGAACGAGCTCATTATAGCGGCTGGTTAACCTCTGGATCAAAAAGGTCCTCAATTAAAGAAATTAAAATCCAGCATGGTTCGTGGGATCCAAATCCAATTCCATGGATACGTCTCAACACAACGATCACTGCATCCATTTGGTATAATACTGCCAACATACGAAGAGAGGCTAGAGTTTTTACACAATATCTTCTTGGTCCATTACGATTTGCGATATGGATAATATTCCCTCTTCTCGCAGGAGTAGGCGAATTTGGATTCATAACGCCGCTGCTTCTCATTGCAGTTTTGATACCCTTTGCAACCTCCTATGGAGTGTATTTCGCAGGGTATGAAACCGTCTATGAAGGTAAGAATCTGATGAATTTACAGCTCGCAGGGGCCAATATGGTCGACTACATCAAAGGTAAAGCTATCAGTGCAGTACCATTTTCTGTAGGAGCTGCTGCAGTTGTATCTATCATTTTTATGCTATTCACTAGCATATCTGAGTGGATATTTGTTCCACTCATACTAATCTCAGCAGCAGCTACAACACTTGCATCCGGTGCAATAGCTGCAAATGCAGCATCACTAGGTGGAGATTTTAAAGCAAATCGTATGTTTGTGCGCCAGAGAGGTGCCTCTGTTCAGATGCCAATTAGGGGGTGGTCAATAATAAGAGCACAGCTATTGCCTAATGTTATCGCATACATTGGAATTTTCGCTATGCTTATAGTTGGCATCTTCATGGGCTTTTTCTATTCATACATAGGCTTGTTCTTATATGTTCTAATCTGCTTCTCACTATACAGAAGTTATTCATCAAGTGCAGGTAGAAATTTGATGAATATTGAAGCCACTGATTATCTCTAAATCCTAGTATTCAGCAATCACTTTTGCATACGGTAAAGTTATGTCAGTATCAAAGTAGAGTCCTATCATCGGAGTTTCTATTTCAATAAGCGTGAAATCATCATTGGGTCCACTGGTAATCTCTATCTGTACATCTCCTGAACGCCCCTTCTTTATTTTATAGTCAAGATATGCTGCAGTAATCTGAGATATATCGTGTTCTCCTCCTTTTGAACTCGGGATCATTTTGACGTTTATATTAGGACCTGAATCTATCCATTCTCCTTCATCATCAAGAGTGCAGGTCGCTTTCAATAAAGTATGACCTTCACGGATTGTCGTAGCTGTTAATGTATCACCGTTCCACTCCATAGATGTCTTTGCTTTCTTTCTAGGGTAACCCCAAATCTCTCTTCCTGCCGCAATTGAGGTATCTGTATCTGAATAGGCATGAGCAAAATATACACCGACCTCCTCCTCCTTGGTTTCTGGGTTATCAAACATACATTGGACAAGAATAGCTGATTCAAAGAACGCCCCGGTTTCCTTGCATGGTTGTTCCCCGAAGAGTACTCCTGCAAGAGGCATGGATGGAGGCCTGAGTGGTTCTGGTAGCATCTTTTCAATGCTCCCTTCTGGTGGATTAAAGAGGGCAAGTAGGATCTTAGCACCAACATAGTGATAGGGTGGTGCAGGATACAATGGACTATTCAACGGAGTACTAAATATCCCGCTCATTTCTCATCAGCAATTCATTGGTACTATCCATGTATTGAATCTGTCGAGTATGCGATGTATGTGTACGCGGAATTCAATTTAACGCTCGTAGGATAAGATGACCTATGAATTCAGAGATTCATTCGTTTGAAAATCCATGGCCAAACAACAACTCCGACGATGACTAATATTACATAGCGAAGTGTTCTCAACCATACTATCTCAGAGGGGAGAAGGAAATCAAGAGAAAGTACAATTATCAGTCCCACAATTATGATGAGTCCAATCACTACTCTAATGACAAGACGCCATTTTTGACCATTGTACGAATCGACACTGAAATTGACATATCTTTTTTCAAGAGGCAAACTGATGGCTAAACCTATCAATAGTCCACCATACACTCCAAAATTATCATTATCTGGAATTGTTTCAGGGGGAAACAATATCGTGGTCAGAATTGTGGTGAGTAAACCAAACACAAAGAGACCTCCATAGAGAACTAGGTCACTCTTCTGCGAGATGGCATTAGCTATCTTTGGTTCAAGAAAGTGGATTGATACTATTATGAGAATACCAATTCCCCATCCCAGAAGTACATCCTCAAGATAATGAACTCCCAAAACCACACGAGAAATCCCAATCAAGGTAGCTAACACTGCTGCAATTATTATTGCGTAGAACTTCTTTACTTTCAGCCCAATCCAGCCAAAGAGAGAAGTTGAGTTTTGAGCGTGACCACTCGGTGTGCTATAGTTTACATCTGAATATCCTTGATATCCATAACTTGCGTCTGGTCTTGGATTCGCAATGATTACTTTCAACCAGTAGTTGATTATTAGAGAAGTGATCAACACAAATCCAGTTATTATAGTCTCTCTCTTCTTGAATGCCCAAAATCCAGATAGAACCAGACCGATGAAGAATAATTCCGAACCTAATTCAGTAATCATTCTAAAAAAAGGAGCTGCCCATCCTAGGACATCCTGAATATACTCAACAACTCCAATATCAAATTGCATGTATCGTTCTCCTCTATCTATTTCAGAGAATTCCTAAGCTCATCACAAGAGAAAAACATTATGAGTCAGCTCAAACCGAGCTCTTTGATTCTATCTGCTGATGGTTTTCCGCTCTTGCGATTCCAACCCCGATAGTCATACCATTTGTTAAGTTGTGCTTCGACATCCGGTACGTGTTCTTCTGTTGGCCCCTCAAGCGGCTGTAGTAATAATTCTGGTAGTTTCTCACTTTCCACATTATAACCAAGTTTCAGATTTAGTAATCTCATAAGGGTGAATATCCTCTCCCCTGTAACTCTTAGTTCATCTACAGTCATGTCCCACCCCACTACCAAGTTGAATAATTTTGCCAGCTCCTCTCCCTGAATGGGATAGAAATTACATATTACAGATGAGTTTGTCAGACAGCGAAAATTCTGAACACGTGCGACTAAATCTGCCTCATTTTCGAAACGGTCTAGACTCTCAATTTCAAAACTGGGATCTTCCACACCCATCTGGATGTTATACATATCCGCACTCATATGACATGCACCCCTTGGACCAGTCGCATAACCAGTTGCCATCCCTGAAAAGCCTCGAGGATCATGCACAGGAGGTTCCAAACCATTCACATGAACTGCATATTTCTCCAAACCAAACTCACTTGCAAATCGTAAGGCACCTTCTGCGAGAAGATCTCCCACTCCATCTCTGTTTGCAATCTTTTCAATCATCTCTAAAGCTGTGTCAACATCTCCCCACTCAGGAGTCAGCCCATCCAGATCATCAGCTCCAATTTTTCCTTCCTTGAATAGATAGTACGCAAGAGCAATAGTATTACCTCCTGATATAGTGTCAATCCCATAAAGATCGAGCATCTTGTTGATATATGCAAGTGCCTCAATGTCATTGTTTAGTATGAGCGTTCCCATTGACCCAGTAACTTCTAGTTCTGGTCCCGCAAATTCTCCCGTCATGTATTTTCCATTTGTTACGTTGATTTTCCTTCCACAACCAATCGGGCATCGAAAACATGCACTCTTACCCACAAGTATGGTTTCTTTCATACTAGTTCCACTCAGGTTATAGGAATCAAAGTCTGAAACCGTGTAATATCCTGCTGGAAGTGAACCATACATCATGCTGGCCATGTCAACAAATCCAGTTGTACCTAGATCTGAATACATAATGAAGGTAGGATCTTCTTTCTTATCCTCATTGAGATTTTTAACATATTCAAGAAGTCCGTCGGGATCGTTTACTGGTACCTTTCGATTACTACCATTGACAACAATTGCTTTGAGGTTTTTTGAGCCCATTACGGCTCCCATTCCTGTTCGTCCAGCAGCTCGATAATGATCGACCATTATACACGCATACTTGACCATATTCTCTCCTGCAATACCGATTCTAGCAATTCCTGCATTCTTAAACCCGGTTTCTGTTTTGAGGATGTCCCATACTTCCTGGGTGTTTTTTCCCCAAAGATGCGTTGCGTCTACAATCTCGATTTGTGAATCATTTATGAAGAGGTAACATGGTATACTTGATTTTCCCTCTATGACTATCCCATCCAAACCTGCAAACTTTATGTCTGCTCCCAAATGACCTCCAACTGTGCTGTACCCAAGTATTCCCGTCTGTGGTGATCTTGCGCAAAATGTCATTTTACTTCCTGTGGGTACCATAGTTCCTGCAAATGGACCGGGGAGTAATATCAGTGGATTCTCAGAACCGAGCGGATCCGTATTTTCATCTATCTTGTCATATAGTAGCTTGGTTCCAAGTCCAGCACCACCATAGAATGACCGAAGAACACTCTCTTCGATTTCAAAATTCGTGACTTCTTCAGTACTCAAGTCAACTCGAAGAAAGTTCCCTACAAATCCTTTCATTGTCTGTTACCCCTAGAAGTCGATAGTTTTTCCTGCGAACATATATTCATAGAATTTCTTTAACCCATCACTATCAATGAAACGTGGATTCATCGTAATTGAAGAGTCCATCATAGTGAATTCTATGAGTCGGTCTAGTTTTTCTTCAAAATCCTTCTTGGAAAGTCCCGCCTCTTTCAGATTTGATGGTGCACCAACAGATTTCATTAATTCCCTAATTCTTTTCGCAAATTCCAATGCTGCTTTTGATGGATCTGTTTCATGAATTCCGATTAGAGCGGCTAACTCTTGGTAATTTCTTGCGGCATCTTCTTCGTCTTTCTGGTTGAACTCGATTGTGTATGGTAAGGCCATTCCGACTGCCATGCCATGCTGGAGTCGATGAACCGAACCAAGACAGTGTCCTAGAGAGTGTGCGAGAGCTACCTGTGAATTGCTAAAGGACATTCCAGCAAGGCTCGCTGCAATAAGCATTTTCTCTCTAGCTTCCAGGTCCTCTAGATTCTCTACTGATTTTGGTAGCCACTCAAAGACCATTTTAACAGCCTTCATACTACAGGCATCGGAGAAGTCGTTTTTCCACATAGATACGAATCCCTCTACTGCATGAGTCAAGGCATCCATTCCTGTATATGCTGTGAGGCTCTTTGGAAGTCCTTTGACGAAGATGGGCTCCAGGATTGCAATATCCGGTACCAGTTCTGGATTTGTGGTGGCGAATTTTCTTCCAGTTTCGTCCTCTCGAATGACTATTGCTTTTGTTGATTCGGATCCTGTCCCTGCAGTTGTGGGGATACAGATTAAACGAGCTTTCTGTCGCAAGTTGAGTGGTTCCAATGGAGTCACAGCTTCTAATCTGATTTTAGGATGTTCATAGAGAATCCAAGCTGCCTTTGCTGTGTCCATGACACTTCCACCCCCTATCGCGATAATCCAATCGGGCTCAAAATATGTCATCGCAGCAGCTGCATCCTTGACAGTCGAAACTCGAGGGTCTGGTTCTGCACAATCCCAAATAGCGACATCCCATTGACAACCAGTAAGTATGTCGCTTACCTTTGCTGGAAATCCAAATCCGTTAACTATTTTATCCGTTACTATGAATGCTTTTGAACCTGACAATTGCTCAAGATCTTCAAGTGCGTCTTCTCCAAAGATTATCTTTGGAATATCAAACCACCACATTGTCTAATCTCTCCTATTCTTTTGACCTAATATGTTACAAATGCACTAACCCTTACTTTAATCCTGCTATCTTTTGACTGGCTCAGCTAATAGTGCTTGGAAGTCTCTTAATAACTTGAATTGCCTCAGCGATGATTTGTGCTATAAGATCCTCTACGGTTGGAAGATCGTTAATTCTCCCTACTACTTCTCCACCAAACATCAATGCAGTATCAGGTCTTCCATCAATTAGATGCTCAAAACCCTCCCGTTCTAAATCAAGAATCGCCTCATTCGATTCTACAGGTTCACCAAGATAGAAATGAGGAACGTCATCAAGTGTCTGCTGAACAATATCTTCAGCTCGTTTGTTTCTCAAGAAACGCATTGGGCCAAATAACCCTCGACCTGTGAGGGTCTGTCTTTCCTCGCGCATCATCACCGCTTGTTTCCACATATCCTCAAAATCACTCTCTTGTGTCGCAATGAATCGAGTTCCCATCTGTATTCCTTTTGCTCCAAGTGCAAGCGCTGCTGCGAGTGTGTTTCCGTCGCAAAACCCTCCTGCTGCTACAACAGGAACCTTGACTGCATTAGCTACTGCTGGGACAAGAACCATTGAATGTACTGGGTCCCAGGAAACATGAGCACCGCCCTCATGACCTGATGCAATGATAATATCCGCTCCACTTTTTTCGGCTTTCTTCGCATGATATACGGAGGGAACAACATGTGCCCAGATGAGACCGTGTTTCTTCACTTCAACCCATGGAGTCGGATTACCTGCCGAAGTTATTAAAACTCTCAACTGTCTTTCAACATCGGAACTAGCTTCTCTTGCTTGAATTACCTCCTCAACGAACATTTTAGACGCAAGAATGAATTCTGCAGCCACAGGCACATTTACTCCAAACACTCCTTTCTTGCCTTTGGTTTCTTTTGTGACACGGTCAATCGACTTCTGTAGAATTACCCTGGGTGGATCTGACCCAAATAGCTTCACTGGATCAATTGGGGCTGCTTCAGGTAGAAGTGATGCTGCCATTCCTATGCTACTTATCACTCCTAGCGCTCCTGCGTTTGATATTGCTATAGCTAGGTCCTCTGTCTTGTATGGTCCCATTCCCCCTTGAAGGATGGGATGTTGGATTCCGAGTATGTCACAGAGTTCCGTATGAATCGACAAAGGGACCACTTTATCCTCATTCATCAGGGAATCTTGTAGGTACTTGATTAGCTGTTGCCACAAGTTCAGCAGCGGCTTTGGTGTATCTCATTATTTTACCCATTTCACCTGTTAGTTTGAACTTTCTTGACATGATTCCTTTTATCGGATCTATTTTTCCATCGAATAATAACTTCCAATTCTTCAATGGTCCGGCGTAGATGAATTCAGCTTCATCACCTGGTTCAGCCATTCTAGCCTCACGGCACTTTCCATGCCATAGATCAATGTAGAAACGTTCTGGTTCTTCGTCTTCCGTCCCATCAATCTGGAAAATAAAATCGCCTGTCCAATCTCTTGCACTATCTTCATAAGCCTTGTTTGCATTAAGAAGCTCCAAATATTTCTCAATCCACTCTGGTGAAGGAAACAGCAGTTTTTCGGTCATTATCAATCTCTCCAATCTTTGACATGTTGTGAACGTCATAAACATTGTGACTAATAAAACGCATTGATGCCTTAAACACCTCATTTCTAATGAAGCTGAATAATTAATTCAATAATTAACCAGAGGGAGATTTAATCCCTTAGCTAATTGTCTCTGTTTTTCCAGACGTCCTATACTATCAACCCAGTGCGCATCACTGCCCAGACTAAATTTACATCCCTGGTCTCTTGCAATTTCAAGAAAATACTCCCATTGACACTCATACCGCAAACTCAACTCAACTGCTATATTTTTCTCTGCGAGTACAGACGCTACTGATTCTCCGTCTTCTTTTCTGAAATTTTCTAAATATCCGTCCCAGTGACCTAGAATATCAAATTTGGCTTTCTCTAAAACACGAGTGAGTGTACGTTCCCATCTCATTGAGTCACAAGGATAATGTATCGAGCCAATAATGATATCAAACTGATCAAGACCTCCTGCTACAGGCTCAAGCTGACCATCCAATGTTATATCTACCTCAACTCCATCCAGTATCTTTAAACTTGGAAACTCATTTCTTGCATCTTCAATGTCAGTTCTTCTTCTCTGAATCACATTCATGCCGCCTTTCTGTGATCCGATTGAAGGCCAAAAATGATCTGTGAGTGCTATTACTTCCAAGTTGAGTGTGTTTGCTCTCTCAGCCGCTTCTCTAACAATTATCCTACCATCTGAATACTTTGTATGGATATGGAGGTCTTGTCGCTGTTTTGTCATATTCCTTCACTCGATAAATTCTGGCATTCGAATACTCAATTGGTAGCCCTTTTAACAGAAGTGTTATCCGAGCTGAATCGAGGTTTGAGTAGCTTTGTTGGACCATATGTCATGGGATCTCACTCCAATGGTTGAAGGTGCGAAAGTTCCTACAGTGAAGAAAATGATTGAGCAGCGTCTCAAGAAAATAGAAGCGCATCTAACAAATTGTGACGATGTCATTGCAGGTGGAATGCCACACGAGCTTGTAGAAT
>Ga0315553_10004210_pt1 | contig 10936 bp, 10 predicted proteins | sample SalMarSW160140MG_FD_203099 | JGI IMG/M metagenome (GOLD analysis project Ga0315553, IMG submission 203099) | Salt marsh sediment microbial communities from the Plum Island Ecosystem LTER, Massachusetts, United States - Salt Marsh Sediment SW1601-40 ... | reverse complement strand
AGCGAAATAATTTATGCCACAAATAATATTAAGCAAAGAATTAAAATGATAGTAGATTTTTATATAAATCTTATAGAAGAAAATTCTAAAATTTTTATTATTATGCAAAGAATTAGCTATGATTTTATGCAAAAGGACAACAGCAAAAAAAAGATAAATAAGCTCTTCGAAAAGTTAAGAGACAAACAAAAGAAAGCAGGCGACCTCTTCGGGGAAATCACTTTATCTTCCGACAAGAAAGTAAGTGGAGACCTATTTTTATATTCCCTGATTGCTGCCCTGGGAAGAGCTATTTTTGAAAATGTATCCCAGGGGAGAAAACCAAAAAAAGATGATCTGCTGGCTATTGGTGATATTTTTATCGCCTCAGTAAAATAGATACAGGGGACGGTTCTCTGTATCAATTTAGTTTAAAATATAAAATTATTATTAACACAGAGAACCGTCCCCTGTATCTATTTAAGCTAATCTTTTTCCTTGCTCTTGAAATAAAAATTCCCTACTGCAACAATTGAAACAGTGACTATTAAAATAAAAGATATTGCATTAATAACCGGTGTGGAACCGTCTCTTACCTGTTGATATAAAATGATCGGTAAGGTGGGCTGCGAACTAATCAGAAATGTCGTTGTATTAAAATTTTCAAAGGACATGAGGAAGGCTATTGCGGCACCTCCTATAATTGAAGGCTTAAGATATTGGAGGGTAATAAGCCAGATAACTGTAAATCGATTTGCGCCAAGATCGGCTGCAGCTTCTTCAAGTGTCCTGTCAAATTTTCTAAGTCTTGCAGAAATGGCCATGGTTACGATAGTGGTTATAAATGAAAACTGGCCAAGCACGATAAGCCAGAAACCCGGCCTAAGTATTTTTACATCAATGCCTAAAACATTCTCAATAAATAATCCTACTGTAGTAGAAAATAAAAGTATGGATATACCAAGAATTACTCCCGGTATGACCAGTGGAGCGATCATCAGGAAATATAAAGCACCCTTAAATTTGAAATCTTCCTGTTCAAAGAGAAAAGCAGCCATAGTTCCTATAATAGTTGAGAGTATGGAAACTGAAATGGCAACTTTAATGGAAGTAGCTATCGCCCGTAAATTCATTTTGTCATAAAATAGTCCTGTTTTTTCAGGTCCTGGTCCAAAAAACCAATCAAGAGTAAATCCTTTCCAGGGTAAAGATGGGAACATAGAGTTGTTAAAGGCAAGAATCATGGTTATAACCAGTGGAGCAAAGAGAAAAATAAAATAGAAAAGGGCAAAAAGTTTATAACCCGATAAATAACTTTTAGAGTTTGGTAATGTTCGTATCATTTAACTACCTTCCTGAAATCCTGTTTGGTTAATTTCAAGGCAACCCATATTATAACTGAGGATAAGGCTAACAACAGAAACCCAAATGCAGCTCCCTGATTCCAATTAAAATAAGTGATAATCTGATTGTATATCTGTTCGGTAAACCATAGAGAATTTTTGCCGCCCATGAGTTTTGGAGTCAAATAACTGCCCAGAACCAGCATGAATACAATGATGCTTCCAGACATAATTCCAGGCATGGAGTAGGGGATGATAATTTCACGCCATATGGCCATTTTCTTTGCTCCCAAATCGTAGGCTGCTTCGATAAGAGCATCATCAAGGCTTTCCATTACACCTATTATTGGTATAATCATAAAAAGCATCGAGGTATAAACCAGTCCCATTATCATGGTAATATCATTATAAAGCATCTCCGTGGGCTGTTTGAATAAACCTATTCCTACTAAAAAATGGTTAAGAACGCCGCTTTCCCGCAGGAGTATCATCCATCCGTAAACTCTGATTAATTCACTAACCCAAAATGGAACTAAAAGTAAAACCGACAATACTCCCTGTATTCTTAAATTAACCACTTTAGTAATGAAAAATGAGATAGGAAGTGCAATAATCAGCACAATAAATGTCACGAGTATAGAATACAATGCTGTCCGCACGAAGGTAAGCCAATAAATCGGTTCAGTAAAAAAAGCGCTATAATTTTTAAAAGTAAATCCTGACTTTCCCAGAAATGACATTCTAAGAAGCTCGAGATGCGGAAGTACAATTAATAAAAATAACCATAAAAAAACCGGAATAAAGAAAATAATAAAACTCCATCTTATTTTTGATATTTTAGAGTTCCTCATATATTTTACCATCTGTTTTATTGAAGCATACAACCGCTTCAGGATCCCAACCTATTTTTATCTTGTCCCTAGCTTTTATATAATCAAATTGCTTGTTTTGTGGTAGGGAGACAATAAGCTCTTGTTCTGACTTTTCAGGTACAACCAGTAGCTTGCTATTAGCGCCATCAAAGAGTATGGCTTTGACAGTAACATTCAATATGTTAAGATTTTCTTTGCCAATCTTTGGATTAATGATTACAGCCTCTGGCCTTACGTATAATTCGATAAAATTATCATCCTTCTTTAAATCAATGGGTCTGCCTATTTTAAATCTTTGGCCGTCCACTGTTTCAGCAAAAAAATTGCCCTTTTCATCTTTTCTTTGTTTTGCTATAAACTTATTATTTTTACCTACAAATTGAGCAACAAAAGCTGAAGAAGGGTTAGCGTAAAGGTGTTGAGGGGTGTCAAGTTGTTCAAAATGTCCGGCATTCATGACTGCCACATAATCGCTCATAACCATAGCTTCTGATTGATCATGAGTTATATATACAAAAGTAGTACCTACTTCAACCTGAAGTTTTTTGAGCTCAATTTTCATATGCTCTCTCAGTTTAGCATCAAGAGCCCCCAGGGGTTCATCCAGAAGAAGAGCCGATGGTTCAAGAACCAAAGATCGCGCTATAGCAACTCTTTGTTTTTGCCCACCGGAAAGTTGGTTAATTTTTTTTAATCCATAATCCGGAAGTCCCACTCTTCCTAACATTGAATTTACCTTTTCCTCAACGCTTTTACCTTTTTCACCTCTCCTTCGAAGGCCAAAAGCAATGTTATTATAAACATTCATCATGGGAAATAAAGCAAGATTTTGAAAGATAAGGTTTACCGGTCTTTTATTGGCTTCAATTCCAAGCATATTCTTTCCGCCGATTTCGACTGTCCCGGTGGTTGGTTGAAGAAAACCGGCAATCATTCTTAATAAGGTAGTTTTTCCACAACCAGAAGGTCCCAGTATTGAGAAAAATTTTCCATCTTCAACATCGAAGGAAATATTATCTACGGCTGTAAAATTACCAAATTTTTTAGAAATATCTTTTACAGATAGTGCAATCTTCATTTAAGCACCTTCCGTTCATCAATATTTATAATAAAAAAGAAGCAGGCAGTGAAAACACTGCCTGCTTAATCAGCTTATTTTGAAGCCTGGATTCTATCCATTACTTTACCTTCCATTTCTTCAAGTCCTGAAGGTACCGTAGGATACCAGTTGATGTTTGCAAGAACTTCGGGAGGTAATCCTCTGGCAAAGTTCTCAGCAATTTCTGGTTCAAGATATTTGCCTGCATCTTTTGAGGCTGTACCATATGTTTCTACATTAGTAAACACTGCTGCATTTTCTGGTCTAAGTATAAAGTTGATCCATTTATAGGCACCCTCAACATTTTCAGATTTTGCTGGAATGGCGAATGTATCTACCCATGCCAATGCACCACTGGTCGGAGCGAGATAATCGATGTTGGGATTTTCCTTATGAAGTTTCCATCCTGCCTGCTCCCATGCCATTGCTGCCCAAACTTCACCTGATCTCATTGATTCAAGAAGTTGATCACCGTTGTCCCAATAATTTCTTAGAACGGATTTGCCAGCGATAAGCTTTTCTGAAATTTCATCAAGAAATTTTTGATAACCTTCCGGGTCATTATAAAGAGCAAAGGGATCATATCCAAATGAGAACCCCATAGCAATAAGGGTAGGTCTTTTCATCCGATAGGAAACCCTTCCGGTATATTTAGGATCAAGCAAGTCTTTGTAATCTTTTACATCCGGTGCTTTTTCAAAGTTAACCACAAGACCTGAAGTTCCATAAACATGTGGTACTGCGTAAGATTTACCATCAACAAGAGTATTCTTTCTAACGGCTTCAACCAAAGAAGGGTCAAGCTGGTCAAGATTAACCTTTGAATAATCGATGGGTTGATAAATGCCGTATTCAGCCACTACAGAAGAAATTCTATCCTGTGAAGGTTGTGCAAGATCAAAACCACCGCCTCTGGTAGCTCGTAATTTTGAGATCATCTCCTCATTATTACTGAGAATAACCTGAACTTCTATACCTGTCTCTTCCTTAAATTTTGCAATAAGCTCTTCCGGTGCATAACCAGACCAGGTGATAAGACGCAGTACATTTGGAGCAGATAGCGCTATGATCTGACTACCGATGAAGAAAAGCACTAAGGATACCAGTAACAAAAACACGGTTAATTTAACTGTCTTTTTCATTTTTTTTCTCTCCTTTTTAAAATTTTACTAATGATCACTCAAGTTTTTACAGAGTTATGTTTCCGAAATTTTAATTTTACTTATTTTACCCCCCCTTTTTTTTATTTTAAGATTCTACCTTTATCTCCTGTTATAGAAAAATTTATCTAAATTGCTAGTTAATTGTTTAATGGTAAGCTCATATTTTTAAACTGTACTCTTGTTGAATAAATTTAATATTGCATTGAGTATTTTCATATTTTACTTTTCCGTAGTTATAATAATCAAACTTAATCTTAGAAATATTATTCTGGATCATGCTCCAGAGGAACCAGAAAATATCGGGAAAAGGTTTAAAAAGATCAATCAGATAGAGGGTTTTTTCAAACTCCTTACCCTCACAGTAATACCTTACTATATTTTTCTCCACATCACGTGGGACCAAAATCTCCTGGAACATATCTGCCAGATCATAATATCGAGGTGCCATCCCTGCATACTCCCAATCAATAAGACATACCGGCGCGTGATATTTTCCTCGGTGATCATTTTCGACCACTACAAAATTATCCGCTAATAGATCATTATGGCTTGCTGTAAACTCACTTTCTGCTATATTGGCAATTTCAAAGAGCTTTTCCAGCTTTTTAATTACGCCCTCAATATCAAACTCCGGACACTTAATCTCCAGATTATTTAAAATCCTGTGCATCTCTTTCACTTTACTTAAAGGGTTAAAGATTTGAGGAAACACGATTCCACTGTGGTGAATTTTTCTTATGGGTCTGGCAATCTTTTCATGAAGTTCTTCCTTTAAGAAATCAGAGTTTTTTAACACATAACCCGGGATAAATTCTACAATGGTAACCCTATATTCAGGCATATATTTTACTAACCTAGGTGATATACCTATCTTGAATACTCTCTTCATAATTTCTGCTACGATGCCTCTATTAATAAAAGTCTCTGTTTTATCGCCATAGATTCTTACGGTAACATCCCCCTTTTCAGAGCGCACCCGATACAATTTATTCGTGATACCACCGCTGAGCTTTTCTATCTTTATTACAGAGTCCCTCCACTCCGGCATAAGTTCAAAAAATATGTCTTCGGTAAATTTTATATATAAAAGATTCCTGATCTGGCTCATCTTACCTCTATTTAAAATAATTTAAGGTGAATTTTTTGCTTTAAAGAAAGCAGTTTTGTAATTAAAGTTTCATTTTATTATGCGCACCTCGGTTTTTTAAAAATATGCAATAAGTTGATCTATCCCTAACACACCATTATAATTGATAACTTCTCCGCCCTGTACCAGTTTCCCTTTCTCGCCATCCAAATCTCCTAAACAGGTTACTATAATATCCGCTTCTTTTAGATCTTCCTTTTCGGTATAATAGTTAGTGGTAACTACTACATTCATACCAGCTGCTTTAGCAGCCAAAAGACCATTACGGGAATCTTCAACAACAATGCATTCTTCCGCTTTTAGACAACCTTTTTTCAGGCCAAGCAGGTAGATCTCGGGATCAGGTTTTTTCTTTTTCACTACATCGCCGGCCAGTACAAAATCAAACTTTATATCTTTCAATATCTCATAAGCTACAGTATGAGCCGCCTTCTCATCAGAAGTAGTACAAATACCAATTTTAATCCCTTTGCTCATGGCTTCTTTCATTATTCGTTTAATACCCGGCCTTAAAGGTAAAGCACCTTCTTTAATAAGCTCGATAAAGTTCTCCGTTTTGCGTTTATGCAGTGCCTTAATTAACCCATCCTCTTCTTCGGGCTTTACTTCTCTACCAAATCCTTTGGTATTCAGATGTTGCCGCATTCTTTCTTTACCACCGGCAACCTTGAGCAATTCATGATAATAATCTACATCCCACTCGAACTCAAAACCGAACTCCTTAAAGGTCTTATTGAAAGCCACCCGATGGCCATCTCTTTCGGTATCAATAATGACTCCATCCTGGTCAAAAATTATAGCCTTTATTTCCGCCATTTTTTACCTCCGCTAATATAATTATTTCATGCAAAATTCTTTTACTGCCTCAACCATCATCTTGTTCTCTTCTTCGGTTCCAACAGTAATTCTAAAGAAACCGTCACTACCATACATTTTATTTTGCGGTCTCAAAATAATACCCTTTTCTTGTGCATAAGCCACTATCTCATTTCCGGTTTTACCGGTTCCTTTAGCATCAAGAAGTAAATAATTACCATAGGAATGGAAAACGGTCATTCCTGAAATGGTATTTAACTCCTGTTCAATGTATTTAATCTGTTCATTGTTGAATTTTATTCGCTTCTCTAAAGCCCTAGTATCTTCCAAAGCAGCTAAGGCAGCCCACATCGGTATAGTACCGACATTCCAGGGAATAAGAGTAGCAGAAATCTGAGCTACGACATCTTTATTACCTAACATGTACCCAAACCTTAAACCCGCTAAACCATAAGCCTTGGAAAGGGTTCTGGTAACCAGAACATTCCTATATTCTTTAATCAGCTTTACCATTGATTTTCCATATCCGGCATATTCCACATAGGCTTCATCCAGCACAAAGGGAATGCCCAAATCGGCGATTTTTCTAAAATCCTTTTCGTCCATGAAGTTACCGGTGGGATTGTTAGGGTTGGCAATAACAATGATTTTTGTTTTAGTTGTTACTGCCTTAATAATTGCGTCCGGGTCAAAGAGCAATTCCTTCCCCTGGTAGATCATAGGTACCGACACTAACTTTCCACCTACAACGGCACAACGTAATTTATAAATACCAAAACAGGGAGTATGCTGAATTAGTTCATCTCCGGGTTGCAAGAAACTTCGCCACATCATATCGTAAACCTCACTGGTTCCATTACCAATCATTACATTCTCAGGGTCGGGTAGATTATTTAACTCAGCAATCTTGCCACGCACCACCAAACCCTGATCGGAGTATCGGTTAGCCATCTTTGCGTATTTATTAATCGCTTCCAACACCTTCTCAGAAGGTTGATTGGGGTTTTCATTGGACATCATCCGGTGTAGCTTCGGTTCCTTCCAGGCCAATTCAATATGGGGAGAAATATACATCTTTATATCTTTAATCCAGGGCACAAAGTAATCTTCGACTTTCTTCATCACTGAAACTCCTTTTAAGTTTAATAAAATAATAAGTGTTTGCTTAGCCCTTACCTGCACAGCCTAACAGTTCAATCCAGTAGTTAATTCGTTTAATAATTGCTTTTTTTGCTGCTTTATCAATCTTGGTAGGATTATATTCCTCTCTTTTTGCCGAAATATATTCAAAGGTAGAGTCGATTAGAGCATGCTTAAGATCGGTAGAAACATTAAATTTTGAACCTCCCAGAGACACCAGTTTTTTAACCACCTCCGGTTTTAGGCCGGTCCCACCATGAATAACTATAGGGACCCTAGGCTCTTGGCCATTAAAAAGATCGAAAATCTTTTTAAGACGAACAAAATCCAATTTAGGATTCGCCGTTTTATAGATACCGTGAGCAGTTCCGATAGCCGGAGCCATTATATCTATCCCAGTCTCATTAACAAAACTTACTGCTGTCTCCGGATCACAGAGGGCAGCTTCATTATCGGCAACCTTTATCTGATCCTCCACACCGGAAACAGTACCCAATTCGCCCTCAACAGATATGTCTCCCTTTCGATGACAGTAATCGGCAACTTCTTTTGTCTGTCTAACATTTTCCTCGTAAACCTGTTTGGAGGCATCAATCATAATATTAGTGTAACCTGCATCAGCACAGGTACGGCAAAAATCAACATCTCTGCAATGGTCCAGATGCAGACATATGGGAATGGGAGCTGATTCAGCTAAAGTCCGGTATACACCAGCAATTACTTTTGGCCCTAAAAATTTGGATGGCGTTACAGAGGTTTGTATAATCAAAGGAGCTTTTTCCCCCACAGCCGCCTCGACCACTGCCTCCATTTGAATGATATTGGTAATATTAAAGGCACCAACAGAATATTTTTCTTTCGTCGCTTTTAAAAGTATTTCTTTAGCATTTACTATTGACATATTTTCTCCTCCTAATAGTAACCTGTATTTTTTTATAACTAAAATAATTCGGTATTATCTCTTTCCATTAATCTCATCTAAATTTATTTGTCTTCTATACTGTCCGGTTTCCAGTCTAAATTGGTACTTATCACCTCGATAAAAGGACTGAAGAACTTCGATACAGATATTTTGCGAGTTATAAGCCAAGCTCTCCAAGAAAAGGCAAGAGGTATTCATTTCAATTTTCAGTAATCGAGCAATTTCTTTTACCGGATTTATTGCCCGAAAGGTTTGGATGGAATGATCGAGATTAATATTAAAATTGTTAATCAAAATCTGATACATGGAACCCTTAATTTCTATTTTGAGAAGGTCTCCAAAGTCCTCGAAGGAATAAAATTGCCTTTCAAATATCATTGGGGTTTTGTTTGCTATTCTTACTCTCTCTATTTTTACAGCATAATCTTTAGGTTTAATATCCAACTTTTCAGCCAGCTCTTTTCCAGCTATGATCTTCTTCTTTAAAATAATCCTATCCTCTAACTCTACCTTGTTGAGGTTAAAATCATCAGAAAAACTCACTATCCTGCTAAGTTGATGGATTGCTAAAGAAGGAGTCTTCTCTCTAATAAAGGTGCCCACACCCTTCTGTTTCTCTACAAATCCCTTTTGTACGAGCAATGAAATAGCCTGGCGAATAGTATTCCGATTAAGCTGAAATTGCTGAACTAGCTTACCTTCAGAAGGCAGTTTCCCATTAATTTGATACCTTTCACTTTCAATCATTTTCTCAAGCCAATCGGCCACTTGAACATAAAGAGGCATCGGATTAGTCTTATCAATAATATTCCCCATATTTGAATACTTATCTACCTATCTACCTATGTTTTCAGATTATGATAAAATCCCATTTTTGTCAAATATAAATTTAGGAACAGGGGACGGTAAAGTTAATAAAGAGAACCTTGCACTGTTCTTTTCTCTAAAAGCTGGTATTACTGGAAAAGGTAAAGTTGTTGATCCGAAGATAGGGGGCTACAGTCGGGCCGATAAATCCTGGTTTTGTCTGTCTTTCTTTTGAGATCATATCAACTGCCTTTAACATATCTACTACGCTGGTATTAAATCTCATATTTTTAATTGCCCCTGCTATTTTTCCATCTTCTATTAAGAACGTCCCGTCTCTGGTCATCCCGGTCAACTGAACGCTCATGGGATTGAGTATATTGACGTAGTGAAAACGGGAAATATAAATTCCTTTTTTTGTAGAGGATATCATCCCTTCAACGGAATGACTCCCTTCTTTCATCACCAGGTTAAAAGGGAGGGCTCCAAAAGAAGCCTGTTCTGGCGGTAAAGTGTTTCCGGTACATTTTCGATTATATTTTAAGGCGGTAAGATGGTCATAAACTCCATCTTTTATTACACCGTTTTGAATGAGGTCTACCTTTTCCCGAGGATATCCCACCATATCAAAAGGAATGGGCATAGTCAGTTCATTAGAAGGATCGTCAGATACAGTTATCGTCTCCGGAAAAATCTTCTTGCCTTGATGATGACAAACGAAACTTTTACCCTCCATAATTGTTTTGCCATTAAAAGCAGTATAGCCGGCATAGTTTAAGATTTCTGAAACAGCTTCCGGAGAGAGAATAACCGTATAGATCCCCGGGTCAATCCCCATCTGTTCTACATTTTTTAAAGCAGTCTTTAATAATTCATCGCTTATTTTATTTATATCAAAATTATTCATATCACTGTCTATAAATGAGATATGGGCAGTAGAACTATCTTGAGTGATAACACAATTGAAATCTACCTTAGTTCCCCGGTCAAAAGCAAAAACTCCTTCTGAATTGGCTACCAGAAGAGCAGACTCTTCTGTTTTAAAAGCTCCCGCCGCTTCATACCGTCTTTTATTTACTTCTTTTATTAGTTGACTGACTAATTGGGCTCGATTTAAAGGATTAAAATTGGCCGTATCTTTAGAATATTTGCTTTTTATCTTGTATGACTGGGGTTTTAATAATTGATAATGATAATCTAATTTAGGAGCGATTTTAGTTACTTCAATTGCCTTTTCTATATTTTTGGCTATAGTGTGCTCATCAATATTATTCATTTCCACTGTACTCATTCTATCTTCATTTATTACTTTTACAATCAAATTTAGATTGGTTTCAGCCACATTTTGGTGGATGTAAGATTCTGCAAATCTGGTAAGTTCACTTTTGTCTTCTGAGGCAATTATTTCAAATTCATAATTTTTTATAAACCTCTTTATCTTGTTAACCAGCTCTTTCCCTGAATTTATATCTTTCATTTGGAAGCACCTACCTTTACCTTTCTGAATCTCGCCGGGGATGCGCCATGTGCTACATGCATCACTTGATCCGGCTGCCCTTTGCCACAATTTGGCACTCCCCAGATATGCCAATATTTTTCAGAGCTTATTCCATCACAGGATTTCCAAAATTCCGGCGTTATACCTTGG
>Ga0315553_10004208_pt1 | contig 10940 bp, 11 predicted proteins | sample SalMarSW160140MG_FD_203099 | JGI IMG/M metagenome (GOLD analysis project Ga0315553, IMG submission 203099) | Salt marsh sediment microbial communities from the Plum Island Ecosystem LTER, Massachusetts, United States - Salt Marsh Sediment SW1601-40 ... | reverse complement strand
TTGTCATTTTCTTTGTTTGGTCGCTCATCTGAGTGGAAGTGATTATCATACCCCGCCCGGCTGCCAACTTGTTCATAACAGCTGCCATGGCTGCAACGGTTTGCGGCCTCACCAAGCCATGCTTTAGCTTGATTGGCAACGTGGTACCGTTGATGTTTATGATGAAATCTACTTCAACCAAATATCTTCCAGTCTCGATTCTAACGTTGCGCTGCGCTATCGCTTCCGGCATAGTATTAGCCAATACATCAAGAACCATCTCCTGAAATATTCGGTGAACCTCGGCCAGAGTTCTAGCCTCTTTCGCCCTAGTCGCCCGTGATGCTTGATACAGGCTGAAGACAACAGCGGCTGCGATTGCCGCGCATACGCCACCTGCGTAGACTGGCAGAAGTCCGATTACATCAGCTCCAATGAACGCAGCTACTATTGCCAAAGTCACAATAGCAGCAAGAAGACTCACTGTGGCACTGAGCAGCGTACTGCGTCTGGAATGACTCGCAGCAAGGCGGGAGGATTCTTCCCAATCAGCCACGGCTTCCTTTAGGGTAGGGCTTCTGCTTTCGCCTAATGGTCGCAGAGCAAAAGCTTTCTGTAGCAGGTTTTGTCTCGTTTTGGGAGGGATGAATTCACTTTCGGTAAACCTAGCGGCCAGGTCTTCCACTATCTTGGGCAATTCGTCAGCGATTGAGAGATTGACATCGTATTCTCTGCCTTTAGTCTTTAACAGGGCCTCTATGACAGGCAGGTCCACGCGAGCTTGACCTTGAGCCAACAGCTTCGCTATCACTGTCACTACATCTTTGTGGGCACGCCGTGTCCTTTCTCCGCGTGCAGTCCTGGTCCGCCAATCCACCATCCCGAAGGTAACCAAGGCTACAACTATTCCAATAACAACCCAGAGAATCACATTCATTTTTGCACCTCGTCGGTGTTTAGCTTGTTCTCGCTAGTATATCCCGTGATGCATATTATGGAACAAGCACACCATCTTCTTCATATTCTCCTTAGCATTTGCCGACAAACCGGGATTAATTCGCATAAAGAACTGTAGCAGCAAACGTCGTAGCTTTCAAGACCCTAGTAAGGCTGCTGCACCCCAGAAACCGGTACTTTGTAGAACCTCAGAATATACCTGAAAAATTGGCGTTATTTTGTTTGGGACCGGTTGTTACCAACTGACACTCCACTAGCAAAAAGGGTTTTGGATAATCAATACAATTATTCTGTTTTGTATCTATAATGATTATTTGGCACGCCTCACTCAGAATCAGAAATCAGCGGCTATCTACCTCTGGGGCTCGATAATCACTTTTAGGGAGTCCTGAACAAAACTCAAAAGTCAAAGGTCCAAAATCAAAATGACAACTTAAAATGCAAATCTTCTATGTTTGCTCTGTCATTTTGCACTTTTGTTTTTACATTTTGAAGGATTTGGTTAGAGTTTAGAAATTAGAATTTCGGATTCGGTCACGAGATTGCTTCGTCACTCCCGTTCCTCGCAATGACAAGGGGAAGGGGGCTCGCAATGACAAGAAAGGAAGGACTGGCAACGACAAATAGAAGTGGCCTGTTTCCGCCAGCCCCAGCCGATGGGTGATCATCTCCCGCACAGATACCTTTGTGAGCCCAGCTATCCTGTCCCTCCTAAGTCAGAGGCAGCCTTAGCGGTGGTGACCAGATATTCCCGTTTCTTATTGTCAATTTTTCTGTATAACAAAGTAAACCGAATTATTACGCTCTGGATTATGCTTGAACATCTCTAGCTCCCTTTGGGCCTGTTTAAGTTCTTCAAGAGTATGCGGGTCATCGGCATAGCTTGTTTGAGATTTAGCAATCAACTTTTCGAGAGGAGCGAAGTATTCAGTCCACCAGGTGTCTTCACTCAATATGAAGTAGCCAAGTAGCTTATAGCCACATTCGGAGATTTGTTCCAATTTCTCTTGGACATTTCCTTTTTCGTCATGAATCACCATGAATCCCTTTGGCTTAAGGAACCGCTTCCACTCCTGAATCCCTCTCTTGAAACCGATAACAAATATGGATCCCTCGGACCATATGATATCAAAGCTCTCATCGGGGAAAACCATGTCCAATATAGAGCAGTTTACTGCCTGAACCCGACTAGAAAATCCGGCCTCTCTGATTTTCTTCGTAAGTTTGTCTAAGGCGGGTTGGTCTATATCTATTCCTATTACCTCTCCCTGTCCTAATCTGGCCAATTCCATAGTCGGGACCCCAGAACCACACCCTATATCCAGGATTCGTGGCTTGTCCAATTTCGGAAGCATCCGAAATGCCCTCCTCGTATACTTCAACAAACGTCCTCTTACTATATCCCTATCCATTTGACACCAACTCACACAGCGACAAGCCTCAGCAGTGGTTTTCAGCTAGATTATGCGTGATTACATAAGAACCCTGAAATTTCTTTGGCCGTTTCATCCTCTATGTGTGATAAGAAACGAAAATAATACCCGTTGTCCTCGCCTGCGCAGAAAACAGCCGCTATCTACCTCTGGGGCTCGATAATCACTTTTAGAGAGTCCTGGGCCCGGGCGACCATCTGGAATCCCAGGCCTGTTTCCACCAACCCCAGCCGGTGGGTAATCATGTCCCGCACACGTATTTTGCCAGCCTGTATCAGGTCCAGTGCTGCGGCATAATCGGCAGGGCTGCCGCCATAAGAGCTGGTGAGCATTATCTCATTGCGCCAGAACAGGTCGTTCACCGATATGGGAACGCTAACGCCCGGCTCCGTGGGGGCAAAGAAGAGAACAGTGCCTCCCCGCTCCACCGACTCCAATGCCTGATTTATGGCTGATGTCGCCCCGCTGCATATCACGACAAGGTCAGCCAGACGACCATCGGCTGCCCCACGTAGATAGTCTGGGGTATAATCCTTAGCCTGAACAGCAATATCGGCTCCAAATTTTCGCGCTGCCTCCAGGCGATAATCAACGACATCCGTCGCTACAATGGAACAGGCACCTGAGGCCCGGGCCAGTTGTATATGGAGCAGCCCGGCAACGCCGCTGCCGACAACGAGCACACTCTGTCCCGGCTGGAGACGGGCTAATCTTTGCCCGCGCAGAACACAGGCCAGCGGCTCAACAAAGGTCGCCTCCTCAAAAGATACTCCGTCAGGTAAGGGAAATATGCCTTGGTCGACATTGATGCTTGGCAGCCGCACATATTCGGCAAAGCCGCCGGGGTCGAGGTTTGTACGGCGCAAGGTATCGCAAACGGTGTGGTGTCCGCTGAGGCAATAATGGCACGTGTTGCAGGGGACATGATGAGCGGCACAAATCCGCTCGCCCACTTTGTAGTGCTTCACACCCTCTCCAACTGCAGCAATCACGCCGGCAACTTCATGACCCAGGACCAAAGGTGCTTTGTGCAGGCGATACCATTCCAGCAAGTCGGTGCCACAGATGCCGCTGGCCTCCACCCTCATCAGTACCTCGCCGGGGCCGATCTGCGGCGTGGACATCTCCTCCAGCCGCACATCTTGATTACTGTAATACATAGCTACACGCATGGTAGTCCCTTAGCATACCATAAGATAGGGATAAAACCCCGCCACTACATCCATGCACATATCACACCCATCCTCCATCGAGATTGCTTCGTCGCCTTCGGCTCCTCGCAAAGACAGGAGGGAGAAGGTTGGTTTGGCTGGTCGAAATCGGCCTCGCAAAGACAGAAGGGGTGTCGTTGCGAGCACTTCCTTTTTTGAATTTACCACGGCGTGCCCAGGCTTTACGGAGTACGAACCCCTGCCAGACGATGAGGCGGGCGAATGGGCAACCGCAAAGTCTACCCACCCCTCACCTTACTAGGAATGACCAGTCGGCCTTAAGATTGACTCGCCTTAGCTGCTACTATTGCATTGGCATCAACAACTCGTTCTCATGGCTCACGATGCATGCGTCTGACTTCGCCATGAGCTGCTGCCTCTCCGGGTCCATGAACATCTTCTCCAAAAAGGCTTCCATTGCCGCCAGGCTATCATACTCGCTGTCATAAACGAGGGTATGCAGAGAGTCCCCACTGACGCAGCCGTAGCGCTTCCAGGGAGGCCCTCCCGCGCGAATTGAAATAGCTTCGCCCTTCTTGTCAACCTCCATGTACTCTGCCATCTTCCCAGGAACGACCTTTATAGTGGTTCGCATTATTACCTTCATGGTATTCTCCCTTCTTAGATTTCGGGCACAAGAAATGGGACGAGCTTCTCCACTGCCCGGCGGCGAAGAGGCTAACTTTGCTTTTCCATAGGCATAACCTCCTCACACAAGCTAAGCTAAAACCGCTCTCCTCTATCGGGGAACTGTCGAAACCACGATTGTATAGACATGCTCCTATGGCACTGGCATGTAGAATTCGACTTCCATACCGTCCATGACGTTCTCATACTTCGGCATAAGCGCCTGCATCTCCGGATCTGCGCCCATCTTCTGAGGGTGGGCTTCAAATGCAGCGAAGCTATCGAACTCACCCTCGACAATGACGGTATTCATGGTGTCACCCGCACCACTGATGCGGCGGTAGCACCTCCCGGATATCCCCAATACACGATTCGCGATAGCCATGTGCTTTTTTTCAAGCTCCACTAGTTCTGCCACCTTGCCAGGGACAGCTTTCATAACGGTCCGCGCCATTACTTTCATTGTGTTCTCCTCCTCAGATTTCGGGCACTTAAAATGAGATGAGCTTCTCCACCGCCCGGAGGCGAAGAAGCTAGCTTTGTCGTTTCATAGGCAGCACCTCCCACTATAGAATCCATCAATGACTATTCTACCTGTCAAACGCAGGATAGGAGATTAAGCGATGGTCAGTTAACAGCCGCGTAAATGAATTCGGAGTCCGCCCAAACCCTAAATTGTTATCCCTTCCCACTCTTCACGTTATCGTACAGTTTCTGAGCTTGCTCAGGAGTAGTGTTCTCATGGATAACGGCGCGGATGGCTCTTATCATGGCCACGGGGTGCTCATCTTGCCAGATGTTTCTGCCCAGATTCACACCTATGGCGCCTTTCTGGATGCCAGCATGAACAAATTGAAGTACCTCGTATCCTGTAGGTACTTTCGGCCCGCCGGCAATGACTACGGGAACAGGGCAGCCTTTGGTAACCTTCTCGAATTTTTCGCAGTAATAGGTCTTCACCACTCGAGCACCTAGCTCAGCAGCAATACGACATGATAGAGCAAGATAGCGGTCATCACGCTTCTCCAGTTCTCTGCCCACAGCGGTGACTGCCATTACCGGGATGCCATACCTTTCTCCTTCATCAACAAGCCTGGCCAGATTCAGCAAGGAATCATGCTCATAATCGGTCCCCACGAAGATGGAGATGCCCACGGCACAGGCATTGAGCCGGATGGCTTCCTCCATAGAGGTAGTTACCCCCTCATGAGCTAGGTCCTTTCCCGCTACGCTGGTGCCTCCCGATACTCTAAGAATAATTGGTTTCGTCTTACCGGGGTCTACACATGACCTTAAGACCCCGCGAGTGATGAAAATGGCATCGGTGTAAGGGAGAAGAGGTTCGAGAGTCTTACGCGGGTTCTCTAATTTTCTGACAGGACCCTGAAAATAGCCGTGGTCCACAGGCAGGAACAAACAGCGCCCGTCCGCCTGTATTAGCTGCGCCAGACGGTTTTTCATCCCCCAGTCCATGTAGGCAAACCTCCTCTCTATGAAGTTCGGTAACTATTATATCATAGGAACGCAGCACCTCGTTTCCCCAGACAACTTACAAACTTGCATATTCTTCCGGGAATAGGCTATACTTAAGCAGAGAGCTTCCTGGTGACGCTAGCGGAGTGGAACCACCCGTTCCCATCCCGAACACGGAAGTGAAACGCTCCAGCGCAGACGATACTTAAGGGGAAACCTTCCGGGAAAATATGTCGTTGCCAGGAAGCTTTTGTTTTCATATGTCCGGGAGACCCGTACCGTGCTAGACACGCAGCAGGACTCGGGAGCACGATGGGGCCGGAGCGAGATCGCCCGCTTTATTAGAACTCTGCTGGCAAGCCGCTTTGGCAGGCGGGGCCCCTTTTTTATCTCACATCTGATCACAGGACGGTGCAATTGCAGATGCCCGACGTGTATTTGGCGTGATAATGAAGCGGACGAGCTTGAAACGAGCGTGATCGAACGGCTCTATCGAGGCGCGAAGGATGCGGGATTTGTATTAAATGCGATATGGGGTGGCGAGCCCCTCTTGCGCCAGGACCTCGGTCAGCTTTGCCGTTCCTCCCGCGAAAACGGAATGATGACGACCGTGATCACCAACGGACTTCTTCTACCGGACAGAGCACATGAGATCGGCAAAGAAGTCCACTGTATTATAGTCTCACTGGATTATCCGGAGAGCACGGGCCACGATTCTTTCAGGGGCATGCCGGGGCTTTTTGCCAGGGCTGTTGAGGGCATAGAGATCCTAAAGAGGATGGACTCGCCTGAGAAAATCGTAATCAATTGTCTCCTCCATCGAGGAAATGAGAGCATGATGGGGCAAATGGCAGACCTGGCCCGCTCACTGGGCGTATCGCTCTGGGTCTGCCCGGCAAAGGAAGGGATTCTGAAAGAAACCGGGAAGACAAACAAAGAGACTCTGGCATCGCGAGAATCAGAGCAGCAAGCAGCCAGGGAGTTGCTTGGCCTAAAAAAGAAAGGCTATCCCATAAATAATTCCCGGACTTATCTGCAGAGATACCTGCTGAATATGACGCCTTATGTTTGCCGTGTCCCTTTTGTCTATGTAACTGTGACTCCAGAGGGCAACGTAACGAACTGCTTCAACCATGACAGACCTTATGGAAATGTGAGGACCTCCCCATTCGACGAGATAATCAAGAACTGGGACCGTGGTGACGCGGCAAGAAGCACGAAGGGATGCTGGAAGTGCAATAATCCAGACGTGGTGGATACATCATACATCTGGGAGTTAAGGCCAGAGCCTTCGTGGAATCTACTGAAAACCTTCCTGCCTGAATGAGATACCGCGGAAATTCTAATGGATGAAGCTGAAGTCAATCTTTCTACCATTAAATGTCATCGTTCCTAGAGCATCAAGTGTGTTATTATTTGTAAAGGGGTGAAGAAATGAATGCAGTGCAAACCTTCAAGCTCACCAAGCAGTTTGATGGCTTAGTAGCGGTAAACGGCATTGATTTGGAGATAAAGAAGGGCGAGCTTTTCTCCTTCCTCGGTCCTAACGGCGCAGGGAAGACTACCACCATCAGGATGTTGTGTTGCCTCTTGAAGCCAACCAAAGGGACAGCTTCAATATTGGGCTATGACGTAGTTAAAACACCATTCGCGGTTAAAAGGCTCATTGGGGTATCGCCACAAGATACCATTCTCTCTGAGCGCCTTAATTGCTGGGAGAATCTAGCTCTGATTGGCAAGGTCCATGGACTGAGCTCCGACAAAGTAAAAGAACGTTCCAAGGAACTATTGGAGACGATGGGGCTTGTGGAAAGGGCTAAAGATCAAGTGCGGAAGTTTTCCGGAGGAATGAAACGCAGGCTCAGCATCGCCATGGCCCTTGTCTCTGACCCCCAGGTATTATTTCTGGATGAACCCACCTTAGGCCTTGACCCCCAGGCAAGGAGAGCCATCTGGGAATATCTAGCCGAGCTTAAGGGGAAGAAGACCATTTTGCTCACCACTCACTATATGGAGGAGGCAGATTCCCTCTCTGACCGAATTGGGATTATTGACGAAGGGAGGGTTGTGGCTTTGGGTACGGCTCAAGAGCTGAAGACAAATCTCTTTGGGATGCGCAACATGGTCGTCTCAACAGAAAGCCTCACCGCTGAGGTCATAGCGGATTTGCACGGCAAATACTCCAGAGTGGCGGTGACCAAGGGGCAACTTAAGATTTCCCACAAGGACCTGGACTTCAAAGAGATCGTGGATTATCTCCATTCTCGAGGAGTTGCCGTTTACTCTGCTGCCTTAGAGCAGTCAACCCTGGAGGACGTCTTTATCCAGATAACGGGAAAGAAGCTTAGAGACTAGAAGAGAGGTGAAGGAAATGAAGTTCTGGGAAATTGGCAAAAGGAACTTGAAGGAGATTTCTAGAAACCCTGTGCTTCTGGGCTTTCTCCTGGGAATGCCGGTTGCCTTCATGCTGGTATTTTGCGCCGCTGCTGGTGGGGGACAGGCCGGACCTATTGCGCTGAGCATAGTGGATGAAGACCACTCTCAAACCTCCACTGTCTTTATACAATACATCGGAAGTGTAGAAGCTATAGAACTGAATGAGCCGATATACAGCCAAGAATCTCAGGCCCAGGAAGACCTGGAGAACGGCAGACTATCATTCTATTTGTTGATTCCCTCAGGATTCGGGGAGGCAACGCAGACCCAGCAATCTATCAACTTAGAGTTAGTCCACAAGGGAGCAGACCCGATGATAGGTCTACAACTAAAACCCGTAATAGAGGCTGTTGGCTCTGAATTCCTGGGAGTGGCTCCCCCTTTAAATGTCGAGCTGAAAGGAATGGAAAGCGAAATAAAGAATCCGGCTGTCAATTTCTACTTTCCCGGGATAGCTGTCTTCGGGCTCATGATTTTGATTTCCACGGCGGCGGAGATAATTGCCGGTGATAGGGAGAAGGGCTTTCTGGCTCGAATGTTTACTACCCCGGCAAGGCCCTGGGATTTCATACTGGGCTATTCCTTGCCCTTTATCCCGGTGCTCATCGTCTCCACGGTGCTTTACTTTGGCGTGGGGATGGCGCTGGGCTTGACCGTTGTCGGCAATCTGGGGCATGCCTTTCTTATTTTCTTTCTCATCGGGTTTTGCGCTATCGGTATAGGCATGATAGTGGGCAGCCTAGTCAAGAGCGAGTCTCAAGCGGGTGTTTCCTGGCTCTTCATCGTTCCCATGGCTATGATCTCCGGGGCCTGGTTCACAGTGGAGCGTATGCCTTCGGCTCTCAAGAGCATCGCCGGGGCCCTTCCCTTCATCCATGCCATAGACGCCTCTCGAACTGTTATCAACGGCGCCCCTTTCTCAGCTATCATGCTCGATATTTACTGGCTTATCGGCTGGGCAGTTGTCCTGTTTGCCGCCGGGATTATGCTATTCAGAAGGACGATGGTGAGTTAGAACTTGCTACGGCGGAGCTTGTATCCTATCATCTTTTGATTGTGCCAGGTCGAACTTCATGCCATCTCTGGCGGCAATGACTGTAATCCCAGTCTCCCGGGTCAATTTCTCAGCTAACTCCCAGGGCTTGGCCCGCCACAGAGTCATTCCGAAATGAGTAAGGACAACTGTTTTGGGCCTTAGTCTCTCAATTATGGTCTTGACCTCAGGGAGGGATAGATGGTCCAGAGGAGTTCCAGGATTCAGTCGAAGCACATTGACAATCAGCAAATCGCCTTCATAGTGAGTAGCTAGATCTTCAAAATATCTGGTGTCAGTAATCCAGGAGAAGGTATGCCGCGGCGTTTGAAAGATGAAGCCATATGTTTCTACAGGATGCTTGTGTCTGACGGGGGTCCTGAAAGAAACGTCGTTTACTTTGTAAGACCCGCCTTCAGTCAAGATTTGGATGCTCTCGGGATAAGAGCGCAAATAAGAGAAAATAACCGGGTCTTGGTCCAGGGCATCGCCGGGAGCAAAGACTGTGCCCCGCTTCTTTGTCCCCCCATCGGTCATAGCTTCAATCATGACATTAATGTCGCCACTGTGGTCCAGGTGCTTGTGAGACAGGATAATAGCATCGAGTTTCCTGGCGTCGAATCTTCTCTTGGCAACTTGGACCAGGGAACCCGGGCCAGGGTCAAAGAGTATTTGAGTGTTACCAAGGTTAAGCCAGGCGCCTCCTGAAGCGAGAAATTGGCGGATCACTACAAACCGGGCACCGGCAGTACCTAGAAAGGTGATTGTGTCGCTCAATTCAGCCACCGCTAAATTATAGCAAGGAGACGTGCTAGAATTAACAAGTAATGGCAGAACTGGGAGCAGAAATCGCCCGGCTGATAAGGGAATACCCTGCCAAAACAGGAAAGCTCTTGACCATCGGCACTGTCGAGTCAGCTACCGGTGGCAGGATAGCTGACAGGATAACCAATGTGCCCGGTAGCTCGGACTACTTCAAGGGCTCGGTAGTGGCTTACAGCAACGCAACAAAAATGGGTCTGCTCGGGGTAAAGAAGGCGACCATTGAAAATTATGGCGCCGTGAGCGAGCAAATAGCCCTGGAAATGGCTCAAGGTGGCAGAAAGCTCCTAGATGTGGATGTGTGCGTTTCCGATACCGGGATTGCCGGCCCCTCGGGTGCTATCCCCGACAAACCGGTGGGGCTGTTTTACCTTGGCCTGGCAGCCGAAGACGAAAGCTTGAGTCAGAAGCACGTCTTTCAGGGGACTCGAGAGGGAAACAAGCGGGATGCTGTCGAAGCGGCGCTAGACATGCTTAAGCAACACTTGCTGCGGCGCCTTGAAGCCAAAGGATGTACTGCGAGGCTTTAGCCTCGTGCAGCACGACCCTGAAGGGTCGCACTACAAAATTGAGTAAGGGAGGTCAAGAACAATGGCAACCGAGAAGTTCACTGTAGATGGAGACCAGGTGGTCGAGAAGATCAAGGAGCTGATACATCAGGGAAATATCAGGAGAGTCCGTTTAATACATAAAGGGCGTCCCCTGATAGACATCCCTCTGACAGCAGGCGTTGGTGTAGCTGCAGTAACGGCCTTGGCAGCTCCAGTACTGGCTGCGCTGGGAGCAGTTGCCGCACTGGTCACAGAATGCACTATCGAGGTGGAGAAGGTAGGAGATACCCCCGAAGAGAAGAAGCAATAGAAAGCTAGCTACTGTCTGGCTACTTGAGGTATACTTCACGTAGCATGGCGGCCTTCGATACGGGGGAAATAAAGTCTAAGGCAAAAAGCAATTTTACCGATGCCTGGA
>Ga0315553_10004207_pt1 | contig 10940 bp, 8 predicted proteins | sample SalMarSW160140MG_FD_203099 | JGI IMG/M metagenome (GOLD analysis project Ga0315553, IMG submission 203099) | Salt marsh sediment microbial communities from the Plum Island Ecosystem LTER, Massachusetts, United States - Salt Marsh Sediment SW1601-40 ... | reverse complement strand
CCCTGGAGTCGGCGAAGTCCGGCGTCACGGCCAACGCGATCGCGATCGGCCTGATCGACAACCAGCGCCAGCCCGAGGTGACCGAGCACCTGGCGAAGACCGTTCCCGTCGGTCGCCTCGGCCAGCCTGAGGACATCGCAGCGCTCTGCGTCTACCTCGCTTCGAACGAGGCCGGCTGGATGACCGGCCAGACGATCCAGCTCAACGGCGGAAGCGTCACCACCTAGCCATGCCGGAGACCTCCCTCGCCCGGCCGAAGACGCACTACGCGAAGAGCGGCGACGTCCACATCGCCTATCAGGTGGTCGGCGAGGGACCGCTCGACCTGATCGTCGCGCCGGGATGGATCTCCCATCTCGATCTCCACTGGGAGATGCTGGGCTTCGAAGCGTGGGTGAAGCGTCTCAGCCGCTTCTGTCGCTTGATCCTGTTCGACAAGCGCGGGACCGGAGTCTCGGACCGCGACGTGGTCGATTCCACGCTCGAGGAGCGGATGGACGACCTGCGGGCCGTGCTGGATGCCGTCGGCTCCACGCGCACCGCCGTGCTGGGCTTCTCGGAGGGTGGCTCGCTCGCGATGGTGTTCGCGGCCAGCTACCCCGAGCGCGTGCAGGCGCTGCTGCTGTTCGGAACGTTCGCCCGGGTGAGCGAGGCGCCCGACTACCCCGAAGGTGCCGCGTTCGGCGAGCGGATGGCCCGCCTGCGGGACCTGGTCGAGAATCACTGGGGCGAGGGCGGCATGCTCGAAGTCACCACGCCCTCGCTCTCGGGTGTCGCGCAGGCGCGCGAGTTCATGGGGCGCTTCGAGCGGGCCACGATCGGCCCGCGCGCCGCGCTCCGGTATCTCGGCTGGATCGGCGAGCTCGACACCCGTCCGGTGGCGCGCGGTCTGCACGTTCCGACCCTCGTGCTGCACCGCACCGACGACGCGCTGATCCCCGCCGTGGGAGGCCGCTGGCTCGGCCGTAACATCCCGGGCGCGCGCTACGTCGAGCTGACCGGCGACGACCACGCGCCCTGGAGCGGCGACACGGCGCGCCTGGTCGACGAGATGCAGGAGTTCCTCACCGGGTCGCGCGCTCCGGTCGAGGTCGACCGAGTGCTGGCGACGGTGCTGTTCACCGACATCGTCGGCGCCACCGAGCGCGCGGTGGCGCTCGGAGACCGCGCCTGGCGCCAGCTGATCGCGCGGCATCACGCCGCGGTTCGCGCGCAGCTCGCGCGCTACCGGGGCGAGGAGCAGGACACCGCGGGCGACGGCTTCTTCGCCACCTTCGACGGGCCTGCGCGCGCCGTCCAGTGCGCGAAGAGCATCCGCCACGAGCTGCGCGCACTCGGACTCGAGGTGCGCGCGGGCGTGCACACCGGGGAGTGCGAGCGCGCCGGCGAGAAGGTCGCGGGGATCGCGGTCCACACCGGCGCGCGCGTGATGGCCGAGGCCGCGCCCGGCGAGGTGTGGGTCTCGAGCACGGTGAAGGACCTGGTCGTCGGCTCGGGACTCGTCTTCTCCGAGCGCGGCGTCCGCAAGCTCAAGGGCATCCCGGGCGATTGGAGCCTGTTCGCCGCCGACTGAGCCGGCATCCTCCAGTTCCGCCTAACGCCTCCGGTACACTGGATCCCGGCCCTCCGCCCGCGCGGCCTTGAACTCGGCGTAGTCGTCCGAGGCCTGGGTCAGCACCTGGGTGATCGCCTCCTCCTGGATCGAAGCCCGCACCAGGGGGTCCGCCATCCGCGCCAGCGTGCGGCGGAACATCTTCACCGCGAAGGCGGGACGGCTCGCGATCTCGCGGGCGACTTCGAGGCAGGTGGCGTCGAGCTGGTCGTCGGGCACCACGCGCGACACGATCCCGTGGCGCAGCGCCTCCTGGGCGTCGAGCACGCGGCCGGTGAGCGCGAGGTCGGCCGCCAGCCCGTGACCCGCCATCTGGAACAGCCGCGCCGTGCCACCCGAGTCGGGCACGACGCCGTGCTGGATCTCCGGCAGCCGCATGCGCGCGCTCTCGCCGGCGATGCGCAGATCGCAGAGCAGCGCTCGCTCGAAGGAGCCGCCGATCACCCAGCCCTTCAGGGCCACGACGATCGGCGCCGGCACGGTGAAGAACTGCTGGGTTCCTGCGTGTCCGCGCTCGATGAAGTCGAGGTTGGAGACGTCCTCGGTGCGGACGCCGAGCTGGGTGGTGTCGCGGCCCGAGGAGAAGGACTTGCCGTTGCCGCGCCACACGATCGCGCGCACGTCTTCGCGGCAATGCAGCTCGGCGAGGGCGGCCCAGAGCTGGGCGTCCATCTCGTCGTTGGCCGCGTTGTGCTTCTCGGGCCGGTTGTTGCTGAGGATAGCCACGGGACCGTCGTACTCGAGCGTGATCAGGGCGTCGGCCATGGCTTCCTCCTCGCGGCGCGCCTCAGGGCTTCGCGGGCGTGTACCAGATCGGCGAGGTCCAGGCCCGCTCCTGGACGGTCTTCGGATAGGACTCGTCGCAGCACGCCTCCCAGCCCGGACGTGCCCCATCCTCGCAGCGCACGCCGGCGGCGTTGCAGGCGAGAGTGCTCCACCGGCAGGTGGGATTCTGGACGACGCGAGCATAGTAGAGCGCGTGCTCGTCGGGATCGAAGTCCGGGTCGCGCCACACCCGGCAGAGCTGGGCGGCGCCCTCTCCGGAGGTCTCGCAGGTGTCCGTGTCGACGCTGGCGGTGCTCCGGGGATCTCCCGCCACGTCGATCACCGCCTCGCGCGCGGAGCCGTCCTCCACCCACAGCTTGATGATTTGCAGCCGCTGCAGCGGCGCGCCCGGCGCCTCGGAGACGCCCGGATCCTGCAGCGCCCAGGCGGCGAACGCGGGCGCCGCGTCGGGCGAGGGAGGCGGTGGCAGCACGCCGCCCATCGGCACGCCCTCCGCGTAGCCGCGCGCCGCGAACTCGCCTCCTCCGCACAGGCTCTCGTCGAAGTTCCAGCCGCCGAAGAAGCGGAAGGCGATGCGCGGCCCGCTGGTGCCATAGGTCTCGCGCCGCGCCAGCCCCTCGAACAACGCGTCGCGTGAGTTCTCCTCGGCCCAGATCACGGCGAGGCCGCCCGGGTTGTACTCGATCGGATCCAGCAGCGCGTCGGGCAGCGAATCGCCGATCGGAATGCCGGCGCCGCCGTGGCCCGGATAGCCGCGCTCCTCGACGAGCCCGGGCGTCCCCAGGTGCGTGTCGGTGCTGGCGATCACGCCGAAGCGGAAGGGGTTCACGCCGAGGCGCACCTCGTGCTCGAGCCCGGCGCCCTGAGCGGTGCGCGTGAAGTTGATCGCGGAGGGCACGTGGCGGGCGAGGGGCAGGAAGCGGCCCATGAAGGTGTCGTAGGGCAGCAGCTCGTCGGTGCACAGCTCGTCGCTCGTGCCCGCGCCGAGCCGGCACTCCGAGTCGCCCTTGTGCTGCATGATCTCCACCAGTGGCTCGTTCTCGGCGCGGCGCCGGGCATAGTCGGCGGTGAAGGGCTCGCCGCTGCGCAGCTGTTCCGGAGCGAACATGAACCCGCCGGAGAGGTTCGAGTTGTGGGGGATCACGAGCGCGTCGCAGCCCGGCAGCGCCTCGCGACAGGTCGCGTCGAGGGCGTCCCACAGGTCCTCGGGAGTCAGGGCGTCGACGGCGCTCGCCGGCGTCTCCGGCACCGAGGCGTTGCGGAAGATCACGTTGCGGTGCAGGTTGGCCGCCGTCTCCACCGACTTGGTCCATTCGTAGCCGACGAAGGTGGTGAAGCGGCACTCGGCGCTGCGGTCGTAGGCCGCCTCGGCGGCCTCGCGCATCTCGTTCCACGGGCCGCGCCCCGCCTCGACGCACCGGCGCCCGTCCTCGCCGCAGAAGGAGAAGCGCGGGGAGCGCCGCGCGTTCATGAAGAAGAAGGCGAGCCGAGGCCAGCCGCGGTAGATCACGCACACCGTTGAGTCGTAGCCCGGCGAGCCGGGAGTCCGGCACAGGTTCACCTCGCCGAACAGCTCGGAGTGGTCGGTGACGGCGGCGAAGTCGAGCGGGCGGGCGAGCTGGACGGTCCGACCGGGCTCGCCGCGCGCCGAGAAGGGCTGCAGCCCGAGCGGCTCGCCGCGCGCGAAGGCGTAGGCCTGCTCCGGGCGCGTGCGCGTGCCCTGGGTGCTGGCGTCGAGGGAGTATCCCGTGTGCACGTGGAGGTCGCCGAACCACGGGCGGCGCAGCGGATCGCGGAGAGCGCAGGGATCGCGCTCCTCGGTGCGCGTGATCGCGGGTGCGTTGCTCGCCAGCGCCGCCAGCAGCAGTCCCACGGCGAGTCCGACGCGTCGCCTCACTCGAAGAGCTGCCACAGGTCGGAGCGCAGGTGCGTGCTGGAGAGCGGCGTCTCGTAGATCGGGAGCAACGACGAGACGACCAGCAGAAACACCACCGTGCCGACCGCCGCGACCCGCAGCGGCGGCGCGCCGATCTTCGACACCAGGCGCGAGGCCACGTGGGCCACCAGGAAGAACAGGCCGGCATAGACGGCGGTCTGCACCCAGCCGAGGAGGGTGAAGAGGGTCATCGTGTCGCCCCCTTCGGCGAGCACCACCGCGCTGAACAGCGACGTGAGGAAGGCCAGCCGCATCACCGGGGCCCACTCGACCTGCCCCAGATAGAAAGGGACCGGCATCGTCACGAGGGCAGCGAGCCAGAGCCAGCGGCGCGCAGTGGCGGGCGACACGGCGCGCATTCTAACAGGTCGCGGGCATGCGTCCGTCGACGCTCAGGCGCCGAGGTCGGCCTCGTGGCCGGGCTTCACCACCAGCGCGTCGCCCAGCAGCATGTGGGTGAGCCCGGAGCCCTGGAACATCGCGACGGCGTCCTCGGGCGAGCACACCATCGGCTCACCGCGGCGGTTGAGCGACGTGTTGATCACGAGCGGGCAGCCCGAGAGCTCGCGAAAGCTCTCGATCAGGCGGTGGAAGAGCGGGTTCGTCTCCCGGCTCACGAACTGCGGGCGCGCCGTGCCATCCACGTGCACGATCTCCGGCACGCGCTCGCGCCAGGCCGGTCGCACGTGGAAGCTGAACGTCATGAAGGGCGACTCGTGCTCGGCCTCGAGCACGTCGCGCGCGTGCTCCTCCAGGATCGACGGACAGAACGGCCGCCAGACCTCGCGGAACTTGATCTGCTCGTTGATCCGGTCGGCGGTTCCCCGCACGCTCGGGTTGCCGAGGATCGAGCGGTTTCCGAGTGCCCGCGGCCCCCACTCCATGCGACCCTGGAACCACGCCACCACGTGGCCCGCGTGCAGCAGCCGAGCGGCGCGTTCCGCCGGGTCGCGCACCGGGGCGAACGGCAGCCCCGATCCCGCGAGCACGCGGGCCACCCTCTCCGACGTGTACTCCGGGCCGTAGTAGGGGTGGAGCATCGGCTCGATCGCCTCGCCCCGGGCGTGCGCCGCGCTCGCCGCCGCGCCCAGGGAGAGGCCCGAGTCGCCTGCGGCGGGCTGGACGAAGAGCTCGCTCACGAGCGGGTGCTGGATCAGCTTGCGATTCAGCACGACGTTGAGGGCGCAGCCGCCCGCGAAGCACAGTCGGCCCCCGTTGCGGCGCAGCACGTCGGCGAGATGGGTCTCGAGCAGATGGATCGTCACCTCCTCGAGCACCCGCTGCGTGGCCGCGGCGACGTGGATGTAGGGCTCCGCCAGGCCGTCGCCCTCGCGCGGCGGACCGAAGCGCTCGACCAGCTTGCGCGAGAACATCTTGCCCTGGTAGCGGAGAGCGCGGGGGGCGTGCACGTAGTCGAGGTCGATCCGGAAGTCGCCGTCGCCCCAGCGGACGATGTCGCCGAGGTCGCAGCGGCCCGGGTCGCCGAAGGGCGCCATGCCCATCACCTTGTACTCGCCGTCGAGATTCTGGAAGCCCAGGTACTCGGTCATGCTGCTGTAGAACAGGCCCAGAGAGTCGGGCCGCGTGATCTCGTGCAGCGGGTGTACGCCCCGGGAGAGATCGGCCTCTCCGAACAGGGTGGTCGTGAGCTCGCCTTCTCCGTCCACGGTCAGCAGGGCCGCGCTCTTCATCCCCGAGAAGAAGAAGGAGGACGCGGCGTGGGCGAGGTGGTGCTCGACGCTCACGAAGGGCAGCCGGTCGGGGTCGCCGCCGAGCTGCGTGATGCTCTCCCGTGCGGCGCGCAGGGCGCGCCGGCCGCGGCGGTCGTTCTTGATCAGGAGCTGCCAGCCCTTGCGACCGCGTCGTCCGAGACCCCTGCGGAAGCCCGCGAAGCGCAGCCGCCGAATGTTCTCGAAGCTGTGGGGAATCACCACGAGATCGACGTCCTGGATGCGCAGGCCCGCGACCTCGAGACAGGCGGCGGCGGCGCTCGTGGCCCGTTCGCCGATCGCGTGCTTGCGTCGCGACAGCCGTTCCTGCTCGATACAGGCCGCGACCCGTCCGTCCACGAGGAGGGCGGCGGAGGGATCGTGCGGGCTGACCTGCGAGAGGCCGAGCACGATCACGCGCTGGACCGTGCGGGGCGAGCGGTGACGGGCGACACGCGGCGCATTCTATCAGCTCGCTGGACCGGGACGCGGCGCCGCGAATCGGGATATCCTGCGCCCCGCAACTCACCGAGGGTCCCATGAGCGAACGGATCCGGTACTGGAGCCCGATCTTCGACAGCGCCCGGTGGGAGGGGTTCGCGTTCCGCCCCGGGGACATCGTGATCAGCACGCCGCCGAAGAGCGGGACCACCTGGACGCAGATGTTGTGCGCGATGCTGATCTTCGACGGCCCGAAGCTGCCCGCGACGCTCGACCGACTCTCGCCCTGGCTCGACGTCTCGACGCACTCGAAGTCCGAGGTCCACGCCCTGCTCGGAGCGCAGACCCACCGCCGCTTCATCAAGACGCACACTCCGCTCGACGGGCTGCCCTGGGACGAGCGCGTGACCTATCTCGTGGTCGGGCGGGACCCGCGCGACGTCTCGATCTCGCTCGAGTACCACATGGCCAACATGGACTTCGACGTGTTCCTGGCCGCGCGGGAGGCCGCCGTCGGCAACGCGGATCTCGAGGAGCGCGGGAGGCCCGCGCCGCCGAGCGAGGACCCGGCGGAGCGCTTTCGCGACTTCGTCGAGCACGAGGCGTCGCCGACCGACTACCGGCCGGCCCTCGCGAACGTCCTGCATCACCTGCACACGGGCTGGCAGATGCGCGGCGCACCGAACGTCTCCCTCTTCCACTTCGCGGACTACAAGGCCGACCTCCCCGGAGAGATCGAGCGCCTCGCGCGGGTCCTGGGCCTCCCGCTCGAGCCGGGCCGCGCCCGCGAGCTGGCTGCGGAGGCCGGCCTCGAGCGGATGCGCGCCCGCGCCCACGAGCTCGCGCCCGGCGTGACGCAAGACCACTGGAAGGACCGTCGGGCGTTCTTCCGCACGGGCGGCTCGGGCGAGTGGCGGGATCGGGTCGGGGAGCAGGACATCGCGCGCTACGACGAGCGTGTCGCGGAGCTGACCGGCGATCCGACCTTCGCGACCTGGGTTCACCAGGGCCGCCTCCGCTCCGGCATCGATCTCGACGCGGGGTCGTGACATCGGCCCGCGTCTACGCCAGTTCGCGTTGCCGACCCATCCCAGACGCACGGGCTGCGCGAACACCCGGAACCGGGAGTCGTCGAGGAAGGTCCGACACACCTCCAGCGAGGCGTCCGACGATCGGTCCACGGAGACGAGGATGCACAGATCCTCGTGAGACTGCTCTCGGAGCGAGCGGAGCGTCTCTGCGACGAAGGCCTCGCCTTCGTTAGACGGGCACGGCGAGGGTGACCGCAACTCCAGGCATGACGCGACCGGGCCACGGTACCCGGCCGTCGCCGGCAGCGGAACCCCGGCACCGGTGGTGCGCTCGGCGCGGGCGTGGAAAACTGGCGCGCGATGAGCTGGCAGCGCGCCGCAGAGCCCGAGTGCGAAGGCCGTCAGGGCCGCGTGAGCCTCGTGATCGCACCGCACGAGCGCGACCTCGGCGGCTTCAGCGTGCGCCGCGTTCTGCCCTCGAGCAAGCGGCGGATGGTGGGGCCCTTCATCTTCTTCGATGAGATGGGGCCTGTGCACTTCGACCCGGGCAAGGGCATCGACGTGCGACCCCACCCCCACATCGGTCTGTCCACCGTCACCTATCTCTTCGAGGGCGAGATCGTGCACCGCGACAGCCTGGGCTTCGTGCAGCCGATCCGCCCGGGCGCGGTGAACCTGATGACGGCCGGTCGTGGCGTCGTGCACTCCGAGCGCACCGACCCGGCCGTGCGCGGCGGTGGCCCGCGCCTGCACGGCATCCAGTCGTGGATGGCGCTGCCCGACGGGCAGGAGGAGATCGAGCCCGCCTTCGAACACCACCCGGAGGGGTCCCTGCCCGAGACCGAACGGGACGGCGTTCGCGTGCGGGTGGTGCTCGGCGAGGCCTTCGGCCTCCGCTCTCCCGTACGCACCTACGCGCCGACCCTCTACCTCGAGCTTCGGATGCCCGCCGCGAGCGAGCTCGTGCTCCCGGCGGCCCGCGAGCTCGGTCTCTACGTCGTCGCCGGCGAGATCGCGATCGGCGAGTGCGTGCTGGCGCCGCGCACGATGGGCGTCCTCGAGGACGCCGCCGGGACGCGGCTGCGCGCGGCCGCACGGAGCCACGTGATCGCGATCGGCGGCGACCCGATCGGACCCCGCCACATCTGGTGGAACCTGGTTTCCAGCTCGGCCGACCGGATCGAGCGCGCCAAGCGCGACTGGGCCGACGGCCGCTTCCCGTCCGTGCCCGGCGAGACCGAGTTCATCCCGCTGCCGGAGAGCTAGTCCGCCAGAGCGGCCAGCGGCGGGCCGGGAGGCGAAGCCGGCGCGCAGGTCGAAGCCAGGCGCGTAGGGGATCTCCCCCGCGGCGCGGACCGCGTTCGCGCGGTGGGCGTGCCCCATCTGGACGAAGCGCGTGGGCGACAGCCGGATCATGCGATGATCTGCGGGAGAGGGGGGAGAGCAGTCGAGGTATACCGTGATCGCAGCCTCTCGAGCTGGCTCTCGCTGGTCCGTCTTCGCTTTCGCGCTGGCCGTCGCTGGGACCCTTGCCGGGACGGAGCCGGCCCGCGCGATCCCCTCTTTCGCGCGCCAGATGAACATGCCCTGCAACGGCTGCCACGTGCAGTTCCCCGTCCTCAACTCCTTCGGCCGCGAGTTCAAGCTGTTGGGCTACACGATGACCTCCCAGCCCACCATCAGCGAGGAAGATGCGCAGAAGCGAAAGCTCCTGGATCTGCCGCTGGCATCGCTCCTCTCGGTCATGTTCCAAACGGACCTCACCAACACGACCAAGGGGGAGCCGAATCGCAAGAACACGAACGTGGAGCTTCCCGACCAGGTGAGCCTCTTCCTGGCCGGCCGGGTGACTCCCCGGATCGGATCCTTCGTCCAATTGACCTACGCAGGAGAGGACGACAAGTTCGGTTTCGACAACACGGACATCCGTTTCGCAGACACGGCGGAGATCTTGTCGATGCCCGTGGTCTGGGGTGTGTCGCTCAACAACAACCCCACCGTCACGGATCCGTGGAATAGCACCCCGGCATGGGGCTACCCCTTCGCATCCTCGCCGAGCGCGCCGACGCCCGCGGCGAGCCCGCTGATCGAAGGTGGTCTCGCCCAGGAGGTGGCGGGCCTCACTGCCTACGGTCTGTTCGACGACCTGGTCTACGCCGAGGCAGGGGCGTACCGCACGGCACCGCTCGGGGTCGAGCGCCCGCAGGTGCGCGAGGGCACGATCAACGGCGTGGCTCCCTACTGGCGCGTGGCGATCCAGCACGATTGGGGCGACACCTACCTGGTGCTGGGCCACTTCGGGCTCTTCGCTCGCCAGGACCCGGACGGGGGGGGTGCCCGGAACACCTTCACCGACCTCGGCTTCGACCTCGAGCTCCAGCAACCGATCGGCTCGGACGTGGCGCAGATCCTCGCGCGCTGGGTCTATGAGCGTTCCCACTGGGGCCCCGGCAACTCCGAGCACAGCCATACCCATCTGAACGAGTTCCGGCTGGCGGCGACCTACTTCCGTGGCCAGCACTTCGCGTTCACGCTCTCGCCCTTCGTCACGTTCGGGAACGAGGATGACGTGCTGTTCGCACCGGAACCCGTTTCGGGCAGCGCGAACGGGAGCCCGAACAGCAACGGCCTCGTGGCCCAGGTGAGCTACAACCCGTGGCTCAACACGAGGCTCACTCTCCAGTACACCGCGTATTTCGCGTTCAACGGCCGTCGCGACGATTACGACGGCTCGGACCGGGATGCCTCGGACAACAACACGCTCTTTCTCCAGGCCTGGCTGAACTGGTGAGAGACGCGCAGCGAACCGCTCGCGCCGCCCGACGCCGCGCCGTCGGAGCCAGCGCCATGGCGCTGCTGGCCGGGGCATGTCTGGGGGGTCGCCTGGTCGCTTCGAGCAGTGGGTCGACGCGCGTGGAATCGGTCCCGGCCGGCGCCGAAGTGTTTGCGATGGGGGAGCGGCTGGGCACGACGCCTCTCGACGTCGAGGACGCCCGCGTATTCCCCGTCCACTACCCGCGCGAGCTCGCACCCGTCTACGGAAAGATCGTCCTGCGCCACCCGGGCTGCGAGGATCTCGTGAGGGATCTCGATCTCCGCGCGGCCAACGAAGGCATCGTCGCGCAGCTCGCGTGCCCCGGTGCTGTCGGGGAGAGTCCCGCTGCCCGCGCAGCGCCGGCAGCCACGGACGCTGCTCGGAGTTCCCCGGCGCCGCCGGAAGGCGCTCGGCCGCGCTCGGCCGAGGAACGGCTCGCGGAAATCGAGGCGTTGCGCAGCGAGGGGCTCCTCGACGAGGATGAGTGGCGCGCGCTTCGCGAGCGCGTGCTGCGCGAGGAACTCGAGGAGCGGCCGGTGGTCGAGGCACTGCGTTCGCTGGAGGCGCTCCGGACGGCGGGCGCCGTCAGCGAGGCGGAGTACCGCGCACG